>OLPT01000103.1_pt1 | contig 74641 bp, 64 predicted proteins | sample 1673051 | NCBI WGS metagenome assembly OLPT01 (sample SAMEA3136750, study PRJEB25190) | human gut metagenome | biome: human gut; feature: human-associated habitat; material: faeces | place: Austria | collected 2013
GCCAGCCTTCGGGCTGGCATATCTTTTTCGGGAGGACGAGTTATTTACCATATACTTAATTCTAGCCAGAAGGATAAACAACGTGCACATTATGAAAAATCAACTCGGAAAATTTTTATACAAAATATTCCGGTTTTTGTGATCACGATAATAATTGTGATTTTGTTTTTAGGTCATGCTATGAATCAAAAAAAAGCAAACCGGTAATAAAATTCTGGAAATATGCAAGATTACGAGCAAGCAGCTTTTATAGTAGAATAAATAGTACATAAAAAAAGCGAACCCGGTTCGCAAGGGAACACTGGTGTATAGTAAAACAAAGGAGGAAGCCTTATGAAACCGAAAAGAAGAAATTGCACATATAACCCTGTACTGTTACTGTTCTACACGATTATGAGAATGATATTTTTCCCGATTTATCTGACTGGAAAAATAATAGAGATTCTTTCGACGCTTATCGTACCTGCATCTGCTACATTATATTTGATATTTTTGGTCTATGATGTATATACTATTATCAGAGATGGATTTGTATTTCCCTCTGATATTATATTACCTGTTGGTGTAGGGATCCTGATATTGTTCGGATGCGCAGTGATATGTTTTCTCAGTGAATTTCTGATGGCTGCGTTAGCGATACCGGCAAAAGCATATGAGATGTTTGATGAGAAGTGTAAATTTCAGAAATGTTATAAGCGAGCAGTAAATGTTATATAAAGTCTAAAATACCTGGTTCTGAAAATGAATCGGGTATTTTTTTATTTTCTCCCATATTAACTATAAATTTTTAGATTCTATGGAGAAAGAAGGTAATAAAATATGGCTACACACAATTATGTCCGATTGTTGGGAATTCTTCGGAAGTCCCCTAAATTTCTAAAACTGGGGAATTCTACGGCAGCAATGTTCAGTTTGATTGTTCTGAATAAAAGTCGTTCGGAAAAAGACACCTTTTATTATAATGTACCAACGATTTTTACGGATGATGAGGAAATGGTCACCGCCATTGAACAGTATAAGACCAACGATATTATTGAAGTAGAAGGAGTTATTACAACCAAAAACGTTATAAAAGCCTCCTCTTGTGAACATTGTGGTGAGAAAAATATAAAAGAGAAAGCCATTATTTTTGTCATAACACCGCTGTATCTATGTCGACGGGAAAGTGGTATCCAGACAAGAGAAGACGCTTTGCAGAAGCTTCAGCCACATGTCGAAATTTCAAATAAATGTTTTGCGCTTGGTACTGTTCTCAGGAACCCGGAATTGATCGCTGTTGGAAAGAAAAAAAAGAATACGGTCCGTTATCCGATCGCCATACAACGAAAATATTTCATTCAGGATTCTCCGGAAGTGCACAGCGATTATCCATGGATAAACACGATTGGACAGCAGGCTGAAAACGATATCAAATATCTTCATACCGGAAGTGTCATCTATGTGGATGGATATATACAAACACGAAATGCGATTCAAACTTCTATCTGTAATCAATGTGGAAAAAGTTATAACTGGAAAGATACCGCCGTAGAAATTATTGGCTATAGTGTGGAATATCTGCAAAATTACCTCACCCCGGAGGAAGTAGCACAGGAACATCCATTTGATGTGATTCTGGTCGAAGAATAGTATTACATGTACAATCCGATTTTCTGTTTCCTGAATCTGCCATATTGAATGTGAAATGTAATTCATATATGGAGCTTAAAGGAGGAAGGAAAATGAATGAACAAATAAATGTATTAAAGCCATATGATGTGTATGGAGACAACCTGCAATCATTATTCCGAACGGTAGATTGGTTACAGGATCATACAAAACGGCATGTATTTGATACAAAAAATTTAAAAGTGCTATCATATTATTCAGCCAGAAAACTGAACGGTACATATGAGGTTTCTTTTTTTGCGATTGATCCATTATATCCATTTGTACAGTATGACGATACTCTGAAATTCGATAAAGAAATAATGACTGTGAATGAGGAAGTCTATGAAATGATTTGTGAATCTGGTCTGATATTTAAGATAAATTCACAGATTTTCATAGTGGACAAAAAAGCGTTTGCATCGATTGGAAGTTTATTGGATTGCCATGGCCGGATACTGTACAATGGCTGGATCGGGCGTGATCTGTGTATTGCTGATGCAATAGCAGATATGGATCATATGGATCTTATATACAGAGAAAATGGTGATGTGAAATATGTTATAGCAGTGCTTGGTGAAAAACAGATTTATAATCCGATGAGAGAGAGCATAAAAAAGAGTTTTACATTCTTACCGGAATCCGGTAAAAAAACATTTTATAAATGGAGAATAAGAAACGATGCTTTTTATATCTGGATAGATTATCCGAAATATCAGAAAACTCTCTGTGATTCCATATGGGATTTCGGAATTATGATCTGTAAATCGAATCTTGAAAAACAGTTTTGCTACTTTCATTGTTATGCCAGATGCGGGGAAGTATATATTATTCTGTATACAGAAAAAATACATTTGTACAAAAAGAACGCAGAAAAGAAAAATAGATTATGTAACCAATTTTCTCGTGTATGCAGAGAGTTTTATAAAAAACTATACGATTTGCAGTGTGGTATCGACGGTATTCATGAAATAGCTACACTGCTGCATGACAAAAAATATCTTGATCTACTGCTTTCAAAGGTAAATATGAGACGCCTGATCGGATCCACAAGATATAAAGAATTGAAAGATCAGATATGGTGTCAGCTGAGTGCTGAAAACATTACAACAGTATATCACATATATTGGGAAATTATAAAAACAGGATATTCATACATGAAAGAACTGAATGACCGGTATCAGGTTGCATACATGTCCCGTATCAAAGAATTGCCAGATATATTAAAACAGGAGTTTGTTCAGACAAAAAGGAAAAAAGATGCATTAGATGGCCAGATATCCATATTTGAATGTATCGACATATGAAAATAAGCTGGAAATTTTTCCGGCTTTTTTCTTTAAAAGATCATATATGGTTTAGCTTTATGATAAATACGAGAGGAGTTATGGAGAAATGAAAATAAAATTAACATTTCAACAATACGACAGGATGGTAGAGAACATTAAAAAAACAGATATGCAGCCGGAGGGGTTCTGGCCAACTATAGCACAAATTCAGGCAGAGATAGAACCGAATATAAGAAAAAATCTTCCATTTTTAATCTGGTTGACAGAATATAATCCGACGGAAACGCTTTCGCCAGAAGATACAAAGAGCAGGAAATACATATTAAAGTTATTATATAAAAATCTTGAACTTTTCGATTCTGATAATTGAAAAGCAATATAATAGAGAAACAGGTACAAAAAGGATTTCTTTTGCACCTGTTTTTTGACGTTCAAAAAATTTTATCCCAGCTCAACTACAGAGGAATTTGAAGACGGATTCCCGAAATCCTGTTCCTGATCTGATTGCGGATCATTGGAAATTTCCGGTTGTTCTGTGTCCCTCTCGTTTTCCGGTGTTGTAGCAATTTTATCCTGTTCTTCCTTAAGGTTCGGATCTGGAAAGGATGTCGGGACTACTGGAGGCGTGTCAAATATTTTCCGTGGCTCAGGTTCCTGGAGTTTCGTAGCTGTACCTATTATGGTGCTAAAAGAAATAATTATCATAAAAATATAAAATCTTCTTTTCTTTCTCATTGTATATTTCCCTTCAAAAGATTATGTATAGACTGGGGTATTGGACAGCTTAAAATCTTTGATCCGGTTCCGGTTCTGCCTGTTGCAAATGATTTTGAAACCTGTCCTGGAATGTACGAAGCAGTTGTGTACTCTCCGGATCGATGGCAGCAAGAGATTGATATATTGGAGTATCCTCTTTCAACAGTGCCAGGAAATCAGCGACATTCATTGTTCGATATTCGTTTTCATAATTCAGTATGAGATCCTGGATCTCCTGAAGCTGATTGGTAAGAGCGGATAATTCCTGTTCTTTGTTATCGATAAGTTGCTGATACATCGCCGATGTTTCCTGAATTTTATGTTCTGCTTCCTGGTAATGTGTTCGGGACTCTATAACCTGTAAACAAAGAGTGCGTAGATTTTGTTCCAGGAGTTGTTTTTGATTCTGATGCTCCAGGTGTATCTGTTTTTTATAGTCGTTGATTTTCCGAGTGACCCATTCATCGGCGGCACGTTCTCGTTCCAGTCCCTTTTTCAGATATGCCGCTGATAAAGTTTCCAGCTGCTCCTGGAATCGTTCATAATAATCTGTGGCCAGTTCTCCTTCTTGAGGAATCGGAACATTTTCGATTGCCTGGTTAAGTTCCGTATAAAATTTTTTAATATCCTTATGCCGAGCTTTCGACCCTTTCATACCACGTTGTAGTCCTAAAGAACACATAACTTCTGCATAAGAGTCCTGCAATCGCGAATATCTGGATCTTCCATTTTCTTTTCCGTCTGTAAAAAAAGAAGCATTCAGATGCCCTTTCTGATCAATTGGCTGAATAAATGCATGGCAGTGAGTATTGCCGGTTTCATCATCGTGGCACATGATGCTCAAAACGTTATCTCCATATTTTTCCATATCCGCATTAAAAGATTCTTGTATCCATCGGACATTTGCTTCTTTCCATTGCTCCAAAGGAACCTGATTGCGATTTTCCCGGGAAAAAGAAGTAACAATTTCAAGAGCGAGAATTGCATTTTTTCGTATTTTTCGGTTCCCTTTGGCGTAGGCCGGGAGCGCATGCAAGCGTTCCTGCCAGACTTCCAGATAAGATAACTGCCGATCAGCTTTGACAGGAAGACTGATTAATTCTTCATTTTTGTTTCTGTATTCGGATATTGCATTGGATACGTTAGATAATCTGTAATTGTGCTCATAGGCCTTTCCTATTTTGTAATAACTATAGAGTTTATTTATATGTACAAAACTATATCCCATAATCCCTCCTTCGTCTCACAGGAGCTTTTATTCAATATAGGCGAATGGAAATTGGAAACTTGAAAGTCTGAATGAGAGAAGATACTTTGTCACACAAGAAATTCCCTAGTAATATAGGAGATAGAGCAAGAAACGTTTATATGTATCCGGTAATCCCTAGTATTTATAAGAAACATAAGATTATCTCAGAAATTTGTGTATGGATAAAAAAGGAAATTCCCTAGTAAGTGTTGAAATAGAAAGATGAACGCACAAAAATGAGTTTTATGTCGATAAATGTCGATGTTTGTATTATAATATAAAAGACAACAGCATCATGTTAAATAGATGCTGTTCCTTGTAATACGTATCATACATGATAGATGCCCTTGTGCTTCTATATGGAATCATACAAAACAGATGCTGTCCGTAAACTGTGTTATCATATAAGATAGATACTTTTGAGCAGGAGTGTCTCTGCAATACATGAGCAAATGACAGTAGACCCACAATCCGGCAGTAAAATATTGAGCTGTATTTTCTGTGCATCGCCCATATTTACTGCAACAATAAGAAAGGAAAAGGATATGAACCCATTTACATTAATGTATGAAAACTATTTGACAGATCATGGTTTCTCTTTTGAAGAGACAGAAGACAGAAAAATCGTAATGGACGAGGATAATATGCGCATCGTTGTCGATCTCAATAAGGGAATAGATGTACGTGTGTTATATAAAGGAAAACAAATGGACTTAAAAAAAGGTGGATTTGGAAAAATCGCTTACTTTTCTTCAGAAGACGGGATGTGGTTTGTTCGGGAACTTACAGATTTTACAGGCATCCATATGAGCGATATCATAGAGCTTATTGAAAGAAGAATCGCACAAATCGAACAGACAGCGCTTCTGGTTTTAGAAGATGCATAGCAACTTCCGGAGCGTATCTAAGGCATAGGACAGGCAATCATTTGTCTGTCCTTTTTTCTGCTGTTTTTGGGATTAAGTGGTCACCTTTATGGATTTTTTGTTCACCTTTTGGGATTAAACATTCACCTTTAAGGATTAAGTGTTCACTTTCTGGGATTTTTCATTCACCTTTGTGGATTATTTATTCACTGTTTCGGATTCTTCATTCACCTTCGAAGGCGAAAAGGACTGATTTTAAAGGGAATAGAGATTGCGAAAACAAGTGAAAAACAAGTGAAAAACAAGTGTATAAACAAGCTACAACAACAGAACCTCAACCTTTGATGGCTGAGGTTCCTTATTATTTTAATAATAAATTTTCAATTTCTGCTAAATCATAGTCACGATGCTCAAATCCGAAACGGTTGTCATGGTTTCCCTTGTAGGTATATTTATGAGAAGAACTGGAGTATGAAAACCCGAGTCTGCTTGTACACTCGTTTAACAGAATTTTCGCAAGATAATTGGAACGTGCTCTCATGAGTGGGGAAACAGCAGCTCTTGACATTTGCAGATAGAAGATCCGGAGATCCGGAATCACCTGTTTCAGATAATCTGCGAGAAAATCAGCATTACATAGTTGTGGAAGCGGATATAATTTTTTTATTATCTCCATTAAATATTCCATAGTGGCAAAATCAAATTCTTCAAAGAATGCCTGCTTATTTATTTGGAAAAGCAGATTCATCGTTTCCAACTGTTCTGACGACTCAGGCCAGGAAGGAATTGGGTGTTGATAGTATTGGCTGTAGGCGTGAGAAATGCCTGTAGTACCTATGGATGGAAATATAATATTTGAAGCACTCAGTGTATCCGGAAGAACAAAAGAAGTATTTTCATAAATCACAAATCGGACAGCCTGGGCCGGACGTCCAACCGGTTTGTAATCAAACATGAGATCTGAATTCTTTTTTAAGGCGGTCTGACATTTCTTCAAAACGGAGCGCGCAAAGATCTTATATTCCGGGAACTCATGCGATGCAATTCCCAGCATCCGTTTCAGATCCTGAAGATCAATAATCCGTTCCCCAATTCTATAGTATTGTTTCAAAAGCATATATAGCCTGATTTCGTGAAAGGAATGCAGATTGATAGCGTTCCAAAATTCGAATTCTGTAAAGTTTCCCTTAAAATCAAACAGATACGGTTTGATATCATCATGACATTTAAAGGACATATACCATTTTCCATCGCTTTTCGCTTTAAACATAAAACATTTACTGAAAAGCTGGCATCGTATCCGGCCGTCAATGGCATATTCGGGCATGATTTCCGGGCGAATGGATACCAGGCGTTTCAGCAGCTTGTCCATCACTGCAAAAAGTGCTGATTCGTTCAATTCTACCCCGAGCAGTGCAGAGTATTGCTGCAATGAAAAGGTAACCTCTGTCTGACTGGGATTTTTAGGATCAATTTTTGCGAGATATAACAAGAAAAGCCGAAATTCCTGCAGAGACATTTTCTTCTCATAAATCATTTCATTCAAGACATTCGACAATGTTGCTTTATCTTTTTTTCGAATATTCAATGGTGTGCTTCGGTTATCGGACATACTTCTCCTCCGTTATCGTTTGTTTGTTAAAAATATAAAATCTGAATATGGAAGATTCTTAAACAATATGGGTAAAAGCAATTTATTTTTGAAAACAGAAGAACAACTCTAATTATTACCCATATTGAAAAGAGAAAGGAGGAGAGATTACATATGAAAATCATAAAAAAATCAGGTGATATTCTTGGAGGTATCCTTATGATTGTAAGCCTGATTTTACTGATCCCGCTTTTATTAACCAATATGGGGATCAACAGCTACATTATTTTGTCGGGCAGTATGGAGCCGGTGATCCGCACCGGAAGTATGGTACTGGTGGATACTCAAACGGAAAATATTCAAAGTGGCGACATTATTATGTATCGGCTGCAAAAGGAAAACGTTGTTCACAGAGTTGTGGAAATTCAGGAAGATGGAAAAATTATTACAAAAGGTGACAACAACGAGAATGCAGATTTTGCACCAGTGACACAGGCACAGGTTTGTGGGAAAGTAATAAAAATGCCCTGGGGCCTATGCATTCCATATGCAGGATATGTCAGTGAGTGGTTGAGTACAAACAAAATATATGGCGTATGTGTAGTGCTTGGACTGGTCATTATCCATCTTTTGCTACTTCATCTGGCAAAATAAGCGAACCCGGTTCGCATGTGAAAATGCAATTCTTCCTTTTTCCTAAAAGAGCATCACCCATATTGGAAATACAAATAGGAGAAAGGAGGAAAGCGTTTTGGAGAGTAAAAATTTACTACAACTTACAGGTGGAACGAAAAAAAGTAAAAAAGGCATGAAACGAATGACACTTGCTATGGCTGTACTGTGCAGTGTTGGTTTTGGGATTACGCAGACAGGAGCTTATTCATATTTGAGTAACGCAGATTCGGTTAAAAATCTCTTTTCAGAAGGGAAAGTTTCTATCAATCTCGTAGAACCGGAATGGATAAAAGACGATTCCGGCACGAAAGAAAAAGCAGTTCCAGGCGACGTATATCAGAAGGATCCAACAATTACAGCTACAGATGAGTGTGTAACACCATCATTTGTCTATCTGCAGGTCTATATCCCATATGCTAAAGTGACAAAAGTGAATGATGACAGCACTTTGTATGATAAGGATGCAAATGGAGCGCCACTAAAAAAACATCATATGCTGGTTACTTTCGGAGAAGGTGAAGTGACAAAGACATCTTCGGATGAGTTTCTGGTAGGCGATGCTTCTGACATTCAATATGATCAGGCAACGGAGATTTTGGATTCCGCAGAACTGCCGGATGGACATCTGATCAGGAACAATATCCATGATGGAAAAGATGGATGGACGTTACTTGAGATAAGTGATATTCCGGTAACAGATATTCCGGATACAGATAGTTATCAAAAAAATGTAGATGGATATCTGAAGTTTACATACAGCTTTAACACCATGCTTGCCAATACCGATGCGGTTAATCCAAAGTATGCAGCTTTGATCGGACAGGTTCTAACGAATAAAACAACACCTCTCTTCGAAAAAATACGTGTTGTAAATTGCATGGAAGGGCAGCTGGATGGAAAAGAGTATTACATTCCTGTCAAAGCATATGCGATTCAGGCAACGCATACAGGATCCGCCGAGGATGAGAATGTCAAAAATGCAATACCGGCAACAACAGCAGAAGTAATCAAGCAGGCTCGAAAAGCTTATCTTGCTTATGCAAACCAAAACGAAGATAACGGAATCATGTCAGTTATAAAATTCAGCAGTTAAAGGAGCATTACGATGATCAAACATAAGAAAATTCCATTTTTGATGTCAGGATTTTTATTAGCTGGTGTGGTAATTATCGGTGCACAGTCTGCTCTGGCATATCTTACAGATTACAAAAGTGTAGTGAATACCATAAAGATTGGAAATAATACGACCTCCATTGAAGAAGAATTTCCAACGGTAACACCCATACCTCCGGGAAGCAACCAGATCATTGAAAAACTGGTGAAGATTACAAATGATGATTCTGATGGGAATTCCGTTCCGTGCTATGTAAGAGCAAAAGTTTATTATTCGACTTCAGATATGGGAATCTATACAATCCAGGGAATGAGTAACAAATGGGTGCTTGGAACAGATGACTATTATTACTATACCGATATTCTGGAGCCGGGGAAAACAACAGAGGCATTTATGAAAAGCCTGAAAATCATCGGATCCGATGTGAACACCAACCTTACCACGGAGATTGAAAATTTTGATATCAATGTGTACGAAGAAAGTTATCAGGCAAAAGACCCTGATACACAACAGGTTTTGACCTGGCAGCAGGCTTGGAGCAAAGCTTTGAAAAAACCGGTAGAAGCGAAGTGATGAAGGAGGAAACCACATGAAAAAAAAGATCATAAACTCCTGTGGATATTTGATGCTGGCCGGTTCGGTTGCCTGTTATTCACTGTCAGGAGCTTATGCATATAAAAGCAACGAACTGAAGGTAACAAGTACCATCACAACCGGAGATGTTGATATTGCCATTCAGGAGAATCAGATTTCTGAAGATGGTGAGACATTAGAACCTTTTGAAAATGATCAGATCATCGTTCCGGGAGACACTATTTCAAAAATTGTCACAGTGAAAAATCTGGCAAATCCCTGTTATCTGAGAATGAAGGTTGTATATGCACAGGATGCATCTGAGGATGCAACCGTAAAAACAGCTCCCATATCAGAAGAAAAGCAGACGGGAGAATGGATAGGAAATGACGGTTTAGATGGAATCTACTTAAATGGAATTTCCGCAGACTGGGTAAATGGTTCCGATGGTTACTTTTATTACACGAAGGACATCCAGACCGGAGAATCCATTCAATTTTTTGAATCGGTATCATTCCCAAAAGAATGGACAGAAAGATCTTCTGAACAAACTTGTCAGCTTGATGTCACTGCAGAAGCAGTGCAGGCTGCGAATTTCCAGCCGGACTTTATGAAAGAACAGCCTTGGGGAGACACAGAGATTGAACTTTGCTTGCATGAAAATGATGGCAGTATTACTTCAAAAACGCAATACCAGGGACAGATGGCAGTATCACTGGATGCGCAGGCAGCGCAGATGGTTTCCAATACATCTGATTTCTTCCAAAATTTGGATACCTTGATGCCTGGAGATACGGTATCTGATACCGTGTATGTCAAAAACCAAAATGACCATGCGGCAAATTTGTTTTTCCATACGGAAACACCGGAGGATCTCTCTGAAGCACAAATGGATCTGCTGAAAAATTTACAGTTATCTATTCAGGTGAATGGAAACTCCGTATATGAGGGTAATTTGGAAAGCACTGATCTTAACGAAAAAATTTCTCTTGGTCTGTATGAGAAAGGTTCGGAAGGAAAAATTGATTTTTCTGTTTCTATGCCGAAAGAAGATAAAAATGTTTATGCAGTCAGGGATACCGATATTACCTGGGTATTCGACTGTGGATGGGATGATGGCGAATCTGACCATTACCAGGCACCTAAAACAGGGCTGGAAGATCATATCTTGAAAGATTTGTTGCTTGCTGGAACCTGCTTACTCGTAGGCGGTATTTCAGTGCTTTTGGGAATGCGAAAACAAAAGAATTAACGATCCCTTTGGGAAAGAAAGAGAGGAAATAATGGAAAAACAGTTAAAGCGCGGATATTCCAATGAGATCATTTTGTATGGAATCATTACAGAGATGTTCCGGACTGATTACAATGTATCTATCGGAATAGCTGTACGGCAGCAAAATGTCCGTATGCAGAATGATTACCCAAAGATTCTTTTTTATGATTCTGAAAACGGAAAGATAAACATTGATACGTTGGCAGAAAATTTTGATGCCGGTACATGGGTAAAAATAGAGGGACACATACAGACTGTTCCCGGATACGCAAATACTGAGAAACGAGTGCCTTATCAGACAATTGTAGGCGATGTTATAGAAAAGATAGATCTGGAAAATATACCAGAGAAAAGAAACCGCGTGGTACTTTCCGGATATGTAGCCAATATCCGACAGCCAAAAAGCCATCTGGGCTTGGTACGTCTTACGTTATTGACCAAACGGAATTATCATGAAAGCTATGTGCATTGTTTGGTATATCCAAACGATGCGGATGAATTTGTAGATAAGATCCGCGAAAAGGATTTCTTATATACCATCGGAATGATTGAAACACGGCGGGTAGCTTCCAATGGTCGCTGGAGCACTTATGAAGATTATGTGGTTAAAGAAATTTACCGTGAAAACCGGGAGACTAAAAAAGCACGTATGTTTTATTGCGAGAAAACAGAAAAAGAAAAGATACTTCCCAAAATTCAAAAAACAGAATTAGATTTTGATAACAAAGATCCGGACTCAGCAGAAGATTCCGGAAAGTAACTAAAAATTAGGATATTAGATAGAGAAAGCTTAACAGCTGGAAAGAAACAAGACAATTGAAAAGAAGGGAAGAAAGGGAATAATTTTAGGGATTGTTCCTGAAAGATTGGAGGAAACTGACAAAAACATAAATAGAGATACATAGCTTCGAAATCTTTGTTCCTGATTAGAAGGAAAGGAGATCGGTATGGATATCCATACTGAAGTAGAAGAATGTTCAACAACCGAAAGAGCCAGATCAGAAAAATACATGTACTGGCAACAACTGCCCGCACAAATGTAGGAAACGCTGCCTGGGCGGAGCAGGTTTTAAGACTCTATAGAAAAGCCGTAAAAACAATATCGTTTGCCTGGCTGCTTCTTATGAGTACCTGTGTACCATGTATGGCCGATGTGACAACGGCGACACTGGGAGATACGGATATTGTCACTAACATGATCGGCATTATTTTGCTGGTTTTTCGTATCATTGGAATCGTTATGGTGGTGTATAGTATCGGGGCATTGATTCTGGCCTTTAAGAATGAAGATCCGGATTCCAAAACAAAGAATACCTCAATGATGGTTATATCCATCATTCTGATATTCCTGGAGACATTTGTTAATGCGTCTGGCATCTTGGATAAATTAGCATAATATCGAATGTTACATATAGAGACAGAGGTTTGCTTCTGTCTCTTTTTCAAAGAAAGGAAAGATATGCTGAAATTTTTTTCAAGACAAATATTCGAAGCACTCGTCGTGTTATTTGGAAATGGATTACTGAATGATATTGCAGAATTTTTAAATACGATAAATACAGCAACGGTAAATGCCTTGAATACAGGAGTAATCTCAGATGCAATTGGGATCTTTAAAGGTCTGGCGGCATCCCTGGTAATTTTATTCTTTTTGATCGAGTTACTGAATGAAGCGCAAAAAGATTTTGTGACGTTTGAGCGTCTGACAGTTATGTTACTTCGTCTTTTAGCAGTTACGGTACTTATCATGAATCTGGAAATGATAGTAAATGGTCTGGAAGAATTATCCGTTCTTATTTTCAATGCAGTAAAGGACCTTGCGGGAAATTCAAGTAATTCATTTGAAATTTTCGGTGAAAATGCAGCAACCGGTTACCGGTATAGTGAAGTAGAAAAAGATATGAAAGACGCTTTAGGAAAAGCAGGAATCAAACAGGCCTTAATGGTTGTTCTGCAGCTCCTTATTCCGTGGCTGATATCCAGACTGTGTTACGTTGTGGCATATGTGATTGCTGTCGGCCGTTCCATCGAACTGATTGTTCGGGCGATTTTTTCACCGATAGGAGTTGCAAATCTGTTTGAAGATGGAACCCGCAGTTCCGGTTTTCGATACTTGAAGAAATTTGCAGCCTGTGCCCTGCAGCTTGGTGCGATTGCCGTTATCTTATATGCAGCAAATGCATTGTGTAATTCCCTGATCAGTTCCCTTAGTGACGGATATATGACCATTACGAAGGACAATATTCTGGATGTTCTGGGGAGTACGGCACTTTGGAGCATGAGTGCGATCCAGCTGGCCGTAATCGGAATTACTTTGAAGGCACAAAGTATTTGCAACGATATTCTTGGTGTTTAATGGGAGGCGTTTATGATAGAAATTCAGGTTCCAAAGGATATTACAACTTATAAAACCAAAACCGTAGGTCCTTTGACGATGCGGCAGCTGGTTATATTGATGCTTGTCATTGCGATGGACTTTTTATTATATACAGCTGTACTAAAAGATAGAAATCTGAGTGCAGAAGCTATTATGTACATAGCGGCACTGATCGATACGCCTGTCTTTGCTTTTATGTTTGAGATATACGGGATGCCTATGGAAAAATTCATTCTGATTTTCCTGTTGTGTAATGTCCTTGCACCGGGCAGGAGGATATACACTGGTTCTTTGCGGAAAGAAGCTGATGTACCAATATCACAAAAGAAGGAAAAACAGATCCGAAAATTACGTAAAAAAATGATCCGGGAATCAAGGAAAAAAGAAACTTTGAAGGTTTATAAGTAACATGCATATGTTTCTTATAAAAACGGATTGGCAAAAGGAGAAGTAACATGTACTTTCGAAAAAGTAGCAGAGATACGAAAAAGGAAATAAGATCTACACCCCAAAATAGAAAGAATAAAGCAAAAGGGCATAGCAGAAAAAAAGAACTGCTGAAATGGAAAGTGCCGCAGACGGTTCAGGATACCATTCCATATTTATACGTATACCAAAACGGGATCATGGAGCTTACGCCTGGTGTGTTTTCAAAAGCGTATATTCTTGGTGATACCAATTTCAAAATCAGTTCCAGGCAAGGCCAGGAAAAGATCTTTCAGGACTATTCCAGAATGCTTTCTACATTTGGTGATACGGTAAAAGTAGAAATTACTATCTGGAATAAGAACATGAATCTGGCAGAGTTTCAAAAACAGGTACTTATGCCAATGATGAATGATACGCTGAACGAGTACCGGGAAGAGTATAATCAGATGTTGATTGAAAAAATGTCCGGTGCAAATAACAACCTGGAAAAGGTTAAGGTTATGACCCTGACAATAGAAGAAGGATCCATTCAGGAAGCAATCACGACATTTCTGCGGCTGGATACGGAAGCAATAAAAATGATAACAAACCTTACTGGGGAGAATACCAAAGCAATGACATCGATGGAACGGCTTTGTATGCTGTACGATATATATAATCCTGGTTCCACGCAGAAATTTTTACAGAAAATACAATATCAGGGTGAATGGCAGGACAGTGTTACCCTGCAGTCTATTCAACAGCTGGGACTCACAACAAAAGATGTAATCGGACCGGATAGTTTCACATTTAAAGCCGATAAAGTGCTCCTGGGAACAAAAATTTTTGCACGAACATACTATGTTTCGATGATTCCAACATGGCTTCGTGGGGATGCTTTTACGGATCTTTCGGAACTTCCATGTAATATGCTGGTAAGTGTCCATTATCGTACCCTGCCACAGGATATAGGATCCAAACTGATTAAATCCTATCGTGTCAATATCAATTCCAATGTGGCTGATGCAGAAAAGAGTGCAAGTCGTGCAGGTTACAGCATGGATTTGATTTCCCAGGAACTGTTGGATTCCCGAACAGAAGTAAAAAATCTGACTAATGATATTACGAAGAGAAATCAGAAGATTGTCATGGCATCTATTGTACTTACGGTATTTACTTCATCAGAAAAAGAACTGGAAAAGATGGATAAGCAGATCTCCATGATAGCCAATAAGCACCAGATGCAGATCCGGGTGCTTTCTCTTCAGCAGGAATATGGTCTGGCCACGGCGCTTCCTGTCGGAATGAATAAAATTGCTGTGGAACGTCTGATGACTACTGAAACAGCTGCCATGCTGATTCCATTCAGCGTAAAAGAATTAAATCACAAACACGGTATGTATTATGGATTAAATGCAGAATCTTATGGTATGATACGCTACGATCGTACAAAGGGACAAAATTACAATGGTGTGATTCTTGGAATGCCCGGATCCGGTAAATCTTTTGCTACGAAAAGAGAGATCATCAATGTAATTTTAAACACTACAGATGAAGTATATATTATTGATCCGGAGCGCGAATATCTTCCTCTGGCAGAAAAGCTTGGCGGTGAGGTGATCCGGATAGCAAATGGTTCGGATATTTATCTGAATCCGTTCGACATGGACATTGAGTATGCCGATGATGGCGATCCTGTAAAGATGAAAGCGGATTATATTACAACGATTGTAGATATTGCAATTGGTGAACGTTACGGGATTTCCCCCAGCGAACGTTCTTTGATTGACCGGGTGGTATTTGAAATCTATGAGCCATACCTGCGACATCTGCATAAAACCGGAAAAACCATTGATCTGGAGCATATGCCAACCATGCAGGAATTCTATGAGAAAATGCTGGAGCAGGTTGCTCCGGAGGCACAGAACATCGCCCTGGCCATGGAACGATATGTCAAAGGCTCCCATGACATCTTTGCACATAAGACAAATGTAAATACGGATAACAGATTTGTGATCTATGATATCAAGGATATTGGCTCCGGTCTGAAGGAACTGGGTTTGCAGATCTGTCTGAATTCTATCTGGAATAAGATGATTGAAAACCGGAAAAAGGGGAAACGTACATGGCTATATATTGACGAGTTTTATTTGTTGCTTAAAAAGGATACTTCGGCTGATTTCTTGCAGGAAATTTGGAAGAGGGCACGAAAATGGAATGGAATACCAACAGGAATTACACAGAACGTAGAAGATCTGTTAAAATCTGAGGCAGGAAGGACGATATTAAATAACTGTGGATTTGTCATGCTGTTAAACCAGGCCCCAATGAATCTGATACAGCTTTCAAATATTTATAATATTTCACCGGAAGAACAGAAGTATATCAACAACGGTCCCTCTGGCCAGGGACTGATCTGGATGACCGGTGGCCAGGGAAGCGAAAGCGGGGGAACGGTGATTCCATTTATTGATCAGTTTCCTCAGGATACAAAACTGTATAAAATGATGACAACAAAACCATCCGATGACCGTATCCGAAACAATCAGAAAAGCAGTACCGCGTATCATCATATAGATGGAAATGAACGCGAATACCATAAATAAAAAATTTGAATCGCCAGAGATTGCTAAATGTAATTTCTGGCGATTTTGTCATACTATATGTCCATATTTGAATTGCCTGTTTCATTTTCATTAGATAAACATCCGGTTGTAGCAAGTCGATTTAGTGGTTATAATAAAAGAAAAATACATACAAAAAATCAAGAAGGGGAAATGAAAAAAGATCCCTTCTTTCATTGTTATGAGAAAATGAAGATGTGTGGCAGATATTATATTGATTCAGATATGGCAGATGAAATACAGCAGGTGGTCAGGGAAGTAGACCAACGGATCCGCAAAGCCCAGTTTACCGGGGATATCCATCCAACGGAGAGCGCGCCGGTTATAGAAAAGTCTGAAAACGGTTTGAAACTTCATATGTGCAAATGGGGTTATCCGTTATCCAGGGGAAAGAATCTTGTTATTAATGCACGGGCAGAATCCGTGATGGATAAGGCTTCTTTTCGAAATGGCATATTATATCATCGTGTTCTGATCCCTGCCAGTGGCTTTTATGAATGGAACCGGTTAAAAGAGAAAAATACATTTACCAGGCCAGACGCACCGGTATTATATATGGCCGGGTTTTGTGACTGGTTTGAGAATGAACGAAGATTCGTGATTTTAACAACAAAAGCCAATGCTTCTATGGAAAAAGTACATGAACGGATGCCGTTAATTCTGGAAAAAGAACAGATTGTGGACTGGTTTCAGAATGAAAAGATGGAAAAACTGCTGCAATACACGCCGATTATGTTGAAACGTGAGGCAGAGTATGAGCAACAAAGTCTGTTCTTATAGTAGGAACAAAGGAGAAAAATAATGCATATATACGTAGATGCGGATGCTTGTCCGGTGATCGCTATCATCGAAAACAAGGCACAAAAATATAACGTTGCTGTGACATTGTTATGTGACACGAATCATGTGTTGACCTCTGCCTACAGTGAAGTAGTGGTTGTAGGTGCAGGAGCAGACGCCGTGGATTATAAGTTAATCAACATATGCCAGAAAGGCGACATTGTTGTATCGCAGGATTATGGTGTGGCAGCAATGGCACTGGGAAAGGGAGCTTATGCGATCCACCAGTCCGGAAAATGGTACACGAATAATAACATTGACCGGATGCTTATGGAACGGCATCTGAATAAAAAGGCACGGAGAAGTTCAAACAAAGCACACCTGAAAGGCCCGAAAAAAAGGACAAAAGAAGATGATGAAAGATTCGCAGAATCGTTTGAAAAACTGATACAGACGGCACTGGCAGCGAGCTGATTCTTCCGGATCTCTTTTTTACAAAAATTGGAAGTGCAATCCAAATTGACAGAACATACGTTCTATGGTAGAATGACAAAAAACAGGATACAGAATAAGAGGGATTGTATGGCTATTCCATTGCAAAAAAGAGAGTATTTTGAATGTAAGTATTCCAATCAGCTGCAGCCGGTATCCTGTATTGCTTCTTTTTCCAATCAGGGCGGTGTGCGGCCTCAGTATATCCAGGTCACAGATACCGAAGGCTGTAAGCTGGTCTATCAGATTATAAAGGTGCACCGTGTGCAGGATCATAAAAACAGTGATATTACGTTTCTGTGCGACATTATGGAGCATGACAGGGTAAGAATGATCGAATTGTTTTTCCAGCGGAAAATCGATCAGTGGTTTATCAAGGTAAGATAAAGAAGGTGAGAAAATGACAGACATACACAACAGCCATAAAAAAGATGGAAGAATCTATGCAGCTATTGATTTGAAATCTTTTTACGCATCCGTAGAATGTCATGAAAGAATGCTGGATCCGCTGGAGACCAATCTTGTAGTAGCGGATCTTAGCCGGACAGAAAAAACAATTTGTCTGGCAGTTTCACCATCACTGAAAGCATATGGGATTTCCGGGCGGGCAAGGCTTTTTGAGGTCGTGCAGCGGGTAAAAGAAGTAAATACAGAACGTTTGTATAAGGCTCCTCACAGGAAATTTACTGCTGCCTCATATGATAAGAGAGAATTAGAAAACCATCCGGAATACAAACTGGAATATATTGTAGCACCTCCGCGTATGTCGCTGTATGTGAAATACAGTACCAGGATTTATAATGTGTATTTAAAATATATCGCTCCAGAGGACATTCATGTTTACAGTATTGATGAGGTTATGATAGATCTTACATCTTATCTGGATATTTATCACGTATCTCCGGAGCAGCTGGTCAAAAAAATGGTGCAGGATATCTATGTAAATACCGGGATCACGGCGACAGCAGGTATCGGTACGAATCTGTATCTGTGTAAAGTTGCCATGGATATTGTAGCAAAGCATGTGGAGCCGGATGAGGACGGTGTTCGGATCGCCCAACTGGATGAAATATCTTACCGGAAACTTCTGTGGAGTCATACACCGATCACAGATTTCTGGAGAGTCGGACGAGGGTATGCAAAAAAACTCGCACAGTATGGGTTGTATACGATGGGAGATATCGCACGCTGTTCCCTGGGAGATGAACGCAGCTATCATAACGAGGACCTGTTATATCGATTATTTGGCATTAATGCAGAATTGCTGATTGATCATGCCTGGGGCTGGGAGCCATGCACGATTGCAGATGTAAAAGGGTACAGGCCAGAAACAAAAAGCATCTGCTCTGGCCAGGTACTGCATTGTCCTTATGAAGCACAAAAAGCACGTATTGTTATGCGTGAGATGGCAGATGCGTTATCACTGGAATTGGTAAGTAAAGGGCTTGTCACAGATCAGCTGGTTGTTACGATTGGATATGACAGAAAAAATCTGGAATCACAACAAATCACATATACGGGGAAAATCACGACAAACCGATATGGAAAGAAAGTTCCGGAACATGCCAATGGTACGGTGAATCTGGAACGAAAAACATCATCTTCTCATTTGTTAATACAGGCAGCAGAAGAACTGTATGATCGCATCGTAGACCGGAATCTTTTGATACGAAGATTGAATATATCCGCAAATCATCTGGTAGATGAGGGTCAGGCAGAAAAAGAAATCACCTATGAACAGTATGACATGTTTACAGATTATCAGGCACTGGAGAAAAAGGAGAGAGAAGAAAATGACGCATTGGCAAAAGAGCGGAAACTGCAGGTAGCCATGCTTGAGATCAAGAATCGTTTTGGCAAAAATGCCGTATTAAAAGGAACCAGTTTTCAGGAAGGCGCAACGGGCCGGGAACGGAACGAAGAGATCGGCGGACATAAAGCATAAAGGAGCAGGGATATGGAATCATATGAAGATATCTTGTATCTGGAACATCATGTATCGAAAAAGCATCCACAGATGTCCATATATAACCGGGCAGCACAGTTTGCACCATTTGCAGCATTATCCGGGCATGGAGAAGCTATTGCAGAGACTGCTCGTCTGACGGAAGGGAAAATAGAACTGGATGATTACGAGAAGTTGAAATTGGATGAAAAATTGTATATCCTCCAGGAACGAATTGCTGAAGTACCAACAGTATGTATCACCTATTTCCGCCCCGATACAAAAAAGAATGGTGGAGCATACCTTACTATCAGCCAGGGTCTGAAAAAGATCTGCCCGCAGGAACGTCTGCTGGTAATGGCAGATGATACCAAAATAAGGATGGAAGATATTCTGGAGCTTTCGTTTGAGCAGATTTTCTGATAAATATTATTTTACCAGAGTGCAGCATGAGAAAATAAGAGACGAAAATAGAAACGAAAGGCGTGACCGAGAAAAGTCGCGCCTTTTTAACGATAAAGAGTTTCATCCAGAAAAAGTTATTAATACATTATAACTGCGGATTTTTACATTTTGATGGTATTGTTATTTCTTTCAGGTTTATATCACATAAGTGCTCAGCTTGTTTTGAATCCGTTGTTCTGCGAATGTACATGTTAGACGATAATGTTATTTTCTGGTGATAGGTGTTCATAAACATGTCATGATATTTTACATGTATTACAATATCAAAATTTTTATATTTTTGTTGTACTTCAGTTTTTAAAAAATATTTGGTCAATCCTGACGGATCATTTAAAAAATCATCTTCTGTGATTTCATCAAAATTGAAGTAAATACATATAGGAAATGCAGCTTCCTCACCAGGCTGTAGTAAATTAACTGAATGATTTGATATGTCTGCGTTTTTCTGCACGAGAATGGGATGATAATGCTTTCGTCCATCATCAATCTCATCTACATCAAAATCAAATTCGACTGCGGGACCCAAACCAATGTTTTTTAAATATAAGATACTTGTATAATTCGCTCCGTTATTTTGTCGTGGCTCGCAACCGAGGAGGAATTGTCCGATAATCTTATTTGTTCCAACCAACTTATTGTCATGGACATAGCGTATTGAACAATAAGGCCTAATTTGTAATTCTCGATCTTTCTTATTCTGTTCGTTTGTATATCGAATTGTAATGATAATCCCAACAAGAGAAACAATTGCACCGATAATAGCACCTATGTATCCACTGAGAAAGACAACCCAATCAGAGTTACCTATATTGCTTGGAATATTGTTTCCAATCATCAGCCAATCAATAGCGAGAGGTAGTAGCCCTAATATTAGTATTATGGATATTAATATTAAGATTAAAATTTTTTTGTTTTTCATAATAATCACCCTGCTTAAATATTTTACGATAATTATGATTTATCAAATTAAGTATACCATATTTACTTATGAAAGAGTATCCATATATAAGAATAACTTAAATACATTTCTGCGTATGTGAGTACATAATAATTTAATTGAAACATGATCACTTCATATCAGACATCTTTCACAGATTTTAAAACGGATTGTAAATATTTCCAAATATCCCATCGCCCATATCACCAATGTAACAATTCATATATGGAGATATAGGAAACAGGAGGAAAGAAAGTATGAACGAAGTGATAAAGTCAGGACATTTGAAAGGAAGCTACCGATGCAGTTTCAAAAGAGAACATGACATACCACTTGAAACAGGGAAACGGAAGGAAAATGTCTATGATAAAGCTGTGCTGATCAAGGAAATTATCAAAAACGGAATTTATCATGGATATGACAAAGAACAGATCAAAGAAAGAATCATCCAGGCGTATGAAAAGATGGATTACCCGACAGCGGAAACGGCAAGGCTTCATGCAATGGATACTTACCGTCAGGTTATGCGGTATCTTACCTGTGAGTCACGAAAACCAGCGGTGGCAGCTTCTCAAAAGATCATTGATATGGATGGTCTGTGCAGTGTGGAAGTGCGACCGGATTTTATCTTCAGAGGCTATCGGAATTTTGAACGGGTCGTGTACAATGGAAAAAAACGCCAGAGAATAACTGTGCAGGAACCATATCTGGAAGTTGTAAAGATATGCTGTAAAGCTCCGGATGTATCACAGATCGGAAAAAATAAAGATACAGGTGCAAAACAGAATCTGGAGTTGTATTCCATGTTACGGTATGGAAGAACTTTATTATCTGAAGATGATGCGCATATAAATGTAGGAGCCAGTTTTTACTTTTTACGCAAAAAATCAGATTCTGCTACAAAAGAAGAATTTGAATCAGACTTTTTTCAGACCAAAGGTGGCGGAAACATTGTTACCTTGTGGGAAACACATCATGTTTCCAATCAGGGGGATTTTTCTCCGGATGCACAGGGAATGGACAAATTGTTTGTGCCGCAGCTGAAGGAATTCCTTCGGGGCGAGGATATGAACGGAAAGAAAGCATGTGATACCTGCAGCCTGCGACAGGTTTGCAATTTTACAAAACCACCGATCCATATCGAAAAGGAACGTTCCCAGCGGACGGTAAGCGATCTAATCCTCACGGATGAGCAGGAAAATGCCATTGCATTCCGCAAAGGAATCGCAAGAATCAATGCGGGAGCCGGAGCTGGCAAAACACTGGTTACAGCTCTTCGAATAGCAAATATGCTGGATGAAGGAATCCGACCAGAAGATATGATTTTGCTGACCTTTACGAATACCGGGGCGGAAGAGATGCGGGAACGAATCCGGCTTTATACCGATGATCTTGGCTGTGAGGTGGATCTGGAAAAATTAACCTGTACAACTTTTCATGGCTTTGGTGACCGGATTATCCGTGAAAATTATCAGGAACTGGGATTTACAGAACCACCCAGGCTGATCGATGAGGTAGAAAAATCGAAGATTGTTGCAAAACTCTTGAAAGAGATAACCGTCACCGGACTGGATTACCGGAATTTTAAAGCAAACCTGCCATATGTAAAAGGTGCTCTGACAACAGCAAAAACTGTTTTCTCATTGATTAAAAAGAACCGGTTGAGCCGTGGAGACGAAAGCAGGCTTCCGAAGCTGATGCAGGATTATGATCTGTATATTAAGGATTCTGCGGCAGCAGTGGAATTGTTCCAGCTGTATGATGCATACGATGCCATACTTCGTGAAAAGAATCTGATCGAGTATGCCGATCAGGAGCTTCTGATCATGGATCTTATCAAAAGGAACCCATATTATTTTGAAGATTTTGGCTACCGCCATATCATGGTAGATGAGTATCAGGACAGTTCGCCTATGCAGTTTGAACTTTTAAAAATCCTGATAGATTCTCCGAGCTTTGAATCCTTTATGGTTGTCGGAGATGACAGCCAGAGTATCTTTTCTTTTCAGGGTTCTGATCCTGCGTATATGATCGAATTCTATGAGAAGCTTGGCGTTTCAAAGGGAATTGATTTCTTTTTACTGGAAAATCACAGATCAACGCCGGAAATTATTGATTATGCAAATGAAATCAATAAGAAAAATCATAATCGCGTAGAAAAGGATCTGGAGGCTACCAGAGAACATGGAAAGTCTGTTACTGTGAAACAGTTCTGGAAAAAAGCAGAAGAAGAGCAGTATATTGTGTCTATGATAAAAGAGGTCAGGAAAGACTGGGAATATGAAGACATGGCATACATTGCATTTTCGAGGGACGAACTGTTAAGGATCGGTACGATTTTAACAGAAAACCAGATTCCCTGGATTATGTTAAATCCGGAGCCAACATTGAAAAATTCCCGCGTGATGGCAGTCATCGGTCTGTTACAGTTTATGAAAGATCCTACAGATACAACTTCAGCATTTATGTATCTGAACGCAGTAAGCAATAATACCATGACCCAAAAAGATACTGTGGAGATCATGGAGAAAATTGCAAAATTGCGAGAAGAATTGGAAATGCTTGCTTCGTATCCGGAACCGCAGAGTCTTCAAAAGCTGAAAGAACTACTGGAAGCACTGGATACAGAAGATGAGATTTATGCCGGATTTTTGAAGAAATTGCTGCAAAGAAAGAATCTAAAAGAGATCATAGAGTATGGTCAGGACTTTTTGGATTATGGAGAAAAAGAAACGGAAAAAAGGCAGCAGGATTATCCTGGTGTGGTATTAACTACGGCTCATTCATCCAAGGGAAAAGAATGGCCGGTCGTATTTAATGGAATATCCCATTATCATAACAAACAGTTGGCTCTGGACGAAAAAGAAGAACGGAGACGTTTACTGTTTGTGTCGGCTACGAGGGCCAGGGACGTTTTATTTGTTACAGGACAGTCTGTTGCATACGGAGATAAGAAAAACAGAGTTTACAATTGCTTTCTGATGGAGTCTTTTGATGTACTGCATGAGGACTTCCAGAAAGAAGCAAGCTAAAAGTAATGTATTTGAGAAAGAGCGGGTTTTGCCTGCTCTTTTTTCATGCAGTTTTTCGATGTTTACATTATTGAATCGTTCATATTTCAAGTGTAACTATTCACAGCTGGAGAAGACTATCAAACAGGAGGAAAGAAAAGGAACATGAAAAAAATGATTAAAATTCAGAAGGCAATGACTTATCCGAAAGCGGCAGATATGATGCAGCTATTGGATGCAAATACGGAAGAATATTTACCATTGAAAATTATTGTTTGTGAAAATAAAGTTGGAAAGATAGAATTTTTTGCTGAAGAAATGAAAAAAGAAAACGGAATTGGTTTTCTCGCCCGTGGCCAGGAAGAGGCTGCTGATATTTTCAGGCAGTATTTTCAGAAAAAAATTAACTGCTTGGTGTATCTTGTATCCTATGAGACAGGTCGCAATGTGATCTTCCATGCAGAACTTGAATATGAAACCTGTGAAGCAGAACTACTGCAGGTAGATGCATCTGTTTTTGAGGATATGTGTCAACAGATCATAGGGCTGGGAATTGCAGGAAGAAAAGAATTGGAGCGAAATATCCGGGTAATGAAAGAACATCGTTTCCCGGATGAACTGATCCGTCAGATCTTATCGCGGTATCGCAAGTATGACCGACCCATCCATATTCCCAAAACCATATACATTGATCCGGATAAAGAATCCCAAACGTCATTACTGGCATTGTGTGCCATTAATATCCTAATCGGATCACCTTTGATTTTAGAAGGAGACAAGTCCGTTGGAAAAAATGTATGTGCGGAAACACTGGCTATGATTTTTCATATGCCATTTGATATGATAACCATGACAAGAAGCATGACTGCGGACGATTTATATGGAACAAAATCTACAGATAACACAGCAGCTGAAAAGCTGACGGTTGCCATGGCATCCGAGTATCTGAAGTATCAGATGGGCCAGGAGGATGCGGATATCCACGCAGCATCGGAATTTGAATATCTGAAAGCAAAGTCATCCTCAGTGTCCATTGTCCAGGAACACGCAAGTTTTGTCCATTGGTTGCAGCACGGAGGGGTCTACTGCCTGAATGAAATGAATATGGCAGAAGCGAACTTTCTGGCATCCTTTGCAAACCAGATAACCGATGGCTCCGGTTTTATTGATATTCAGGGGTACGGTCGGATCCAGATACATCCGGACTGTGTTCTGATCGGTACGCAAAACAGCAATTACACCGGAACTTGTGAACAGAACGATGCAACGATGTCACGTTTTGCCTGCATCGCGTTTGATTATCCTGCGAGTATCCGCCCTATGCTGGAAGCCGTAGTAGGGAAAAAACGTCTGGCCGGGCAGTATTTTGCGCAGGTGGATGCTTATTATTCCCTGCTGCAGGAATCGGTGCAACAGGGGACGTTGGAGAACAGCTGTTTAAATATCCGTGGATTTTGCAGGGCATTAAATGCGGTAGCATTAATCCCGGGGGCATCTACGTTAAGAAAGCAAATCGAACTGCATGTGATTAATACTTGCCCTTTGGATGAAAGAATGATGCTGGAACAGCTTTTAAACCAGAAAATAACATTATAAAATAAGAACAGGATAGTAAAGGAGTATGCAAAAAGTGCATGCTCCTTTAAAATATACATTTTTCAAACGTCTCCAGTATTTTCCTTGATGCGGTTTTGGATGGTTCCAACTACCCATATTCTGATTGTAATACGATTTCAGAACATGGAGAAAATAGGAGGAAAGAAAATGAACGAACAATGGACAAGGGAAGAAAAAGAAACATGGAACCAAAAATACTATCAATCGCTGGATATGTCTTTGAAAATCTATCTGGCGAAACTTCCGCCAAACCGGATACCTGTATTGGAACTGGAGACAGATGAAAATTCCTGGACAAATCATGCAGTGATACATATCGGTACCGGGGATATTTTCATACGTAACGAAAGAGAAATGATGGCATGGTCTACATTTTTACTGGGGCATGAGATACAGCATGTGCTTTCTACAACAGAAAAATCATGGGAATTCGGACTCGAAAGAGGATTCCAAAAAATCTGCGAAATATTTTCCAGACAGATAGAAACTCCACCCAGAAGATTTGTTAAGGATGCAGACTATGATCTGTTTTTAATGGAGATACAAAAAGAAGGCTACCATATTTCCAAATCTGCACTGCAGGAATTTGTACATTTTATTGTCAACAGCCTGGAAGACGGACGCATCGAACGGATCCGCTGTCTGAAGAACCCAGGATACGTAAATTACATACGGCTGTGCCGTGGACAAAGCTGGGAGGAAGAACCACTTCCTGAGAAAATGAAAGAAAAGATTGATGAACCCAGGGTATATCTTGCAGTTGTGTTAAATCAAATCCTGACATTAGCTACCATGTCTATTTACCAAAAAGGATTTGGTACGCTTGCAGTGGAACACATACAGATACACCGTCTGCTTCAGAAGGTAATCCCGCATATCCGCAAGGCCGTCAGTGCCAAAACATGCCGGGCCTGCATGGAAGAGGCAGTTGAAATATGTGGTCTTCTTGCTTCGGAGATTATAGACGCATGTAAATTGACACCACTGGAGGAGCTTTTAGCACAGTTAAACCAGCAATTCCCGCAAAACCAGTCATTTCCGGCGGACTCTCGCACAGAGCAGACGGGAGAAGGTGGAGAAAGTCAGCTGTTTTCCTTATTTGGCAGCTCTGATCTGACAGCAAACCAGGAACAGGAGCAAACGCAGAATACAACTGTGGAGCAGCTGAAAGAGGCAGATGTGCATGCTGCTATGAAAGATGCCGACCAGGCCAGCAGGGAAGAAATTGGAATCTTTATAAAAACAGGAAAAAGAGAACAGCCAGCAAAAGATGAGGTCACATCATCACAGGAAGATGTCCTTCCGGATCTTACGTCCGTGCAGAATACATACAATGGAATGGTAACCTTCACAGAGAAAAAACGTACCTACCATCCGGATCAACAGATGCCGGTAACGTTACTGGCCAGGGCAAGAAATCTGAAACGAAAAGTAGAAAAGATCTTTAAAAACCGCCAGGGCCTGTCCCTGCGCGGACAAAACAAAGGGAAGATCGATGCGGCAAGCGTTTATAAACTCGCTATGAACCGCATGGATTTTTTCAAAAGAACCCAACGAAGTGAACCGTTTGAAGGATGTGTATATCTGTTGCTGGATAATTCCGGGTCGATGGGAAATGGAAGAATGAGCAAACGGAATTACTGCTGCGGGGCAGCTGCCGTCATCGAATATGCGTTTTCCGAACATGTACTGTTAAAAGAAACCGCATTTACCGCTTATACGGATTATATGGTGGAACACACGGTTATCAAAGACTGGCATGAGCATGTTTCTTCGAATGCGGCATGGAATTTTTATGAAAAAGATTCCTGTGCATCCTGTAATAAAGATGGTTATTCTATCCGCGTGGCTACAAAAGAACTACTGGCAAGGGTAGAAAAGAACAAACTTCTGATCGTAATCTCGGATGGTTTACCGAGTGCCTATCCAGGTGGCCGTGCGGATGGCATCGAAGATGTTCATGCGGCAGTGCGTGAGGCACGAAAAGCAGGGATCCAGGTAATTGCCATCTATATTCAGGATGATGATAACCGAAGAGAAGCGGAAGAATTCCGGCAAATGTATGAAACCAACTGTATCACAACTCAGCCGGAGCAGATAGAAGCAGAGCTGGTACATATCTTAAAACGATTTTGCTTCCGGTAAAAAGCAATCCTGAAAAGCATTTGGGACACACATGGTCCTGGATGCTTTTTTCATGCTGTATCGCTTTATGTAAATCGCCCATATTCAACATGAATTCTTCAGAAAGGAAGACGCAAAAAGCGCTGGGAAAAATGAAACAAGAATTGGATAATCTGGATCGACTGTTTGTCGAGCATTATAAGAGCATGAAAGCAAAAAAAGATGTCGTGGTTGCACCCTACGAGGGAAGCGACACGGGCGTACTGCGAATGGAATATGATATGGTCACGGAGCAGATCCATATCCTGTTAAAATTTGATAAAGCAAATAAAATGTATAATTTCCGCAGTGAAAGACAGTATCCATCCATGGATCAGGAAGCTGCTTATCATTTTGCCATGGATATTGCTGAAAAATATGATGGATTTCGCTGCAATGCCTATGACAATACGGTAATTATACAGCATGTAGGTACTTTCCGGGATATGGAAGAGACACAGGCGGCGGCATTACTGAAAAAGTCTATGGAGTCTTTTGAACGTATTGCAATGGAAAAACTGACCGAATTCGGAGACCTGTGCGGTATTACAGAACCAGAGGATGCAGGAGAGATTATAGAACTTCCGCCTGATCATACGGGAGTAACCGAATACGATACCTATGAATTGCCAAAACCACCTGCAGATAGCGAAAGCGAAAATCCGTATGCTACCAAAATGGCAGAGCTATTATTTACTTATGAAACCGAACATCAGGACATTAAACATATCAATCCGGAAGCAGAAGTTGAAAAATCGAAAGAACAGAAAGAAAGCGTGTCCACCGGGCAGACAGTTATGAAGTCGTATCTGTTATCACATATCCAGAAAAAAGGAGGAAAAAAGTATCACTCGGAAGACGGCTCCTGCATATCTTCCAGATATTGCGAGGATGGTATCCGGTACTTTATATCCTATGTAGAGCAGGAACAGATACTGGAAATACGGGTTTCGCAAAAATATGACAAAGATATTACGGAAATAACAAAAGAGAACCCATTCCATTCCACGGTAAATTTAAAGCACGGGAATGTATTGATCTTACAGCGAACCATTGCTTCCTGTACCCCGGATATGTTTGAAAAAACTCTCCTTAGTATGCAAGAGGAGATTGACCGGTTTACCCAAATCCTGGAAAGCCAGTTACCGGAATCCGAAGCATTTGCCACTGATCGTGCTGGCCTGACGGAATCTGGGAAAAATGAACATCTTGAGGGAAGTTTACAGAAAGACCAGGAAGATAAGTACCAGCAATGGGAAAATATTTTAAAAGAAAAAGAAATTTTCCTGGACAATCAGAAAAACGAGGTATTGTCCAGTCTGGAAGAACTGCATCAAAAAAGTACCCTGCTGTATGAAAAAGAAGCAGGATTACAGGAAGAGCAGGAAAAAATAAATGCATTATCATTTACACAGAACCAGAAAGAAACACAATTGCAGGAAAAGGAAATCCTGCTAAAGCAAAAAGAGGAAGTTTTAAACCATAAAGATGATGTACTGGTCAAAAAATCTCAGGAACTGCTACAAAAAGAGAAAAATCTAAACGCACAGGAGGAAGATCTGCAAAAGAGGCAGGAACAGTCTCAGATGCAGCAGCGACAGCTGAAAGCGGATGAAGCGGAATTTTACAAACAGCGAAAATCCGGGGAAGAGACACTTCAGAGGATGCAGATCCAGGTTTCTTCTTTAACAAATCAGATACGGCTGCTAAAGCAGCAAAAGAATGATATCGATGAAATCCTGCTGGCTAAGAACCAGGAACTGCACGGGACTGTACCAACAGATCCGCATACAAAAGAAAAATATGAGTCACAGATCCGGGAATATTATACAGCATTAAAACAGGCAAAAATAGAGATCGACCGACTGGAGCAGGAAAATCTGACATTAAGAAGAGAAGAAAATACTTCCCGGAATGGATCAAATGATCAGCGCGTGCAAGAGCTACTGGAGGAATTATCGGATGCAAAAGAAGAAATTGAGCGTTTGAAAACAGCTTCTACATACCAGCCATCCGATCAAAACCAGATGATGCCTGAAACTGATGCAGAGCAATTTCTGGAATTTTTACAGACCAAAAAGGGAGCACAGCCGGAAATGCTGGAAAAACGCCATGCAGACGATGGCGTTTTGATCGAAATCCGCGGTGCCGTCCCAATCATTGTATCGTTTAAATCCGGAATCAATTTTGTAGAATGTACACTTACGAAGCGATGCAATCCAATGGTAATGAAAAAAATCAATAAATATAATGAGCAGAAAAGAAAATCTGTGATTTTTACCACACCAGGGGAAATCATATGCAGGACTATGTTTCTTTCGGCCACTGCCGATGAAATCTATGGCATGATGGAAGAAATCGTAAATGCACTGGAAGAACTATGAGGGAGGATACGGATATGTTTGGTATTAGCAGGGAATATCTGAAGATCTTACTTCTTATTGCATGTGCGGTTTTTATCCTTACTGTTCTTTTGCTGTTTTTTGATATCTGGCGGGAAAATGTTGCATCAAAAAGAGATAAGACCTACATCTATCATTTCATGTCAGCACTGGAAGAAACAAATAACCTTAAACAGACACTGGAAAAAGTGCTTGCATTATATAACCCCAAAGCAAGGGAGTATCAGGCGGTAAAAAGGGCACTGGATTATTTGGAACACTCCATTTATGGTGATTATGAAACCGCGGCCTGGATGATCGAAGAGGCATTATACAATAAGAAAATCCATGAAACACATCAACTTGCCATCCAGATATGCATAAAGAAATTATCACAGGCTGCCCTTGAAGATAAGAACACTTTTGGGATATGAAGGGAGAAAAATCATGAAAAAAATAGTTCGATGGCTGATACTGGCCGGTGGCATCATCCTTCTGTTGTGCCTGGGTTTTATGATTTATAACTCCTGGACAGTAAAAGCAACGTTAAAAACATCCGTAGTTGCCATAACAGCACAAAATCCAAAAACTTACACGGCAGGTCAGAAAATCCTTACAGATGATTTTGAAGTGCTGGAAAAGCATGAAAACGGAAAATCCATAAGACTTCATTCAAAAGAGTTCACCATTCAGCCGGATATGGCAGCGGAAACAGGCGATGTAACTTCCGTTACGATCACAAAAGTATCTGACCCATCTGTAACATGTACAGTAGATGTAAAAAATCAGAGAGTAGAAGTGGCTTCTTTTGATGTCGGATACCCAAATCTTACGGATGTGAAGGCCACCTTGTATTCCAATGGTGAACTTGCATTTATCGGATCAGGGAATGTAAAAAATTTCGAGAAGAAAAAAATGCCCTGGACTACTTTTGAAGGCGCGAGAAACCATCCGATCGTCAGCGTGGTTTTTGAAGATGGTGTCATGCCGGTATCTATGGATTACTGGTTTACCGGGCAAAAAGAATTAAAGAATATTGATGTGATTCCTTCCTCTGTACAGAGCATGGAAGATACCTTTGCAGAGTGTACTGCACTGAAGACTGGGCCTGACTGGAGCAGATGTGAAAGTCTTACTAATTTAAAAGGAACATTGAGTAAAGATACATCCCTTACCTATGTTTATCCGATCCCTTTTGGCGTAACAGTGCTTGATGAGATCTGTAATGGCTGCACGAGCCTGGAAGTAGCACCGGATATGTCCGGGGCAGCAGGGGTCTTGTATATGCAAGCGTCTTTCGCAGGCTGTGTCTCGCTGTATGATGTATCCTTGCCAATAAATGTGCAAAACCTGTCGAATACGTTTTCCGGGTGTCTGAATCTGGAAACAGCACCGGAGATCCCGGCCACGGTAGTATCCATGAACAACACTTTTAAGAAATGTTCGGCTCTGAAGCACGCATCTAAAATCCCGTCCGGGGTCACAGATCTTTCCAATACCTATGCGGAATGTCCGAAGCTGTGTGGCACATTGGAAATCGATGCGAACCCAGAAAAATACAATGGATTTCTTTCCAAAGCCGTAGTTTCTGTATCCTTGAATCTGACAGGAGCTTCACCGGTATTGGATTTACTGGGACTGACAAAAGATGAAACAGCGGATATTACAGTGAATGGAAATATCCCAACAAAAAATGGAGCCTGACAAGCTCCATTTTTGCATCTATATAAACTTTCCGGTTTACTGGGTAGAATCGTGTGACAGAGTATCCAGAATCTGCTGTTCCATGATATCTGCTGATTCTTCCGGAAGCATCTGAATCTTCTTTTTCTTCACGCGATGTTTCTTTTCATAGTAATATCCGGAAAAGGATTCTTTCATCTGATGCGTCCGTGTGATTTTTAGTTTCGCACGGTTCAATGTTTTTTTAATCTCGTCTACCGGATATCCGGTAATAGCGGCAATCTTTTTATAAGTCAGCTGTCTGCCATCCTCATCCACATGAAATACCCGTAATCTCAGTACCTCACGTTCCATATCATCCAGATACCGAAATGTGGATGCGAGAATTTGTGCTTCTTCTTTTTTTAAATAAAATGCTTCTGGTGACTGGTAAGAAGCTTCTAAAGAAAGCTCTACATCCTCCAGACTGCATTCTACTGAATTTTGTGTCTGAATCAGTGTTTTATGGATGGAATGTACGGAAATACCGGTCATGGCAGAGAGCTTATTTTCATTATACGGGATATTGTTTTGCGAACATATATTAATTGCTTTCCGTATTTTTGCGGCAATCTTGGAATAGTATGGTGAAATATGTTCATACTGGTGTCCGAGCAGTTCGTAACATCTAGCCTGAATGTACTTTGTAAAATAAGTATTTGGCTTGCTTCGAGATGGATCGTAAGAAGCCATACGAATCATAACTTCTTCACAGCCTTCATGATACATATCTTCATAATCCACAGGCCGGACAGAAGCGTAATTGGATGAACAGGTGCGTACAATATCTTTTATGTAATTTCCTAATAGATCAAGCATTTCACCATATGCCAATGTACGATATCCGTTATGGTACAACCACATAATATGTACACCATTATTTTGGGGATCAATCTTGTCTTGTGGTATTTCTTTTGGAAGGTTCCTAGCTTTTATATTATATGTCATCTTTCCCACTAATACGTATTTTCACGTATTCCCTTTCTTTTGTCAGATCATTATCAGTTGTTCGTATGAAGCCCGATAACTTGGTAAATAACAACAATGAAAGATGGTACTTCATACGAACCATACAGACCACACCCAAAAAGCAATCATTACTCTTCAGGGATCTGAAGTTGGATGGAAACTGTATATTGTCAGATCATTACATGAAAATACATGTAATAGCTGAAGGTGCAAAAGCACCTTCAGACATTAGAATTTTGTTGCGTAATCAGTTAAATGGAAGTTCTTCATCAATCGAATCCGGAACATCCATAAATGCATCTGTTGGAGATGGGTCAGAAGGTTTCGATTTATTCCCATTCCGGTTGTTTGATCGTCCTGCAGGAGTCGATGTCCTGCCTTTATTTTGCGAAACAGAATCTCCGGTGTTTTCCGAAGCGGATTTGCTCTCGGCAAATTCCTGTTCTTCAACGACCACTTCCGTTGTATAAATCGTTTGTCCTTCGCGGTTTTTGTAGCTTCCTGTCTGGATGTGTCCGGTAATGGCAATTTTGAGTCCCTGGTGAAAGTATTTTTCGGCAAATTCTGCCTGTCTTCCGAAGCTGACGCATGAGATAAAATCGGCGTTGATTTGATCTTCCCGTTTCATACGGCGATCAACAGCTAACGTAAAACGTGCGATTGCCAGAGTGTCCTGTCCGGTTGTGTATCTCACTTCTGGATCTCTTGCCAGACGTCCCATTAAGATTACTTTGTTCATGTGTTGTTCCTCCCATATTTTTGTTAAAATTCTTTCCACTATCTGTTAAACAAGATATTTCCTTTCATAGAACCGGTGAAAGGTCTGGATACACCAGGTTGGGCATCCTTTTTTGTCCTTTCAAAGGTTTCTCCCTGGCTGTCGATCATATCCAGATGATGTAAGATAACAGCTTCCAGAAAGGCCGGCTGTACAGGTGATCCCCATTCCAGTTTTCCGTGATGTGACAGAATCATATGTTCCAGCTTTAAGATATCAACGGTAGGATCCAGTGCAAGTTTTTGCACGTAAGAATTGATAATCTCAATGCCGAGCACAATATGTCCTTTCAAATAGCCCTCATCTGTGAGATCTGAAGATCCGAGATCATCGGTAAAAAGTTCATGCAGCTTCCCGATATCATGTAAATCAACTCCAGCCATCAAAAGATCTGCGTCACAGTCATACAAAGAAGAAACGTATGTTGCCATCTCATGCATACGGCAGATGTGATAGAGTAATCCACCAGCCATGTTATGATGATTTCGTTTGGCCCCTCCCCAGAGGAGAAGCTTGTCGTGATGATCTTCAAAGATTGCACCCACCAGGGACGCATATGGTTCCCGGTATTGTTTGATGTCATTCAGAATATTGTCAAATATCTGTGCAGTATCAATCGGAGCAGTCTTTGCAAACAGGGAAACCGGATACTGGTCACTGGAAGTGAACCCGTGGATGATGTAAGATGGCTGTCCATTGTACTCCTGAATTTCCAGCTTCAGGATAACAACACCTGGAATCTTTACCGGCACACGTGCATTGTTAAAGTCTTCCAGGCTGTAATTCCATCGTTTGGCATCAATATCTGTTTCTCCGTCTGTTAAGTAAAAGACCAGATAGTTACTTGGTGTATTTGATTTTGTCGTTTTTTCTTCAATTTTAGTGCAATACAAGACAAGTGTTTGTATTTTACCACATTTAGGATCGAGATCTTTAATTTTTCGTATGTTATGCATTTCGTTCCTCCATTTTATTCTTCCTCCATGATGTGAATATAGTTTCCAGTTGGAATATGGGTGATAATAGGGGTAACAAAAGAAAAAAATCAGCCGTTTTGTAACGACTGATTTTCTACACATGGAAAAATATTAAATTATGATGTTAAAGAAGCTGTAATCCGCTTTTGCGAGAGTAATAATACACAGAATCAGATAATATTTCATCTACAGGAAGTGATTCTTCGTTTACACTACAAACGATTTCTCTAAGTCCTTCCACATCTCTGCGCTCACTTGCTTTCAAAATCAGTACCTCATGAATGGAAGATGGCAGAATATACAGATCGTCATCCAATTCAGAACTAATACGTGCCAGTGTTTCTGGAAATGCATAGATGATACTTGCACCAAATAATTTTTTCTGAGTTGTTAATACGTAAAACTCCAAAGGCATTTTTCCTGGCAAAGTAGAAAGAAGTTTTTTGGGAATAATATCCAGGATATTGACTAGCTGAGACATACCAAAAAAGTGTTCATAATTCTGAATTGCTTTTTGCCGCAGATAGTCCATATCCAGTTGCAGATAATCCATATGTGTCTGTCTGAGAAGATAGGAACTGTTATAACCATCTTCAGCTGGGAGTGCAATGCGAAAGATAACTGAAAGATCCATAAAATTGATATGCACATGATCCTTTAAAAAATCTGCATTTCGCTCATTTCCTACAAGCTGAATATATACGTGCTCATAAATATATTCTGCGGTTATCCAATCGGAAAAATGCAGATTTTTGAAAAACTTCGTTTGGACTGTACATGCAAACTGTGCAAAGGTATAATTGAGATTTCCAGTATCCTTATAGAACTGATACATGTCTTCCAGGTATACGACCGGCATAATCGACATTTCTTCATGAGAACTTTTGAAAGAAATTGCAGTTTTTGCTATATTCATCTTATATAATGGATACATTACCATTTCCTTGTCTTTAAAAGACTCATCCAGAAATCTCTTGAAATCTTTCGTAACTGCTTCTTTAAATTCATTCATTGTCAACATTTTCTTTCCTCCTGTTTTGTGTTTCTCCATATTGTGAAAAGTTACATACAGAATATGGGTAAGCAGGCAGCAGAAAAAAGAGAAGTGTTATACTTTACCGGTCATTCGGCACTGTTTTTTATAGTTTTTCTGAAACGAATAATAAATAAAATAGAAGTTATCCCGCTGATCCGGCGGCAGGGCCTCGTGGAGCAGGGAGAGTGAATCCATCCCTAGCAAGTTCATAAGCGTAAACAGTCCATACTTTTTCATGAAGCGGACACCTTCCATAGAAGAAAAAAATTCGTACATTTCTTTTACAGAAGAGAACGGATGATAATGTTCAATCGCATACTGCATACAGATACATAGTTTTACAACACCTTCTTCGCCAGTGGCATAATTCCTTGGAAATTGTATTTTGCCGTCGAGAATCTGTTTGTAGATATTGATCACGCTGCTTTTCACAGTAAAGGGAACAAGATCCGGATAAAGCAAATGAAGGACATACGAAAGATTTCGGTCTTTTTCCAGTTCAAAGGGAAAATTAATATGCTGAATCAGCACCTGCAGCTTCATCAATTCTACCGTCTGTGCATGAAACAGGCTACAGACCTGCCGTGGCGTCCAGTTTAACAGTTCCTCGCAGGCGTAGCGGATGCATTCGACCACCAGATCCTGCGTGCATACACTGCTTTCAAAAAAGTATTGGGAAAAATCCGTCCGCTTCCCGATTAATAACTCTTCATATTCTTCAATAAAATTTGACAGTAACGACAGATTACAGTTCATAGCATGTACCTCCTGTGTTTTCCGGTAATATGGGTGAAATCTGACCGGATATCTGGTTTTGTTTTTGTTATGGCAGAAGGTTCGTCCATATTTTAAGAAAAAGGAGGAACTAACATGGCAGATGATATGGCAAGACATTCCATTTCCCTTGCGATGCAGATGACAGAGCGGGCCGCTTCTATGATTGCGACAGAAGTAACTGCTGTTACAAACCTGCTTGAGGCCGCTGCCGATTATGACAATCGTGCCGGGAAATTACTGAAGTATCAAAAGGATAGGAATTTAAACTATAACCTGTGTGATAGAAGCTATGCCGGTGATTTTGAAAAACAGTTAAAACAGGAGGGAATTCTATATTATAAAGTCCTGAACTCCAAAGATCCGAAATACGATCTTTTCATTTATCCGGACTGCTATGGAAAACAAGTAACAGAACTGGTAAAAGACTATATGATCCAGAAAGGTCTGATAAACATCGTGGAGAAAGATGAAATGGTCCGGACATATAGAGGAAGAAATCTTATGTCTGTAGATGGCCTTACTAAAGATCAGCTGGTAATACTAAAAGAATTGCTACGAGGAAAACCGGTTACCGTTTCAGTCACGCGATCCGAGAAAGCAGGAAACTATAAGCTGCTGTTTCATAAAGATATGGAGCCGATGATTCAAAAAGGCCTGCTGCAGGAATGTATCCTGGCGAATGGACAAAACCATTCCAAAGTGGCGGAGGCGGTGGCTTTTGATGTTTCCTATAAAAGAAACCTGTATGATCAGGCGATACAAAATACAAGGGAACATTACTATATATTAAGTGAAAATAAAGAGGTTCTAGAAGTCACACCAAATGGCTGTGCGTATCTGGGAGAAGACGGAAAATATATCCTGGATAAAAAAGATGTCCAATACAAAGAAAAGGTCTATGCAGCCATCTCCAGGATGCAGCGGCCGGTATCGTACAGTCGTATGGATTTTCAAAAGTATCGAAAAGAACCGGAAGAAAAAAGGCGGAAATGGTATCTGAAAAAGGTAGAGATGGAAAAATACCCGGATTACAGTAAACTTTTGCTGCAAGAGATGAAAAACCTGGAAGCCAAAACCAGCCTGATGGAGAAGAAAATTGCTATGGATAACCCGAACCGCCAGGTATCCGAATATGATCTGTTTAATGATAAAATGAGTTTTACTTCATTTGAGGAAGAGGAGTTTCGAAACACGGAGCATGAAATCGAACTTATGTCACAAAAAGAAGTGGAGGAAATCTCTGAACAGCTTACAGAGTACCGGATCAAACCGGAAACCATTAATTTCAGTCAGTACCAGATCTTATACGAAACCGGACGAAGACAGGAGCATATGCCGGATCTTTTCCAGGATTCTCAGGAACGAAATTTCCAGAATACCAGGGATATGCTGGATCGAGAGCATCCCTATGAAGAACATTAGGAGAAGAGCATCAGATGGCAAAACAGATAGAATCACAGAAAGCACAAAGCACAAAACTGATGCATATTTCGATATCACTGGTGGTTGGAATCTTTAGTGCAGTTATCCTGGCCCATATGGCTTATCTTAAAAATATGCAGGCTGTTTCTATTCCAGAGGCACTGATACAGTCTCTCCAAGATATTACAGAATTAAAAGACTGTTCCATTTTTCCACTTACCGTAGACACTTTCTATGGAATTATGGCAGGAGCCGGTGTTGGCCTGTTTACATTTTTCTTCTTATATAATGAATATGAGCGGTTCCGGCATTATACCACAGACGAAGAATGTGGGTCTGCTGCATTTAATGATATGGGAAAAGATATGATAAAATTTTCCATGGAGTATGCAGAACCGTTTGGGAAAAAAGAAGGCGACGGGGCAAGCAATATGATCTGCAGCAAGCATGTCCGTATCTCAACAAACTTCTGGCATACCGGGATCAATGCAAACTGTACCGTGTTCGGATCGGCAGGTTCCGGTAAATCTTTTCGGATTGTAAAGCCGAACATCCTGCAGGCCAACGCCTCCTACGTGGTAACAGACCCCTCCGGAGAACTGTTACGAAGTACCGGGACATTCTTGAAAAAGCAAAAATACCGGATTAAAATATTCAACCTTTCCGATATGAAACATTCCAACTGTTACAATCCCTTTGAATACATCCGGGATGATGCGGGCGTCATGACACTGGTAAAGTGCCTGATCAAGAATACCAATCCCAAAGAAGCAAAGACCGGGGATCCATTCTGGGAAAAGTCAGAAGAGGCTCTGTTATCGGCCTGCATCTATTATCTGAAGGATTTCACGGAAGATAAATCCCTGAGGAATTTTTCTTCCGTCATGAAACTGCTCCGTGCCGGAGAACTAAATGAACAGAATCCAAACGCAAAAACAGAGCTGGATGAATTATTTGACCACCTGCCAGAAGGGTGCATGGCCTGGAAAAATTATAAGACCTTCAAGCTGGCCCCAACCAAAACACGGATGAGCATCATGATATCGCTGGGTGTCCGGTTAAATCCATTCAATGTCGAAGATGTGGCAAATTTGACCCATATGGACACACTCGATCTGGCATCCATTGGTGATGAAAAGACTGCACTGTTCATTATCACACCACAGGCAGATCAGACTTATATGTTTCTGGCCTCGATGCTGTACTCACAGTTGTTTGAAACATTATATCATAAAGGAGAGCACGAACTTCCACCGGAAGCAGATAACCGGCTCCCCATCCATGTGCGCTGTATCCTGGATGAGATAGCAAATATTGGAGAGATCCCAGGGCTTCCTTCGCGCATGGCCACGATGAGAAAGTATAATATTTCCTGTACCCCTATCTGGCAGTCACTGTCACAGATGAAATCCAGGTATAAAGATGACTGGGAGGAAATGCTTTCAAATTCCAGCACGTTGATCCTGCTTGCAACGAATGAGGAGACAACCGCCAAATATTTTAGCGAAATCCTCGGAAAAGCAACGATCCGCCAGAGAAACAGAAACCTGTCCGATGGCGGAAAGAAATCATCCAGTAAAAGTTTCCAGCAGACCGCACGGAATCTGATGGATCCCAGTGAGATCGTCCAGATGGACAAATCGGAATGTATCGTCATCGTAACCGGCAGCAAACCGATCCGTGATCAGAAATACGATGCGACCAAACACAAAAACTGGCAGGAGACAAAAGAACTCTTTGATTACCATGCGTATTCGGTATACGATACCTCAAGAAATGATGAACGGGATCTGTTCATCAAACAGATGCAGCTGTCCGCCATGATCGACAGTATCCACAAAATGACTCTGCCACAGCCGCTTAAAACGGATATGGCGGAAAAAGAAGAAAATTCAGATATTGCGCCAGGGGAATCATAAAAATAAGTGTGCCTTCCATTTATTAATTGCAGAGATAGAAAATGTAAGCTATAATCCATGTATATTTGGATGGAGAAGGTGATACAATGAAAATCGATTTTCTTGAACTGACTAATTTCAGAAATATTCAAACGCAGAAGATAAGCTTTAAAGATAAAAATTTTGTTGCACTCATCGGTGACAACGGAAGTGGAAAAACAGCGATCTTGGAAAGCATCACAAAAGGGTTTGTTCCGATTTTGCGAACTGTTAATTCAGCGGCCATGAAAGAATGTGACCTGGCAAATACGGATATCCGCAGTGGTACAAACAGTTCCATAATCACATTAGGAATCACACTAGACGGCGAGCAGTATGTCTGGACAAACAAAAAGAGACTTTCAGCCCAACAGCCGTATGATAATAGTGTCGAACAAAAAGATACGGATGTAAAAGGAGAGAAAGAGTTAAAGATAAAATATCCGCATTGTGCTAAAGAAGGCAAATTACCACTGGTTCTTTATTATGGAACAGACCGGATCATCAGAGAAGTACCCCAGAGAGGTCATATTAAGGATTTTAAGATTTCGGATGCTCTCTGGTATTGCTTTGATAATGTAAATTATTTCAGAGACTTTTACGACTGGTTCAAAACAGAAGAAGATATTGAACTTAGGGGATTACGAACAAATCCGCAGTATAAAAATCCAAAGTTAAGTTGTGTCAGAGATGCTATTGGACGGATGATCAAGGGATATTCCAATTTGCGAATCGAACTTGCACCTTCCAGAATGGTAATGACAAATGAAGAGGGGACTGATTTGCGGATCGATCAGTTAAGTGGAGGATATAAGGAGGTATTGTCTGTTACTGCGGATATTGCCAAACGCCTGTCTATTGCCAACCCGGATTCACCGGATCCTTTGAATGAAGAAGCGGTGATCCTGATTGATGAACTGGATCTGCATTTACATCCAAAGTGGCAGAAAGAAATCGTAGATGATCTTAAAAGTACATTTCCTAACTGCCAGTTTATTATATCGACACATTCACCGTTTATCATTCAGTCATTAGATGCAGAAGAACTGTTCGATATTAAAACTATGGCATTTGCAGAAGAGACAGGCAATTACAAAGGATGGAGCATAGAAGCTATCCAGGAACACAAAATGGGAGTGGAACCCAAAACGGTGGTATTCAATGAATATCTGAGAAAATTCATTGAGGCCATGGATAACGAGGAATACGATAAAGTGAAAGGACTCTACGAAAAATTAAAGGAAATGGTAGATCCGAACAGCAGCGAAAGCAAAGTTCTGAAACTGGATATGGAGATGGTTGAAGCAGATGATAAAGCTTAAACGTGGAGAAAAGCCGGCCGAACTCACGGAAGAAGTGTGTGAAGAGTTAAAAAAATTATATGCTGAAAATAACGAGAGAGCCGTATGGAATTCTCCGAAAATTAAAGCACCTTTAAAAAAGGCTCTGATGGATATGAGCCATGAAAAGTGTTCCTATTGTGAATGTAAACTAGGAATTGAATCCAAAGATGTGACGATCGATCATCTAATTCCAAAATCAGCAGATTCCGACAAGGTTGTAGAATGGACAAATCTATTTCCAGCCTGTCTGCGTTGTAATAGAAAAAAGAGAGATAATGTAGATACTATTGTCAATCCGTGCAAAAATGAACCGAAAGAATATCTCGGTATTGCAAATGCAAATCGGTATAGACTAAAGGCGATTGACGCAGGAGGAATCGGAAAAAACACAATACGCGTGATAGGCTTGAATGATATCGAGAGGGTGATTGTTCCGAGAAGAGATGAATGGATTGCATTAAAAGAACATCTGGAGGAAATTGAAACGGATTTAAAGGAAGAAGGTTATAAGAACAAATATCGTAACCGCTTCCGTAAAATCATGGAAAATTGTCTTCCGGACAATTCTTATGCAGCAGTGAAATCTACAAACCTTCTAAATAATGACAGCTACATTTCTATTAAAAATATTCTTATTGAAGAGAGACAGTGGACAGAAAAACTGACAAATATAGAGATGCAACTGAAGCAAATAGCATTAGAATTAGTTTAATTCCATAATAAAAAAGTGGAGTGGAAGTTATGTGCAGAGCTATGGAAGAGATGAGAAATGAAACTGCAAGGGAAACTTCTCTTGAAACAGCTAAGAATTTGTTTCTGATCGGAAAGCTGACTTACGAGGAGATTGCTCAGGCTACCAAACTTACTGTTGAGGAAGTAAAAGAGTTGGATGGAAAGAAAAGTGCATAGGTGATTGATTGCCTGCTGGCATATTGTGTAGTGACTACTACATCGTATGTTGGCAGGCTTTTTTGCTTTAATACACCGGAACAACAGACAGAAAAACTAAACAGTATGAAATTATCCATAAAACAAAGCATTTTGTTCATATCCATAGAAAAGATTCTACTGTATAGTAGTAACCGTCAAATAAAATTGATGCTGAAAAGGCAGCAGGTTGCCACAACTATATGGGGATAATGAAAATGAAGAACAAAAAAAGCAGATATTTAGTTGTTTTGGATTCTTCGAAACGAACGGGAATTTTCCTGGATATCCTGGAATTCTGTGAGTGAATCGTAAAGAAATCCAGGATATTATCAGATGAAAAGAATGGCTTGTTAAATGCGCTGTATGGACTGAAAGAATATTGGAAAGAACCGGAAAAATGTGTGAAGATTGATGAGAGACATCTTGTCATCGATCCGCAGAGGGAGAGTATGGAGTTCTTTTATGATTTCGGAAGGTTTTGCGAAAAAGAGAAATGCAGTGTGTATTTCAGGATGAATGGTTTCAGCCGGATACGGGAAGAAAAGAAAAAGTAATTTGGCGCCGCAAAAAACAGCTGGATCAGCGTGGGCTTCCTGTATATTTCCAAATGGTTCCTGTGCTGGATGTTTGAAATAATTTTAGCATTATATTGATTTTAAGAGAGGGAGTATCATTAATATAAAATGTAAGATAAGAACTGATGCTGTTAAAGAGGGCCTGGCATGATGTCAGACCCTTTTTAACAATTCCGCGACCGGTATTCCGATGGCGAACATCCTTTCTGCTTATGAAAAATCCGGCTGAAATCCAGCGGATTCGGATACCCGACAATCGAAGCAATCTCATTGATCGAATACGTTGTTGTTTCCAGAAGCACCTGTGCATTGGTAAGCCGTAGAGCGGTCAGATACTGAAACAGTGTTTTTCACGTATATTTCTTAAAATTTTTGATAAACCAGCTGATGCTCATTCCGTTGGAGTCTGCATATTCTGATATATTGATATCACTGTTGTAATATGCGCTGAAATAGGAAGCAGCAGCTTCTATCTGATGATCCAGAAATTCATTTTTCACAACATGTTCTTTTGTAAGCTCCCGATGGAAGGCTATCAGGAGGTGGCGGGGCAGCAGCATGGAGAACGGGAGCTGTTATCTATGCTGCCATCGGTCTTGTGGTGAATACGGTCTCTGCACTTTCTGTATAAGAACTTCCGGAAGAAGAACTGAATGACGGCGGACAGACAACTACCCAGGAAAACTATGGTCTGATCCAGGCATTCAAACTTCTCCTGAAAAATAAATTCTATATGATGATCTGTGGCACATACATCCTGCAGCAGTTATATAATGCGATGATCGGTGCCGGTATTTATTATTTTACCTGGGTGCTTGGTAACAAAAACCTGTTTGGCGTATTTGCGTGGGCGGTCAATATTCCATTGATTATCGCACTGGTCTTCACACCAACACTGGTAGGGAAATGGAAAGGGATGTATAAGTTAAACCTACGCGGTTATATCCTCGCCGTGATCGGACGTGCTCTGGTTGTTGTAGCCAGATATCTGGGTAACGTTCCACTGATGATGCTGTTTACCGCAGTCGCTGCCTTAGGTCAGGGACCATGGCAGGGCGATATGAACGCCGTGATCGCATCCTGCTCCGAATATACCTACCTTACACAGGGCAAGAGAGTAGACGGAACCATGTATTCCTGTACTTCCCTGGGAGTAAAGATCGGCGGCGGTATCGGAACTGCTGTTGTCGGATGGCTTCTGGAGATCAGCGGATATGTGGGGATAAATCCGACACAGCCTGCATCCGCGATCACCATGTTACAGGTGATATATTTGTGGATTCCATTCATCATTGAGATCCTGATCACGATTGTGTTATCAAAAATGAATGTAGAAGCAACAAATGAAAAAATTAAAAAAGAAAAAGGGATTGTGTCCGACTGCGTGACTGACGAGGGACAGGCATAATCATAAAAAGAAAGCGTTGTCCTGGTGTCATGAGACATCCGGTAATGCTTTCTTACTTTATAATAAGAAGAAATAGTAAGATTTATTGTGGAGGAGGATATTGAGATGCATCTGGTTTACGAAGATACAAAAGAGGAGCTCCTTGCCATTGGACGAAGAGCCAAACACCAGCCGCCACATCTGCATCAGACTCTGGAACTTGTATATGTGATGAAAGGAAGCCTGGAGCTTGGTGTTGGTCTGGAGCTGTTTCATATGGAAGAAGGAGATATTGGGCTTGTTTTTCCAGATGTGAACCACCATTGTCAGGTGTTTTCAGAGCAGTATAGCGAAGTGTTATATATCAATATACCGACGAGGACATTGGGTACATATGAAGAATTATTAAAAAGAAAAGCCCCGGTATATCCGGTAATCAAATATGGGGAACTCCCTTCAGAGATCTATCCAGCTATCCAGAGCATGAAAGGAAGCGTACCGAAAAATATCTGGATTGTCCAGGCCTATCTGCAGGTTATCTTTGTCAGATGTATCCCGCTGCTTACACTGACAGAGAAAAGCCAGGTAGGAAGTAATGATCTCATTTATCAGACGGTATCCTATATTTCTGCGAATTTCCGGAAATCTTTTTTGTTAGAAGATATGGCAAAAGATCTTGGCGTAAGCAAGTATGTGTTATCAAGGGTATTTTCCAAAACTTTTCACCGGAATTTCAATCAGTATCTTAATGACGCAAGACTTGGTTATGCAAAGCAACGGCTGGAAAATACCAATGATCCGACTACAAATATCTGTCTGGACAGTGGCTTTGAAAGCCAGAGAACTTTTAACCGGGTGTTTAAGGAAAAATACATGGTCTCACCGAGTGAGTATCGTAGAAAACTATATGAAGATCTGGAAAAAGTGATTTTATAAAAAAATAATCTCTAATATTATGTGAATATTGGAATTTGAAATTTTTAAGTGAGGACGCTGATCTTTTAAGACTTCTAATAATATTTGGAAATGAACTATTACAACAAAATTAATTTACAGCAATGTTATAGAGATATTATTATATACAACATAAAAGGAAGATTATCTGTTAATTGATACTGTGCCAGACTGTCAGTTATAGAATTAACAGATAATCTTCCTCTTGACTTTATACGAGAATCCAATCAGTAAGCCATTTCTTTGTGGAAGTGTCATAAAGTCGTTTGTATTTTTTTCCATTAACTGTTTTGTATACCCAGATAGTATCTGATTTGCGTTCGATTGAATGTTGACTTACGTTACTAAATGTAGGATTTATATTCAGTAATGTAGAATAAGTGGGGAAAGATAATATGAATATAAACAAATATGAGAGGAAAAATATTTTATTTTTCGAGAAAAATCTTTTCATGTTTACGAGCCTCCTTTATGTTTTTGTAAATATTAATATCAGAAACACAATAATTTTTGTCTGGCAGTGTTTCGATATATTTGCCTAGTAAATAGAAATCATATTGTCCATCAGGACATTCTATGATAAAACAATTATCTTTTGAAGGAATAATAATCTCTTCAGTAAATTGGTCAGCTGGAAAATAATTATCTTCAAATATGATAAAATAAGATCCAAAATATAAAAATATAACTGCAATTAATGTTACTAATTTAAAAAAACAAGAATCTGATTGTTTGGTATCTTTTGTTAATGCATTAAATCGTTGCGCTAACACAGAATTACAGAAACTAATACTAAACGCTGGTGTAGGTAAGGAATCCGTTACTTGGTAGGATACTACTTTTAAAAGACATGATAAATACTCACTTTTCTGATTCTGGGTATTAACAAGCGTTTGATCAATACGCATTTCCAAAATTAAATCACTTTCTTTCTTCAAGAAATAGCATAATGGATTCCACCAGTAAATCATGCAAATAATATATAGAAACAATTTTATGTATAAATCTTTATGAATATAATGATTTGCTTCATGTAAAAAAACATAATACCATTCGGAATCGGATAATTCTAATCCCTCAGGAAGAAGAATAAATGGCTTGCGTAATCCATATATTATCGGGCTTTTAATCAAAGGTAACTGTAACACCCGAATTTTATGTATGTTCTTTTTGGAATATTTTTTGGTTATTAAAGAAAACGCTTGCATCTGTTTACTGGATGCATCTAGGGGATTCGCATACTTTTTTACAAATTGATAAAAATAAAAATTGTTTTTTAAATAATTCATTAAAGAGTAGAGAATACCACATCCCCAAAATATTTCTAAAACATTCCACCAAGAAATATTGTCATTAAAAAAACGTACTCGTCGTAGTTCACCTATAAAAATTGTCAGTGTCTCTGGGAGATAAATATTATGGGATAACGACAATATTTCTATTGGAAACATCATACGTAAACAAATTAAAAAAATAAATCCAATTAAAATAGGAAGCCCTAGATTAAAACGGACTTTTTGATTCCGAAATATAAGAAATAATAAGAAAATAAATATGTTACTTATCAAAATTGTCATATTTGCAGATGAAATAGAAAAATTCATACTATAACACCGCCTTTATTCTATGCTTTTTTTATATTCAATCAACATCTTCTGAAGCTCTTCAATAGTAGTTAAGGCTTTATCTGTACTTTCTTCAGTATCTAACAATGCAGAAACAAGTTTTGGCTTTGAAAGGCATTTTTGAAAAGCTAAGTAATCAGATGTAACCTCATGCACAGCATATTCTTCAGAAGAAATAGATGGTTTGTATGAACGAGACAAAACGGTACCACTATATACAATATCTGCCACTTCAATCAATTGATATTTCAAAAGCTTACGAATGACCGCCTGTACTGTATTTATAGTTAAATCGGATCTATATTCTGCAATTTCTGATGCAATTAAAGGTTTTTGACTATTCCAAAGAATATTCATGATATCCATTTCACGACCAGTTAATTTTAAAAATTGTTTTTTGTGCAACATGAGAAAAAATCACCTCTACTTATTTTTCTATGATTGTAATATATAACAAAAAAATAATTGTGTCAACAAAAAAATATTGACAGAATGACATATATAAAATACAATGACATTGTAAATAAAATACAGCATCATTTGGAAAGGAGAATGCAAATGAAGAAAAAAATATTATGTATACTGATGGGTGGTTTAATGATGATAAGTACCGCCACCAATGCTTTTGCAGGAACCAATAGGGTTACGGGAACATATTTGAGTTTATCGGTTGGTTCGACATCAACCTCTGGTTATTCTCAAGTCGATGATCGTTTTGGTAAATCAAGATGCGTTCAAACCTGGGCATCTGCGTATAATTCAGCAGGAACTAAAATAGCATATGATTATATTCAGCTAAACCAAACAGCATCTATACGTTTTTCAAAATTAGTTAATGTTCATCATGTAGATGGAACAGGAAAAATTTTTGAAGGCTCAACCCCTTCCACCAGATTGCTGGAAACAAGAAGTATAAGAGCAAATTCCTAATATGTGATTGGCTGGGGTAAAAAAATATTACCCCAGTTTTTTTAAAAAGGTGGACAAATGAAATATATATTAAAAAATATAATTTTGTTTTTTAAATATGATAAAAAAATTTTTCTTCTATGTGTTTCAAGTGTGTGTGTTTCTATGTTGAGTATACTTATTGCATATGGAATTTATAGTAATTATATGGTTCAAAAACTTTCCAGCGAAAATGACTTACGTTCACTTCAGATTGATATTAGTGCATCTGAGGAAAAACCACTTACTAAAGGTATTTTTACAAATGCCCTCTTAAATTGTCCGAAAGAAATTTTGAATAAAGTAGATATGATTTTTGTAAAGGTTCCAACAGAGTATAATCTATCATTAGAATTAAGATTTTGCGTATCTGATGGAAAAATTAGTGGATGTACATTGTTTCAAGATAATTTAGAACAAAATGGTTTGGCCTCATCATATTTTACGCATACACAAGAAGAAAATGGGGAAAAAGTTGCACTTGTATATAGTGGACAGGATCAAAAAAATGAAATTAATGATATGTTGGTAGATTCAAATACCATTCGAATATTGGGGCATGAGTATGAGATAATAGGAGAACAGACTTGGACTTATCCTGTATTGATTCCATATCTTTCGGTAGACGATACAACTATATTATCTCAGGAATATGGTATAGAGATGTATTTTCAATCCCCCATAAACTTCAAAGATTATTCTAATTTAAAAGAAAAAATGCAGTCGCAGTTGCATGACTATATAAATTTTCCTGAGATGTATGTGGATTATAATGAGTTACATTTATATAATTCCATAATATATATACTAGCCTTTGTTATTACAATTGCAGCACTTAATTTTTGTATATTTTATAAGTACATCCTAATTAAGCGTCGGAAGAATATAGCGATTTTTCGCATATGTGGATTTACCAAAAAAAATGCTATTATTCATTACATGGGCGAATGCTTGTTAATAGTAAGTGTAACACTTCCAGTTGCTATAATATTATTCAGGTATAGCATTTATTTTCTGTTAAGCAAGATATATAGTGATTTTGAAAATTATTATTCTTGTAAAACGTATTTTGCTTTTGGAATAATATATCTTATTGGATCGAGCATTATACTTTTTGTAACAATTACCGTAGAAGTCGAAAAAAATTCTATCGTTCAATGTTCTTCAGAAGGAGCAATGTGATGAAAAATGCATATTTATATTTAGCATGTAAGAATTTAAAAAGCCAAAAAATATTATACATGATTATCTTTGTTCAAATAATTATTATGAATTTAATTATTATATCAAGTATTTGCATTTTTGAAAGCAAATTTGCACTTGTAAAAGCGGTTAATTCATTAGCAACAGGAAATGGATTTGTTGTGTTGACAAATGGAATTGTAGATGAGAACAATATGGCAATAAATAATAGTGAACAATTAGAAGCTATTCTTCCAGGAACCGAAATAACATGTTCATCAATCGTTCTTGCTAATGCAAAACAACATAATAGGCAATTAGATTTCCAAATATGGGCGTATGATGAAAAATTAATCGCATCATATATACCACAATTGGAGCATGGAAACTGGTTAAATAAATCAAGTCAAATTTCAGAAATTCCAGCTGTTATTTCAAAAGAGGCTAATGAGTTAAAAATTGGTGATGTAGTAGAATTGACTTCACTTTTTGAAGACACAAATTCTTTGTCTGATATACCGTTAAAAGTTCGTATAGTAGGAGAATTGGCAGAAGGAGCTAGAATACCTGGATATCAAATAGGAAATGAAATAAATATTAACGATACATGGCTTTTTAACTCAGTATATTCAGATAACTTAATTTCTCCAGTTATGATTCTCCCACAAAAAGCTATCGAAGAAAATAAAAAAGAAATCGATAATACATCGATAATTACTATGGTAAATGATTTGATGTGGGTACGACAAAAAAAGTCTGATTCAAACATGCAAAAGCAGTATAAATATTTGCAAAAAAATAATGCGGGAATGATAGAAAAGTTCTCAGTGATTCGAGATAATAATACGAAGGAACTAATCCGTTGGTTAATACCGTTGTTTCCTATTTTTACATTATCATTGTTAATAACTATACTATGTGAAACAGGTGGTGTACTTTTATCTATGAAAATATATCAAAGACGGTACATAGTGTATAATATATGCGGTGCAACAATACAAGAGTGTAGAATTATTCATGTTATAACACATATGTTTTTACATATAGCTGGATTTATAAGTGCATCATTCTTAATTTTGGAAATAAATCATATAAACAATAATATTATCTCAAAAACATTATTACAAATTAATAAATCAGTAAGTTTAGTAGTAATTTTGGTATGTATATTGAGTGGGGGACTAATATGGAGAATGACAAAAGATTTATGGGAGTTTCAGATTGTACAGGAAAAGAAGATGAAAAAATAATATGGTGTAATCATCTTAGAAAAATATACAACAAAGGGGAAAAAAATGAATTAGAAGTTTTATCAGATGTCTCGTTTTCTGTATATAAAGGAGAAATGGTTGCAATTATGGGAAAATCAGGATCAGGAAAATCAACATTAATGCATATTCTTGGAGGTTTAATTCCATATGATAAGGGGATGTATTATTTTGATAATGAAGAGTTAATTGATATCAGTGATAAACGAGGAGCATTATTAAGAAATACAAAAATTGGTATTGTAATGCAAAATTTTGCACTTATTGATGAATTTAGTGCATTGGAAAATGTAATGATTCCACTGGATTTTAGTAAGAAAAAAAACAAAAATAAAAAAGAACTTGCATTATCCGCACTTGCATGGGTACATATGGAAGAATACGAAAAGCAGTTATGCAAAACTATGTCTGGTGGAGAAAAACAGCGTGTTGCAATTGCTCGTGCTATTGTAAATAAACCACTGCTCTTAATGGCAGATGAACCAACCGGATCGTTAGATCATCAAAATTGTGAACTAATTATGGGGTTGTTTAAAAAATTGAATATGGAAGGACTTACTATTTTATTAATAACACATGATCAAGATGTAGCTAATCAATGTGATCGAATTATTACTATAGATGAAGGAAAAATTGCAACCACTTAAAAATATTATGGAAATTTTAATAATCAAATCAACAAAAAATGTTGAGTGAGTTGTTATACGAAAATCAAATCAGATAAATTAGCTAGAAATACACATTAAAAAATAAGATATATGGAAAAGAGAAGGAAATTCCATATATCTTATTTTAAATTTAAATCCAAATGCTCTTATCATAAATAAAACAATATCTTAGAATCTTTCCTTCTAAGACAAGTCTTCTGTATCTTCCCCATTTTCCCGTACTTCCCGGTCTGTCTGACTGAGATTTTGACGGTTTTTTTCTTTTGAATCCGGGAACCGGAGGATGGTGATCTGGCTTTGTTTAAAGCTCATGGACAGATGCACGTATCGATCCATGGTAATCTTGACCGTGGAATGTCCCAGCATCTCGCTGAGAGCCTTGATCTGCATACCGGACTCCACGCAGCGTGTGGCAAAGGTATGACGGAGCGTATGAAAATGCAGATCCCGGATGCCGCAGCTTTTTATGACCTTTTTAAAATGTCTGGTCATCTTTCTTGGTTCCACAGGGGATAAGGTTCCGGATAACAGATAATAAGATGTCTGGTAACGGCTCTTATATTTTGTAAGAATCGGAATCATCTGTGGGTGTAAGGGAATCGAGCGTTCCCGTTTGTTTTTCGGCGATCCGATATATAAAACCGTTTTCGGATCCTCCGGCAAACGGTTCCGGTTCTGGATGCGCTGCAGTGTGTGCCGGATATGAAGCACCTGTTCGTCCAGATCAACATCCACCCAGGTCAGGGCACAAAGTTCTCCGAGACGAATCCCACTGAACAGAGCCAGTCGAATCCCAATGGAGATCAGATCATTCCTGCTATCCAGATAAGTGAGCAGCTTGCAGGACTCATTATCCGAAAGAATATCCAACGGACACTTTGCATGCTCGGACAATTTTCCGGTACATTTGATGGGAAGATAATTTAATGTGTATTTCAGGATTCCACTGATGATTGTATTGATCGTCTGGATGGAACTTCCGGAGAGCTGCTGCAGGAGAACTTCCATTAACCGGTCATAAGTACTCTGCTGAATCTCACGTACATAGAGCTTTTTCCACTGGGGGAGAATATATTTATCCAGACAATTTTTATATTTGATATAAGTGGCCGGTTTCCAATGCCTGGCAGAGTTCAGCAACCAGCTGTATGCAGCATCGGAAAACAATGCGTTGGAAAGTAGTTGTGTATTTTTTAACGAAATTGTCTTTTCGTAATTATTTTTCTGAAGCAATACTTCCCGGTAAGTGGATGCGTACAGATACTTAAAATTGGGACGGCCATTCGCCTTCTTTCCGAGAAAGACACGGGCCTCCCAACGCCCGTCCCTGCGCTTGTAGATGTTTTGACCAGTTCTCATAAGCAGCCTCCTGACTACAGATTTTTGACAACTTTTCTGACGGCAAACAGTGAATAGAAACTAGCGGATATGTTCAAAAATGCATAAAAAAGTTCTTGAAAACAGCTACCGTTTTTCAGAAAACGCCGAAAAAGATTGACAAATCTGTGAACAATGTTTAATATTAGGGTTGTAGAGATGTCTTAGAAGGAAAGATTCTAAGACGACCGTGCAATGATCCTATAGATATTATGACAGGATTTTAAAATTTTATACGACGTGTTAAAGAGAGAATGCGAAAACGGAAGCCGGTTAGAATCCGGGACAGTTTCACCCTGCTGTAAGGACAACGAAAGATGTTATATGTCACTGAGTATTAGTATTTGGTAAGGCACATCGAGTAGGCTAAGAGGTCCTGAGTCCAGAAGACGATCGCAAAAAAGCTGCTTTAGCATCAGAATAATTCGGAGGCCGAAACGAATTGGACGAGTAAACGGGCGGGAGATGCTATCTTCTGTTGTCCGTTGTGGTATAAGAAAAATCACCCTTGTTCGAAAGTAAGATATTAGTTCGTATGACGACTTCTGTTGTACGGGCTTTTTTATTTGTCATAACAAATAAAAACTTTACAGTCATTCAGTTGTAACCCTCCCTACACTGTAATGACTTAACAAGAGGGAGAACATACAAGAAGGAGGTCATAATATTATGGCGAAAAAGAATCTTTTCAAGAAAATTGCTTCTGTAGCAATGGCTGGAGCACTGACACTGTCAATGGCACTGCCTGTAGGTGCTGCAACAAATGATCCAAATCTGGTAGTAGAAGAAAATACATTGTATTCTACACAGATTAAAGCCGGAAAAGAAGTTACACTTGGACTGATGCCAGGTAATGCATACTATCAAAGATCTGGATTTGATTCAGCGGCAGATGCAGCAAGTAGTTTAAGTGTAGATTCTATCACGGTTGGATCGGACAAGATTGATACATCTGAAATTACATATGGTTCTATGGAAACAACCGATTATGCTGGAAATGCTACCTGGGCTGGAACTGTAACTGTAAAAGGTAAAGATGGTGCATATGGACCGGCCAGCTTGCATATTGTGAATGAAAATAGTGATAGTGATTACGCATATATCGATATGACAGTATACATGGAAGCAGCAAAGACACAGAGTGCCGTTGATGTTGCAGAAGTATCTGTAGCAGATGTACGTGAAGGCGAAGATGTAAAAGCTGACAAAACAGGTCTGAACGTTGCAGCTGCTGAAACTAAAAGTGCAAATCCATTCAATGGTGCAAGTGGATCTGCACAGACTTATCCGACGGCAGGTGATGCATTATATAGTGCAGCAGAAGCAGCAGGAATGAGTTTTACACAGAACGACGGATATGTACAGTCAATTACCACTAGCGATGGTGAAAAACTGGAAGCGTATACTGATCATGAAGATTGGAGCTATTACGGATGGAATTATTGTGTGATTCGCGATGGCGAAAAAGTAACAGATGGTGATATCGTTAGTGCATCTGTACTTGAAGTAAAAGCAGGTGATAAAGTATATTGGGCATTTGGTACAATGGATCAGGCAGCAGCTTATTTTAACAATCTGTAAAAATTATAACCAGCAGATGGTTGAAGATTTATTATCTCAGCCATCTGCTGGTGTATATCAAGTGGATGGAGAGTGTGAACAATGAAAAAAATACTTCGCTATCTGCTGCTTATGGTTTGTTTGGTTGTAGGTTTCAATGTAAATACTAATGCGGCGGAAAATGTAACTAAACAGATAAGTCTTACGGGTATCAGTGATGTAAAAATCTATACAGCTGATAAAAAGGAAGAGTATCCGGTAAAGGACAAGAGTTTTTCCGTACCTCTTGGCGAATATTGTTATGAAAGTAATAATGGGGCAGGAGGTAAATTTATAGTAACGGATGAAACGACGGAATTAAATTTGCATAGTGTTACATTTTCCAATGTATCTCCGACACATTGGAACACTGAAAAAAAAGAAACGGACCGCCTTCCAGAATTGGGTACATTAACATTGTACGATGAAAAGCAGCAGAATGAATATTGGCATGCTACAGATAGTGTTTATCAATATGTAGTTCCGGCAAATTCCGGCGATAATTACTATATTTTTAAATTTTCACCCTTCGATGAGAATTATCTCTCCATCGAAGGGCATTTTTATGTCTATGGAGAAACTAATTTTGGAAGATTAAACCTATCAGACAGTGGAAATATTCCTTACTTGGAAAAAAAGTACATTACAATAAAAGCACCAATTGGAATGGAAATTTTTACAACTTGGCAATTAAAATTTTATACTGCTCGAAATTGGCAATCTTATAAAGCGTATAAAACAGAAAATGGATATAATTATTACAAAGTTCCAGAAGGCTTTACCTATATGCTTCGACAGGAAGGAAAAGTTACCCGATATACCAAAAATCTGGATGGGGATTGGAACGCGGATCATACCGAGGTAACGGTATCTCCATTGGAAGATAATCCGACACAAGTAAATCGCGATCAGGAAAAAAATGGAATTTATGCAAGTATGCTGACAAACCTCCCTGAAAACAGTGAGATTGATCTGGATGTGGGAGAGTATTTTGATTTGGTTCCTTTGCGTGCTTGGCAAGCAATTGAAGATGGTACAGTTAATGAACATAATGATCCAGAATGGCATTATGTGGTTATAGGTGGTAAGTCGGATGTTGTATCTGTTGAAATAACAGAAGATGATAAAATTGGGCAATTCGGACGCATTCATGCGAACGGTAAAGGATCAGCATTAGTAGCATTTTATTATGATGCAGTGGAAACTGGCTCTATTACAAGTGGTAGTAGTAGATACACCTATAGTGCATTATTACCGGAATTGACAGGGATTGCAGTTGTACGTGTTGGTGAAGAAACATCTCAAACAGAGATTACTTCGAATATAGATATGATAGAAGGACGTACTGTTTATTATATCAAAAGCCAAACAGGAGCAGATGGTGTTTCTTATGATATGAATGATTCAGCAAAATATACGTTTACACCTACTGCGGAAACAAATGGTAATACAGAGAAAATCACATCTGTACGTGTACTTAAACCAATTACGGTAACAGATGGAAAATTGAGTTCTAATCCTTCAAATTGGTTAAAAGGTAGTTCATGGAAAACATATAAAGCGAACGAAACGGAAGATGGAAAGCAGAGTTTTACCATTAATCTGTCGGAAGGACGAAATATTATCGAAATAAAGGCTGGAGATGCAACTACTTACCATGTAATACTTGCGCGTGGATTGGATGTTACCGTCGACAATTTGTATCGTCCGGGACAGAACTTAACAGTTGGAGATACTGCCAAAATAACGATAGAAAATATGATTCCTCCTTTATTTAAAATGGCGGCAATCTATAATCCTGCTGGAGTGGATTTTGTTTGTAAAGCTAATGGAACAGACTATACTTCACATTTTGGTCAGTATATGGCAGGCAGTAGTTTTATTTTAAAATTACAAGATGAAGATGCCGGAACTTATAAAATTACAGACGGAGCTTTGACTACACATGCATGGGGCGCGACCGATGGAGCACATCGTAAATTAACGCGAAATGCAATGACAGGATACTGGAATGGCGGAAATAACCCAGATATAGACTATGGGAAAATGGCTTATCTTCCAGAAATCTCTTTTCAGGTCGAAGCAAACGATGAATATGAAGAAAGTGTTTCGCGTTCAGCAGGTTTGCTGAAAGCTTTAGGGGTATTTTCTCAAAAAGAAGGAAACCCGATGGTAGAAGGCACTAGTGCCATGTTTGCATCAAGCCATGCGGATGTCAAACAAAATAAAAATCGTCCAATATCTGTAACCGGTTCATCAGCATTACAGCGTCATATTCAAGTGGCAGCAGATTTGCTTCAGAAAGATGAAAATGCAAAGTTGTTGGTAAGATATTGGTTAGGCAATGATAGAAATGAAACAATCGTACAGAAAATAGATTTTTCGGAGGCCTATCAGATAACAAATCAAATGGGGGCAAAAGTCTGGCAAATACTTGGTAAATCATTGGCGTGTACAGGTCAGGATATAGCTAATGGTACATCAAGAGACATACAAATTGAAACTATTGTAGTACCAGGAAATGGAAGTCCAATGACATATGCTACTTACTTATATGATAGTGCTAAGAAACAACAGTCAGTTACTGGATATTTTATTCCGCAAAATATAACCATTTCTGCGGCGGAGGAAAGCGAAACACTTGGTCGCTGGGATGGAATTCTGGAAGCTGATGATATGGAATATGAGGATTCCGCGGGTAATATCATTACACAGGATCTAGGATACGGATTTATAGGAACAGAGGAACATTTTACTACATCGGTACCAAATGGAACAGACAAGATTTTGGTAAACGTAGAAGGTGCTGTTCTTTCTAATAAATCAGTGTTGGAAAGCTATACAGTTTCTGTTGGTGATACCACATATGGAGAAGAGGATGAGATTCCTCTGGAAGTGGGTGTAAACAAACTGACTGTCACATGCAATGGAACCTATGGAAAATCCCGTACCTATACCATTGACGTCACTCGTCGTACCGCAGCCAAACAGACCACCTTCAAGATCCCGGACGGTGCATCCGTACTGGTTATGCAGGGAAGCAAAGTCATGAAGGCGAACGAAGACGGAACCTACACGCTGGAAAACGGAACGTATACCTACCATGTATCTAAGACCGGGTACCTGACCGAGACAGACAACTTTGAAGTGACTGACGAAGAGCCAAACAAGGTAATCAAAGTAATGGATCTGGATCTGGTACCGGAACAGAGTGGAAAAGTATCGGTACAGCTTGCAGGCCAAAGCACCGTATTCTGCCCGACAAGGGATGTTGAGATCCAGCAGACGGCAGAGGATCTGGCGGCAAACCGTTATGTCCAGTACAACCATGGAGGGTATACCGTCCTGCATGCACTTCTGGATGCGGCGAAAGCAAGCAAAACAGACTTTGAGTGTTACCGTGGCAAATTCGTCCTTGTGGATGATTCCATTACCGAAAACAATGGAAAGAAAGCAGGATGGGTATGCAAGGTCAACGGCATCAAATGCAGTGATCCGGCAAATACGCTGGCGAATGCAGATGATAAGATCGACCTGTTTTACAACTCCGGATGGAGCGGTATGAAACAGGCACGGCTGACACCGGAAACCGGGGAAGTGACACGGGGTGACAGCATCATCCTGACACTGAACGGAACCGCTGTACATGCAACGGATGCAGATGCAGCAACCATAGCAGGAGCAGAGATTTATGATGGTAATACGCCGATAACAACGACAGATGAGGACGGAAAAGAGTTCATTGCCACAACCGATGAAAACGGGGAAGTGACAATCGACACCCGTACCCTGACGCTGGGAACACATTATTTTTCGGCAGTGCTGAAAGATGAAGACGGTCACAACATTCTGACCGCAACGATGAGTACGATCAATGTCAAGAAACCGGACAACCCGTCAGCAGACCCGACGAAGACAGAAGTCACCTTCCGTCTGATCGGTGATACCAAACACGGGGAAGAAGGAAGCGACAACGAAGCGGTACATGCCTACACAACATGGATCGCAACCGGAACCTATACTTTTGACGGGGATAACGTAACCGTTGGACAGGTCTTTGAGGCTGCACTGAAAGAAGCCGGACTTTCTTATGAAGGAATGGAAAAGAACTACATCAGTGCGATCACAGCACCGGAATCCTGCGGTGGATTTGAACTGAGAGAGAAGGACAACGGTAAAAACTCCGGCTGGATGTATACCGTCAACGGCGTACACCCGAGCATGGGAATGAATAACTGGTATGTAAGTACCGGTGATGAGATCATCTGGCATTATATCGATGATTACAAAACCGAACAGGCTGACATGAAGAACGATGACGGAAGCTATGGCAGTGCCGGTAATGCATCTACCTGGAACAAGTGGCTGGAAGCAGCAGACGAGACTCCGGGTGCAAAACAGCGTGCAGCAGCAGTCACCGGTAAGATCAACCAGATCGGTGAAACGATTGAACTGACGGATGAGTGTGAAGCAAAGATCACGGCAGCAAGGGAAGCTTACAATGAACTGAGCCGTGAGGAAAAAGGATATGTAACAAATTACGATGCCCTGACCGCTGCGGAAACAGAACTCGCAAGACTGAAAAAAGAAGCAGATGACAAGGCAGCAGCCGCTAAAGTGACAGATCTGATCGAAGCACTTCCGGCGGTGAAAGATCTGACCCTGGAAAATCAGGAAGACGTTGTGGCAGCAAGAACCGCATACGGAAATCTGACTGACGACCAGAAAGACTATGTGACAACAGAAACATATGGAACACTGGTACTCGCAGAGGAACAGATCGCAAAACTTCTGGATGCGGCAGCGGTTGATGAACTGATCAAAGAGATCGAAGCACTTCCGGATGCAGAGAATGTAACCCTGGAAAATGAAACTGCGATCGCAAACGCACTGGCACATTACAATGCGTTAAGTGAGGAACAGCAGGCAGATCTGGAAGAGAAATCTCCGGACAGCCTTACCAAACTGAACGCTGTGATCGACCGCCTGAATGTATTAAAGGAAGAAGCAGCTGACCAGAAAGCAGTGGACGAAGTCAATGAAAAACTGAATGCACTGCCGGCAGCCGAAGATATCCTGTTTGCAGATGAGACAGAGGTGACCGAAGCGCGTAATGCGTATGAGGCACTGGATGAGATCAAAGAAGGTCTGAAAGACCGGGTATCTGCGGAAGCACTGGCAAAACTGACAGCAGCAGAAGACCGTCTGGATGCGTTACAGGAAGGCGTAGACCATGTGGCAGAACTGATCGAGGCCCTTCCGGCCGTCGATGACCTGACAGTAGCAGATGCTGAGCAGGTACAGGAAGCCCGCGATGCTTACAACGCCCTGAATAACGACCAGAAACAGCAGCTGACAGACAGCGGACTTCTGAGTGAACTGCTGATTGCAGAAAACCAGATGAGCTGGCTTCAGAGAGATGCAGAAGCAGCAAAGAAGGTAACCGACCGGATCAACAGCCTCCCGGCTGTCAAAGATCTGCGCCTGTCCGATAAGACCGCTGTGGAAGCAACAAGATATGCGTATGACAACTTAAGTGATGAGCAGAAACAGTATGTATCTGAAGATACCCTGAAAGCACTCGAAGAGCGAGAGGCAGAGATCAAACGTCTGGAAGAGGTAACCCCGAATCCGACCCCGACTCCGGACCCGAACCCATCGGATGAACCGAAACAGGATGAGGACGAGGACAGCATAACACTGACCTACCAGAACTATCCGATCTCTGTAACCGGAAAACTCTCCGGTTATGAGCTGCGCCTGACCGCCCTGAAAGCAGACGATGATGTGGTAAAACAGATGCAGAACATGATCAGTTCCAAAGAAGCCCTGATCCGCCTGTACGATGTAGCACTGTACAAAGACGGTAAAGAAGTGGAATGGAACGACAAACTGACCGTGAACTTCCAGGTGGGAACCTCCTATAACGGACAGACCTTAAGTGTACTTCACGAAGGTAACGGCAAGATCGAAACCCTGAGCGGAACTGTAAGCAATGGTATCTTAAGCGTAACAGCAAGTGGTACCGGATCCTTCGGTGTGGTTGTACCTGCATCCACAGTAAGCACAGGAAGCACAGGAAGCAGCACGAACGGTGGTTCTGCCGGAACGGTTACGAACGGTAACCTGGGTGGTGGAAGCACAGGAACTGGAAACGGAACGACAGCAGTATCCGGCACCGGAAAAGTCACAAGTGCGAAGACCGGAGATGATACGGATATCTTCTTCCCGATCGCAGGACTGATCACAGCGTCCGGCGTACTTGCAGGGATCGTTCTCTATTATAAAAAGAAAAAAAGAATCACAGGAGTTACGGAGGAAGAGTAATGAAAAATAAAGTCATCAGTCTTTTTCTGGCGGCTACCATGGTTCTCAGTCTTTGCCCGGCAACAGTCCGGGCTCAGACTGTTTCTGAGGAATTTTCAGCAAAAGTAGTGGAAGCGGCAGAAACAGAGGCCGTGGAGGGTACTGCTGATCCGACAGAAGAACCGGTGATCACCGGCAGTGCAGAAAGTGCCGGGACAGATGCATCACCAACAGGGGAAGCACCGGAAGAAGCAGAAGTTGTCGGTACGGGAAAAGATGAAAATACATCGGCTCCGGAGACGACAGAAAAAACAGATCCCTCCGGGGATTCCTGGAAGGAAGACGAAGAACTGAAGCTGTACGGGACAGCAGATCAGGATGTCGATGAGGAGGAAAAGGTGCGTGCCGCATCTTCCTATGACCTGGACACCGTGATCTCCCAGACCGTCAGCTGGAAACGGGGAACAAGTGATACTGTGTTTACCGCAGATTTCCTGAACAATGTCAGCAGCACAGCCTCTGACTGGACGGTGCTGTTTTTAGGACGGCTGGGGATCGCGGAAGATTACAGTGCATTCTTAAACCGTTCCAGTGCTTATGTCAAAGACCTGTATGATAAAAACCCGTCGACGGGACTCAGTACCAACACACCGACCGAATGGCACCGACTGACCATGGCCGTGCTGGCTGCAGGCGGGGATCCGACGGATGTGGGAGGCCATGATCTGATCGCAGACGGAACATACAACTGTCTGGCAGGTGCCCCATGGGAACAGGGGATGAACGGTGCCGCGTGGGCACTGCTGGCCCTGGACTCCAAAGGCTATGAAGTACCGGAAAAGGCAAAGTATACGAGGGAAGACCTGATCAGTTATATCCTTGGCAAAGAGCTGTCCGGTGGCGGCTGGTCACTGGATGATAAGAACCCGTCGTTAGACCTCGATATCACGTCGATGGTCGTGTATGCGCTGGCTCCCCATGCAGCAGAAGATGTAAAGGTAAGGGAAGCCGTCAATCGCGGACTGGATGTGCTGCGCAGCAAAATCTCTACAGACGGGGATTATAACTACGGCGGCACTTACAACTGTGAATCGGTGGCACAGGCGATCATCGCCTTTACCTCGATGGGGATCGACCCGGCAACGGTGACCAATGCATCCAGCGGAAAAAGCCTGTTGGATGGTCTGTTAAAATACTACAGCACCGGAACCGGCGGTTTCCTGCATGCGTACTACGACGATGAGAAACAGAACCGACCGAACAGCATGGCAACTGACCAGGCGATGGAGGCAATCGCAGCGTACCGCCTGTATCAGCAGGGCATCCATTTATTTGATTTCCGTGCCACTGCGAATACCACACAGTATGAGGCACAGGCAGACAATGGCAGTATCTTTAAGGCAGAAGCCGGTGCAGATGCTGACCTGTATGTGGGTGCGGATGTAACGAAACTGACTTTCACCAACCTGCCGATCGGTAACTATGATGCGGCAGTTGTGACGGTGGATGGCAAGAAGTACCAGAGTGGGATCCGTGGAGCAGACGGCTGGACACCGGTAAGCGGTGAGATCGCAGTCAAGGACGGAACCAAACTGGAAATCACAGTCACAAAACAGGATGGAACTACAGAAAACCGGACACTGACCGTACGCACCAGTGCGGATGCCGAGACGAAAGCAATCATTGACCGGATCAATACACTGCCGGACGCAGACAAGCTGACACTGGCAGATGCCGATACCGTAACTTCCGTGAAAGAAGCGTATGACAAACTTTCTGACAAAGAAAAAAGCCAGGTAACGAACGCAGACAAGCTGGAAGCACTGGTTAAGAAACTGGCAGAACTGGAAAAAGAAGAAGAAGCGAAACTCGAAAAGAAGCGCAGTGCACTGAAAAAGAAGGTGACTGCCATTGCCACACCGGTAAAGATCGGTGACAAAGACCTGGTAAACCAGTATCTGGTGGAACTGAATACTTTAGGGGAATGGGACGAAAAAGAAGCACTTTCCAAAACCCTGAACGGTTACCTCACTGATATCGCCGCACGGCAAAAACTGGTGGATGCCCTGGATAAGGATATCTGGAACCAGGTGGATCCGCTGCGGATCTGCCAGGACGATACCGCCACAGTGAAGAAACTGATGAGCCGGTATGCCGCACTCCGCGAGGATGAGAAGAAACTGTTACAAAACGGGGAGAGCCTTCTGGAAGCCGCCGATGTGGTGGAAGCACTGGATAACGGGATCGTACCGAAAAAAGTGTTTGAAAACCTGATGGCGACAAAAGAGGCCTTTACCTATACCGGAACCCTGTCCGGCGGCAGCACCTATACGCTGACCTGGGATGGAACAACGGTAAAGAAAGCCAGTGATGTGAAAGCCGGTATCAAAATCGGTACCGGAAGCAATACGATCAGTGGCACACAGGCGCAGGTGGAATTCGCCCAGAGCGGAAGCATGAACGGAACGGTGAAACTGTCCGTGAAGACCAGCGTGAAGGACGGCACCTGGAACCTGTACTGGCTGAACCCGGACAAGCTGACGATCCAGAGCGCGAAGACAGCAACCGTTTCTTCCGGAAAGCTCAAAATGAGTGTGACAACCGGAGGACGCTACTGGCTGGCCAGCAGTGCCCCGAAGGTGGGCGAAGACACTTCCTCTGATGGAAAGAGCAGCAGTGTCGGTTCGATCCAGTCATCGAAAAGCAGCAGCAAGAGCAGCGGCTCCGGCGTATCGGTAGCTTCGATCCAGAGCAGGGGAAGGGCATCTTCCGCATCTGGAAAGAGCAGCACGGGTACGAAAAACAGCAGCAAAAGCAGTACAAGCAGTGGCACATCCGACACCACAAAGGCAAAAAGCAAGGGAAAGATCACTTCCAAAGAGCTGAAAAGCATCAAAGGAAAGGATGAGAACCTGCAGGCGAGTGGAAAGATCTCAGATTCCGTATCCTATACCCTGACGATCAATGGCGAGGATGTGAAGCTGACAAAGGACTGGACGTACAAGCTGCAGTCCGACTGCAAGTACAAAGATGACATCGAACAGCTGGCAGTCAAACCGCTGATCCTGTGTACGGAAGGATCCGGCACGTTCCCGGGACAGATGCTCCTGACCTTAAAGACCGAACTGGACGATGATGACCTGTTACTGTTTTCGTATGATCCGGAGAACCGGAAAGCGGAATATGTCAAGAAGGTATCGGTAAAGGACGGCAAGATGGAGTTCACCCTGAAGGAAGACGGCCATTATTTCATCGCAAAACGTGCCCTGGCAGCATCCCTGGATGAAAGCAGTGATGCGGACAAACAGGAGATCCAGGATGCATCGGATGCGGCAGAGGATGTGCCGTGGGATGCATCGGAGGAAACGGTCGTTCTTGGAAACGGGGATGATACGGACACCGGTGCAACGGCTGAGGAGAGCAAAGTAGCCATGGTACGCTGGGTACTGATCGGACTGATCGCCCTGGTATGCTGTGCGGCTGTCGGCGTGGTGGTTTATCACAAACGGAAAGAAACCGGGAAAACGGAGCTTTCGAATAAGAAAGAAGACAGGAAGGACGGAGGAAAATGAAACGCAGGAAAAAAAGCATAGGACTCTGCCTTCTGCTGATTCTGGCACTGCTGTTTTGCAGCTGCCAGACCAGCGCAGTAAAGGAAGAACAGGCTTCGGCGGATCCGACGGTGACAGAGGCGGCCAAAGAGTCTGCAGATGATGGCAACAAAGAAGATTCGTCGGAAGTCAAAGAAGACAACAGTGACAAGGAACCTCAGTACATCGATGAAGAGTATGTGGATGAGCATTATGGGACGGACAGTGAGAAAGAGGATCTGAGCAAGTATAAGAAAAAAAGCTCCAAGAGCTCTTCTTCCAAAAAATCCGATTCCAAAAATTCGGATACAGAAGAAACAGATGGTACAGAGGAAAACGGAACAAACGGTACATCCTCCAGTGAGGAAGCCAGTGCGGACAACTACTATACCGATCCGATCCCGGAAGGAAAACCGGATCCGGTAGAACCGCAGGATCAGACCGTGGACAGCAGTAAACAACTGACCTGTACCCTGTATGTGGAGTGTTCCACGATCCTCAATAACATGGGTGACCTTACCGAAGGCAAGGCGGACTGGGTTCCGTCAAACGGTGTGATCTACGGTCCGAAGACCGTGACCTTTTCCGAAGGGGAGTCGGTGTACGACATCCTGCAGCGGGAGATGAAAAACAACCGGATCCAGATGGAATCCCAGTTTACCGCCATGTACAACAGTGCGTATGTGCAGGGCATCAACAACCTGTACGAGAAGGACTGCGGCCAATGGTCAGGCTGGATGTATGAGGTAAACGGCTGGTATCCGAATTACGGATGCAGCCGCTACCAGGTACAGGACGGGGACACCATTGAATGGCATTATACCTGTGACCTGGGAAGAGACCTGGGGGCAAGTATGTCTTAACTGAACAAACAAGGGATTAGGCGCCCCGGATACGGGACGCCTAAAACTGTATTTTACGTATACCGTGAAAACGAATAGAAGCAAACAGAAAATGTTACCAGACGGATGCGTAAAGTACAAACGTATTGACAAGGAGAAAAGAATGGATACTTTTTCAGGGTATCATCCACTGATTAATTTTACTTATTTTGTGATTGTCATCGGGCTGTCGATGTTTTATATGCATCCGGTATTTTTAGTGTTATCGCTGATCGGCTCGGTGAGTTATTCCATTTATCTGAAAGGGAGAAAAACCGTAAAGGTGTTCCTGCTTGGGATGCTGCCGGTCTGTCTCCTGGCAGCTGTTGCCAATCCGCTGTTCAGCCATGCGGGGGCGACGATGCTGTTTTACTTAAAAGACGGGAACCCGGTCACGCTGGAATCGATCGTTTACGGTCTGGCTTCGGGGCTGATGCTGGCGGGGGTGATCTCATGGTTTTCGGTTTTTCATGAGGTGATGACTTCGGACAAATTCATGTACCTGTTCGGGAAGGTGATCCCGGCGTTTTCGCTGCTGTTATCCATGACGCTCCGGTTTGTGCCGCGGTTTACGGCGCAGATCAAGCGGGTGGCGGAAGCCCAGCAGTGTATCGGAAGGAATGTAAATAATGGCAATATCTTCCAGCGGGCGGCACACGGTCTGAAGATCCTCTCGATCACGACAACCTGGGCACTGGAAAACAGTGTGGAGACGGCAGATTCGATGAAGTCACGGGCTTACGGGCTTCGCGGGAGAACGAACTTCAGCATCTACCGGTTCGACCGGGGGGATGGGATGTTACTGGCTTTCCTTCTGGGAGTGTTCGGTGCGCTGTTATGCTGCATGCACCTGCGGAAACTGAAGATCCTGTATTTCCCGGTTTTTATCATGAATGAGACAACAGCAGGGGCACTGCTTTTATATATCCTGTATGGGATCTTATGCATGCTGCCCCTGATACTAAATATAGCGGAGGACAGAAAATGGCGCTCATTGAAATCAGAAATCTGACATTTACCTACCCGGATCAGGAGAAACCAGCCCTTGTGGATCTGAACTTTTCCCTGAAACAGGGGGAGTTTCTGGTAGTGTGTGGAAAGTCGGGCTGCGGAAAATCGACACTCCTGCGTCACTTTAAGACAGCGATGGCCCCGTATGGGGAACGGAAAGGGCAGATCCTGTTTGAGGGCAGGGAGCTGGACACGGTGTCTGTGCGGGAGCAGGGGGCGCGGATCGGCTATGTCCTCCAGAGTCCGGACAATCAGCTGGTGACAGATAAAGTATGGCATGAACTGGCATTTGGATTGGAAAACCTGGGGTATGAGACGGGGACAATCCGCCTCCGGGTAGCAGAGATGGCAAGCTTTTTCGGGATCCAGACCTGGTTTGAGAAAAATGTGGAGGAACTTTCCGGCGGGCAAAAGCAGCTGTTAAATCTGGCGGCGGTGATGGCGATGCAGCCGGATCTTCTGGTGTTGGATGAGCCGACCTCGCAGCTCGATCCCCTGGCGGCGGGCGACTTTCTGGCAACGCTACGGAAGATCAATGCGGAACTGGGAACGACGATCCTTTTGATCGAACACCGGTTAGAGGAAGTCCTGGCCTACGCCGACCGGGTGCTGGTGATGGAAAACGGCGGGATCCTGGCTCTGGATGCCCCGGAAAAACTACCGGCGTTCATCCGGGAAAATGATATGTTCCAGGCGATGCCTGTCCCGATGCGGATCTTTGAGGAACTGTCCGGGGAAGGCGACAGCCCGGTGACCGTCCGGGAGGGACGGGAATGGCTGGAAGAGTGGATAGAAGAAAAGAAGCGTTTGGGAAACGGGTATGAGAACCGGACAGAGGCATTTGGCAAACAGCCGGATACGCAGAAATTTGGAGCTGTTGCTATTCGGGAGAATAACAGAAAATCAGCTGATACACAGCTGGATGCACAGAAGTCAGAAACTGTCGAGATTCAGGAGAAGGGAAGAAAACCCTCTCTCTTCGGATTGTTTTCCCCAAAATCAGCAAAGGGATCGGAAGGCCAGCAGCCACAGACCGTCCTGGAAGCGCGGGATGTGTGGTTTCGGTATGAAAAGGAACTTCCGGATGTGGTGCGCGACCTGAACCTGAAGGTGCAAAAAGGTGAACTGTACTGTCTGCTCGGTGGCAACGGAACCGGGAAAAGTACGACACTGCGTCTTTTGGGACGGATTAAAAAGCCCTATCGTGGAAAACTCTTTTTAAACGGAAAGGAACTGGGAACTTACCGGGAAAACGAACTGTATGGCAGCCTTCTCGGCATCCTCCCGCAAAACCCGCAGAGCCTGTTTGTCAAAGACACGGTAGAAAAAGACCTGCGGGAGATGTCCGGGGATACGGAACGCCTGCGCGATGTCATCGAAAAGACAGAGATCGGGCATCTGCTGGGAAGCCACCCATATGATTTATCCGGCGGGGAACAGCAGCGGGCGGCACTGGCGAAGGTGCTGTTACTTGATCCGAAAATCATCCTTTTAGATGAGCCGACAAAGGGACTGGACGGTTTTTATAAAAAGAAACTGGCGCAGATCCTGAAAGGGCTGACTGCGGAAGGGAAGACGATTCTGATGGTCTCCCACGACATTGAATTCTGTGCGGAATACGGGGATACCTGTGCCCTGTTCTTCCATGGAAGTGTGGTGACGAGCGCACCGGCACGGGAGTTTTTCGCAGGGAACAGTTTTTATACTACGGCTGCCAACCGGATGGCGCGCAAATGGTATCCGGACGCAGTGACAGCAAAGGATGTGATCGAACGATGCAGGGAAAGATAAAGCGGCTGGAAGCCCGTGACCAAAAGCAGGCGAGGGGGATGGACACCCAGGCGATGATCCCGGTGCTTGCGATGGTGGTGGAACTGGTCTCGATGCTCGGATTCCGCTGGGTATCGGTGCCGGACCTGCGCTATAGCCCATATGCAAAAGCGGGGATGTTAGGGAAACTGGAAGAGACGGCAAAGGGGATCGCCTGGAACTACCAGGTACCGGAAGCGATGACACAGGCGGCAGACCAGGCCGCCGGGTATCTGCGGATCGGGATGGCGGTGAGCGTGATCCTTGGTCTGTGCTTTATCCTTCTGGCGTTCCAGGTCAAAGTAAAGGCAATGCGTCTGGGGCGGTTGGCTTTTTTATGGAATACGGGGATGACGGCGGCTGTCCTGTGGTGGGCGACTGATACCAATATGGCTTTAAACCTTTTAGAAGGACGGGAGAATAATTTTATGAACCTGACGATCTACAGCCATGTGCAGCTGACCGCAGCCGCCTACCTGCAGATCGTGCTGGCACTTCTGATCGTGCCGTTTTTAGGGAAACTGCTGGATACCCGGAAGGAGTATGCGGCGGAATATTACCAGACACGGGTGGAGACGAAGGATACGGGGATCGGGAAGCGGACGATCCTTGCGTTTGTTCTGATCCTGACCGCGATCCCGGCAGTGATCTTTTTCGGGATCTTTTTCTTGAACGACCGGAGCGATTATTTTATCTCGATGTGTATCATCATCCTGTCCATGCTGCCGTTTTTCCTGGTCTTTGAAAACCGGAGACCGCAGGCGCGGGAAGTGGTGGTGATCGCGGTGATGGCTGCCCTTGCGGTGGCAGGAAGGGCTGCGTTCTTTATGCTACCCCAGTTCAAACCGACCGCGGCGATCGTCATTATCGCAGGTGTGGGGCTTGGCGCGGAAGCGGGATTTTTGACCGGCGCGCTGGCAGGATTTGTCTCAAACTTTTTCTTTGGACAGGGACCATGGACACCCTGGCAGATGTTTGCGTTCGGGATCGTGGGATTCCTGGGCGGGCTGATCTTTCGAAGAAAACGGGGAAAATGGAAACATTTCCGTGTATGGCTTTGTATCTACGGCGGGCTGTCGGTACTGATTATCTATGGATTCTTGCTGGATACAGCATCCGTCTTTATGGGAATGGGCGGAATCAATAAGGCTGCGTTTTTAGCGATGTACGCAAGCGGCTTCCCGATGAACGTGATCCACGGGAGTGCCACGGTGATCTTTTTAGCCGTGCTGGGGGAATCGATGCTTGCAAAACTGGAACGCATCCGGAAAAAATATGGAATACTGGAGCCGTAGGCTTTGGTATGGATTGCGGAGGAAATAACTACTTTATGTGTAACTATGAAAACAAAAACGAGGACCGGAGGGTACTAACACAGAGAAATGCAGCGAGATACGGGAAAGAGGAAACCGTAAGGATCCCTGCATATTATCAGATGATCGGTGTGAATGCCTTCCAGTCCAATATAAAAATGAAGAACCTGTTACTGCCAAACGGGCTGCAGGAGATCAGCACGAACGCGTTCCGGTGCAGTAAGGCGCTCCGGGAAGTAGCATTGCCACACAGTATCTACCGGGTGGGGAACGGCTGTTTTGCCGAGTGCCCTTCCCTTCGTGTCGCGTATCTGTCGAATGGTCTGGAAGAAATTTCAGAGGATCTGTTCCGGGCAGACCGACGGCTGCAAAAAGTCCTTTTTACCAGAGACAGTGAAATAAAAAGGATAAGAAAAAAGGCATTTTATGAATGTACGACACTGGCAGGCATCTTACTGCCGTCGAAAGTGGAAACAATTGAAGACCGGGCATTTTATAAATGCAAGGAACTAAAGAACGTCCGTTTTCCCAAAGGCCTGAAAAAGATTGGAAAGGAAGCCTTTTACTTTTGTGGTCTGGAAAGCCTGGAACTGCCGGATACGGTAGAGATACTGGATGAGAAAGCATTTTTTAAATGCATGTACCTGACAAAAGTAACACTTCCGGAGAGCATCCGGAGGATCGAAAAATGGGTCTTCCATGGATGTGCCCGCCTGCAGGTGCTGGAGATCCGGCATGATCCGGAATACATCGGTGAGTGGATCATCAACAAAGCTGCAAGGATCCGCTGCTACCGGGGATCGAAGGTGGATGCGTACTGCCAGGAGTCAGGATTTACCGTGGAATATATAGAATAACAGCGTATAGGGGAAATTACAGTGAATACTACCAACAGACAGATAAAAAAACCAACAGTTCTTACACAAAGAGCAGCCGCAAAATACACGAAAGCGAAAGAGGTCGTGATCCCGGCAGGGTATAAAGCCATTGGTGCCGAGGCATTTCAAAAGAACGGAATTGACAATATAAAGTTTCCGGCAGGGTTAAAAGAGATCGGAAAAATGCTTTTCGATTCAGCCGAAATATCAAAACTGTGGAACTTCCAAACAGTATCCTCCGGCTTGGAAACGGCTGCTTTGCGGACTGCCAGAATCTTCGATCCGTTACGCTTTCCGATCGTTTGGAAACAATTCCGGAAGAAGCGTTTTATGCAGATCGGATGATAAAAACCGTACAGTTTACAGAGAAAAGCCAGGTCAAAAAGATTCAAAAGTGTGCTTTTTATGAGTGCGCTAAATTAGATCAAATCCAGCTTCCTTTAGGAGTAAAAGAAATTGAAGAACAGGCTTTTACCGTTGCAAAAATTTGAAAACGATCTGTTTTCCCAAAGGGTTAAAAGTAATTGGCATGAATGCATTTTATTTTTGCGGCATGGAAAAACTGGAACTGCCGGACACCTTGAAAACAATTGATGTAAAAGCATTTTTTAAATGTACCCAGTTACAGGAAGTGAAGATTCCTGTAAGCGTCAGGAGTATCGAACGAGGAGCTTTTCATGGCTGCAACCGTTTGAAAATACTGGAATTCCGGCATGATCCGGATTTTATCGGTGAAGAACTTATCAATAAGTCAACACGGATCCGCTGCTACCAGGGATCCAAAGTAGATGCCTACTGCCAGGAACATGACTATATAACAGAGTATATCGAATAAGGAAAGAGTGTGGAGGAACATACAAGTGATAGATGTAGCAAAATCCAAAAAGAGACAGCCAGGGGAACTCCTGACAAAGAGTGATGCGATGAGATACGCAAGGGCAAGAACAGTAAGAATCCCGCAAACTTGTAAAGAAATTGAGGAAGAAACATTTTTGTCCAATGGAAAAATGATAACGCTGCTGTTACCAAATGGTCTCGAACAAATTGGGGACAATGCGTTTCGACGGAACCGTTTACTGAGGGAAGTCGCACTTCCGCACAGTATCTGTAAGGTAGGAAGTGGGTGCTTTTCCGAATGTGAGCTGCTGGAAGCGGCTTATCTTTCCAAACAGTTGAAGGTAATTCCGGAAAATATGTTTCGCTCGGACCGGCATCTGAAGAAGGTGCTTTTTACCAAAGACAGTCAGCTGGAAACCATTGAAGGCTTTGCTTTTTATGAGTGCAACGCGCTGGAAACGATCCTGCTGCCAGCCGGAGTCCGAGAAGTGGGGGACAAGGCATTTTATCATTGTAAAAACCTGAAAACAGTCCGATTTCCGAAAGGACTGAAACGGATAGGCAGGGAAGCATTTCATTTCTGCAAATTAGAACAGCTGGATCTTCCGGATACACTGGAAGAAATTGATAAAAAAGCATTCTTTTGCTGCAAGGAACTGACGAAAGTGGTCATTCCGGAAAGCGTACGAAAGATTGGAGCCGAGGCTTTCCATGGCATAGCAAAACTGGAAGTCATTGAGATTCGTCATGATCCGGAAGAAATCGGAGAAGATATTGTCAATAAACCGGTTCGGATCCGCTGTTACCAGGGATCCAAAGTAGATGCATATTGTCAGGAGCATGGTTACACGGTAGAATATATAGAAAAACAGTAATTGTAAAGGTACAAAGCAGTTACGAAAAAGAACAGAAAACATGTGAAGTGAGGAACCAGAAATGAAGTATCAGATGAATTTTACCACATCCCTGGACGATGTGACCCGTTTTACATCGGCAGAAGATTTACGGCAGTTTTATAAGGAACATGGCTGCAACGGACTGGAAGTGATGCCACTGCCATATTCTACATGGGAAGCACCGGATGCGTATCAGGAGGCCAGTGCGTGTCCACTGGTACAACCGGATATGGTAACAGGGGTTCACTGTTGCTGTCTGCAGGACTGGATGGGGCAAAACCGAGAAGACCTGATCGCACATTATCGGAAAGATCTGGACTATGCGTCACGGATGGGTGCGGAATATGTGGTCTTCCATGTGGTACAGGTAGACGGGGAAGAAAGTTTCACCTATCAGAGGAAACACACGAACAGGGAAGTGATTGAAGTGGCCGCATCCTTTATAAACGAACTTCTGGACGGGCAGGATTATCATTTCTGGTTCCTCATGGAAAACCTGTGGTGGCCGGGCCTGACCTTCGAAAACCCGGGAGATACACAGGCACTGCTTACCCAGGTACATTACGAAAAGAAAGGCTTTATGCTGGATACCGGTCACTACCTGCACACCAATCTGGATCTGTGTGATCAGGAGGAGGCTGTGGACTGCCTGCATCAGATGCTCGATCACCATAAAGATTTTATCCCATATATGAAAGGCATCCACCTGCAGCAATCCCTGACCGGGGAGTATGTGAAGCAATGGCTGGCAGATGCTCCTCACGAACTTGCTGAAGATCCGGCAGAGAGTTTTCGGGTGGTTTACGAGCATATCTTTCAGCTCGACCGCCACGAACCGTTTACGGCTGCCGGGGTAAAGGGGCTGGTAGAACGGATCGATCCGCTGTATGTGACGTATGAGTATATCACTCGGAGTAGGGAAGAACTGGCGGAGTATCTGGAACGGGGACGGCTGGAGAATATATAAAAAAATATCCCGCCCAAATCATCCAATAGTGCGAACACCTGGAATCAGTGGTGGGATATAATTATTGGCTTTTGTAGATTATACCATCATGTATAGTGCGAACACCACAATCAAGTACATACACAGTATATCCAAAGAAGATACATTTTTCAACTAATAAGAAAAAAATTATAAGAATATATCAATTTATAGCTACCTTCAAACTTATGCAAGATAAAATTGCAAAGTTTGAAGGCCTTTTTATTGTGGATTGGAATCTGTATTCGCTAATTTGTATGATTTCACGTATTTCAACCATATCTCCTTTAAAAGATATCTGTAAAATTTTGGAAATATGCAAAATGTGGAGCTTCTGAAAACACGCTACAATAGAGGAAAAGGAGGAACGAAAAAGATGTGTGTTGTTTTATCAAATATCAATATAAAGGGCGGTATCGGAAAAACGATTGGAAACGCAACTATGGCAGAAATACTGGCGAAATGCGGAAAGAGGGTGCTTCTGGTAGATAATGATCCACAATGTAACATGACCGGACTTTTTGGGATGATGACAGATGAGGAACGTTATACGATCAAAGATCTGTATATGTGTCCACAGGAAAAACTGCCCGAATACGCCAGACAGATGGTCTATCCGACGAAATACGAGAATATTGACATGATCGTATCGGAACCGGGACACAGAGATACAATCTCTTATGTCGAACAGTTAAGAGACTGTGATACCAGAAGCATCCTGGCAAATGCGATTTCCTTTTTTAAGAAGGATTACGACTATATCATCATTGATAAAAACCCCAGTGCAGATATCCTTGCCACAAATGTCCTGGTGGCCTGCGACGAGGTGATTGCGCCGGTAGAAATGGATGGATTTTCTTATCAGGGACTGACCAATTTATTCCTGGAAATCCAAAACATAACATCAAATGGAGAACTGAATCCCTTTTTGACATTCCGCGGGATCTATATGGTCAAGGTGGAGAAAAACACCAACCTGTTCCGCTCTCTATATGAGGCATATAAAAAAGAACTGGGTGAATTTTTCCTGCAGGCCACGGTGCGAAAGAGCATCCAGGTGGCTGAATGCTCGGCAAAATCTATACCGTTGTTGCATTATAAGAAGCGGTCGAACCCTTTGGAAGATTATATCCTATTGATGGAAGAACTGAAATACATTACGTCCGATCAGGCCAGGGAGCTGTTGAAAGAACATGCTACCTCAAAAGAATATAAAGTCACAAAAAATCGTGAGGTAATAGAATAGAAAGGAAAATAACCGTGAAAGAATTTACATTAGGGAATGGATTGGGAAATATGAAACCGTCTAATTTTTCTGCTGGAATCAATACGCAGCGTTTCGGTCAGGTGATCTATGTATCACCTGACCTGGTTGTTCCAAATCCGAAAAACAAATATGAAGTTACCAATATTGATGAGCTTGCAGACAATATAGCTGTATATGGACTATTACAGCCGTTGCTTGTAAAAGGTCCGTTTCCGGATAAAACGTATATGCTGCTTGGTGGGGAACGACGCTGGACAGCGATCAAAAAAGTAATGGCAGAAAATCCGAAAGCAGCAAAAAAACTGGAGAAAATACCTGTGGAAGTATACGGTCCGTCAGATCTGGATGAGATCGACGAAGAAATCATCATACGCGAAACCAACAGTCAGGCAAGAAATATGGAAAAATACCGCAAACAGGATGTATGGGAACTATATGATCTATACAAGAAGAAACAGGAACGCGGAGACACCATGCCGGAGAATATCATCAAAAGGATATCCGAAAAAATGGGGATCGGGCAAAGGCAGGTGCAAAAGATTGTTTCTATCGATGAATATATGATCCCTGAAATGAAAGAGAAAGTAGAAGATGGCAGTATTTCCATCAACAAAGCCTCCAAAATCGCCCATCTTTCTAAAGAAAAGCAGGAAGAACTGTATAAAATCCTGGAAGATTCCGGAACGATCGATATGAGTACCATACAGGAAATCGAGGCAAAAAAAATGTCCGTTCCGGAAACAGATGATTCTTTCGAAGCGTTTGAAAAGGCTCTTTTTCCGGAAAAGTATCAAGATGAGAATATTCCCGGTCAGACGGATTCTGAGGAGTTGGATGATTGGGATCAGGAAGAACCGCTGACAGAAGCACAAAAACAGGAGCAGGCTTTTCTTGAGCAGATTTTGACCTGGATCTACAAAGTAGGGAACCTTCCGGAAATGGAATTTTACCAACGGAGCGCACTTGAACAGATGCAGCGGATGATACAGTCTATTTTAAAACGATAGTAGCTAGGAATGGAAAAAAGTTGGATCAATCCTGATCAGCGGTTACAGAAAACGTTGTCTGTGAACCTCTGGTGGGATGATCCAACTTTTTTTGAGAGCGTTTCAAGTTTTGTGTAAACAGAAAAAACTGATATAAGATATGTCATTAGTTATC
>OLPT01000107.1_pt1 | contig 74002 bp, 72 predicted proteins | sample 1673051 | NCBI WGS metagenome assembly OLPT01 (sample SAMEA3136750, study PRJEB25190) | human gut metagenome | biome: human gut; feature: human-associated habitat; material: faeces | place: Austria | collected 2013
CTGCCGCACCTCGCTCGCCGTATCGGCACTTAGAATTATGCGGTATTGCCTAAATAAAATAGTGATTTAACAAAACGGGAGGGGCCACCATGCAAAACCTGATCTTTGGCGCGTTTGCGGCGCTGGAGGGCTATCGCGAGGGCGATGCCGCCAACCTGGGCCGTGCTGTGTATGACCGCTGCACCGTGGTGGCCCTTTGCAGTGCCAAGTTGGCAAACCCCGCCTGCACGGTAGCGCTGGTCACCAACGCCCCGCCGCAGGAGCCATACCGCAGTCAGCTTACCAATGCGGGCATTGAAATCTGGGACTGCCCCTTCACCAGCTACCGCGTCCCGGCGGATACCAACTGGGCGCTGGCCTACTATAAGCTCTGCGCGATGGAATGGGTGCTGGCAAATAATGACTTTGCCAACGCCGCCATGCTGGACCTGGATACCTACACCCAGCACCCGCTGGATGATCTGTGGAGGGAGTGCGGCGAGGCCGTCCTTATGTACCAGGTGCCCCACGCCGCCAGCCAGGGCATGACCGCCGCCATCGGCAAAGCTTACGATGCTGTGGAGCCGCAGGGGGCGCCCCATGTGCTGACCCACTTTGGCGGCGAGCTGGTGGCCGGCAGCAAGGCGCGGCTCGCCGATTTTATGGCACTCTGCCGCCAATACTTTAACCAATTGCAGGCCATCGGCCTGACGCCGCGGGAGGGCGACGAAGCTATCTGGTGCGGGGCCGCCTACCGCAGCCTGCTGGCCGGGCAGCCCGTGCGTGCCGCCAACGCCTACCTGTTCCGCTACTGGCTGGGCGGACGTTTCTACTTTGTTTCCACCAACTACATACTGGACCCCGTGTGCATTTTGCATTTGCCCGGTGCCGCCAAAGACCGCCAGCTGGCCGTGCTGTACCGCCGCTATGCCAAAAAAGGCAGCTTCCCGCCGCTGGAGAATGTCCACCGGCTCTGCTGCCTGCCCGCCGCCCATCCGCCGCTGCTGCGCACCCTGTGGGTGCGGCTGCTGGCCCGCCTGTAAGGAGAATTTTCCATGCCAAAAAGGAAGGACCTGTCCCAACGGTTGGAGGCCGTCATCAAAACGCTGATCCCCCAGCATGGGCAAAACGCCGACGACCTGGGGCCGATGATGCGCGCTATCAAGGCCGTACACAGCGCCACCGACCATACCTCCACCACGCCGGAGGATCTGGAGCACCAGCGCGCGGCGCAGGAATTGTTTGCCCGGCTGGTCACGCCGTCCATCGGCATCCGCAACGATGCCCTCAGCGTCAACAACATCCCCGCCGAGTGGGTCAGCCTGGAGCATGGCCATGACCGACACCACGCTGTGCTGTACTGCCACGGCGGCGGCTACACCTGCGGCCAGCTGGGCTATGCCCGCATCCTGGCCAGCAAGCTGGCACTCTGTACAGGATTTGACGTGCTGTCGTTTGAATACCGTTTAGCGCCCGAAAACCCGTACCCTGCCGCCGTTGAGGACGCGCTGGCCATGTGGGACTACCTAATGTACATGGGCTACGGTGCCCGGGACATTGTCGTTGCGGGCGATTCCGCCGGCGGTAATTTGGCATTGGAACTCTGCCTGAAGCTCAAGGAGCAGGGCCGTGCCCAGCCGCGGGCGCTGCTGCTGTTCAGCCCCTGGACCGACATGACCGCCAGCGGCAAAAGCTACAAAAGCTGCAAAGCGCTGGACCCGATGCTGACCTACGAATATATCGAAGCTGTACGCGCCGCCTACACCGGCCCCGATGCTGACTGGGCCAAGCCCTGCTACAGCCCGCTGTTTGCCGACCTGCGCGGTCTGCCGCCCACGCTGGTGCAGGTAGGCACCAACGAAATTCTGCGCTCTGACAGTGAACGGCTGGCCGAGGCCATCCACAGGGCAGGCGGCTACGCTGTGTTGGAAGTGTACGCGGAGTGCTGGCATGTGTTCCAGCAAATGCCCATCCACCGCGCCGTGGCAGCGATGGAGTCTGCCGGGCGGTTTGTGCAGCGCATGATGTAAGGAGGGGCTGTCCATGGCCCAGGAATGGTATAAAGTTGATAACGTGGCCAAGGTGTTTCTGGCAACCAATACCCGCCGCGACCCGCGGGTCTTCCGCATCTCCTGCACCTTGCAGGAGCAGATCGATCCAGAATTGCTGAACGAGGCCCTGCGCGTCACTGCGCCGGAATGGCCGCAGTTCCAGGTAACGCTGCACCGTGGTTTATTCTGGCACTATTTTGAATCCACCGACCAGCTGCCCACCTGCCACCCCGAGGACAAAGCCCCCTGCGCACCCCTGTATGTGCCGGAGCGCCGCAATCGGCTGATCTACCGCGTGACCTATTTCGGCAGCCGCATCAATCTGGAGATGTTCCATGCGTTGACCGACGGCAACGGCGGGTTCCTGTTTTTAAAGTCCATCGTCCGCAACTATCTGGCGCTGGTTCACCCCGCCGAGATGCAGGACGTGCCCACTCCCAACAGCGCTTCTGCCGCTGCCCTGGAGCAGGATAGTTTCCGCAACTTTTACGGTGCTACCAAGCGGGAGGGCAAGGCCCCCAAACTGCCCAATGCCTACCACCTGCGGGGCAAGCGCCTGCCGTATGACCAGCTGCAGTTTTTTGAGGGACATTTAAGCGCCAAAGAGGTGCTGGCCCGCGCCCACGAGCTGGGCGTCTCGCTGACCAGCTATCTCGGCGCTTCGCTGATGCTGGCCATCTATGCTGAGATGCCCGCCCTGGAGCGCAGCAAGCCCATCGCCATCAGCCTGCCGGTCAACCTGCGCAATTACTACCCCAGCGAGACGGCCCGCAACTTTTTCAATTCGGTCTATGTCATCCTGACGCTAACCGAGACCGACACGATGCAGACGGTGGCCGCCGCCTTTGACGCCCAGCTGAAAGAAGCCTTGTTGCCCGAAAACATCAAGGCACAAATGGACGAGTACGAAAAGCTGGAGCATATACCCGGCATCCGCCCGGTGCCGCTGGTTGTCAAAAACCTGACCGTAAAGTTCTTTACTGCGCTGGAGAAAAAGCACGTCACAGCGGTCATCTCCAACATGGGCCGCGTCACGCTGCCCGATGCGATGAAGCCGTACATCAAGCAGTTCGCCGCCTTTTCCAGCTGCGAGGAACTGTTTACCTGTGTGGCATCCTATGGGGATGATCTGGTGCTGGGCACGGCGTCGTCCCACCGCAGCACCAACGTATTGCGCCGGCTTTACCGCGGCTTTGCCGAGGCCGGGCTGCAGGTAACGCTGTATGCAACGGAGGTAGAAAAATGAAGACCTGCCCGCATTGTCATATCCAGGTGGGCGGCGACACCGGCTACTGCCCGCTGTGCCAGAACCGCCTGCACGGGGAACAGGGGAGTCCCTGGTTCCCGCCCACGGCACCGCGCATCCACCGCGCCAGCCTGTTTTATAAGATCGTTGCTTTTGTCGTGCTTACCCTGACTGTCGTTGCCGGGGCGATCGACTTCCTGCTGCTGGACACCGCCCACCTGCATTTCAGCCTGCTGATACTGGTGTGGGGTTTGGCTGGGCTGTCTGTGCTGCGGGTGCTTCTGCGCCGCCGCTACAACGGTCCCCGGCTGGTGTTCAACCTGCTGCTGCTCGTCTCGGCGCTCATCGTGTTTACCGACTGGTTCACCGGCTATACCGGCTATAGTCTCGACCTTGTGGTGCCGATCTTGTGCAGTGTAACGCTGGTATGTAATTTTATCTTTGCGTTTCTCCACAGCCGGTTCACCGCCAATGCGCTGGTGTATCTGCTGATGAACATCGGCGTCGGGCTTTTGCCGTATATCCTGCTGTTTTTCCGCATCGACCGCGGCCGCATCGACGGCCGCAGCATCCCCTGGGTCAACTGCCTGATCATCAGCGTGGTGACCTTTTTGGGGCTGGTCATCTTTAAGGGGCGCGACCTGCGCAGCGAGATCGCCAAGCGGCTGCATCTGTGAAAATTTGTAAAAATTGCGAAAAGGGTAGCGCAAGCGCCCGAAATGGTGTACAATAGCAGGTACGCGTTTTTACCTTAAATTCAACCTCCTATCGGAAAGGATCAGCCAATGGCAGGCAAAACGAAACAATCAGAACCCAAAATGCGGCTGGATCTCCGGGCAAAAATGTACATTGTGCTGGTTATTTGCAGCCTGATGCTGCTGGCCAGCGTAGGTGTTGCCTTTTTCCTGGTGGGCGGGTTCGGAGGCAGCGAGGACGCCGCTTCCGACTCTGCCGTAGAGCCTGAGTCTATCATTACCGAGAGCGGCTACAATAAAGAGGAAAACACCATCGACACCACGGCCTACTCGGCCACCATTCTGCCGGAAAGCAGTGATGCGGGCCAGACCTATGTGGACGAAACGCTTTTCCTGGGCGACAGCAATACCGCCCGCATGTACCGTATGTTCGACTTCTGTACCTACGATAACGCCATCGGCTCGGTGGGCATGAGCGCCAAGAGCCTGGCCACCTATGCCTGCGTGGAGCTGAACAACTCCGGCAGCTACGTCACCATGGCCAAGGCTGTGGCAGGCATGCAGCCCAAGCGGGTCATCATCACCTTTGGCACCAACGATCTTAGCCCCAGCTACAAGGCGGCTGATTTTGTCAAAAACTACCAGACCGGCATTGAGAGCATCGTCGAGGCGTACCCCAGTGTGGACATCATCATCAACGCCATTCCGCCGCTGGGGCAGCAGCACTCCAACCAGAGCCTGACCCAGACCCAGGTGGACGAGTACAACAAGGCCCTCGTCGAAATGTGCAAAGAGAAGGGCTGGAAGTTCCTGAACAGCGCCGAGGTGCTGAAGGACTCCGCCACCGGCTACGCCAAGAGCGGCTATGTGGAGTCCAGCGACGGCATCCATCTGACCCGTGCAGCTATGGAAGCGCTGTTCGACTACATCCGCACCCACAGCTGCATTACCGAGGATGACCGCCCCACCGTGACGAAAGTTGCCAAGCACACCAGCGAAAAGGACGTGGTGACGTATACCACGCCGGTCGTGACCAGCACCGAGACCTACGAGCCGGAATCCGAGGAGACCTCGGACAGCGAGGATGCCTACGAGTACATTGAAGTGACCCCGACGCCGGAACCGACCGTCGAGCCGACGCCCACCCCGGAACCGACGGCTGAACCCACACCGGAACCAACGCCGATGCCTACGCCTACGCCTACGCCGACGCCGGAGATTATCATTACGCCGGAACCCGCCCCCACCCAGGAGCCGGAAGTGACCCCCAACCCGGAAACCCCGGATAATGGCGGCGGAACGCTTAACCTGGACGACCAAAACGCATAAAAATAAAGGCAAGTGCATGTTGTTTGCACTTGCCTTTTCTTTGTATTTCTTTATATCTTTATATCTTTATGCTTCTTCCGGCAGGTTCCGCAGCTGGTGCAGGGTCACGCCGTCCACATATTTGTTGATAAGATCGTTCAGCCCGCTCCAGAAATCCAGCGTGTGGCACTGGCCCCGGCGGGGGCACTCAACGCTGGAGGCCAGGCAGGGGATAGCCGTCAGCTCGCCTTCCACCGCACGCAGGATCTCGCCGGCAGTGATCTCGGTATCCGGGCGGGCCAGGCGGTAGCCGCCCTGGGCACCGCGCACGCTAAGCACCAGCCCGGCCTTGGTCAGGGGGGTCACGATCTGCTCCAGATATTTTAAGCTGATCTGCTGTGCATCGCTGATCTCTTTCAGCGGCACAAGGGTATCGGCACCGGCGCGGTTGGCCAGTTCCACCATCAGTCGCAGAGCATAGCGGTCACGGGTCGAAAATTTCATACAGGGTCTCACCTTTCAAGTTGTGTGATTATAGTATAGCATCTTTGTAGGAATTTGGCAAGTCCATAACCTGTCAAACCGGTGGGTTTGTGTAATTTGTCAAAATTGCATCGTTCCTGCATAAATGTGCAGGGAAAGTGTTGACATTCCCGTAAAAGGGGCGTATACTGCAAACATCAAAGCCAGCCGGGTGCTGAGCAAAACTTGAGGAAAGGGGTACACGACCATGAGCCGCAGCAACACGATGATGATGTGCATGTGCATGTGCAGCTTGCTTCGGCAGTCTGTGCCCGTTTCCCCGTGCGCAAAATCTGGCGCATAAGGGTAGCATGCAGCAGGGCGCCGAAGCAATTCGGAGCCCTGCTTTTTGTTTACCTGTGCACTGACTTTGATTAAAACAGGAGGGAACTTGTATGACTGCGATCTACAAACAGCCCGGTGTGCGAATGTGCCGCTGTACTTGTTGAGGGACATGACTGCCGGAACCAACACATTCACACATGAAAACACACATGAAAAGGAGACACCTACTATGAAAAAGCTGATTTCTGTTGCCCTGGCCGGTACCCTGGCCCTGAGCCTGGCCGCCTGCGGTTCTTCCGCTTCCTCTTCCGCTGCTGAGAGCACCGCCCCCGCCGAGAGCGAGGCTGCTTCCACCAGCGAGGCCGCCTCTGAGGAGACCACCGACCTGGCCGGCACCACCCTGAAGGTTGCCGCTTCCCCCACGCCCCATGCCGAGATCCTGAACGCTGCCAAGGACATCTTGGCCGAGCAGGGCATCACCCTGGAAGTTGTCGAGTTCAGCGACTACGTCCAGCCCAACCTGGTCACCGAGAGCGGCGAGGTCGACGCCAACTACTTCCAGCATACTCCCTACCTTGAGAGCTTCAACGAGGAGAACGGCACCCATCTGGTCAGCGTCGGTGCCATCCACTACGAGCCGTTCGGCATCTACCCGGGCAAGAGCAACGACCTGGAGAACATCGCTGACGGCGCTACCATCGCCGTGCCCAACGATACCACCAACGAGGCCCGCGCCCTGCAGCTGCTGGCCGCCCAGGGCATCATCACCGTCCGTGACGGCGCTGGCCTGACCGCTACCGTCAACGACATTGAGGAGAACCCCCACAACGTCAAGATCGAGGAGATCGAGGCTGCTCAGCTGCCCCGCACTGTCGCCGACGTTGACTTCGCCGTCATCAACGGCAACTACGCAATGGAGGCCGGCTTCTCCGTCGGCACCGACGCCCTGGCCATCGAGGATGCTTCTTCTGAGGCTGCCCAGACCTACGCCAACGTTCTGGTCGTGAAGGAAGGCAACGAGGACGACCCCGCCATCCAGGCCCTGTACGCTGCCCTGACCAGCGACACCATCAAGGACTTCATCAACAACACCTACGACGGTGCCGTTGTGCCTATCTTCTAATGAAAAAGTCAAAAATCCTTGCAACCTGCCGGGATGTAGTGTAAAATTGATAGCGAATGGGTTTTGCCGCCCATTCGCTATATTTGTAAAGAATAAGGGGAGAGACCCATGATCGAACTGCAACACCTGACCAAACGCTTTGCCACGCAGGGCGGTACGGTCGTCGCGCTGAATGATATTAACCTGACCATTCAAGATGGCGACATCTACGGCATCATCGGCATGTCCGGCGCCGGCAAGTCCACGCTGGTGCGGTGCATCAATATGCTGGAGCGCCCGGACGAGGGCAAGGTCGTTGTCAACGGCCGCCAGATGCAGGAGTTGTCTGCAGCCGAGCTGCGTGCCGCCCGCCGCGAGATCACCATGATCTTCCAGCAGTTCAACCTGCTGATGCAGCGTACCTGCCTGCGCAACATCATGTTCCCGATGGAGCTGGCCAAAGTGCCCAAGGAAAAGGCCGAGGCCCGCGCCCGCGAGCTGCTGGAGCTGGTCGGCCTGCCTGATAAGGCCGAAGCTTACCCGGCCCAGCTTTCCGGCGGCCAGAAGCAGCGCATCGCCATTGCCCGTGCGCTGGCTACCGACCCCAAGGTGCTGCTGTGCGACGAAGCCACCAGCGCCCTGGACCCCAACACCACCCACGCGATTTTGGAACTGATCCGCAAGATCAACAAGGAGCTGGGCATCACGGTGGTCATCATCACCCACCAGATGAGCGTGGTCGAGGAAGTCTGCAACCGTGTGGCCATCCTGGACAACGGCACCGTGGTGGAGGAGGGCGAGGTCCAGGCGATCTTCAGCCATCCCTCCAGCGCCGCCGCCAAGCGGCTGGTGTATCCTGCCGGTGCCCCCAAAGCCGAGAACCTGCCCGGCCACAAGCTGGTGCGCGTTGCTTTCGGCGGCACCCAGACCACCGACAAGCCGCTGGTGGCAAGCCTCGCCATCGAGTGCGGCGCCCTGGTCTCCATCATGGGTGCCGACACCCGCATCGTCAACGGCCAGACGCTGGGCAGCATGCTGCTGGCCCTGCCCGAGGACGAACACGCCGAAGCCGCGCTGGAGTACATCAAGAACTATCCCGGCATTACCTATGAGGAGGTGAACAACTGATGGCTGAATTTTTTGCAGGCAAAGATTGGCAGACTTTTTTGCAGATCCTGCCCACCATCCCGTTTGAAACCTGGGAGACTGTCTGGTCCACAGTTGTTGCCACCCTGCTGGCGCTGGTCATCGGCCTGCCTTTGGGCGTGCTGCTGGTCACCGGCGAACCCAACGGCATCCGCCCGCTGCCCAAGTGGGTCATGGCGCTGCTGAACGGCCTGATCAACCTGCTGCGCAGTGTGCCGTTCCTGATCCTGATGATTATCGTCATCCCGCTGTCCCGTTTGATCGTGGGCACATCCATCGGCACCGTAGCTTCCATCGTGCCGCTGGTCATTGCGTCCTTCCCGTTCGTCTCCCGTCTGATCGAGACCAGCATACGCGAGGTCGACCCCGGCGTCATCGAGGCCGCCCAAAGCATGGGCGCTACACCTTTGCAGATCATCACCAAGGTGATGGTGCCTGAGAGCATGCCCAGCTTGGTAGCCAACATCACCATTGCGGCCACCACCATCATGGGCTACGGTGCCATGGCCGGTATCATCGGCGGCGGCGGCCTGGGCAAGATTGCCATCAACTACGGCTACTACCGCTTTAACGTGGTGCTGGAGTTCTTCGCCACGGCGCTGCTGGTGGTGCTGGTGCAGATCTTGCAGACCGCAGGCACCAAGCTGGCCGTCAAGTGCGATAAGCGGATCCAGAAGTAATTGTTTTTATGATAAGAAAAGCTCCCGAACATTAAAAGTCCGGGAGCTTTTGTTTTTAAATGGCTGCGCCGTGCATTGCCCCCTTTGGGAGGGAGGCTTTCACTGTATTACAGCTTCTTCACTGCCTCGATCAGCATCTCCGCATTCTCGGCCTTGGTGGCCCAGCTGGTACAGATGCGCACGGCGGTGTGGGTCTTGTCGGGCTTGCCCATATGGGTCATGGCAAAGTCCTTGCTCAGAGCCTCGTGCCATTCGTCCGGCAGCACAAAGAACTGCTGGTTCGTGTAGGAATCATGCAGCAGCTTCACGCCCTTTTCCTCAAAGGCTTTGCGGATGGCCATAGCCTGGCGGTCGGCCTCGGCAGCCAGGGTAAAGTACAGGCTGTTGCCGGTGCCATCCTCGCCGTCCAGCAGGGCCAGGAACTGCTCACCCAGCAGGCGGCCCTTGGCCAGCATGCCGCCGTGCTGCTTGATGGCATAGCGGAAATCCTCTTTCAGCGTGTCGTTGGTGATAACAACGGCCTCGCCAAACAGCGCGCCGCACTTGGTGCCGCCCAGGTAGAACACATCGCACAGGGCGGCGTAGTCCTGCAGGGTCAGGTCGTTGGCTTCGCTCATCAGGCCGTAGGCCATGCGGGCGCCGTCCACAAACAGGTACAGCCCCAGCTCATAGCAGGCGGCAGAGATGTCGGTCAGCTCGGCCTTGGTGTAGAGCGTGCCCACCTCGGTGGGGTTGGAGATGTAGACCATACCGGGCTGCACCTCATGCTCGTGGCTGGCGTTGGCGCGGTGTTCTTCCACCGCGTGGCGGATCTGCCGTGCCGTGATCTTGCCATTTTTATTGGGCAGGGCCAGGCACTTGTGGCCGGTGGCTTCTACTGCGCCGGTCTCGTGTACATGGATATGGCCACTGTCGGCGCACAGCACACCCTGCCAGGGCTTGAGGGCCGCATCGATGACCGTCAGGTTGGCCTGGGTCGCACCTACAAAAAAGTGCACGGCGGCATCCGGGGCGTCGCACAGGGCGCGGATCTTGTCCGCAGCGGCGGCGCAATAGCTGTCCTCGCCATAGCCGGGGGTCTGGTCAAAGTTGGTCTTTTGCATCAGTTCCAGCACCGCGGGGGCAGCGCCTTCGCCGTAATCACATTCAAAACGAAGCATAAAAGCTCTCCTTTTCTCACTTTTTCGCTGTTTTTATTATAACACCGGGGTGTACGCCTTGCAACCCTGCAAAATTACAGGTATAATAGCTGGTGCGTGTTTTATTGTAAACCCATACGGCAATACCACAAGAAAAGAGGCTTTTTATGGATTCTGGCAAACAGCGGGAGGGCTTTGCTTCCCGCCTTGGTTTCATCCTGGTCAGCGCCGGCTGTGCGGTCGGCATTGGCAACGTGTGGCGCTTTCCCACGGTAACGGGGCAGAACGGCGGCGGCGTGTTCGTGCTGTTCTACCTGCTGTTTTTGGTGCTGATGGGCGTGCCTGTGCTTACCATGGAGCTGGCCGTGGGCCGCGCCGGGCACAACAGCGCGGTAAAAGCCTACAAAGCGCTGGAGCCGAAAGGCACCAAGTGGCACCTGCACGGCTGGGTGTGCATGATCGGCTGTGCGCTGCTGATGATGTACTACACCACGGTAGCCGGCTGGATGCTGGACTACTTCTTTAAGTTTTTGACTGGCCGCTTCACCGGCCTGGCCCCCGACGCCTCGGCCCAGGTGTTCAGCGATGCGCTGGCCGCCCCCGGCGAGCAGGTGCTTTGGATGGTGGTCATCACCGTGCTGGGCTTCCTCGTCTGCCAGAAGGGTCTGCAGGGCGGTCTGGAGCGCATCGGCAAATGGATGATGGGCGCTCTGCTGGTGCTGATTCTGGTGCTGGTTGCCCACAGCTTTGTGCTGCCCGGCGTCAAGGAGGGCCTGGTCTTCTACCTGCTGCCGGATTGGCAGCGCGCCTGCGAGCAGGGGCTTGGCAACGTCATCACCGCCGCGATGAACCAGTCCTTCTTCACTTTAAGCCTGGGCATTGCCGCCATGGAAATTTTCGGCAGCTACATGGACCGCCGCTTTACCCTGACCGGCGAGGCCGTGCGCATCTGCGTGCTGGACACCTTTGTGGCCATCTGCGCGGGGCTTATCATCTTCCCGGCCTGCTTCTCCTTCGGCATCTCGCCGGATGCCGGCCCCAGCCTCATCTTTATCACGCTGCCCAGTGTGTTTATCAACATGATCGGCGGCCGCATCTGGGGCTCACTGTTCTTCCTGTTTATGACGTTCGCCAGCTTCTCCACCGTCATTGCGGTGTTCGAGAACCTGATTGCCTCCTGCATGGACAACTTCGGCTGGGACCGCCGCAAGACCTGTCTGATCGGCTGCGTCGCGCTGATTTTGCTGGGCCTGCCCTGCGCTTTGGGCTACAACGCCTGGAGTTTTATCCAGCCCATGGGCGCTGGCAGCACCATGCTGGATTTCGAGGATTTCCTCGTCAGCAACCTACTGCTGCCCGGCGGCAGCCTCATCTACCTGCTGTTCTGCGTCACCTGCTGGGGCTGGAATTTTGACAACTACCTGGCCGAGTGCAACACCGGCAGCGGCTTCAAGATGCCCTGCTGGCTGAAGAACTACTTCCGCTTTGTACTGCCCGTGCTGATCCTGGTCATTCTGGTGCAGGGGCTGTAAAACCTCATACTTAACAAATAAGCAAACCCCCATGTCCGTGCCGGCATGGGGGTTTTGTTTTACCGAAATTGCAGTTACAAGGGTGGTCGTAAAGTACTCTTATATATAAATAACTTGAATACCAGTTAGTACTTTTGCTTCCGGTTATTTGCAAAATAGTACATACTTATGTACAATATATTTCTAATAAACATTTTGTTATATTTTAAAACATATAGTTTATTAACAGCATCATTTGCATTTTATACGTATATACGTACTTTATTTTGTGTGAGCCTTTGCACTAAAAACTACTATTCTAGTATTACAGTAATAAGGTATATAAGGAAACCCTGCAACTACTTTCCCGGCAGAGGGAGCCCAGCTTGTCGAAAAACTGCACTTTCCTTTGCAGCGCACGCTGGGGCGAGCATTGCTTGCCCTTATTTAGCATGTTCTTCCAGCCACCGCTGCATCTCGGCCTTCATCCCGGCAAAAGCCTTCGCGGTGTCCGGGTTCTCGGTCTTGAAATCCAGCAGCTTCCACAGCCATCCTTGCTCGGCTACGGCGCGCAGGCTTTCGGGGTAGCACAGCTCAAATACAAACGAAGCATGCCCCACGGCGTTATCGGCAGGGTAGTGGTTCAGGGTGCGCAGTACGCAGTGGTGCTCGTAAAAGGCGTCCAGCACGGCAGGGGAGACCGGGCTTTGCCGCAGCGCTTCGGTGCTGACGTTATAAATTTGCTCCATCGGCGTTTCCACGTTCACCCGCAGGATGTCGATTTTGTCCGCGTCCCGCAAGATCTGGCAGAACATCCGGGTGCGGTCGTCCATCTCCTCCGGCAGGCGATAGGCGTTGTGCAGGCGGATGGCCGTGCGCAGCAGCGCGTCCTCGTCGGTGCCGGCGATGTAGTCCCGCAGGCGGCCCTCCTCAAACAGCACGGTCACGCTCATCAGGGCGTGGTCGATGGACTTAGCGTCGATAAACGTGCCGTAGCGGCGCAGCTGCTCGAACCGGCCCACATCGTGCAAAAGGCCGCACAGCCAGGCCAGGTCGCCATCCTGCGGGGACAGGGAAAGGCTGTTGGCGATGCGCTCACACAGGGCGGCCACGCGGTAGGTGTGGTCGATTTTCAGCTTTACTTTTGGGTCGGCGGCATTGTAATGGGATGTATATTCGGCAAATGCCTGCCGGGCATGGGGCCGGTCAAGCGTCATAGAAATCACCTCTGGTCTATTGTAGCACATGGGGCGCGGGGTGCAAAGCACATTCCGCACAATATTTTTCCAATTTTTACGGCGCATTTCGTGCAAAAAGTCGTAAAAATCCTTGACAAATCGCCCCAAACCGACTATTCTTTAACTATACAAATACGCCGGAAGGTGGTGTGCGCAATGAACGCTAAGGGAGATGCTAACCGAAGTGTGCGCCAAACCAAGCAACGACTGTACGAAGCCCTGGTCCATCTGCTGCAGCAAAAAAGCCTGCGGGAGATCACAGTGCGGGAACTGACCGAGCTTGCCGGGATCAGCCGCGGCACCTTTTATTTCCACTATGCCGATATTTACGCCCTGATGGAACAGATGGAGTCTGTCCAATTGGCGCGGCTGGAAAGCCTGATGGATAACCTGATCCCCAACATCAGCCGGGAGGATGTTCCCCCCGCGCTGACCGCGCTTTTCAGCTACATGAACGACAACCCCGAAGTCTGCCATGCCTTCTACGGCAAAAACTGGGAGTCGGACTTTACCCGCAACGCCAAGGAGCTGATCGCCCGCCGCTGCTTAGGGCAGCTGCAGGCCAACGGCGGCGGCACCCAGCGCCAGCAATATCTGCTGGCCTTTGCGGTAAACGGCTGCTTTGGCAGCATCGTAGCCTGGCAGGATGCCGGCTGCCAGCCCCCGCCGGAGGAAATGGCCGCCATCACCTGGCAGGCCATCCGTGCGGTGAAGGAGTTGTTGTGACAAGGCAGATACAAAAAGGTTCCCCTTGAGGGGAGCCATTTAAACAGCCGCAAATTTCCGTTGCTTTTCGCATCCAATTGCGGTATACTTTTAACAAACCGTCCCCCACTTTGCGGGACATTGTAAAGGAGAATATCTGAGATGGGATTTTTTGATTTTCTGAAAAAGTCTGCTGCCCCTGCTGCCCCCGCCGCCCCGGCTTTCCCGCTGGTGCTGGCTGCCGATGCCAAGGGCGCCGTGGTGCCAATGGAGCAGATCCCCGATGAGGTTTTTGCACAGGGCATCCTGGGCCAGTGCTGCGGCATTGACCCCACCGAGGGCAAGGTCTACGCCCCCATCGACGGCGAGATCACCCAGGCCCCGGACAGCGGCCACGCACTAGGCATCCAGGGCATCGGCGATGTCGAGGTGCTGATCCACGTCGGCGTGGATACCGTCGAGATGAAGGGCGACGGCTTCAGCCCCAAGGTCAAGGTGGGCGATAAGGTCAAGAAGGGTGACCTGCTGCTGGAGATGGATCTTACCAAGATTGCCGCTGCCGGCCACCCCGCTGTGGTCATCACCGTCATCACCAACACCGACGACTTTGCCGGTGTCGAGGTCGTTGCTTCCGGCACCGTCGAACCCGGCGCAGACCTCATCAAGATCAGCAAATAAACCTGCTTCTCCCCGGGCGTACCTTGCGGTGCGCCCCTTTTTTTGTTACAATAGGCAGTAGAATCTTTATAATAAAAGGAAGTACCAATATGAGTGCAATTTTAGCCGTCTGCGGCGATGCCTTCTGCGCCATGGTCAGCGATGGCCGCTATGTCGAGGAGCCCATCACCGGCGATAAGCCCCACATCATCAGCGACGAACTGCCTAAGGTCCGCAAGGTGAACCGCAATGTGCTGGTGGGCTTTGCGGGCGACACCCTGGCCGCCGTGCAGATCATCAACGCGCTGGACCAGTACGACGTGCGTTACCTCACGCTGGAAAAGGTCGTCAAGATCCTGTGCGAGAAAGCCCCCGCCGTGACCACCCAGCCCGTGGGCGTGCGCCTGCTGGTGGGCGGCCGCAACCGCAAGGGTCAGTTTGTGCTGACCACCTTCGGCACCGCTGACAACTACCAGCCCGACACCCAGCCCGCCCGGCAGGGTGCCTACCTCATCGAGGGTGCCGCCTCCCACACCGAGATCGCGCCCTGGCTGGAACGTGAGGTCAAGCCCGACGCCCCCAACTGGCGCAGCCTGGACGATGTAGCCCACACGCTGGACGCCTGCATTGCCAAGATGGCCGAGGATGACAAGAGCATTAACACCCACTACTTCCGCCAGCTGGTGATGTAAGCGGGGCAGGGGAGCGCCTTGCGTTCCTGCGTGGCCCTTGGTATAATGATTTTGTAAGATTTGCCCTTTGCAAGAAAGGAACTGTAAAATGAAAATCGCATTGATCATGGAAAACAGCCAGGCCGCCAAGAGCGCCCTGGTGGAATCCACCCTGCGCAAGGTCGTGGAACCGATGGGCCACGAGGTCGTCAACTACGGCATGTACGCCGCCGATGACGCTGCCCAGCTGACCTACGTGCAGAACGGCATCCTGGCCGCTGTGCTGCTGAATTCCGGCGCAGCCGACTACGTCATCACCGGCTGCGGTACCGGCGAGGGTGCCATGCTGGCACTGAACAGCTTTCCCGGCGTGGTCTGCGGCCATGTCGAGGACCCCGTGGACGCCTACACCTTTGCCCACGTCAACGACGGCAACGCCGTGGCCCTGCCCTTTGCCAAGGGCTTCGGCTGGGGCGGCGAGCTGAACCTGGAGTACACCTTCGAGAAGCTGTTCGGCTTCGGCCACGGTCAGGGCTACCCCAAGGAGCGCGTGGAACCCGAGCAGCGCAACAAGAAGATCCTGGACGGCGTGCGCGCTATCGCCTTCCGCGACCTGAACGACATCCTAAAAGACCTGCCCCGCGACCTGGTCAAGGGTGCCCTCTCCGGCGAGCACTTTGCCGAGTATTTCTTCCCCGCCTGCAAGGATGAAAAGCTGGCTGCCACCGTGAAGGAACTGCTGGCATAAAGTTTTCGGGCGGATACAGAATCCGCCCCTGCGGCCGTAAACGCTACGCTCTGAAGGGGCGGCCAATGGTCGCCTGCAGACTGTACAGCAACGCAAACCCCACGGGCGAGCACTGCTCGCCCTTACATCCTCTGCAACAATTCCCCATGTGCCTGCAATTTCTGCGGGCACATATTTTTTTGCAAAATAGCGAAATTTACCGTTGACTAACAGGGGTTAAAATGGTATCCTAATTACAGGTGCGAAGTGTCGCACTTCGCCAAAAAATCATACACAAGTGAGGTGGTTGTCTCAATGGATACCCCCAGTCCCAGTCCTGTGAACCGATGTATTTCCAATAAGGCAGCCATCATATTTTTCACTTTGGGTAAGTCTGACCGCGTGCGGGTGTAGCATGGGGTCTGGCTTTGCGTTGCTATGCTTTGCCCATAAAACTAAAATGTGTACGGCTGCCGCCTGAAAAGGAGGCAGCTTTTTATGTCTGATACCACGATCGCAACCCTGCGCGCCATGCTGGCCAACCTGGACGATGCCAAAAAGTACCAGAGCCTGCGGGACGTTATGTCCACCCTGCCCGCCCCTGACCTGGCCGCCGTGTTCGAGGACCTGCCGCCGGAGAAGATGCCGGTGCTGTTCCGCCTGTGTCCCAAGGACCTGGCAGCTGAAATTTTTGCTGAGCTGACGCCCGAAAGCCAGCAGAACCTCATCGACGGTCTGACCGATAAAGAGTTGAAGGCCGTTGTGGATGACCTGTTCGTTGACGATGCGACGGATCTTGTCGAGGAGATGCCTGCCAACGTGGTCAAGCGTATCCTGGCCCAGGCCGACCCTGCGACCCGCCGCATGATCAACGAATTGCTCAAGTACCCCGAGGATTCCGCCGGCGGCGTGATGACCACTGAGCTGATGGAGCTGCGCCCGGACATGACCGTGTCCGAAGCCATGGAATCCATCCGCAAAAACGGCGTGGACAAGGAGACCATCAACAACTGCTACGTCACCGACCGTGACCGTACCCTCATCGGCGTTGTCTCGCTGCGGGCACTGATCCTGGCCAAAGACCCCGCCAACGAGAAGATCCGCGACATGATGGACGCCAACGTGGTCAGCGTCAGCACCACCACCGACCAGGAGGATGTCTCCCAGCTGTTCGAGAAGTACGGCTACCTGGCCATCCCCGTTGTGGATAACGAGAAGCGCCTGGTCGGTATCGTCACCATCGATGACGCTATCTCCATCATGCAGGACGAGGCCAGCGAAGATATCGCCAAGATGAACGCTATCGGCCCGTCCGACAAGCCTTACTTTAAACAATCCATGTGGGATCTGTATAAGAGCCGTGCCCCGTGGCTGCTCTTCCTGATGATCTCCTCCACCTTCTCCAGCCTGGTCATCCGCGGGTACGAGGACGCCCTCGCCGCCGTGACCGTGCTGACCGCCTACATCCCCATGCTGACCGATGCCGGCGGTAATGCGGGCAGCCAGAGCACCTCCACCATTATCCGTGGTATGGCCGTCGGCGACATCGAGCCCCACGACCTGCCCAAGATTTTGTGGCGAGAGTTCCGCATCGCCATGCTTTGCGGCGGCACACTGGCCCTGTGCAACTTTGCCAAGCTGATCGTGTTCGACCGCATCGCCGCCCCGGTGGCCGCTGTCGTCTGCCTGACGCTGATCTGCACCGTCATCCTGTCCCAGCTCATCGGCGGCCTGCTGCCCGTCATTGCCGAGAAGTTGAAGGTCGACCCTGCCGTTATGGCGTCGCCGCTTATCACCACCATCGTGGATACCACTACGCTGCTGGTCTACTTCAACATCGCCCGCACCCTGCTGAAAATTTAAAAGTAAAGATTGAACATCGTGTTCAATTATGTGCTTGTACCACGCCCCCGGGTGTGGTACAATTTTTTTATAAGAACAACTTCCTTCGGCCCCTTCTGGCACTTCATGCCACCTTCCCCGTATCAGGAGAGTCTGTCTCGCAGCGGGAGGCTTTTCGACATTCCTCTACGTCTATCAAAATCGAGGTTTTCCCTATGAATATGCAGGATTTTTACACCGGGCACGCCTTTGATGCTTACGAGTTCTTTGGCGCCCACACCTACTTTGGGGGCACCCATTTTGCAGTTTGGGCACCGTCCGCCCAGCACATTGCGGTGGAAACCGAGGTCGGCACCTATGACATGCACCGCACCCAGTCCGCCGTTTGGGAGTGCGACGTCCCCGGCGCCAACGCGGGCATGATCTACCAGTATTGGGTGCGCGGTGCCAACGGTCAGACCGTGGCCCACTGCGACCCTTACGGCACCGCCATGACCCTGCGCCCCGACGGCCGCAGCATCATTGCCGACCGCCCCACCGGCTTCACCGATGACAAGTGGATGGCCGGCCGCACGAAATGCTTCGATAAGCCGCTGAATATCTACGAAGTCCACGCCGGCAGCTGGCGGCAGAAAGAGGACGGCAGCTGGTACACCTACGCCGAGCTGGCCGAGTTGCTGCCTGCCTACTGCAAGGAGAACGGCTTTACCCACATCGAGCTGATGCCTCTGGCCGAGCATCCCTTTGACGGCAGCTGGGGCTACCAGATCACCGGCTTTTACGCCCCCACCAGCCGCTACGGCACCCCGCAGCAGCTGGCCGAGTTTGTCAACGCCTGCCATAAAGCGGGTATCGGCGTCATTTTGGACTTTGTGCCGGTACACTTTGCGATCGACAGCTACGGCTTGAAAGAATTTGACGGCACCCCGCTGTACGAGTACCCCGCTGCAGCCGTGGGCCAAAGCGAGTGGGGCAGCTGCAACTTCATGCACTCCCGCGGCGAGATCCGCTGCTTTATCCAGTCCTGCGCCGACTACTGGCTGCAGGTGTTCCACGCTGACGGCCTGCGCATGGACGCAGTCTCCCGCCTGATCTACTGGCAGGGTGACCCCAACCGCGGCGTCAACGGTTCGACGCTGGAATTTTTGAAGGGCATGAACCAGGGCCTGCAGCAACGCCACCCCACCGCCCTGCTGATTGCCGAAGACTCCACCAACTATCCCAAAGTCACCGCTCCCGTGGAGTACGGCGGCCTGGGCTTTGACTACAAGTGGGACCTGGGCTGGATGAACGACACCCTGGACTACTTTAAAAAGACTTCCGAGGAGCGCAAAGAGAATCTGGGCAAGCTGACCTTCTCGATGATGTACGCCTGGAACGAGCATTACATTTTGCCCTTCAGCCACGACGAGAACGTCCACGGCAAGGCCACCATCGTACAGAAAATGTACGGCGACTACGAGGGCAAGTTCCCCCAGGCGCGGGCGCTGTACCTGTACATGGCCATCCACCCCGGCAAAAAGCTGGACTTTATGGGCAATGAATTCGCCCAGCTGCGGGAGTTTGACGAGAGCCGCGAGCAGGATTGGATGGTGCTGGATTACCCCAACCATAACGATTTCCGCCGCTTCCGCCAGGCGTTGAACAGGGCCTACTGCGCAGAGGATGCCTTCTGGCGGCGGGAGTACGACCCCGCCGCCTTCCAATGGCTGGATTGCTCCCACCCCGAGCTGGATGCCTGCGCTATTCTCCGGCAGGGGAGCGAGGCGGCTGTGCTGGCGGCATTCAACTTCGGCGATACGGAGCTGGAGGATTACACTCTCACGCTGCCTGTTGCCGGCAAGCTGACCCTGCTGCTGGACACCGATTGGGAGACCTTCGGCGGCAGCACCGCCGCCCCCAAGCGCAGCTGCGCCCGCAAGACCGACGGCGAGCTGAAGCTGACTCTGCCGCCCTTCAGTGGCAGGTTGTATCGTCTGGAGCGGACCTGATTATACCATTCGTTCGAAAATACAATTTGTATAAATACGTATTGTATAACATTTCTATTTGTACACAACAAAAGACCACCGCAGACGCGGTGGTCTTTTACGTTATTGCGTCAAGTTTTACATAGGTGCGATGTCGAACCGATAGATCGTAGTGGAGCTGTACGGGGCATCCGGCAGCAGGGTCGTATCGGGGAAATCGGGATGGTTCGGGGCGTCGGGGAAATCCTCGGTCTCGAAGCAGACGGCATCGCGGGCTTCGTAGTGGGCATCATCCTTGCAGGCCGTTTTGGGTGCCAGATAGTTGGCGGTGTACAAGTGCATGCCGGGCAGGGTGGTCAGCACCTCCATGCGAATGCCGGTCTCGGGGCCGGTAGCCCAGGCGGCGTGGCGCAGGCCGCTGTCCCGGATGATGTAGCACTGGTCGTAGCCTTTGGCCTGCACCAGAGCAGGGTAGTCGGCGTTGATGTCCCGGCCGGGGGTCTTTTCCTCGGTAAAGTCCATCGGGGTGCCCTTGACCGGCAGTTTACGGCCGGTGGGCACGCTGTTCTCGTCAGCTTCCAGATAGGCGTCGGCGTCCACGCTGATGCGGTGGCCCAGGGCCGAACCGCTGCCGTGGCCGTTGAGGTTAAAGTAGCTGTGGTTGGTCATGTTGCAGACGGTGGGGGCATCGGTGGTGGCGCTGTAACGGATCATCAGGCCCTCTTTCACCAGGCTGTATTGGATCTCCAGATCAAAGTTGCCGGGGAAGCCGTCGGTGCCGGCAGGACTGTGGGCAGTCATCGTCACGCTGTCGGTCTCACCGCGGGTGACCTCGGCAGTGAACAGGGCGTGGTTGAAGCCGTGCAGACCACTGTGCAGGCAGTTGCCCGCGCTGTTGGGCGTTACATGGACGATCTCCTCATACAGGGGAAACTGCGCGCCGCCAATGCGGTTGGCAAAGCGGCCCACGGCAGCGCCCATGCTGTCGGTGTTCAGTTCGTAATCCCGGGCGGTGGGGTAGCCCAGCACCACGTCGGTGGGGCTGCCCTTGCGGTCCGGCACAATGATGCGGTGGATGATGGCCGCATAGGTCAACAGCTGCACCTCGATCTTATCGTTTTTCAGGGTGACCAGCTGCACCGGCTGGCCGGTAGTCAGTTTGCCGAAATCAGTGATAGAAACAGACATGGAAAACTCCTTTCCTTGGGTGTTGTCCTTATTTGTTCTCGTCCTCTTGGCTCTTCTGCTCCAGATCGTGCTTGACGCTGGCGGCCACGCTGCCGGTGCCGTAGTTCAGCATACGGTTCACGCGGCTGACGGTGGCGCTGGACGCACCGGTCTCGCGGCGGATCTCGCTGTAGACCTTGCCCTGCAGCAGGCAGCCTGCCACGGCGTAGCGCTGCTCCATAGTGCGCAGCTCGGTCACAGCGCACAGGTCGTCAAAAAAGCGGATGCACTCGTCCAGGTTTTCCAGCCGGAGGATGGCTTCATACAAATCGGTGCAGCGTTCGTTTTGTTGGTTCATGTCAGGGCGCATAGGCGCCTCCTTTATTTGTTCATTTTGTTTTGCACAGATGTGCATCATTATTTATATTTTAGCAAATCTGCCCAAATAAGTCAACACTTTAGCGCATTAAATTATCTTTACCCTTGCACCCAAAGCAAAAGGGCGGTATTATAATAGGTAAGTTCAACTTTTGCAAGGGCCGATGGCAAATATCGGCTCGCGGGAGCATACTGTATGCCCCTGCAGCCTTGCTATTAACCAATCGTTTTTATAAGGAGACTTTTATGCCTTTTGCCTTACTGCTTTTTTACCGTGTGCTGGGTATCCTGCTGTGGGTGCTGGTGCTTTTGATGCTTTGGGAGAAATACCGCATCGTGCGCGGCGGCACGTTGCTGCCCGCCCAGATTTTGGATTGCTGCAAGTCCAGCCAGAGCGATACCCCCGCACAGCCGTCCCGCCGCGGCGCCCTCATCAATCCCCGCGTGGGTGCGGGCGGATACTGCTACCGGGTAGTATTTACCGCAAACGGCCAGCGGATGGAGCGCCACACCAACGACTCCTTCTGGTTCCACCACGACGGCCAGCAGGGCAAGACCGTGCTGGTGTGGTACAATCCGGCTTCCCCGGTGGTGGAGCGCAAAAGCTGGGAGACCGAGGTTTTGGCCGCCGCCATGGGTGTGCTGGCCACGGCACTGCTGCTGATTCGTTGAGATAATCGACAGAAAATGTTAATTTTGTCTTAAAAATAGTCGAAATTTGAACACTTGTACTTGGTAATGGCTGAGTGTTGTGGTATAATACCCATCGTTCCGCCTAAAAAAGGAACACAACATGGAAATCTTACTTTATTTTGTTCTGGTGCTGGCGCTGGTGGGTGATGTGCTGCTGGCCATCTTACTGGTGCGCAGCAGCCGCCCGCAGAAGCCCCAGGGGCCTACCGCCGATGACGTTGTCAACGCGATGACCCCGGTATTGCAGGGCGAGACCGACCTGCTGGCTGAACAGCTGCGGGCGATGCAGGGCGAGAGTGCCCGCACCACCACCGCCACGCTGCGGGACTTTTCCGCCGTGTTGGCCGAGAACCAGCGCCAGAACGCCGCCGCCAGCACCGCTCGGCTGGAGTCCATCGACCGCGCCGGGGCCGCCCGCCAGAAGGCCGCCAACGATGCGCTGATTGCCCAGCTTACGATGATGGAGACCCGCCTGAAGAACCTTGAGGACTCCAACGCTGCCCGCTTGGACGGCGTGCGCGGGGCGCTGGTGCAAGGGCTGAACACCATCCGGGCCGACAACAACCAAAAGCTGGACGAGATCCGCGGCACGGTCGAGGAAAAATTGCAGGACACCCTGCAAAAGCGCATCAACGAGTCTTTCCGCGCCGTCAGCACCCAACTGGAGCAGGTCTACAAGGGCCTGGGCGAGATGCAGAACCTCGCCGCCGATGTGGGCAGCCTGAAGCAGGTGCTTTCCGGCGTAAAGACCCGCGGCATTTTGGGCGAGGTACAGCTGGGCGCGATTCTGGAACAGATTTTGGCCCCCGGTCAGTATGCCGAGAACGTGGCCACTGTGCCCGGCAGCGCCAACCGCGTAGAGTTTGCCATCAAGATGCCGGGGCAGAACGGCAACATCTGGCTGCCCATCGACGCCAAGTTCCCCGGTGACACCTATGCCCACCTGCAGGCGGCTTTGGAGCGCGGCGACGCTGCCGCGGCGGCCGCCATGCGCAAGGCACTGCAGTCGGTGCTGCGGCAGGAGGCCAAGGACATTCACGATAAGTACATCGAGGTGCCCTACACCACCAGCTTCGGCATCCTGTTTCTGCCCTTTGAGGGGCTGTATGCCGAGGTGGTTTCCAGCGGAATCACGGAAGTTTTGCAGCGGGATTATCAAATCACGGTAGCAGGCCCGTCCACCATGGCGGCACTGCTGAACGCTTTGCAGATGGGCTTCCGCACGCTGGCGATCCAAAAGCGTTCCGGCGAAGTGTGGACGATTTTGGGCGCTGTCAAGACAGAATTTGAGAAGTTCGGCGTCGGCTTACAGCAGATGCAGCGCCACCTGAACCAGACCGGCTCCGACCTGGAGGAGCTGATCGGCCCGCGCAGCCGTGCCATCACCCGCAAGCTGGAATCGGTGCAGCAGTTAGACCCCGACGCCGCCGCCGATCTGCTGGGCATTGAAGAAAAGAGTTTTTCCGTATAGGGAAGTATGAGAAAGGAATCCGACTATGATCCGTATCGTCACTGACTCGGCGGCCGATTTGACCGCCCGCGACCTGGAAATCCCCGGCGTGACCGTTGTGCCCTTGGGCATCACCTTTGCCGATGGCACCGCTGCCCTGGATGACGGCAGCATGACCAAGGACGAGTTCTTCACCCGCCTGGCCGAGGACAGCAAGCTGCCCCGAACCAGCCAGCCCAGCCCGGCTTCGTTTATCGAGCTGTTTGAGGAAGCTGCCGATGCAGGGGATGAGGTCATTGTCATCACCATCGCGCAAAAGCTTTCCGGCACCTACCAGTGCGCCAACCTGGCCGCCGCCGAGGCCGATGCCAAAGTCTACCTCATCGACTCCGAGACCGCGGCCCAGGGCGAGGCCATCATCGTGCGGGAGGCCATCCGCCTGCGGGAGCAGGGGCTTTCCGCCTCCCGCATTGCGGCCGAGCTGGAGACCTTTAAAAAACGGGTGCGGGTCGTTGCCATCGTGGACAGCCTGAAGCACCTGCAAAAGGGCGGCCGCCTGCCTGCCGCCGTGGCTATCGTGGGCGGTGCACTGGGCATCAAACCGGTGCTGGCGCTGTTCGACGGTGCGATCCATCTGGTAGACAAAGGCCGCGGCCGTCCCGGTGCGCTGGTAGCCATGTACCGCCAGCTGGACAAGCTGGGCGGCGTGGACCCGGCCTACGGCTACACGCTGCTGTACAGCGACGATAAGCAACTTACCGCCCCGGTGCACCACTATCTGCACCAAAACCTGCACCTGACCGGCGGGCGCGTCGGCCAGATTGGGCCGACTATCGGCACCCACGTCGGCCCCGGCGTGGTTGGTGTGGCGTTCGTCATCCCGGAATAACCGCTTTACACCAATAAAAACAGCAAGTCCCCGGCAGAGAGGCCGCAGCCTCTTGCCGGGGGCTTTTTGCGTGGGTTACAGCGGGCCTTCGCCCAGGCCGGGGTCGGTGGGCAGCAGCGATGGGTCAAACGGCATATCTGTATCGCTGTTGATGCGGCGCTTCGGGTCCTGCTCGTAGGCAGTTTCGGGCACCTCGCTCAGGTCAGTCCAAAGTTCCTCGGTTTCTTCCTCGGCTCCATGGGGGCCAAACGGTTCGTGCAGCATAAAACAGACCTCCTTTTTGTATAGCGCCGGGCAGTGCCGCCCAGACTATAAGGGAAGTTTCTCACAGTGAGGTGGGTTTTATGCGTTCACGCGCCGGATTTTTTTGGTGCAGCCTGTGGCTGACCCTGCTGCTTTTGCTGCCGCTGATCCTTGTGGTGGGCTTTTTGGCCCGGCAGCGGCAGACCCAGCAAGAATTGCGGCAGGCCGCCGCCAACCAGAGCCAGCTGCAAATCGAGCCGGGTGCCCAAAGCGTGTGGCGGATGCTGCTGGTGGTGCAGAAAGAGGAGCCGGCCTTTGTGCTGGTGCGGGCGGACGGCCCGGCCCACAGCGTGACCTTCTGTGCTCTGCCGGGGCAGCTGCTGGTCAACGCACCGGCTGGCACTACCACACTGGCGGAATGTACGCTTTCGGCTGGGGCGGGGCGGGCCGCTCAACTGCTGAGGGCCGCGCTTTCCACCGGCGAGACCGCCCTACCGCCGCTGTACTACCTGGCGGCCACGCCCTCCTGCTGGGTGGATTGCGTGGGCAGCGGCACGGCGGTGCGGTTTGATACGTCCTCGCTGCTGCAGCCCGCCGCACGGCTGGCGCTGGGCTACGGCAAGGAGGCGGTGCAGGCTGTCAGTGCCACCGACGCGGTGGAGTTGATCGCCGACCTGCAAAGCCAGATGAGCGAGACGACCGCCGCCAACGCCCGCGCCGCCGTCTGGGCCGCTTTTGTGCGGCAGAACCCCGACCGGCTGACCGCCGTGCCCGATGCCTGGCGCAAATACAGTGCCCGGACGCTGACCGATTTTACCGCCACGGATTTGCTCAGGGCAGGGGAGACGCTGGCCTACCTGCAAAAGCAGGCCGCACTGACGGTGGATTATGTTACCGTCGCCGTGGTTGATGCACCGGGCGGGGAAGCGTTGACAGAGGATGGGCTGCAGGTGGTGGAGAGTTTGCTGCAATAAAAATAGCTCCTGCCCGGAGTGGGGTAGGAGCTATTTCTATGCTGTACGGGCGGATTCTATATCCGCCCGCAAACCCGTGCCGTTACAGATACTTCACACCCAAAATGGCCACGCCCAAAATCACTAGCACTACGCCGGTGGCGCGGTTGAGGGTGGCGGGCTCGGCCTTATTGGCAAACTTGGCCGCGATGCGCGCCCACAACAGGGTACTGAGCACACAGCATACCAGGCAGAACATGTCCGGCGCACCGCCAATGGCAAAGTGGCTGACCGCACCCGTCAGGGCCGTAAAGGTCATGATAAACACGCTGGTGCCCACGGCGGTCTTCAGCTCGTACCCCAGCACCGAGGTGAGCAGGAGCAGCATCATCATGCCGCCGCCTGCGCCGATAAAGCCGCAGATAAAACCCACGCCCATGCCGCAGACCAGCGACTGCACCAGCCGCTTCTGGGCACTGACGCCCTGCATGGCCTCCTTGGTGGTCATGACAGGCCGCACGATGAACTTGACGCCCAGCAGCATCGTCATAAACACCGAGAAGCTGCCCATGGTCGCGCCGGGCACCTTGCTGGCTACAAAGCTGCCCACCATCGTAAACACCAGCACGGCGGCCATCATCACAGCGCCGTTTTTCACATCCAGGTTGCCGTTTTTCTTGTAGGTATAGGCCGAGACGGCGCTTGCCAGCACGTCGCTTGCCAGGGCGATGCCCACGGCCATGTAGGGGTCCATCCCCAAAAAGGTGATGAGCATCGGGCTGATGACGGCGGCGGCGCTCATGCCCGCAAAGCCGGTGCCCAAGCCCGCGCCGATACCGGCGATAAAGCAAACGATAAAGTACACAAGATAGATCATAGTGTTTCTCCTTTTTCTGCAAGGCGGCGGCAGAGGGTGGCATCCATGCGGGCCATATAGTCCTGCATGGCCTGCGCCTCGGCGGGGGTCAGGTCGGCGGTCACGGCGGCAGTAGTGGCCTGCTGGATGGCGTGAAGTTCCTGTACCAGCGGCGCGGCAGCGTCGGTAAAGCCCAGCATCCGCTGGCGGCGGTTATCGGCGGCCGGGCTTACCGTCAGCAGGCCCATGGTGCGCAGATGCTCCACCGCCTTGGACACATTGGACTTAGCCAGCCCGCGGTAGCGGCAGATGTCGCTGGCAGTGCGGCAATCCGGGTTGTTATGCAGGAACAGCAGGATGTCGATCTCCAGCTGGTTCAGCCCATGGCGGACCGCGGCGGATTCAAACTGGGATGTATAGAACTTTTTATAGTGCTGTACAAAGGCCAGTACCGGGATCAAGTGGCTCACCTCACAGAGTGTTTGTTTTAGAACAGTTATAATTATAACTATTGTTGATGGAATTGTCAAGGGAAAATCGTGCAGGGCCCGTCCGGGGCGTAAAGGCTCCCCTCAAGGGGAGCTCCGTCGCAGGCGGTGAGGGGTGGCTGGATGACTGTGCATTGCTCGAGAGCCACCCCTCAGTCTGCGCTGCGCGCAGCCAGCTCCCCTCAAGGGGAGCCTTAAGCGCAAAAAGGCCCCCGCCCCGGATAGGGGAGAGGGCCTTACCTATAACTTGTTTACTGCTCGCGGAAGCGGGAGAGGAATTCAATGGTGCGGGGGTTCTGGGGATGCTCAAAGATGTCGGCGGGGGTGCCTTCCTCGCAGATGACACCGTCAGCCATGTAGACCACATGGCTGGAAACATCGCGGGCAAAGGCCATCTCGTGGGTGACGACGATCATGGTCAGGCCCTCCTTGGCCAGCTGGCGCATAACGCTCAGCACTTCACCCACCATCTGGGGGTCCAGGGCGGAGGTAGGCTCGTCAAACAGCAGCACTTCGGGCTGCATGGACAGCGCACGGGCGATGGCCACGCGCTGCTTCTGGCCGCCGGAAAGCTGGCGGGGCTTGGCGTTGACGTAGGGGGCCATGCCTACCTTTTCCAGGTTGCTCAGGGCCGTCTTGCGGGCGGTCTCCTTGTCCTGGTGCAGCACGTAGCGCAGGCCGGCGGTGCAGTTGTCCAGCACGGTCATGTTGTTGAAGAGGTTGAAGCTCTGGAACACCATGCCCACCTTGGCGCGGTAGGCGCAGGGGTCAGAGCCTTTGGCCGTGATGTCCTGCCCATGGAACAGCACGCTGCCGTGGGTGGGGGTCTCCAGCAGGTTGATGCAGCGCAGCAGCGTGGATTTTCCGCTGCCGGAGGCGCCGATCACGCAGGTAACATCGCCGTGGTTGACGGTAAAGTCAACATCGCGCAGCACCACGTGGGTGCCAAAGCTTTTGGAGAGGTGGCGCACCTCAATGATGGGTTCAGACATGGGATACCTCTCCTTTCATATCCAGATTCTGGGACTTGTGGTCCGGGTCCGGGGCGTTGTACATGCCGCTGGTGTAGGCCAGGGTATCGGTGGTGTTCAGGTCGTAGTTCTGGGGGCCGTCCAGGGCCTTTTCCCAGGCACGCAGCAGGTAGCTGGCCAGCAGCGTCATCGACAGGTAGATGATCATGACGATAACGGCGCTTTCAAAGTAGGTGTACAGCGCGCCGACCACGCTCTTGTGCACAAAGAACAGGTCGGTGATGGAGATGACCGACAGCACCGAGGTATCCTTGATGTTGATGATGAAGTTGTTGCCGATCTGGGGCACGATGTTGCGCAGGGCCTGGGGCAGGATGACATGCAGCATCGTCTGCCAGTGGTTCATGCCGATAGCCATGGCGCCCTCGGTCTGGCCTGGGTCGATGGAGACGATGCCGCCGCGGACCGTCTCAGCCATGTAAGCACCGGTGTTGATGGATACGATGAAGAAACCGGCCGTCCACATGCCCATTTTAATGCCGAACACCTGCAGCAGGCCGTAGTAGATGAAAACAGCCTGCACGATCATGGGCGTGCCGCGGAACAGCTCAACATAGCAGCGCAGCACTACCCGCAGGATGCGCAGCAGCACCCGCTTCCAGGCGGGGTCGCGCTGTTTATCGATGGGGATCGTCTGCAAAGCGCCCACGGCGAAACCGATCAGGCAGCCAAAGAATGTGCCGACCAGTGCCAGCAGCAGGGTAGTGCCTGCGCCGCGCAGATACGAAAAGCCGTATTTCTGCAACACATTGGCGCAGTTTGTCAAAAAGTCTTGCATGGGGATTCTCCTTTATTCTTCATGCACCGTAGGGGGTAGAACCGCCGAAACCCCTGCCGTCGAAAAAAGCGGCAGGGGTATGGATGGCGGGGATTACTCGCTCAGGGGCTGTACGCTGATGGCTTCGTCCATCATGGTGTTGTAGTCGTCAGCGGTCATGGTTGCCAGCACTTCGTTGATGGCATCCTTCAGGGCGGTGTTGCCCTTCTTCATGGAAATACCGATGTTGATGTCCTCATCGCTGACCTGGAAGTCGTTGTCGCCGCCGCCGAAGTCCAGCAGGGTGAAGTCAGGATAAGCAACCAGGGCAGCCTGGCCGGTGGGACGGTCGGTGACGACGATGTCGCAGGCGCCGCTGTTCAGGGCCACCAGCATGGAGGGGGCAGTTTCCTGGGCGGGCAGGATGTTGGCATCGGGAATCTGGGACAGGCAGTTATCATACCAGATGGTGCCCAGCTGGCTGGTAGCGGTGGCACCGGCCAGATCGGCCACGCTGGCGGCGGAAGCATACTGGCTGTCCTTCTTGGTCAGGGTGATGATGGAAGCGTAGTAGTACGGGTCAGAGAAGTCGACCTGGGCAGCGCGCTCAGCGGTGATGGACTGACCGGCGATGACGCAGTCCACATCGCCGCTCATGACGGCGGGGATCAGGCTGTCCCAGTCCAGCTTGACAATCTGGACGTTCTGGCCCAGGGCGTCGGCAATCTTTTTGGCCATCATAACGTCGTAGCCGTAGGCGTAGTCGCTGGCTCCGCGGATGGCAACAGCGCCGTTGGAGTCATCGCTCTGGGTCCAGTTGTAGGGGGCGTAAGCGCACTCCATGGCAACGGTCAGGGTCGTGGGGTCGCCGTCACCATCGGGGGCATCGGTGGCAGCCTCAGCGGCGGCCTCGCCGGAAGCGGTGCTCTCGGCCGCGGTAGAGCTGGCGGAAGAGCCGCAGGCGGTAAAGCTGGCGGCCATGGCAGCCACCAGGCCCAGGGCCAAAGTCTTTTTCAGTTTCATGATGTTCTCCTTTATTTTCCTGTATAATTCCCTCTATGGGCAGGTCCGCCCTTCCCGGCAGGGGAGAGGCAGAACCACCTTACGCAAAAAGTCCCGGCTCCTTACGGGAAGCCGGGACTTGAAGCCTTGGCTATAAGCATCCACGGCGCAGCGTGCTACCGCGCCATTGCGGCCCATACCCATGCATAAATATTACAGCACTATGCAGGCTTTGTCAATAGGTATTAAGCTCAGGCAGCAGCTTTTTCGCTGTTTTTCTCGCTCTTGCTGTAGCTCTTGACACTGTGCAGCACAATGTTCAGGCCCAGGACGATCAGCATCACAGCCAGGATCAGCTGCAGGCCGTTGGCGATGAACACAGCACCCCAGGTGGTCTCGCCAGCGGGGATGGTGGTGGAAGCAGCGGCAGAGATGGCCTTGACCATGGCGATCAGGCGCTGGACCAGCGCGGTGAAGGTGACGCACAGCATGATGACCAGCGGCGGGAACAGCATCTTGTTGTTGCGGCCGGTGACCTTCAGGAATACGCACAGGGTAGCCAGGACCAGGGCGCTCAGCAGCTGGTTGGCGGAACCGAACAGCGGCCAGATGTTGGCATAGCCGATCTGGGTCAGCAGGAAGCCGAAGGCCAGAGTGATGATGGTGGAGAAGTAAACGTTGCAGAACAGCTTGCGCCAGCCCTCAGCGTGCTCCATATCATCGGTGCTGAACAGCTCCTGGAAGCTCATACGGCCGATACGGGCCACGGCATCCAGGCTGGTCAGGGCCAGGGCGGAAACGCACATCGTCATAAAGACGGTAGCGATGGAAACGGGCACGCCGAACATCTCAAAGAAGCCGGCAACGCCGCGGCTGAAGATCTGGAACGGGGTACCGGCGGCCGGGGTGCCATCGGCAGCGGCAGCAGCACCGGCAACGCACAGGGCCAGGACAGCCAGCAGGCTTTCCAGCACCATGGCGCCGTAACCGACCTTGAGCATGTCTTTCTCGCTCTCAACGGTCTTGGAGGAAGTGCCGGAGGAAACCAGGCTGTGGAAACCGGAAACGGCGCCGCAGGCCACGGTAACAAACAGGATGGGGAACATGGTGCCCAGCTTCTCGTTGTTGAAGCCGGTGAAGACGGGCAGATTCATGGTGGGATGAGCGACCAGCAGGCCGACAACGGCACCGGCGATCATGCAGATGAACATAAAGGTGGTCATGTGGTCACGGGGCTGTTTCAGCAGCCACATGGGCAGGACCGCAGCGAAGAAGATGTAGATGAAGGTGATGTAGCTCCAGGCAGCCTTGCCCAGAATGATGGGGAAGTTCATGCCGACAACGAAGGACAGCACGATGAAGACGATGCTGATGACGGACTCTTTCCAGCCGGTGAAGTGGAACTTCTTCTGCAGCAGGCCGAAGATGACAGCGAACACCATGAACATGATGGAGACCATGCCGGCAGCGCCGTTGGTGTTGGCAGCATCAGACAGGCTGGTCACACCATCGGTGGTGACGTAAGCGTTGAAGGTACCGGCGACCATGTCAGCAAAAGCAGCGATAACGATGCAGCAGAACAGCCAGCAGAACAGCAGGAACAGCTTACGGCCTGTCTTGCCGATGTACTTTTCGATCAGCAGGCCCATGGACTTACCGTCATTCTTGACGGAAGCATACAGGGCGCCGAAGTCGGTAACAGCGCCGAAGAAGACGCCGCCGATGAGCACCCACAGCAGGACGGGCAGCCAGCCGAAAGCGGCAGCCTGGATAGCACCGGTAACAGGGCCGGCACCTGCGATGGAAGAGAACTGATGGCTGAAAACGGTCCAGCCATCGGTGGGCACGTAGTCCTTGCCATCCTCCAGCCGCACAGCAGGAGTTTTGGCGTTGGGGTCAACACCCCAGGTTTTAGCAAGCCAGCGGCCGTACCCGGCATACGCACATACCAGGACAACAGCTGCGATCAGAACAATCACAAGCGTATTCATTGTATAATCTCCCTCATTTCTTACATATTTTTACAATCGCTTGTTCTATTACTTTAAACCGCTGTTCTTGGTTTGTCAACGGATTGTTCATATTTTGTCAACATGTTGGGTATATAGCAAATCCGTCGAAAACTTTAGTAAATTTTTGTCACTTTCGACAATACAAAAATTCATTGACAAAGCGAGGCGGGGGTTATAGTATAAAGGAAAGCGTTTGCGCGAAAAGCCGCCGCTCTATACTCTATTATACTATAATATAAAAGGAGACTTCCCCATGAAACAATGGTTGAAAGATGCGGTATTCTATGAGATCTATCCCCAGAGTTTTTACGATACCAACGGGGACGGCATCGGAGATTTTCCCGGCATCATTGCCAAGCTGGATTATATCAAAGACTTAGGCTGCAATGCGCTGTGGATCAACCCCTGCTACGACTCTCCGTTTAAAGACGCCGGCTACGACGTGCGCGACTACAAAAAAATTGCGCCGCGCTATGGCACCAACGCGGACGCCGCCGCGCTGTTCAAGGCCGCCCACGAGAAGGGCATCCACGTGCTGTTCGACCTGGTGCCCGGCCACACCAGCGAGGAACACGCCTGGTTCAAGGCCAGCTGCCGGTCCGAGCACAACGAATACTCCGACCGCTTCATCTGGACCGATTCCTGCTTTGCCTCCGGCGACGGCATGCCCTTCATCGGCGGCGAGACCCCGCGCAACGGCACCTACATTTTGAACTTCTTCAAGTGCCAGCCCGCGCTGAACTACGGCTACGGCAAGATCAACCACCCCTGGCAAAAGCCCACCACCGACCCCGCCTGCCTGACTACCGTGGAGGCCATGAAGGACGTCATGCGTTTCTGGCTGGACATGGGCTGTGATGGTTTCCGCGTGGATATGGCTTCCAGCCTTGTCAAAAACGACACCAAGCACAAAAAGTACACCTGTGCCATCTGGCGCGACATAGCCGCCATGCTGAGCAAGGAGTACCCCGAAGCCGCCCTGGTGGCTGAGTGGAACGGCCCGCGCATGTCGCTGAAAAACGGCTTCGATATGGACTTTTATCTGGATTGGCAGGGCAACGGCTACAGCTGGCTGATGCGCAACTACGACGGTGCCACCGACTCCAACCCGCACAACATCGGCAAGGCCTACTTCTGCAAGGACTCCGGCACCGGCATCGATAAGTTTTTGGACGACTACCTGCCCAGCTACAAGGCCACCAAAAAGGACGGCCTGTGGTGCTTTATCACCTGCAACCACGATACCATCCGCCCCTCGGCCGGTTTGACGGTGGACGAACTGCGGCTGGCCTACGCCACGCTGTTCACTCTGCCCGGCGCGCCGTTCGTGTATTACGGCGATGAGATCGGCATGCGCTACCTGCCCCTGCCCACCAAGGAGGGCGGCTACTTCCGCACCGGCTCCCGCACGCCGATGCAGTGGGACGACACCGCCAACCACGGCTTCTCCACCGCCGCAGCGGATGCGCTGTACCTGCCGGTGGATACCGCCGACGACGCCCCCACGGTCGAAGCCCAGCAGGCCGACCCCAACAGCCTGCTGCATGCCGTGAAAAGCCTGCTGGCCTTCCGCCATGCCCACCGTGATCTGGACTCCGACGCTTCGTTCCAGGTGCTGTACGCGCCCAAGGCCAAGGGCGACTACCGCCCGTTTGCCTGGCAGCGCGGCAAGCTGGTCTGCGCCGTCAATCCCGCCGGGGCCGCCGCCGACCTGCCGCTGAAGCTGAAGGACGGCACCCGCGTGCTGTACGCCATCGGCGAAGCCGCCGTCAAGGACGGCGAGCTGCACCTGGGTGCCCAGAGCTTTGCCGTGCTGGGGTAAATCGGCATTTGTAAATGAGGATTTACAATGAAGAAAATTGGATTAGGTATTGCAATACTACTCTTTGCCATTATAATTTCTCTTTGTTCATCAGGAATGGGGCTGCTCGTTATCGGAATTGGGATTGTAGGATTGATTTTTTCAATCATAGGATTTATGGAACGCAAGTAAAATAACTTCAAGTTTGTCATACTCATTCCTACAACCAAAAAATCCAGAACTGTGTGGCTGGTTCAGCCAACAGTTCTGGACTTTTTATTTTTCAACTGCGGTTTTTTAACTGCGGTTTTTTCTTATTACAGCGTTTTCAGCAAAACTTTGCTCAGCGGGCGCTTGGGGACGCAGTAGTCGCCGGCCTCATCCAGGTAGTATTTTACGCTGCCGTTCTGCATTTCCACCAAGTGGCTCTTGTGGGTGGGGTAACCCAGGGCGACCATGCAGCACAGGCGCATCTTTTCGGGCAGAGCCAGCAGCTTTGTCAGGGCCGGGCGGTCGATGGCCCCCATGATGCAGCTGCCCACACCGTGGGCCCAGGCGGCAGCGGTCAGGCTGCCCAGGGCAAGGCCCGCGTCCATATCATTGGCACCGGGCAGGTTTTCGTCCTGCAATACGGCGATAAACGCCGTCGGCACCTCGTCGGCCTTGGGGGTGCCCTGCTCCCGGGGCAGATAGGCGGCCCAGTGTACCAGCGGCTGCACGGCGGCCACGGCTTCGGGGCTTTGCACGATGATATACTTCACCGTCTGGCGGTTGGCGACGCAGCTGGCGATGCGGGCGGCGTCCACACACTCCTGCAGAATTTCGGGCGCCACGGGGCGCTGCTCGAACCGGCGGTAGGTGCGGCGCGTGCGCAGAAACTCCATCATATCCATTTCCAACACATCCTTGCTTCTTGTCTTTGCCGCGCCCTGCCGGGCAGGCATAAGGCTGCGGCTGTACTTTTAGTATACCAAACCCTGCTTTATTTATCAATCACGGTCGAGGTGCGGCCGATGCCGACGACGGCCTCGGTGATCTTTTTCCAGCTGCTGCATCCGCAGACGCCGTCTGCCGTCAGGCCAAAGCGGCGCTGCACACCTTTCAGAGCGGTCTCGGTCCTGGCACCGAACACACCGTCCAGCGTGCCGGTGGTGTACCCCAGGGCGTTCAGGGCGTCCTGCAGCACCAGCACATAGGTGCTGCGGCTGCCGCGGCGTACCGTGGGGTAGCCTGCCGTAGTTTTGGCGCAGGCGGGTTTGCCGTAGCGGCGGTCAAAGTGCACCCAGGTCGGCGTCATCGAGAGCGGCTCCACATAGCCCCACGCCTTGGTGGCGACGGCGGCATTGTAGATGGCCTTGCGGGCGTCCGCACCGCGGCTTTGGCCTACGTCAAAGGCCACGCCCGCGTAGTGCTGGCTGGTGGTGCCGTGGCCACCCTCCCAGATGCGCTTGAAGGCGTAGCCCACCGGGATGGATTTGCCGTAGGTGCGGCGGGTCAGGTTCCAGGCCTCCATGGCGGCGGTGGTGGTCCACAGCACATTGGCCCCGCTGGAACCGCGGAATTCCCGCAATTTCAGCGTGCTGTCGTAGCTGTATGGCATGGGGTCATTCTCGTTCAGGTCATAGGTGTAGAAGCGGTTGTTGAAGGCATCGTACACGAACAGTTTTGCCATAGTTATCCCTCCTCGTTCCGGTACTTGCGGCAAATGCTCTGGGCGGCCAGGCGCAGGCTTTCCCATGTGTCGGCATCCACCACGCCCAAGGGCTGCAGGCCGGCGGTGAGCTGGTAGCTTTCCAGCGCCGATTGCGTAGCTTCGTCAAATACGCCGGTCTCGGGGACAAAGTTTGCCCCCTGGTCCACGGCGGCGATGAGGTTGAGCCACTGCTGCACCTGCAATACCGCCGGGCCTGCGCTGCCCAATGCCAGGGCCGAGGCAGGCCACTCGCCGCCCGGTTCCGGCCCGGCCGCGGCGGGGGTCACGGCCAGCAGCGTCAAAGCGGCATCGCGGAAAATGGTCCAGGTTGCGGGCGTCACCTCGCCGGTCTCCGCCAGCCCAAAGTAGCGCTGGGCACTGCGCACGGCGATCTCCAGCTCCGGGTCAAAGGTACCGGACGGCTCGGTACCGGCTAAAAAGTTGATCTCGGGTATCCACTGGTTCAGGAACAGCAGCAGCCGGTTCAGCTGCAATACTTCCGGGCCGCTGTCGCCGGGTCTCAGCGTTCCGGTGGGGGAGGTAAGACCCACCACCCGCACCACAGGGCCGCTGGTCTCCAAGGCCTGCACAGCGTCGTAGATGCTCTGCCAGGTCAGGCGGCCGACGGCACCGTCCACAGTCAGGCCCGCCCGCTCCTGCCAGGCACGCACCGCGCGGGTGGTCGCCGCGCCAAAGGTGCCGTCCACCGTCACGGTGGGCACATCTCTGTAATAGGCCGCCAGCCGCCGCAGGTAGAACTGCACAGCCCGCACGGCGGTGCCGCTGCTGCCCTGGCGCACCGTGGCGGTGAACTGGCCGGGCGCTACGCCGTAGTCCACAATTTTGTTGGCCACGGCCAGGGCGACTTCCTTTAATTTGTTCCAGGTGCTGCGCCCGGTCACGCCGTCCGCCGCCAGCGAGAACCGGTTCTGGAACGCCGTCACCGCCCTGACGGTGGCCGGGCCATAGCTGCCGTCCACGGTCACGTGGGACAGGCCGCTGTAGTTGTCCGCTGCCAGCCGCAACCAGAACTGCACCAGCCGCACTTCCATGCCGGTGTTGCCCCGCCGCAGGGCAGTGCCGGGCCAGGCGGTGCCGCCCAAGTCACTTTGGGCTTCCAGCCAGGCGACATACAGGGCATTCCAGGTCGTCTGTCCCACCACACCGTCCGCTGTCAGGCTTTGCTTTTGCTGAAAGACTTTCACCGCCCGCTCGGTGGCTGCGCCGTAGCTGCCATCCACCGTCACGGCGGGCAGGCTGCTGTCAAACTGGGCCAGGTCGGACAGCCAGAACTGCACCTGCTCCACATTGCTGCCGGTGCTGCCGCGCCGCAGGGTGGTGCCGGGCCAGCCGCCGGTGCTCTGGGTGCCGTCGGCGGTCTCGCCCTCGCTGGTCAGCTCCGCCAGGTCCTTGACGCTGACGTAGATATAGCTGATTTTGAACCAGGTGCTTTTGCCCACCACACCGTTCGCCGTCAGGCTGAACTGCTTCTGGAATTTTTTCACCACATTTTCGGTGGTCTCATCAAATATGCCGTTCACGGTGGGCTTGCCGAAGAACGGGTAATCCTTGGCAATGCGGGAAAGCTGCCGCTGGATGATGCGCACGTTGGTGCCGGTGCTGCCCCGCCGCAGCGGGCTGCCCGGGTAGCTGGACGGGATGGCTGCGATGTTATTGGTGGTGACCAGCTCCACCCGGCTGCCGTAGTAGTAGCGCAGAATTTGCAGGGCGCTTTTGCCCTCTTTGGCGCGGTCGACGGTGCCCCACTGCTTCATGCCCGGGCAGGTGACGGTTTTGCCGTCGCAATACTCAGTGTAGTAGGGTTCCCGGTCGCCGCTGCGGCGCACGTAGGTGTTGAACAGTTCGGCGGTCAGTTTTTCCATCACCGCAAACACCGTGCGGCCCGAAACGTAGGCCTGGTCGACACCCGGCGAGCCGGTGATATTAAAACTATAGCCCCGGCTGGGATACCACTCGGTCCAGATGCGGTTAAGCGCAAGGCTGATCTGCGCGAGAATATTCGCGCGGAGTGCCTGTTCCGGCCAGGTAGGGCAGACAGTCGGGGCTGTTTTACGTATTTCGACAAGTTTATTATAAAGGCAACACTGCACAATTCCCGCTTTACAGCTTAAGCACCGCTGCTGCGGCTGCGGAGCACAATCTGCGTCGCAAAAATGCTCGATAATACATCCAGTATTATCTGCGCTTTTTGCTTAGCAGCTTGTACTTCTCGCTCGCCGCATCGGCACTTAGAATTGTGCGGTATTGCCTAAAGTATCTGCATCCCGCACGGGGATGCCGTTTTCCCGCAGCAGGGCTGCAAATACGCCCTGGCCGGGGATCTTTCTGCCGGTGAAGGTTCCATCGTATACTTCGGCAGCACCGCAGCTGGGGCTGCGCGGCTGCAGGATGGCGAGTTCCACACCGTTTTCTTTGGCAATGGCCAACGCTCTGGCCGCACCGGCGCGGAATGCCGCATCCACACTGACGCCGTCCTTCGTAACGACCTCTCCGTTTACGATCTCCGCCGGGGTGCGGGGAACCGACAGGCCGCCCAGTACCTCAGGGCAGACGGGGATGACCTCATGCCCCTGCACAAAGGCCGCTGCTTTTTCGCTGTAATTGTTGCCGCCGCTGTATTTGCAGTTTTCGCCCAGCAGGCAGGCGCTTACCAGAATCTTCATCGGCGCGTCCTCAGCTTACCACCGGGCTTTCCGGCAGAATGATCTGGATCAAGGTCTTATCCAGCATCAGGGTGCGGTGCCAGGGGTTCAGGATGATGCCCTCGATCTCGGGCACGGTCAGGGCGGTTTCCAACAATTTGCCAATGTCCGCCATAAAGGTGGACTGCACCTGCTCGGCGCCCCGCATTTCCTCCTCAAAGCTGGTAAAGGCGTACCACCAGGCGCGGCCGTCGGGGGTCTGCACGACTTTTAGGCTCATCTGGGTGGTGCCGGGGTTGGGCTCCACGGCTACCACAAACTGGCCGTTTTCCCGGATGCGGCGGCGGATGGCCGTCAGCGCGTGGGCCAGCAGCTCCGGGGTGGCGTTTTGCTGTAAGGCGGCAATGGCCTGCTCGATGTTCTCGTTACCCTGCAAGGCTTCTTCCTGCATAGTGTGTTCCTCTCTTTATCCGTTTTGGGCCTATTATAGCAGATTTTGGCGGGAATAAAAAGGGGCTGGAAACTTTGCGCAACTGCTGGTATAATAGGGGCAAAGAAACAGCCCAACACGCGGAAAGGTCGAGCCTATGCTGGAAGAACTGAAACAACAGGTTTATGCGGCAAACATGGAATTGCCCCGCCGGGGACTGGTGACCTACACCTGGGGCAATGTCTCGGGCATCGACCGCAAGGCCGGGCTGGTGGTCATCAAGCCGTCGGGCGTGGCGTATGAGGAGCTGACCCCGGACAAGCTGGTGGTGCTGGACCTGGACGGCCGCAAGGTCGAGGGCGGGCTGAACCCCAGCAGCGACACCAAGACCCATCTGGAGCTGTACAAGGCCTACCCGCAGCTGGGGGGCATCGTGCATACCCACTCCACCTACGCGGTGGCCTTCGCCCAGGCGCGGCGGGACCTACCCGCCTTTGGCACCACCCACGCCGATTATTTTTACGGCCCGGTGCCCTGCACGCGGGAGCTGACGCCCGAAGAAATTGACGAGGATTACGAGCGGAACACCGGCAAGGTGATTCTGGAGACCTTCGCCCGGCGCGGCATCGACCCGGTGCATGTGCCCGCCGTGCTGTGCGCCAGCCACGGGCCGTTTACCTGGGGCAAGGATGCCGCCGAGGCCGTCTACCACGCTGCCGTGTTGGAGGAGGTGGCCAAGATGGCCGTTTTGACCCTGACCATCGACCCCGGCGCCCAGCCTGCGCCCCAACATGTATTGGACAAGCATTTTATGCGCAAGCACGGACCCAATGCGTATTATGGACAGAAAAAATAAGGCGTACCGTAGGGGCCGATGCTCGCATTGCGGGCCCGCGGGCGCCCCTGCAATAACCACAACAATATAGTAAATAAAGGAGGTACCATACCATGAAATTTTTCATTGACACTGCCGATGTAGAGGAGATCCGCAAGGCCAACGACATGGGCATTATCGCCGGTGTCACTACCAACCCCAGCCTGATTGCCAAGGAGGGCCGCGACTACGCCGAGACCCTGGCCGAGATCGCCACCATCGTGGATGGCCCCATCTCCGGCGAGGTGAAGGCCACCACCGCCGACGCCGAGGGCATGATCGCCGAGGGCCGCGCCATCTACGCGCTGGACCCCGCCCACATGGTCGTGAAGATTCCCATGACCGCCGAGGGCCTCAAGGCCATCAAGGTGCTGTCGGCCGAGGGTATCCCCACCAACTGCACGCTGATCTTCAGCGCCAACCAGGCCTTGCTGGCCGCCCGCGCCGGAGCCACTTACGTCAGCCCGTTTTTGGGGCGGCTGGATGACATCGGCCAGCCTGGCATTGAACTGGTGGAGACCATCCACGATATGTTTCTGAACTATCCGGACATTGAGACGCAGATCATCGCCGCCAGCGTGCGCAATCCCATTCATGTGACGGACTGCGCCCTGGCCGGTGCGGACATCGCCACAGTGCCCTATAAGGTCATCGAGCAGATGCTCCACCACCCCCTGACCGATGCCGGCATTGAGAAGTTCAAGGCCGACTACACCAAGGTGTTTGGGAAATAAAGGCAATACCGCATAATTCTAAGTGCCGATACGGCGAGCGAGGTGCGGCAGCCGCCGGAGCGGTGCTTAAGCCGTCAGGCGGGAATTGTGCGGTATTGCCTAAAGTACATACAGAAAAGCCCGCCAGCAAAACAGCTGGCGGGCTTGTTCTTTGGCTTTTTAGGTTTTCGGCTGGTAGCGCATGTCCGATACCGTATACACGGTGATGAACGCCTGGGGGTCTTCGCGGTTCATGAAGTTCATCAGCTTCTGGTACTCGCCCTTGTCCACGATGGTGATGATCTCGCGGCGTTTTTCCATGTTGTAGGCACCGTAGGATTCATACACCGTGGCCCCGCTGTGCAGGTCGGTTAGGATGAAATGGCGGAGTTCTTCCTCTTTTTTGGTGATGATACAGACGCGGCGCTTGATGTTTTGGTCAAAAATAAAGTGGTCCAGCACCAGCCCGTTGAAGTAGGTGCCCAGCACGCTGAGCACCACGGTCTTTTTATCGTAGACCAGCGCGGCCGACAGCGCCACGCACATGCCGGAGAGCGACATAGCCCGGCCCAGCTCGATGTGCAGGTACTTGTTCATGATTTTGGCCACGATGTCCAGCCCGCCGGAGGACGCGTTGCGGTTGAACAGGATGCTCAGCCCCACGCTGACCACCAGAATATAGCACAGCACGTCCAATTCCTGGCTGTCGGTCAGCGAGCCGATGTCGGGGAAGAGCCGCTCAAACAGGCCGATGAATACCGGCAGCAGGATGCTGGTGTAGACCGTTTTGGCCCCAAACTCCCGCCCGCAGGTGAAAAAGCCGATGATGAGCAGCACCACGTTCAAGATCATCGTGATGGCAGACAGCGGCAGCGGCACAAAGTTGGACAGCACGATGCCCAAACCCGAAATGCTGCTGACCGACGCATGGCTTGGCACCAGGAAAAAGTAGACCGCCGCCGCGATGATAGCCACCGCCACGGTCAGGATGGCGGCCTCCTGGGCGACGGCCAGGGCGGTGGGCTGTTTTTGTTTGGACATGCTCAGTTCTCCTTGATGCGCTTGCCGGTGATGTGCTCCGGCGTCAGCGCCAGGCAGAGCACACGGTCCTTGGCGGCGGCGTACTCTTTGTTAAAATATTCGTCGTCCGGGGTGAATTTGCGGCTGAGTTCTTTGCAGGCCAGCGCGGTGGCGGCTTCGTCCGTTACCTGCGCAATGCGGCCAAACACGATAACACTGCGGAAGTGCAGCGGCCATTCGCCGTCCATACGCACGCCCTCGTCGTGGATGCAGAAGGATGCCTTATCGCAGGCGCGGATGGCGTCGATCTTGTGGCCCTCTTTCGCGCCGTGGAAGTAGAGCTTGCCGTCGGCCTCGTTATACCAGTAGTCGATGGGCAGGCCGTAGGGGTAGCCGTCGTCCCCCAGCAGGGACAGCACGCCCCGCACCTGGGTTTTGAGCAGTTCTCGACATTCCTCGGCAGGCATTTCCTGCTTAAAGCGACGCATTTTACGAAACATAAGGGGACTCCTTTTTATAGAATTTTAATGATTCATTCTCGTTACGCTGTATGGGTCGATGCAAGCATCCGCCCCTACAATGCAGTGTGTCGTATCATTTCAGCCTTCCGGCGTTTTGCACACATCCACCCAGCCCTGGGCGTTGCACACTTCTTCCAGTTCAGGCAGGGTCAGCTTTACGGCACTGTGGTCGTTGCCGGCGGCGATCTCCGGCTCGATCACATGGTCCAGGCAGCCTTTGCCTTCCAGATACTTCTTTGCTTTTTCCAGCGACATAATACGTCCCTCCATTTTGCAAGAAATACTTTCCCTGTTCTCATTATATCGCCTTTTGCCGCAGATGAAAAGCAGGCCGCCGAAAAAATCCGGTGACCTGCACTTTTACCGTTTATCGCTGTAGATGCAAATTTGAATCGCCGCGCCGTTTTCCATCACCCGGAAGCCGTGCTTGACGTAGAAGGGGATGTTGGCCTTCTCCTCGGGCATGCCCTCGATGTAGAGATAATTTTTGTACCTTTCCTTAATGCGCTCGATCATCTCGCCCGCGCAGGTGGCCAGATCCCACATACCTGCTTTCAGCAGCTTTTTTACATTTTCATTCAGTATAAGTAAAATCTCCCTGGGGTGCTGCCCCGTTTCTGCGCTTATTATAGGCGCTGCAACCCACGGTGGGGAAGATATGGGTCGGTTTATAAGTTAAGCGGCCTTGCAAAACGGGGCGAAGCGTGGTATAGTAGATAGGTTCACAAGGGGGAGCTTGCACTAAGCAGGCTGAGAGTGGGCTGTTGCGCCCTGACCCGTAACCTGATTTGGATAATGCCAACGTAGGGAGATACCTTGACGCCTGCTCGTTTGAGTTAGTACGCGGATATGTCTTTACCGGCATATCCGCGTTTTTGTTTGGGCAAACTCCCCCGCGGTGCATTGGGGGCACCACCTTGCGCCGCGTTACAAAACCTTGCTGTGCATATAAGAAAGGAAGTATCTACGATGAAAACAGCATTGACCATTGCTGGCAGTGATTCCAGCGGAGGCGCCGGTATCCAGGCTGACATCAAGACGATGACCGCCAACGGCGTTTTTGCCATGAGCGCTGTCACCGCCCTGACCGCCCAGAACACCACCGGCGTGACCGACATTTTTGAGACGACCCCCAAGTTCCTCTCGGAGCAGCTGGACGCCGTCTTTACCGACATCTACCCCGATGCCGTCAAGATCGGCATGGTATCCTCGGCAGAGCTGATCGCTACGATTTCCGAGCGGCTGCGCTTTTACAAGGCTAAGCACATCGTGGTCGACCCCGTGATGGTAGCCACCTCCGGCGCCAAGCTGCTGCGGGATGACGCCGTGGCGGCCCTGACCGCAGAGCTGCTGCCCCTGGCCGAAGTGCTGACCCCCAACATCCCGGAGGCCGAGATCCTCGCCGGCATGACCATCACCGACGCCGCCGGCATGGAGGCCGCCGCCAGGGTCATCAGCGAGAAGTACGGCTGCGCCGTGCTGTGCAAGGGTGGCCACCAGATCAACGATGCCGACGACCTGCTGTGGCAGGGCGGCACCGGCAAGTGGTTCCGGGGCAAGCGCATCCATAACCCCAACACCCACGGCACCGGCTGCACCCTGTCCAGCGCCATTGCCTCCAACCTGGCCAAGGGATACGACCTGGATACCTCGGTGGAGCGTGCCAAAGCCTACATCTCCGGCGCACTGGCCGCCATGCTGGACTTAGGGAAAGGCTCCGGCCCCATGGACCACATGTTTGAGCTGAAAGGGGAGTTCGTGCAATGAAAAAGACTTCTACCTTTCAGAACGGTTTGATCTGGTTCGGCGCGGGCGTGTCCCTGGCCGAAATTCTGACCGGCACCTCGTTTGCGCCGCTGGGCATGGCCAAGGGCTTTGCCGCCATTCTCATCGGCCACATCATCGGCTGTGCCATGATGCTGCTGGCGGGCCTTATCGGCGGGCGTACCGGCCGCAGCGCCATGGAGACCGTCAAGATGAGCTTTGGCCAGAAGGGCGGCCTGCTGTTTGCCTTTTTAAACGTGCTGCAGCTGGTGGGCTGGACGGCCATCATGATTTACGATGGCGCACTGGCTGTGGGCGGCATTTTCGACATTGGCCGCTGGGTGTGGTGCCTGGTCATCGGCGCACTGATTATTCTGTGGATCGCCGTGGGCATCACCGACCTGGGCTGGATCAACAAAATCACGATGGCCGCGCTGTTTATCCTCACGCTGGTGCTGTGTAAGGTCATCTTCTTCTCCGGCAATGTGATGCCCGCTGTGGACGGTGAGAGCCTGACCTTTGGCGCAGCGGTGGAGCTGGCCGTGGCAATGCCCCTGTCCTGGCTGCCGCTGATCAGCGACTATACCCGCGATGCCGAGAAGCCCACCCAGGCCACCTGGGTCAGCGTCATTGTCTACGGGCTGGTGTCCTGCTGGATGTACGTTATCGGCATGGGCGCGGCGATTTTCACCGGCGAGTATGACATTGCCGTCATCATGGTCAAGGCCGGGCTGGGCATTGCCGCGCTGGTGATTCTGGTGTTCTCCACCGTGACCACCACGTTTCTGGACGCCTGGTCGGCGGGCATCTCGGCCGAGAGCCTGACCCCCAAACTGAACGGCAAAAAGACCGCCATCGTGGTGACGGTCATCGGCGTGGCCGGGGCCATCCTCTTCCCGATGGACGACATCACCGGCTTCTTGTACCTGATCGGCTCGGTCTTTGCGCCGATGATCGCGGTGCAGATCGCTGACCACTTTATCTTAAAGCGCGACCGCTTTGCCGTAGCGGCCGATGCACGCAACCTGGTCATCTGGCTGGTGGGCTTCATCGCCTACCGCCTGCTGATGGGCGTGGACACGCCGGTAGGCTACACCCTGCCGGACATGGTGCTGACCATCGTGCTGTGCGTCATCGCCGAGAAGGTCCGTCCCACCAAAAAATAAGGCTGACAAGCCCCTAAGCAAAACAAAAGCGCCTTGCCGTAACTGGCAGGGCGCATATTTTTTGCGGTGGGTGTTTGCAGGGGGTGTATTCGCCCCTTTATATAACTGCAAAACTAGATAAACAGTTATATAAATTACATATCTAAGTCATATTTAACTGTTTTTATAACTGTAAAAACAGTTATAAGCAGTTAAAAACACTGGGGTGTTTTTCTAGTTTTATAGTATATAAGGGGCCAAAAAGTAGTTTTTGGGCAGTGCAAAATAGGTGCGATGGATGCAAAGGCTCCCCTTGAGGGGAGCTGTCACCGAAGGTGACTGAGGGGTGGCCCCCTAGCAGTTATGCGTTAAAGCAGCCACCCCTCACCGCCTGACGGCGGAGCTCCCCTCCAGGGGAGCCTTTATCACTTATTTTGCCGCCTGCTTATCCTCCTTGCGCAGCATCCGCGTTACCATAAACGCGCAGTAGCACAGCGCAAAGCCCCAGGCGATGGGGTTGGCCAGGCTGATGCCCAAAAAGCCCAGCCCGTGCAGGGCCAGCCAGCCGCCAAAGCTGCGGCCGATCAGCTCACCCACGCCGGAGATGACCGCCATGGTGCTGTAGCCCAAACCTTGCAGCGTGTTGCGGAAGATCATCAGGAAGCCCAGAATCACAAACAGCGTGCTGATGACCGCCAGATAGTCCAGCGCACCCGCCGTTACGGCCGGGTCGGCATCGCCCAGCACCAGGCCGACGGCAAAGGGCTTGATAAGCCAGATGACAAACCAGGCGGCGATGCTGTACACAATTTGAATGAGGCAGCCGTCCCGGATGCCCTGTTTGATGCGGTCGTTGCGGCCCGCGCCGTGGTTCTGGCCCACGTAGGTGGCCATGGCCATGCCCACGCTTTCCATCGGCAGGGTGAACATCTGGCGAATCTTTTCGCCCGCCGTCTGGGCGGCCACCACCACGCTGCCCATCAGGTTGATGGCGTCCTGCATGATGACCGCGCCGATGGCGGAGACCGAATACTCAAACCCCATGGGCAGGCCAATGACCGCCAGCCGCTTGCAGTGGGCAGGGGAGAGGCGGGTGTTCTCTTTGGTAAACCGGATGCCCTCCACCTTGGCGAAGAACCACCAGGTGCAGAGCAGGCCGCTGAGCAGCTGGCTGACGACGGTGGCCAGTGCCGCGCCGTCCACGCCCATGCCCACCGGCACGATGAGCGCCCAGTCCAGCCCGATGTTCACGATGCTGGCCCCCAGCAAAAAGTAGAACGGATGCTTGGAATCGCCCAGCGACCGCAGCACGCTGGCCGAGTAGTTGTACAGCACCGTGGCCGGGATGCCCAAAAAGATGACCCGGATGTACTTGACGGCGTCCGCAAAAATATCGTCCGGCGTGTGGATGAGCTGCAGCAGCGGCACGGCCAGCAGGGTAGTTAAAATCGTAAACACCACGCTTATCGCCACGCAGAGCCACGCGCCGTTGGCCAGGTAGCGGTGCAGGTCGTCCCGGTTTTTCGCGCCGAAGGCCTCAGCCACCGGGATGCCGAAGCCGACACACGCGCCCTGGATGAAGCCCAAAATCAAAAAGTTCAGCGAGTAGGTGCTGCCCACAGCAGCCAGTGCGTCGGTGCCCAGGCAGCGGCCCACGATGACCGTATCGGCAAAGCTGTACAGCTGCTGGAACACCGTGCCCAGCACCAGCGGCAGCGCAAACACCAGAATACGCCAAAGCGGCCGCCCGGTGGTCAGGTCCGTGGTGCCGGAGGATGGCTTTTTTTCGTCCATAGTCGGGGGATTTTCCTCTCCTTTTTTCGCATACTCGCGTTATTGTAGCATAGGTGCAGGGCAAAAGCAAGGGGACAGCTAAAAAGGCCCCCTGTGTACAGGAAACAAATCGGTGCCACTATGAAAACTATGAGTAACTCATAAACCGCCCCCTATCTTCCGCTTTCCCTGTTTCCGCCCTATAATGGATGCGTATATATCTTGCCGTGCTGCTGATCTACGGTGTGCAGGTGGCGTGCCAGTACAGCTTTGTGGCATTAGACCAGGCGCCGAAAGCGATCTTCCTCACAATCTGGCGGAAAATCATCCTGCTCATCCCGCTGATTTTCCTGCTGCCGCACCTCTGGCCGGACGCGGTCACAGACGTGTACCTGGCAGAACCGATTGCAGATACCATCGCAGTCTGCACCACGGCACCCATGTTTTATGTGACCTTTGGCGAAAGCGCCGGGATGGGCGGCCCCGGCGGTGGACAGTGCCCTGATGATGGCGACCGCGAACCTCCGGAAATGGGCGACGGCACAGAACTGCCAGAAAGGCCAGAACAGCCGGAATAAGCGAAAGACTCCCTTCTGCGAGGGAGGCTTTCCACTCACACCTGTGTTCTTCTATATTTAATTGGTTGCAACCTCCCCCAAAACGCTGTATAATATACTCAAATATCTATTCAGGAGGTTGAAACCTATGGTCGATTATACTGAAGGCAGCGGCAAGCAGTATCATGTCGGGCTGGGTCCCGGCGATGTGGGCCGCTATGTGCTTCTGCCCGGCGACCCCAAGCGCTGCGCCAAAATTGCCAAATATTTTGATAACCCTCGTCTGGTGGCTGACAGCCGCGAGTTCGTTACTTACACTGGCACCCTCAACGGCGTACCCGTCAGCGTTACCAGCACCGGCATCGGCGGCCCGTCCGCTTCCATCGCGCTGGAAGAGCTGACCAACTGCGGGGCTGACACTTTCATCCGCGTAGGCACCTGCGGCGGCATGCAGGAGGATGTCTGCGGCGGTGACATCGTGATTGCCACCGGCGCGATCCGCATGGAGGGCACCAGCCGCGAGTACGCGCCCATCGAGTACCCTGCCGTGCCTGATTTCGGCGTGACCAACGCCCTGGTGGACGCCGCCAGGGACGTAGGCGTTACCTACCACACCGGCGTGGTGGAGTGCAAGGATTCCTTCTACGGCCAGCACCAGCCCGAAAAACACCCCGTCTCTTACGAGCTGCTGAACAAGTGGGAAGCCTGGCTGCGCATGGGCTGCATCGCGTCGGAGATGGAGTCCGCCGCGCTGTTCATTGCCGGCGCTTACCGCCGCGTGCGGGTCGGCTCGCTGTTCCTGGTAGTCGCCAACCAGGAGCGCGCCAAAAAGGGCCTGCCCAATGCCCAGGTACACGACACCGACCTCGCCATCCGCGTCGCCATCGATGCCATCCGCAAGATGATCGACAAAGAGGGGCACTAATTTCATAGCTCGTACGGCACACCCTGACCGGTGTGCCGTTCTTTTTTGTCCAATCGTCACCCTTTTAGGCCAATTTCGGAAAATCGTTTCGTTTGTGCGCGTATTCTGTATCGGGGATGCAGCTCACCTTCGGCGGCAACGCTCCCGTATCGGGGGAGTCTGTCTCACAGAGGGAGCCTTTTTTGTATGTACCGCATATATTTAGGCGAAGGGGGGATGCCGCATAAAAGCTGCCATCTACTGCCGCCTTAGCAAGGAGGACGCGGCCAAAACCGGGCCCGAGTCCGAGAGCATCCAGAACCAGCGCTCGATGCTGTTACGCTATGCGGCTGAGCACGGCTACACCGTGCAGGAAGTCTACATCGACGAGGACTACTCCGGCGCCGACCGCCGCCGCCCGGCGTTCAACCAGATGCTGGCGGCAGCCGAACGGCGGGAATTTGACGTGATTTTAGCCAAAACGCAATCCCGCTTTACCCGCGATATGGAACTGGTGGAAAAGTACCTCCACGGCAAATTTGCCGAGTGGGGCATCCGCTTCATCGCCGTGGTGGACCACGTGGATACCCAGGACCGCGCCGGGAAAAAAGCCCGGCAAATCAACGGGCTTATCAACGAGTGGTATCTTGAGGATCTGTCCGACAATGTGCGCTCGGTGCTGACGCATAAGCGGTGGCAGGGGGATTACATTGCCACCTTTGCGCTGTACGGCTACCGCAAAGACCCCGCCGACCACAGCCGCCTGCTGCCTGACCCCGAAGCTGCCGCCGTGGTGCGGCACATCTATGCGCTGTATCTGCAAGGGTACGGCACCGCGCGCATCGCCCATATTTTAAACGCCGAGGGCATCCCGCCGCCCAGCGTCTACCGCCAGCAGCATGGCGGACCGGCCCACACCGGCAGCGGCCAGTGGAGCCGCGCCACCCTGCACCAGATGCTGACCAACCGTACCTACGCAGGCGATTTAGAGCAGGGCCGTCGCCGCAAAGTCAGCTACAAGTCTGCCCGCAGCGTGCGGCTGCCACGGTCGCAATGGATCGTGGTGCCGGGTACCCATGAGGGGCTTGTCTCCCGCGCCGACTTTGCCGCCGTACAGGCGCGGCTGGCCCGCCGGGGCAGGGGAGCGCTGTAAACTGCATGGCCTACCCAGGTGGGATAGACTTCGCTGGACGCCACATTGGCGATATAGGATTGGAAGCTCACCGTCACGTTGCGGGCGCTGGCCGCCGGGCGGCCCAGATGCACGGTGATTTTGCGGGGCACGACCACCTCGCTCAGCACGTTGCCGGGCAGGCGCTCCTCGGGCGCGGGGCCGCTGCCGCCGTCGCCGGCAAACAGCACATGGGGTGGGATGGTGACGGTCTGGGGCGCGGCTTCCCGTGCGGGCAGAGCGTTTCCGTCCCCGCCGCCGGGCAAAAACTCCAGCCGCGCCACCGTCTGCTGGCCGTCAAACACCTGCACGCCGTCCAAAATCTGGCTCTGCCAGCCGCTGGCATCGGCCCGCAGGCGGTAGACGGCATAGGGGCGCACCGTCGTGTTGGTCTCCTGCAAGCTGTAGCTGGCGTTGGGCGCGGTCAGGTTTGTGGCTTCTGCCGCACCGGCTTCGTCAGTGGTCAGGCGGGCCACGGTCACACCGGATTCATCCAGCACCGCCACCTGCACGCCTGCCAGCGGTGCCGCCTGCCCCGCCACGGACGCATAAACTTGGATACTGCCTGTTGGCATAGTAAACACCTCCTTGTACCACGGTATGCCGGGAGACAGGGAGGTGTGTAAACAGCAAAAAGCCCGAAGGCATTGCACCTTCGGGCTTTTGGATTTGCGTATTAAAATCAGGCCTTGTTGGCGGAGCCGAACAGTTCGATCTTCTCGCGGACAGTGGCCTTGATGGCCTCGGCGCCGGGAGCCAGCAGCTTGCGGGGGTCGAAGCCCTTGCCCTGCAGGTCCTTGCCGGCCTCGATGTACTTACGGGTAGCATCGGCGAAGCTCAGCTGGCACTCAGTGTTGACGTTGATCTTGGAGACGCCCAGGCTGATGGCCTTGCGGATCATGTCAGCCGGGATGCCCGTGCCGCCGTGCAGCACCAGGGGGATGTTATCGGTGGCGTTGTGGATCTTGTCCAGAGCCTCGAAGTTCAGGCCCTTCCAGTTGGCGGGGTACTTGCCGTGGATGTTGCCGATGCCGGCAGCCAGGAAGTCGATGCCCAGGGCAGCGATCTTGGCGCACTCAGCGGGATCAGCGACTTCGCCCATACCGATGACGCCGTCTTCCTCGCCGCCGATGGAACCGACCTCAGCCTCAATGGACAGGCCGTGGTCATGGGCCAGGGCAACCAGCTCGGTGGTCTTGGCAACGTTCTCATCGATGTCGTAGTGGCTGCCATCAAACATGATGGAAGTGAAGCCGGCGGCGACGCAGGCCTTAGCGCCCTCGTAGGTGCCATGGTCCAGGTGCAGGGCAACGGGAACGGTGATGCCCAGGCTCTCGTCCATGGCCTTGACCATGGCAGCAACGGTCTTGAAACCGGTCATATATTTGCCGGCACCCTCAGAAACACCGAGGATGACGGGGGAGTTCATCTCCTGTGCAGTGAGCAGAACGCTCTTGGTCCATTCCAGGTTGTTGATGTTGAACTGACCGACAGCATAGTGGCCATCGCGTGCTTTCAGCAGCATATTGGTAGCATTTACCAGCATATCACATACCTCCACATGATTGTTAAGCGGTGGCACTGGCGTTCAGCCCACCGATAAGCCTATTATAACCCGACTTTGACAAAAAATCAACAGCTAATTTCAGAACTTTCATGCACTTTTGGCGCACTGTACCAAAGATTGCCAGCCTTTGCAAAAATTTGGCAGTTTTGTCAGCTTAGCGGGGGAATCGGAGGCAAGAAATCAGCTTTTTTCCCATCTTGACAAAAGAGTTTATCCAACCTGTTATGTGGATAACTTTTCCACCCCTTGTGGAAAACGCACCCCCGTTTTTGTGGAAAACTTGGCTGCTATGCTGGTTTTCCACATTTTCAACAGAGTTTTCAACAAGGGGAAAGTGGGTTTTCCACTACGGTTTGTATAAACAACGCTTTATCGCGCACCCGCCAGGGGGTCTTTGTACTTTTGGCGCATTGCGGCAGCAGCAGTTGTAAAAAAGCAGTACAGACCCGCTAAAAAGCGCAAAATAAAGGTGACAAAAGGCCGCGGGGTGTGCTATACTGTTATCTGTATAGCCAGCCTTTTCACCGCTGGTGCATTTTTCAACAATTACCGGGGCCATGCCCCGCAGGAGGTACCCTATGGAAAAGATTGCCCGCGAGCAGGCTGAACCGCGCACCGACACGCTGGTATGGGGCAAAAATGCCGTGACCGAGCTGCTGAAAAGCGGCGGCGCGGTGGATACTGTCTATCTGGCAGACTCGCTGCCGCAGCCGGTTGCCGGCTATTACACCGCCCTGGCCAAGCAGACCGGCGCGGTGGTCAAACGGGTACCCGGCCATAAGCTGCAAAAGATCTGCGGTACCGACGACCACCAGGGCGTGGCCGCCCGCGCCGCCGAGGTGCAGTATGCCTCGCTGGAGGATCTGTTTGCCGCTGCTGAGGCCAAAAGCGAAGCACCGTTCCTGGTGCTGTGCGATGGGGTAGAGGACCCCCACAACCTGGGTGCCATCATCCGCTCGGCTTACCTGTGCGGCGCCCACGGCGTGGTCATCCCCAAGCGCGGCGGCGTCGGCGTGACCGGCACTGTGATGAAATCCAGCGCCGGGGCAGCGGCCCGCCTGCCGGTGGCTCGCGTGTCCAACCTGGCGCAGGCCATCCGCACTATTAAGGAACATAACATCTTCGTCTACTGCGCTGACCTGGGCGGTGCACCGCTGGCCAGGACCGACCTGTCCGGCCCGGTGGCCCTGGTGCTGGGCAGCGAGGGCGGCGGTCCCTCCGCCCTGACCCGCAAGCTTTGCGACGCCGCCGTCACGCTGGAGATGGCCCCCGGCCAGTCCACCGGCGTGGACAGCTACAACGTCAGCGTGGCTGCCGGCATCCTGTGCTACGACGTACTGCGCCGCCGCACCGCCAAAAAGTAATTTGTATCTCTACCTTATAAAGGGAGCATAAAAATGCCAAGCAAACGTACCAATGATTCGGTAGACCGCATCCTGGCGGATTTGAACCAGCGCCAGGCGGCGGACGGCGTACGCGCCAGCGTCACCGATCATCAGGTCGATGAAATTTTGCGCAGTGTGGGCATTTCCACCACGCCGCTGCAGAACACGCCGACCCGGGACAGCCAGATCGCTTTTTCCGATTTCAGCGGTCCTGACGATTTTGATGAAATTATGCGCAGTGCCGGGGCAACTTCTGCACCTGCCTCCATGCCCGCACCGGCACCCCACCGCACAACGGAAACGCCCCGTGCGGCAGTCCCCCAGCGGCCGGTGCAATCTGTCCCGGATGCCCAGCCGGCTGCCGCCCCTGCGGCCCCAGTGCGTCCGGCCCAGCCCGTGCAGCCTGTGCAAAATGTGCAGCCTGCCCGGCCGGTGCAGCAACCCGCTCCCACCGAGAGCAGCACCCAGGACACCACCCGCACCGGCATCATCAAGGACTTTCTGCGCAAGATGGCCCCGGAGGGGGATGTTTCCAACACCACCGCGCTGAACGAGGGCAAAGCGGATTTCCAGCGCTTCTTCGCCGATTCCGTCGCCGTCGTGCCCGATGAAAAGGGCCGTTTCCACGACACCGGCAAGAAAAAGCGCTGGCCTTTCGGCCTGAAACCCGCCGACGACACCGACCATTTCGAGCCGATCAACGTCTCGCTGGGCGGCGGCCACACCGATGCCCCCGCGCAAAGTTCCTACCAGACCGAGGATGAATATTTCCCGGATGAAGCCGAGGCCGAGCAGGCCCCGCCGCCGAAGCCCGCCCGCAAGCACGGCTTCTTGAACAGCCTGTTTGGCGGTAGCCGCAGCGCCGATACCGACGCCACCGACGAGCTGATGATCCCCGAGGAGCGGCAGGACGAGCCGACGATGGCTCCGCTGCGCCCGGCCATCCAGCCGGAGCCGGAGACCAGCACCAACGTCTGGCGCAGCAAATACACCCAGCCCCAAAGCGAATCTTCCGGCAGCACGCTGGTCGGTGCTACCCTGACAGGCGACACACTGCAAATGCTGCGAGGCGTCGTCAACGAGCAAAAAAACAGCCGCACCCCTGCCCGCGACCCGGGCGCCACCAGCACGATCTACCGTAAAAAGCGCAGCACCGTGGAATTCACCCCCGGTCAAAAGCGCAGCACGCCGCCCCCGGCTCAGCCCACGCCGCTGCAGGGACCGGTAGGTGAGCCGCTGGACCTGCCCGGCCTGGAGAGCACCCAGGCCATCCAGCCCGGCCAGACCACCACCGGCTTTACGATGCAGCTCGGTTCAGTCGCGCCAACGCCGTCGGACAGCACCCAGCAGTTCATGAGCGCTTACAACGCCGTGCGCCCCCATACGGCCCAGCCGCAGCCTGCCCAACCCGCAGCGCCGCAGCCCGCGCCCCAGGTCGATACCGTACCGCAGCCCGATACGACTGCCCTGGCTCCTGCTATGGACGAGCCGACCCTGATGGCCGACAGCTATCACCACACCCGCGATGCCGTGGACGATCTGGTGGATACCCTGACCGGGCGCATCCGCCTAACGCCGGTCACGCCCGATGCCGCCGCCCAGCCTGCCCAGACGCAGCCGTTCCGGCAGGCCCCGCAGGCACAGCCCGCCCATACCGGCTTCACGCAGGATCTGGGCAGCTACGCGGCCCCTGCCGCACCAGCCCACACCGGTTTTACCCAAAACCTGGGCCAGGCTCCCGTCGAGCCTGCCACCGGCTCCTTTGTGGATAACATCGCCAACGCCATCAACACCGGCGCGATCTCCGACGAGACCACTCGCTACGACGAGATGGCCGCCCGGCTCACCTCCAATCTGGAGGAGGAAGCAGGGGAGAGCACCGCTCACACCGGCCTGCTGGACAAGTTCCGCCTGGGCGGGTTCCATCTGGGCGGCAAGGCCGACGATGAATCGGCGGATTCCGCTGCCCAGCCCTTTGACACTGCCGAGATCCCCGTGTCCCGCCGCCGCGATTACGAGAGCGCCGAGGACGCCCCCGCCGTGCGCAAGGAGCTGGACGAGAACCTGCTGCATCTGACTACCGCCTGCATCGTAAGCGGCGCGGCGGCTCTGGTGCTGCTGGTGCTGGCATTCATTGCCGCCGCCCTGCCCGCCATGCCCGGCGTTCTGGCCGGGGAAACCGTCTACCCGGCCGTAGCCCTGGTGCTGCTGGCCGCGGCCGCCGGTATCAACTGGAAAACACTGCTGAACGGTTTGCAGGGTCTGGCCAAAAAGCCGACCCCCGACAGCCTGACCGCTTTGGCCGTAGTGGGTGCGCTGCTGCAGGCGCTCATCGTGCTGGTCACAAAAGGCTACACGAACGAGGTCACCCTGCTGGCCGGGCCTGCCGCGCTGGTGCTCTGCGTCAACACCGTAGGCAAGCGGATGAACGCCGCCACCGTGCGGGATAACTTCCAGCTCGTCAGCAAAAATGTAGACCACGCCGTAGCCTACCGGCTGAAAGACGCCGGCGCGCTGCGGGCGGCCTCTCAGGGGTTGGCCCAGCCGCACCCGTCGGTGCTGGTCAGCCGCCCGACGCAGATCTTCCGTGGTTTCCTGGCCAGCAGCGCCGCTGCCGGTACCAGCGATAAAAACCAGCAGCAGTTTGCCTGGGCCGCAGGCGGCTGCGCACTGCTGGGCTTCCTGATCACTGTCATCCGCACCCACAACCTGACCAGCGCTGTCACCATTTTGGCCAGCATTTTGTGCTTGGCCGCGCCGCTGGCGGGTACGCTGTTGGCAGCCCTGCCCGCACGCCTGATGCAGCGCAGCGCCGCCCAGGTGGGCGCGGTCGTGCCGGGCTGGCGTGACATCCGCCAGCTGGGCCGCATCAACGTCATCCAGGTCACCGCGCGGGATCTCTTCCCCCAGGGGTGCGTCACACTGGCGGGCATCAAGCCCATCAAAAACGCCCCCATCGACCTGGCCATCGTCTATGCCGCCTCCATCATGGCTGAGGCCTGCCCCACGCTGCGGGATGTCTTCTTGAATATGCTGGGCGACCGCAGCATGATTGCCAAGGTGGATGACCGCGAGGCCGTCTACGGCAAGGGCTACATCGGCTGGGTCAACAAGCGCCGCGTGCTGGTAGGCAACCGCAGCCTGATGCAGGATTACGGCGTCAAGCTGCCCAGCCTGGAGTACGAGCAGCACCATACCGTCAACCAGCGCCGCATGATCTACCTGGCCGTCTCCGGCAAACTGTTTGCCATGTTCCAGGTGGCCTACCAGCGTGATCCGGACACTGCCGCCGTGCTGGACAGCCTGCGCCATTCCGGCCTGTCGCTGATCGTCGACTGCGACGATTTCAACTGCGATACCGCCCTGCTGGAGGCTGCCTACAGCCTGCCCGCCGGGGCCGTGAAGGTGCTGAACACCGCCGAGCATGAGCTGATGAACCCGGCCACCGCCTGGCTGCCGGAAAGCGACGGCAACATGCTGCATCTGGGCAGCTTTGCCAGCTTTGTGGGCGGCCTGGAAGCTGCCGCCGGTGCTGCCGAGGGCGAGCGCAAGTCCGCCGTCGTCGTCACTGCCTCGGTGCTTATCAGCTGCGTTTTGGGCGTACTGCTGACCCTGACCGGCGGCCTGGCCACCCTGCCGCTGCCCGCACTGGTATTGTACCAGGCCGCGTGGTGCGTGCTGGCTATGATCTTCCCGCTGTTCCAGCGGTATTAAATTTCCGTATTGTTGTAGAGAGGGGTTACGCCTGTGTACCGTGCCAAAGAAAAGCAGATGTCGATTTATGACTATCTGCCGCCGTACCATGGAGAACTGCGCGATAAAAACCGCTGGGTCCGCCTGGCCGAAGCCATCGATTGGGACCGTTTTGAGCAGGGCTACAGTGAATTGTTTGCCCCCAGCGGCAAAGCGGCCATCTCGGCCCGCATCGCGCTGGGCTGCCGTGTTATCCAGCTGCATTACGAGGTCTCGGACCGTGAGGTGGTGCAGCTGGTGCGGGAAAGCCCCTACCTGCAGTATTTTTTGGGCATGGAAACTTTCAGCGATGAGATGCCGTTTTCTGCCCGCACGGTAGCGCGGTTCCGCGCCCGTATCCCCGATAAAGTGGTGCGCCCGGCCGTAAGGCTGCTGCGCAGCTTTGTATAAAGCTGTAGTTTGCACAAACAATACTACAGCACCGCAAATCCCATAAAAAGTATATAATGAGGTCTAAATGGAAATTTTTCTCGATGCACTGTTGGATGCGCTGATCGACGGCGTAAAAATGCTGCCCTTTTTGTATCTGGCATATCTGCTGATCGAATGGCTGGAGCGCCACCACGGCGAGAACATTGAAAACGCCCTCGCCGGCGGCGGTCGCTGGGGCTTTTTGCCCGGCGCACTGCTGGGCTGTGTGCCCCAGTGTGGTTTCAGCGCGGTCGCATCCAACTTTTACGCCAGCCGGGTCATCACCCCCGGCACATTGCTGGCCGTATTTATCGCCACCAGCGACGAGGCCATTCCGCTACTGGCCGCTGAGCCAAGCCAGTGGACCACCCTGGTCTTGCTGATCGTCTGCAAGATCATTTTTGCCATCGTAGGCGGCGTGCTGCTGGACTTCCCGCTGCGCAAGGTGCTGCCCCACTCGCTGTACGGCGGGTACGAGGGCCACGCCGATGAGGTGGACTGCCACGAGGAGCACGAGGAGACCAGCAGCATCTTCCTGGCCGCTCTGCGCCACACGCTGGAAATTTTCGTGTTCATTCTGCTCTTCAGCTTCCTGATCGGGCTTATTTTTGAGTCCGTGGGCGAGGACGCCATCACCGGTATCTTAGGCGGCATGGGCATCTTCCAGCCGATGCTGACCGCGCTGGTCGGCCTTGTGCCCAACTGCGCCGCCAGTGTGCTGCTGGCCCAGCTGTATATAGAGGGGGCCATCACCTTTGGTAGCCTGTTTGCCGGGCTGACCGCCGGCGCAGGCGTGGGCCTGGCCGTGTTGTGGCGTGTGAACCCCAGCTGGAAGCAAAACCTGTTTATGACCGGGCTGCTGTGGGCCGTTGGCGCCGCGGCAGGCATGGTGCTGCAACTGATTCTCTAAGGCCATACCGCACAATTCCCGCCCCGCGGGGCTGTGCGGTTTTATAGTAAAACCGTAAAAATTTCGGCAGGAGGTACTTATCCTATGCGGTACTCGATCGAAAATGATACCCTGCGTCTGACCGTCGACACCCACGGTGCCGAGGCTGTCAGCGTCATCCACAAGCCCACCGGAGCCGAGCTGCTCTGGTCCGGCGATCCTTCCGTCTGGGGCCGCCACGCGCCCATTCTGTTCCCTTACACCGGCAAGCTGACCGGCGGCAAGATGATTGCCAAGGGCGTAGAATACGCCGGCGGCCAGCACGGCTTTGCCCGCGATGTGGAGCACGCCATGACCCGTCACACCGCCGACACGCTGGAGTTTGAGCTGCACGCCAACCCCGAAACGCTGCCCAAATGGCCCTACGCCTTTGTGCTGCGCTCCACTTTTGTGCTGGACGGCGAGACCATCCACCACACCCTGACTGTGGAGAACCCCGTGGAGGAGCAGCTGCGCTTTGGCATCGGCTATCACCCCGCCTTTGCGCTGCCCTTTGACGACCGCCATACCACCGAGGATTACGAGATCCGCTTTGACGGGCTGGAGTCCCCGCTGTGCGTCAGCGCCATTCCCAACGGCCTGCTGAATGGCCAGAGTTACTATCTGGCCCGCAACACCGAGACCATCCCCCTAACCGACGACCTGTTCGACAGTGACAGCCATTGCATGGTCAACCTGAAGACCGCCCATGTCTCCGTTGTGGAGAAGGACACCGGCCGCAGCGTGATTTGCAACGTGGAGGGCTACCCCTACGTGCTGATCTGGTCCGCCGCCAAAAAGCCGCTGCACTTTATCTGCATCGAGCCCTGGCACAGCCTGCCCGGCGAGGAGAACGGCCCCCTGGAGTGGGAGCAGCGCCCCTGCGCCGCCAGCCTGAAGAAAGGCGAAAGCTGGTCCACCACCCTTTCCACCACCTTTGTGCGCTAAGCGGGGGACCGTATGACAAAGACAAAGGCATTTTTGCAAAAACATCGCTGGAGTCTGACCGGCGCCCTGCTTGGGGCGCTGGTTTTTCTCGTACTATACGGCGTGCGGGTGCTGGATCCTCTCTGTGTGGACTGGATCTTGAACAATCCAAGCCCGGACCCGTCCCAGCATTATCTGGGCTGGGTGTTTTACCGCCGCAGCGGTTGGCACCTGCCGTATCTGGGCGCAAACTACAGTGCCATTTACCCCTACCGCACCAGCATTTTGTACACCGATTCCATCCCGCTGCTGGCCGTGGTCTGCAAGCTGCTGGGCGGGGTGCTGCCCGCGCGTTTCCAGTACTTAGGGCTGTGGGGGCTGTTCTGCTATGCCATGCAGGGCGGTCTGGCCCAAGCGCTCATTGCCCGCATCGGCGGCGTGCGCCCGCAGGATACCGCAAAAAACTGGGCCAGCGTACTGGGCGCCGGGGTGCTGGTGCTGTTCCCGGCGCTGAACATCCGCATGTTTGCCCACACGGCGCTGGCCGCCAACTGGCTGGTGCTGCTGGCCCTGTGGGTGTGGCTGTGTGCCGAGCAATCCGAAAATAGGCCGTCCACCGGAAAACTCTGCCTGTGGTGGGGTGTGTTGGGGCTGCTGTGTGCGGGCATCCATCTGTATTATCTGCCCATGGTGGGTATGGTGCTGGTGGCCGCCTGTGTGCAGCGCGGGCTGGAAAAGCGCGGCCCCGCCGCCGTTGTGCTGCCCATCGTCAGCTTTTGCGCCGTGGCGCTGGCCGAACTGTTTGTGCTGGGAGCCTTTGCCGCCAACTTTGCGGGCTACTCCAACGGCTATTTGAGCGGTGCCGACCTAGCCAACCTGTTTGTGCCGGGTCTGGGTGCCAGCTGGGAACAGGAAGTGTACGCGGGCCTGGGCACCACCGCGGCCGTCGTGCTGGCACTGGCCGGTTTGTTGGTACAACGCAAAAAAGCGGCAGAGTTCTTCCGCCGCCATACCCATATTGTGGCTGCCGCTGTTGTGCTGCTGATTCTGGACGCCGTCGCCTCGATGGGCAACACCGTCACCTTCGGGGGCCGCACGCTGTTTACCGTGCCCATCCCGCAGGTGCTGATGGATTTCTGGGCCATGTTCTCCAGCTGCGCCCGTCTGGCCTGGCTGGCCGGCATGCTGCTGGCCGTGGCGGCCTGCGGGCTGGTGCTGCGGTTCTGGAACGGTGCCGCGGCCGCTGTGCTGCTGGCTGTCTGCGCCGCCGCCCAGGGCTTTGGCCTGCGTACCGAGCTTACCAAGCGTTACACCACCTACCACGATGCCGCTTATTACGAGGACACCACCCAACTGACCGACCCGGCCTGGGAGCAGCTGGCTGCCAGCGGGCAGTTCAGCCGCCTGGCCTTTGCCAGCTTCGACTTTGAACACGACGACTTCTGGGACCTCGTTGCCTTTGCCGCCGACCACGGCTGGACCTCCAACAGCTTCTACATGGGCCACATGGACGGCAACCTGGCGGCGGTGACGCTGGCAGGGGAGATGAACACCCTCGCGCCGGACACGCTCTACGCCTTCATCGATGAGGACGAGCTGGCCCGCAGCGACTACGCGCTGCACTATTACCGGCTGGACGGCATCCTGCTGGGCAGCGTGGAGCCGATCCATGGCCTGACCGAGGAGCCTGCTGTTGACATCCCCGCCCACACGATGGCGCTGCAAAAATCCAGCGTCATCAACGGCACGGCGGACGCCGACACCGTGACCCTGAACGAGGGCGGCGAACTGCTGACCGAAGCCTGGATGCTCTTCCCCGGCAGCTACCGCGTCACCCTGACCGGCAGTGGGTTCGACCACAGTTATATCTATGCCCGCCACGGGCTTATCAACCAGGAGACCTACAAGATGGAGGTCAACTTTACCGGCATTGCCCCGGATGAGATGGTGTTTGAGTTTTCCACCGGCGAGCCGCTCTACTACTGGCGCACCGCCGTCCACGCGCTGGACGATACGCCCATCGCCGTTACGGTTATCAAGGTAGAAAAGATTGGCTAATCGTCTGTTTTATCGCCGCCCTGCCGATAAGCGGTGGGGGAAACCCCATACTGCCGGGTGAACGCCCGCGTAAAGTAGGATGCATTGCTGAACCCGCACCGTGCGGCGATCTCCAGCACGGTGTACCGGCTGCCCCGCAGCAGGGTAGCGGCCTTTTCCAGCCGAAAGTGGATGAGGTACTGCGCAAAGCTGGTGCCGGTCAGGTCGTGGAACCGCTTCATAAAGTGGCTGCTGCTGTAGCCGCACTGGGCGCTGATGGCCGCCACCGTGATTTTCTCCGCATAGTGACGGTCCACGTACTGCACGGTCTGGCGCAGAAGGCGGGTGTCCCGGTGCTCGGCCCCGGCCGGGTGCCGGGCGGGCGTGGCAGCTTTGCACAGCGCATCCATCACGCCGTACAGGCAGGCTTTTATGCGCAGTGCCGTGTTTTCTTTGCGGTTTTCAATCAGCATTTTTACGTTTACAGGCAGCTCCCTGCCCAGGGGGCTGCCTTTTTGTATATGGGCAGGCACTTCCATGCGGCCGTCCGCCAGCGGGGCCAAAAAGCGGCGGTATGTCTCGCTGTCCGGCGGCTCCAGCAGCGAGAAGCGGAACAGGATGTTGTAATAGCGGAACGTCCCGGCCCCCGCCGCCGCGATGGCGTGGATCTGCCCGGGCAAAATCACTGCCACATCGCCGGTGTGCAGGGTAACCGTTGCCCGGTCAATGGTGATGCTGCCGCTGCCGGTTTCGCAGTAAATCAGCTCCATTTCCTCGTGGTAGTGCAGGGGATAGGCCGGGATAAACGTGGGGATGATACCGCAGTAGACGGCAAAAGGGAAGGCTTCGCTGCCATGGACTTTTACCTCCTGCCCATCGGGCAGAATGGCAGGGTTTGGGGGCAGATAGGACATAGGCGGCACCTCGTTTGCAAAAACATAGGATTCTGTTATAAGTATAAGACTTTTATGGATGAAACGCAAGGAAAATCATAGTATAATGACAGCGTAGTAATTTGTAAGAGGTGTCTGTATGGGTTTTCGTTCTTCTTCTGTTTCCGGGGGCGGGATTACCGGCTTTTTTGGCGACCGCGCCTTTGCCCGCAGCCTGATGCACATTGCTTTGCCGGTCACGCTGCAAAGCATGCTGCGGGCCTCCTTCAGCATCATTGACCAGGTCATGATCGGCCAGCTGGGCAGCGCCAGCATTTCGGGCATCGGGCTGGGCGGCAAGTTTGCATCTATTCACAATGTGGTGCTCAGCGCCGTCACGGCAGCGGGGGCCATCCTCATTTCCCAATATCTGGGGCAGGGCAGCCGTAAAAACGCGGCCCGCAGCTACAGCGTCAACCTGCTGGTGTCGCTGGCCATTACAGCGGTGTTTACGCTGGTCTCCACCCGGTTTGCCGAGCCGATTCTGGGCCTCTACACCCAGGACGATGCCACCCGCGCGCTGGGGCAAACGTATTTGCAGACTTACGCCTGGTCGTTCTTCCCGGCGGCGCTGTCCGGCATGGCGGAGACACTGCTCTGCTGCATGGAGGCCGCCGTCTTCCCGCTCATTGCCAGCATGACCTCGCTGTGCATCAACACGGGGCTGAACTACCTGCTTATCTTCGGCCACGGCGGGCTGCCCGCACTGGGGGTGCAAGGCGCGGCAGTAGCCAGCGTGGCTGCGCAGGTGGTGTCCTGCTTACTTGTCTACCTGTTTTTGGCCGTGCGGCTGCGGCAAAAGCAGTGGCGGCTGCGGTTCACGCTGGGCTTCACTCGGCCGGAACTGCTTACCTACGCCAAAATTCTGCTGCCACTGCTGGCCAGTGAATTTTTGTGGAGCCTGGGCGAGAACGTCTACTCCGCCATCTACGGCAACATCGGCACCCAGGCCTGCGCCGCTATGACGATGACCACGCCCATCCAATGCCTGATGGTGGGCGCACTGTCGGGTCTGTCCAAGGCAGCGGCCATCCTTATTGGCAAGTCGCTGGGCACGCAGGAGTACGACCGCGCCTACCGCGACGCCCAGCGGTTGATGCGCTGCGGGCTGGCGACCTCGCTGGTGTTGTCGGCGCTGCTGTTGGTCTTCGGGCGGCTGTACACCACGATTTACCGTGTCGAGCCGGAGGTGCGAGCCACGGCCTACTTATTGCTGGTAGTGTTCGCCGTCATCTCGCCGGTCAAGGTGCAGAACATGATCCTGGGCGGCGGCATTTTAAAAAGCGGCGGCAAGACCAACTACACCCTGGCCATCGACCTCATCGGTACCTGGGGCTTCGGTGTGCCGCTGGGGTTCCTGGCGGCCTTTGTACTGAAATTGCCCGTCGTTCCGGTGTACTTTTTGCTCTCGCTGGAAGAATGTGTCCGCCTGGCGCTCTCGCTGCGGCTGTTCAAAAAGCGCAGCTGGATGCAGCAGTTGTAACGGAGGTGCAGCATGGATACAATACAGGTAAACGGGCAACCCTATACGGTAACGCGGCTGCTTGGCAAAGGGAAAGGCGGTTACTCCTATCTGGCGCAGGGGAGCGAGGGGCCTGTAGTGGTCAAACAGATTCACCATGAGCCGTGCAGCTACTACCAGTTTGGGGATAAGCTGCAAAGCGAACTGCGGGATTACCGCACATTGTCAGTCCTGGGCATCCCGATGCCGCGCCTGCTGGCGGTGGACGAAGCACAGGAACGGCTGGTGAAGCAGTACATCCCCGGCCCAACGGTGCTGGAACAGCTGCAAACGGGCACGCTGCCGCCGCAAGCCGAAGAGCAGATGCGGGCGCTGTGCCGCCTTTTGTACCCTGCCGGGCTGAATATCGATTACTTCCCCACCAATTTTATCCTGTGGGGCGGCGTGCTTTACTATGTGGATTACGAGTGCAATCCTTACGATGCACAGTGGGATTTTTCCCATTGGGGCAGCCGCTACTGGGCCGATACCCCTGAACTGCGCGCCTGGCTGCAGGAGCATGGGCAAAACTAAAGGCAAACTTTTTGCACAAATTTTAAAAATAGCCCCTTGCAAAATGGCGGCGTTTGCGCTATGATGTACGTATTCCGTTGAAACACAGATGTTTTCCGGAAAATGCCGTGCCGTAAGGCGATTGAGAGGATCATACGATGTCTTTACTGAAAAAGCTGGTTGGACTGACGATTGGCGCTGCCGCTGTGGGCGCCGCGGCTTACTTTTTGAACCGTAACGAGCATACCGAGGAGTACGAGCATATTTGGGGCCCGGAGGATGAAGCAGACGCCGAGGATGGCACTGCCGAGACCGCCGAGCCCGCTGACGATGCGTCTGCCGAGGCCGAAGAAGCCCCCGCTGCACCTGAAGAAACCGCTGCCGCTCCCGTAGAAGAAGCTCCCGAAGCGGAGGCCGCCCCTGGGCAGGCCCCCGCTGGAGATGACACCCCCAACGCCAACCCCGTTGAGCTGGGTGCCGTGGAAGTCCCCAAGACCGAGGACGGCAAGCTGGACGTTACCAAGATTGCCGACCCGGCTGATTTTGGTGATTGGGACGAACAGGGCTGCAAGGGCTGATAAGAAACCGCAAGGCGCATCTTTGGTTGCAAAGGTGCGCCTTTTTGCTATTTTATTGCCGTTTTCGCCAAGCAGCCGCACCCAAATTTGTACAGATTTCTTGTTTAACGCTTTACATCTTTACTGCGCTAAAGTATAATGTTGTTATGGAAAAGAGAGGTAGGAGACGTATTATGGAGCTGACTTTACAAAATTTCACCCCCGCCGAGCAGGCTACCTTCCGCCTGCGTGCCCTGTACGAGCAGGGCGGCTATCGCAAATACCGCGCCTCCCGGTTTGAGGAGTACGCCCTGTATCAGGAGTACCAGCGCTTTCTGCCGGACCCGCAGGTCATCACCTTTACCGACCTGGACGGCAAACTGCGAGCCATCAAGCCGGACGTGACGCTGTCCATCGCCAAGACGGCCCAGCCCGCCCCCGGCGAGTGCAAACGCTTTTATTATAATGAGGAAGTCTGCCGTGCCAGCCGCGAGAGCCACACCTTCCAGACCATCCACCAGATGGGCCTGGAGTGCATGGGCGAGGTGGACGAAGCCGCCCAGGCTGAGGTACTGCGCCTGGCACTGGCCAGCCTGGCCGCGCTGGATGTTCCCACCGTACTGGAAGTCAGCCACATGGGCTTTGTGACCGGCCTGCTGGATGTGCTGGATGTGCCTGCCACGGCCCACGCCCGGCTGGTGGAACTGCTGTGCGCCAAAAACGAACACGAGCTGCGCAAGGCTGCGTTGCAGGCCGGTGCTGATGAAGCCGGAGCCGATGCCCTTTGCGGTTTGCTTACCCTGCACGGGCCGTTCGGGGCCACCCTCACCGCCGCCAAGGCAGCCGCCATCAGCCCCGCGCAGAAAGCCGCACTGGCCGAACTGCTGGCCCTGCAAAATGCCCTGGGCGAAGCCGGCCGCGGCCTGCAGCTGGACCTGAGCATGGCCGATGAAGCCGAGTATTACAACGGCATCGTTTTTACCGGCTACGCGGCGGGCATCCCCCGCGCGGTGCTCAAAGGCGGCCAGTACGACTACCTGATGCAGCGCTTTACCCCCGGCGCTAAGGCCATCGGCTTTGCGATGTACTTAGACGAGCTGGAACGTCTGGCCGCACCGCTGCCGCCAGTACAGCAGCAGGGCGGGGAAAAGACCTGGCTGAACATTGCCCTGCCCAAGGGGCGCCTGGGCGACAAAGCCTACGCTTTGCTGGCCGGGGCAGGTTACAGCGCCAACGAGGACTACAACGACACCCGCAAACTGGTGGTGGAGAACCCCGAAGCCGGAGTGCGGTACTTCCTGGTCAAACCCAGCGACGTAGCCATCTACGTCGAACATGGCGCGGCCGACATCGGCATCGTGGGCAAGGATATTTTGACCGAGTCCGGCGCGGATGTCTACGAGCTGCTGGACACAGGCATGGGTAAGTGCCGCATGTGCGTGGCGGGCCCCAAGAACTTTGTGGATGATGAGAGCCGCGCCCTGCGGGTGGCGACCAAGTTCGTGAACATCGCCCGCGACCACTACGAGCGCCGGGGCCGCGATATCGACATTGTCAAACTCAACGGCTCCATCGAGCTTGCGCCGATTTTAGGGCTCTCCGACGTCATCGTCGATATTGTCGAGACGGGCACCACCTTAAAGGAAAACGACCTGACCGTGATTGAAGAATTTATGCCCATCTCGGCCCGGTTTATTGCCAACAAAGCCAGCTACAAGTTCAAATACGCCCAGCTTACTGAGCTGCTTGCCAAAATGAAGGAGGCCCTTGCACAATGATCCGCCTATATGATTTTGATGAAGTAAAGCCCGAAGAAATTTTGAACCGTGACATCCGCGCCGAAGCCGACGTGGAGGCCACCGTAGACGCCATCATTGCCGATGTGCGCGCCCGCGGCGATGCCGCCCTGCTGGATTACGCCGCCAAGTTTGACCACGCCCAGCTAACCAGCGTACAGGTCACCCAGGCCGAAATCGACGAGGCCTTTGCCGAACTGGAAGCCGGCGACCCGGAATTTATTACCACGCTGAAAATGGCCGCTTCCAACATCCGCCACTTCCACGAGCAGCAGCTGCACAAGAACTTTGTGCTGAACGACCGCCCCGGCATGGTGCTGGGCCAGAAGTACACCCCCATCCAGCGCGCGGGTGTTTACGTGCCCGGCGGCACGGCGGCCTACCCCTCTACCGTGCTGATGGACGTCATCCCCGCCAAGGTCGCGGGCGTGCAGCAGATCGTCATGACCACCCCCGCCGGCAAGGACGGCAAGGTCAACGCCGGTATCCTGGCGGCGGCGGTGATTGCCGGCATCGACTGCATCTTTAAGACCGGTGGTGCCCAGGCCGTGGCCGCCCTGGCCTACGGCACCGAGAGCGTGCCCGCTGTGGATAAGATCGTCGGCCCCGGCAACATTTACGTTGCCACCGCCAAGCGCAAGGTTTTTGGTAAAGTCGGCATCGATATGATCGCCGGCCCGTCGGAAATCCTGGTTTTGGCCGACGGCACCTGCAGCCCCGCCTGGGTCGCCGCCGACCTGTTGAGCCAGGCCGAGCACGATAAGCTGGCCACGCCGGTGCTGGTCACCGACAGCTGGGACCTGGCCAAGGCCGTACAGGCCGAGCTGGAAGTACAGATCCCGCAGCTGCCCCGCGCCGCCATTGCCCGCGCCAGCGTGGACACCAACGGTAAGATCATCGTCACCGATGACATGAAGAAGGCCATCGACGCCGTGAACATTATTGCGCCGGAGCATCTGGAGATCTGCGTGGACGACCCGTTTGCCGTTTTGAACGACATCCAGAACGCGGGCAGCATTTTCCTGGGCAAGAACGTGCCCGAGGCCTTGGGCGATTACTTTGCCGGCCCCAACCATACCCTGCCCACCAGCGGCACCGCGCGGTTCAGCAGCCCCCTGGGCGTGGATGATTTCGTCAAGAAGTCCAGCTTCATCTACTACACCCGCGAAGCCCTGGGCGAGGTCCAGGCCCGCATCGCCAACTTTGCCGAGCACGAGGGCCTGCACGCCCACGCCAAGAGCGTGACCATCCGGTTTGAGGACGAGCAAAAGGGGGAGTGAGCCCATGAGCCGCTATTTTACTAAAACGCTGGCTGCACTGGAGCCGTATGTGCCCGGCGAGCAGCTGAAAATTGACGACCTTGTCAAGCTCAACGCCAACGAAAACCCATACCCGCCCGCGCCCGGTGTAGCGGCGGCGGTGGAGGCGGCGGTGCCGGGGCTGCGGCTGTACTCGGACCTGTCCAACCGCGCACTGAACGAGGCTATCGCTGCCCACTGGGGCGTGCAGCCGGAGAATATTTTGTGCGGCAACGGCAGCGACGAGAACCTGCTGCTGGCCCTGCGGGCGTTCTGCGATGAAAACACGCCGCTGGCCTTTGCCGATGTAACCTACAGTTTTTACCCGGTTTTGTGCGATCTGCTGCATATTCCGCAGCATGTCATCCCGCTGGAGGACGACCTGACCATCGACTTGAAAAAGTACTGCGGCCTGCACGAGACGATCGTGATTGCCAACCCCAACGCCCCCACCAGCCTGCTGGCCCCTGTGGCCGCCATTGAGGAAGTGCTGCGTACCAACCCCGACAACATTGTGGTGGTGGACGAGACCTATGTAGAGTTTGCCCCTGCCGGGTCCAGCTGCCTGCCGCTGCTGGAAAAGTACGAGAACCTCGTTATCACGCACACTTTCTCCAAGACCCACAACCTGGCGGGCGCGCGGCTGGGCTACTGCATCGCCCGGCCGGGGCTGATCACCGACATGAACCGCGTCAAGTTCAGCTACAGTCCCTACAACGTCAACTCGATGACCCAGGCCGCGGGTACGGCCGCCATCCGGGACGAGGCCTACTTCCACGAGGTGACCGCCAAGCTGCTGGCCACCCGCACCGCCGCCACCGAAGGCCTGCGCCAGCGCGGTTTTACCGTGTTTGACTCAGCCACCAATTTCCTGTTTGCCACCACCGACCGCATGCCCTGCAAGGAAATTTTTGAGAAATTGCGGGCGCAGGGCATCCTCATCCGCCATTTCAACGCGCCGCGCATTTCCAACTACCTGCGCATCACCATCGGCACCGACGCCGAGATGCAGCGCTTCTTTGCGGCGTTGGATGAGATTTTAGGTGCCTGATATGGACATGTATGACCGCATCCAGCGCCAACCGGCCCGGCGGCAGCACATTACGCCGGGTGCGGCCGTTCTGGCGGCCTTTGGGTTTCTGGTGGCAGCAACCTGCATCGGCATGTTGGCGTATGCGGCACGGTATCAATTGCGGTATCGACATTTTATCAATGATTTTTCCGCCAGTTTGGCCGCATCCAACAAAATGTCCCTGCGCATGACCTGGCAGGACGAGGATGTGCCCATCACCACGGACCAGGCCAGCCGCCTGTGCCGCCGCATCACGACGGCCGGGGCGGGGAAGGTGCAAAAGAACGTCCCCGATGGCGACGAATGCCAACTCGTTTTTGGCGATGGCGCTTCGCTGACCATGTGGCAGGTAGATATTCCTGAAAAAAATGCGGCCAACCCTACTGGCACTTTTATCCGCTATGCCGATGCTGACGGGCGAATTTATCAATATGATACCGACCAATTGCTGTTTACGGAAATCGCTGCAATTTTAGCTTTACCATAGGGGAGGGAACTATATGATTGCTATTGTTGATTACGGCGTGGGGAACCTGTTCAGCTTGTCGTCCAGCGTGCGGAGCCTGGGGGCTGAGGTGCGGGTGACCCATGAAGCCGCCGACCTGCATGCCGCCAGCCATATCCTGCTGCCCGGCGTGGGTGCCTTCGGCGACGCCATGGCCAAGCTGGAGGCTACCGGCCTGGTGCCCGTACTAAAAAAGGAAGTTGAGACCAAGCCGCTGCTGGGCATCTGCTTAGGCATGCAGCTGCTGTTTGACAAAAGCTTCGAGTACGGCGAACACGCCGGCCTGGGCCTCATCCCCGGCGAGGTCTGCCCGCTGGCGGACGACCTGACCGATGCCAGCTTAAAAGTACCGCACATTGGCTGGAACGCGCTGGACATCGTGCCCGGACGCGAGAACGACCCGCTGTTCAAGTACGTGAAAAACGGCGAGTACGTCTACTACGTGCACAGCTACTACGCCAAAAACTGCGCTGCTTCGACCCTTGCCACCAGCGAGTACAGCATCCCTGTCACCGGCGCGGTGCGCAGCGGCAATGTCTACGGCACACAGTTCCACCCGGAGAAATCCGGCGATACCGGCCTTCGGCTGCTGAAAGCCTTTGCCGAACTGTAAGCTGAATGGAGGGACACTATGAAATTATATCCTGCCATTGACCTGCGGGGCGGCCAGGCCGTGCGTCTCTACCAGGGCGACTACGACCAGATGACCGTCTACAACGCCGACCCCGTGGCCCAGGCCAAAGCCTTTGTGACCGCCGGAGCCAAGTACCTGCACGTTGTTGACCTGGACGGCGCCAAGGACGACACCACCGCCAACCTGCAGACCATCGCCGCCATTGCCAAACAGGGCGGCTTAAAGATTGAGGTCGGCGGCGGCATCCGGGACGAGGAGCGCATCAAGCGCTACCTGGATTTAGGCGTGGACCGCTGCATTTTGGGCACCATCGCCGTGAAAAACTTTGCCTTTACCGCCGAGATGGCGCAGAAGTACGGCGCACAGATTGCCGTGGGCGTCGACATGAAAAACGGCCTGGTAGCCGTGAACGGCTGGAAGGAAGTTACCCCCGAGCCGGGCGTGGCGTTCTGCCGCCGCTGCGCCGGGGTGGGCGTCAAGGCTATCATCGCCACTGATATTTCCCGGGACGGCACGATGCAGGGCACCAACATGGACCTGTACCGCGAACTGCTGACCATCCCCGGGCTGGAAATTACCGCTTCCGGCGGCATTGCGGCGCTGGACGAACTGGCCGAGCTACAGAAAATGCACTGCCACGCCGCCATTTTAGGCAAATCCATCTACACCGGGGCCATCGACCTGGCGCAGGCCGTGCGCCTGTACCAGGACTAAATCGGCAGGGGAGGGAAGTTGTATGATAACAAAGCGAATCATTCCGTGTCTCGACGTCAAAAACGGCCGCGTTGTCAAGGGCGTGAATTTTGAGGGCCTGCAGGACATGGCAGACCCTGTCGAAATGGCGCGCTACTACAACGCATCCGGCGCAGACGAGCTGGTGTTTTACGACATCACCGCCAGCGTTGAGGGCCGCGGCCTGTTCACCGATATTTTGCGGGAAGTTGCCAGCCAGATCTTTATCCCGCTGACGGTGGGCGGCGGCATCAACACGCTGGACGACTTCGACCGCGTGCTGAAATGCGGTGCCGACAAGGTCAGCGTAAACTCCGGCGCCATCCGCAACCCAGGCATCATCCCGGCGGCAGCGCAGAAATACGGCAACCAGTGCGTGGTGCTTTCCGCCGATATTAAACGTGTGGACAGCAAATTTATGCTGTTTGCCAAAGGCGGGCGCGAGAACACCGGCATCGATGCGCTGGATTGGCTGGAGCAGGGCGTCAAAAACGGTGCAGGTGAGCTGGTGGTCAACTCCATCGATACCGACGGCGTAAAGAACGGCTTCGATTTGGAGCTGCTGGACGCCGTGGCCGCGCGGTGCGCCGTGCCCATCATTGCCTCGGGCGGCGCAGGTAAGATGGACGACTTTGTGGAGCTGTTCCGCAATCACCCCGCCGTAGATGCCGGGCTGGCGGCGTCCATCTTCCACACCAAGCAGGTGGAGATCGGCGCACTGAAACAGTACCTGCGAAGCAATGGTATCGAAATGCGGGTGTGACCGCGAAAACCACTTGCCAAAATGCACAGAAAATAGTACAATAAAACTATCTTATTGTTAGGAGTATTTCACTATGGAAATTACGGAAAACACTAAGACGCTGAAATTTGATGCAAACGGTCTGATCCCCGCCATCGTGCAGGATCACTACACCAAAGAGGTACTGACCCTCGCTTACATGAACGCTGAGACCCTGGCCCTGACGATTGCCGAGGGCCGCACCGTGTTCTGGTCCCGCAGCCGCCAGGAAATTTGGCGTAAGGGCGAGACTTCCGGCAATGTGCAGCGCGTGGTGTCCATCACTGCCGATTGCGACAAGGACGCACTGGTCGTTGACGTTATCAAAAACGGCCCCGCCTGCCACACGGGGGCCGAGAGCTGCTTCTTCAACCCGGTGTATGTGTCGGACGAGCTGAAGCAGTTCACCTGGCAGGGGCTGTACGAACTCATCGAGGGCCGCAAGACTGACCCGAAAGAGGGCAGCTACACCACCTATCTGTTTGATAAGGGTCTGGAAAAGATCCTGAAAAAGGTCGGCGAGGAATCCACCGAGGTCATCATCGCCGGCGCAAAACGCGATAAAGAAGAGACGATTTACGAGATCAGCGACCTGGCGTACCACGTCATGGTGCTGATGATCGAACTGGGCATTTCGGTCGAGGATATTACCAAAGAGCTGGAAAAGCGGCATGTCATCGACCATAAGGTTAAGCAGGAAAGGATGCAGTAATATGGCCGGGGAGTACCTGAAAAGTTCCGTTCACGTTCATTCCAAACTGTGCGACGGCAAAAATACGCTGGAGGAAATGGCAGTAACCGCATGGAAGGCTGGCCTGCAGACGCTGGGTTTCAGCGGCCACAGCCACACCCCCTGCGACTTGGAGTATTGCATGACCCAAAGCCGCACGTCGCTGTACAAGGCAACGATCGCCAAGCTGAAAGAGCGCTATGCCGGCAAAATGGACATCCTGTGCGGGCTGGAATGGGATCTTTTCAGTGACGACGACCCCTATGCTTACGATTACTTCATCGGCAGTGCCCACTATGTCAAGGGCCCCAAAACCGGCAAATATTACGAGATCGATTGGCGCGAGGAAGACCTGCGCGCCTGCATCGATGACGATTTTGACGGCGACGGTCTGGCTGTGGCCGAGGCCTACTTTGCCAACGTGGCCAAGGTTGCCGAGAAGAAGCCCACCATCCTGGGCCACTTTGACCTGATCAAAAAGATCAATGACGGCAACAAGTTCTTTGACGAGAACGACCCGCGCTACACCGCTGCGGCTACCTCGGCTCTGATGGCCGCAGCCCGTAGCCGCTGCGTGCTGGAAGTAAACACCTCCGCCGCCTACCGCGGCTTCCGCAAGGATTATTTTCCCTCGGATGCTATCTTGAAGGAGTGGCTGGTGCTCTCCGGCAACGTGGTCATCACCGCCGATGCCCACGACACCAAGGCCCTGACCTACGGTTTCGAGGAAGCCGCCGCCCACCTGAAAGAGCTTGGCTACACCAAGGTGCAGGTGCTGGGCAAGAACGGCTTTACCCCCTGCGAGCTGTAAAATTTTGTAAAATTGCAATCTCCCTGGCTGTGTTTGAGACGATGCAGCCAGGGAGATTTTTTTCGTTGTATAGGGAGTTATGGTATACTGGGAATACAATTTAGGAATCACGGAGAGAAACATGGAAATAAAAGAATATACTGAATTCAAGGCCGATGAAATTTTGCAGCTGTATACGCAAGTTGGCTGGACCGCGTATACGGAAGATATTCCTGCATTGGAGCGCGGGTACAAAAATTCTCTGCTTATTTTGGCAGCATATGAAAACGGGGAACTGCTCGGCATTGTGCGGGTGGTGGGCGATGGTACCACCATTGTGCTTGTGCAGGATATTCTGGTGTACCCGGCAAGACAAAGACAGGGCATCGGCACTGCGCTGCTTAAGGCGGTGCTGGAACGATATAAGAATGTTCGACAGGTCCAATTGGTGACGGATAACACGCCTAAAACTGTGGCGTTTTATAAATCACTGGGCTTTCTTAATTTTGCAGAGTTTGGGTGCTGCGGGTTTATGCGGGGGTAGTTGGCAGGTCTATAGAGGAATTTAGGCCCCGAAGGGGTCAATAAGGAGAGCGGTCCAAAAGCGTTAAGAAAATTCAGCACTCCTGCAATTTTTAGCTTTTGGGCCGCTCGACCACATTATTGGGGTTCTTAGGGGCGAGTAGCCCCTAAGCCGGGCCTCCCGCGCTATCGGAAGTAGCAGGCACCTTTTTCGCTTCCTTTTTGGGTGTCCAAAAAGGAAGGCTTAAAGGCAAGATGCCGTTATAAAAGGCCCTGCCGCAAGGTAGGCAGGGCCGCAAAGCCGCGCAAGCAAAGAATTACAAATTTTTCCTATACTCCCTCGGTGTACACCCCACATACCGCAAAAAGCAGCTTCCAAAATGGCTCGGGCTGCTAAAGCCCGTAAACTCGGCCACTTCGGCAATGCTGTACGCCGAATTTTTAAGCAAGATCTCCGCCTGCTGGATGCGGTACTGCATCAAAAACTCCTTGGGCGGCATCCCCAGCATCCGGCGGAAACACCGGCATAACTCGCTGCGGCTGGTCAAGGCCTGCCGGGCCAGCTCTTCCAGGCTGAAATGCTCGCCGTAGTGGGCGTGCATGTAGTTCATGGCGCGCTTCAAGCGCTCCTCGTCCCGTTCCCGCTCCGGGGTCATCGGTTCGGGCACTTCGCCTTCCTGGCGGCAGAGCAGCAGCCAAATCTGACTAAGCAAAATTTTTATCTGCAAATGATACAGTGCCGGGTGCTGCGTGTACAGCGCCACAATGGCCCGCAGTGCTTCGCCCACGGCCTGCCCGCCGGGAGCCTGCGCGGTCTCGGCCAGGGTCAGGCAGCGGGGGCCGCTTTTCAGCATCGCCTCAAAGGCCTCCTGATACACCGCACCGTCCGCACTGCCGCTGATGAACTCTGGGTCCCACAAAAATGCGTAGAGCCTGCCGTAGCCCTTTTGCACCGGGTAGATCTGGTGCAGCACACCCCGGTTGACGAATATCAATTCGCCGGGGTGCAGATGCACCGTGCGCCCCTCCATCTGGCAGAGGAACTCGCCCTCGATAATCCAGGAGATCTGAATTTCCTCGTGCCAGTGCCAGCAGATGTAACCGTTTTTGAAGTCCGAGAAGTCGTCCAGATACACGCCCACCGGGAAATCCACGGTGCCGTGCATCTTAGTCTCCCGCAGAGAACTGTCTACCAGCGTTTCGTTCGCTTTGATCTGTTCCATTTTCCCCCGCCTGTACAAATTTCGTGTTTGGTACATTTTTGATAGTTTATTGCCCTGTTTTGTTTGTATTTCGTACCTTATCTTTTTATAATAGTACCATATTGACAGTACAAAGGTCAAGCACTACAGGAGGAAAACGCAATGAATGATATTATGAATCTCTTTTCGCTGAACGGTAAAAACGCTGTGGTCACGGGCGCCAATACCGGCCTGGGCCAGGGCATCTGCGTGGCGCTGGCAGCTGCCGGTGCCCACGTTTTCGGCGTAGCCCGCCGCAGCTGCGACGAGACCGCCGCCAAGATCGCCGCTGAGGGCGGCCAGTTTACCGAGGTCCGCGCCGACCTTTCGGACTTTGCCGCCATCGATTCTATCCTGGAGCAGGTCCACGCCCACGCTGACCGCATCGACATTCTGGTCAACAACGCCGGTATCATCAAGCGGTGCGACGCCATCGACGTCACCCCCGAGAACTGGGACGCCGTGGATTTCCTGAACGAGAAGATGGTGTTCTTCCTCTCCCAGGCCGTGGCCAAGCAGTGGGTCACCGACAAAAAGGGCGGCAAGATCATCAACATTGCCTCGATGCTCAGCTTTCAGGGCGGCATCCGCGTACCCGCCTACACCAGCAGCAAAAGCGCCGTCATGGGCATGACCAAGGCCCTGGCCAACGAGTGGGCCAAGTACGGCATCAACGTTAACGCCATCGCACCGGGCTACATGGCCACCAACAACACCAACCAACTGCGCCAGGATGAAGATCGCAGCGAGGAGATCCTAGCCCGCATCCCGGCAGGCCGCTGGGGCACTCCTGCCGATGTGGGCGGCGCGGCCATCTTCCTGGCGTCGGACGCCGCCGCTTACGTGAACGGCTACACCCTGGCCGTGGACGGCGGCTGGCTGGCCCGCTAAAAATTTTAGGCAATACCGCATGATTCTAAGTGCCGATACGGCGAGCGAGGTGCGGCAGCTGCTAAGCCAAAAGCGCA
>OLPT01000113.1_pt1 | contig 70980 bp, 98 predicted proteins | sample 1673051 | NCBI WGS metagenome assembly OLPT01 (sample SAMEA3136750, study PRJEB25190) | human gut metagenome | biome: human gut; feature: human-associated habitat; material: faeces | place: Austria | collected 2013
AAAATTTTCTCTTCCATAACAAGTCCCTCCTTATCAGGGTCGGAAGTGTTTCTTTCTGATATCAAAATCATATCATTTTGCAGAAGAACTGTCAAGTATTTTCAACAAAAAAACCCGCCTGCCCGGGTAAAGCGGGCAAAGCGGGGTCAAATGTTATAGGAGCACCGCGCACCGGGCAAGCAGGGTTCAGGCGTCTGCCTGCACTTCTCCCCCGATCAGCACCACGGCAACATCATTGACGTTGGTACCAGTAGCGCCTGTGATGATAAGCCCATCCACCGCCTGCAAGGCGTGGTAGGCATCGTTGTTTTGCAGGGTGTCGAACACGTTCCAGCCCTTTGCCGCCAGTGCTGCGGCGGTGTCGCCGTCCACATAGCCGCCGGCGGCATCGGTAGGGCCGTCGGTGCCGTCACTGCCCACCGAGAACACCGCCGCGTTTTGTCCGGCCAGTGCCGGGGCTGCGGCCAGCGCCAGCTCCTGATTGCGCCCGCCCAGCCCTTTGCCGGTCAGGTGCACCACGGTTTCCCCGCCCGCGATAAAGGCTAGCTTTTTTCCTTGTCCCGCATGGGTGCGGGCGATGGCCCCCAGAAAGCTGCCTGCCTCCCGCGCCTCGCAGCAGAGCCGGTCGGTGAGGAGGATGGGCTCATATCCCAGCTCCCGGCAGGCTTTAGCGGCAGCGGTGCACAGCTCTCGGACGCTGCCGGTGATCTGTGTGGTCACATTGTCAAGGGCTTTCGGCGTTTCCTGCGCCAGCAGCGCCTTCGCCTGTTCCGACAGATTCAGGTGGTATTTCTCCGCAATGGTAAGCGCTTGTGCACAGGTGGAGGAATCCGGCACCGCCGGGCCGCTGGCAATCATATCCAGCGGGTCGCCCAGAATATCGCTGAGCACGATGCTGAACACCCTTGCGGGCGCGCAGTGCTGTGCGAACCGACCGCCCTTGACAGCGGACAACCGCTTGCGGATGGTGTTCATCTCCACGATATCGGCTCCGCTGGCAAGGAGCTGATTTGTGATGTCCTGCAATTCCCCGCCGGGGACAAGCGGCTTTTCAAACAGGGCGCTGCCGCCGCCGGAAAGCAAAAACAACACCGTGTCCTCTGCGGTCAGTCCCTGCACCAGTGCCAAAGCTTTTTCGGTGGCTGCAAAGCTGTTGGCATCCGGCACGGGATGACCTGCCTCATAACAGCTTATGCCGGGGATTCTGCCTTTTACATGGCCGTACTTGGTCACCACCACGCCGCCGTCCACGCGCCCCAGTGTCTGCACGGCGGCGTGTGCCATCTGCCAAGCGGCCTTGCCTGCCGCCACCAGCAGTACTCTACCGCCTCCGGGCTGAAAGTTTTCCAGCGCGCGGCACACGGCTTTATCCGGCAGCACCGCCTGAATGCTGGAACAGATGATCTCATCCGCATCCCGCCGCAATGTGGTATTCATAATACAGTCCTCCTAACAGAGTTTGCCCATCCTCGATCCGAATGACCTGCTGCGCAATTTCCGGGTGATGCAGGGCTTTACGCGGTCAGGTCTTTTTTGCCGGGGTTCAGGATGAACCATACGCCCTCGCCTTCACGGCTGCGGTTTTCGTGGCTGCCGTAGTAGACATAGAGTTTGCTCAGGGATACCGCACCGATCTCTTCCGCAGTGGGGGCGGCGGCAGTCAGGGCTTCGGCGGTGACTGCGCCGTTCTCGGCTTCGCTCACGTCTGCCCATGCGGTCTCGTTGGCAGTCGTCAGTTCATTCACCTCGGCACGGCCCATGTATGCTGGAATGTTCTCCGGGTCAAGGCCGATGGCCTCGGTAAAAGACGCCACAGCCTCGGTGTAGTTCAGCTCGGTCAGGTATTTCCGTCCCAACTCGATCTTATCCGCTGCCGTAACCGCTTTTTTGCTTTTTTCAGTTGCTACATTTTGTATTCCTCCAAAGTGCAACCCCAAAGTTATGCTTCAAACATTTTCCAGCTGACACAGCCGTCCAGCCAGAATTTTCCGTTTCCAGAGGTCATGCGCACCTTATTCTGTGCATCCAGATCGTTAAAGTGCCACCACTCCGAGGCCAGCGGTGTCATGCCTGCATTGGTACAGTACCTCTGCAGCCGCCGCGCACCGTCTGTCATGGATGCCGATGCAGTGGCCCGCTTCCATGCGGTGGCCGAATTAGAAGTTACCGGGCCGGTAAAGCAGGCCGCCGCACTGCTCAGCTCGTGCATGGCAGAGGGCATGGCGTATTCCTCACCGGTCACCTGTACAAAGGGACACCCCGCCATGCTGTGCTCTGTCTGCTCAGTGATGCGCAGCAGGGTCGTGTCCATTGCCACACCGCGCTGATGGTTGGAAAGAGACGTTGCAATAAACCAGCCGATATTCCACGCGCCCTTGTTCAGCACCGTCATCAGTTCCTTGTCCGTCCTTGCCTTGGCGTACACTGCATCCTTTACCAGCATCTGCACCTCATAGGGCCGGAATGTCTCTATGATCTTCAGGCAATCGCCCGCCTTCAAGGCATTTTTCTGCGCTGCACCAACCTTTTTTGCCATAGCGTAATTGATAGGCATTAGATACTCATCCCGCCCAAGGCGCTGGTTGTAGAACAGGCCGTCATACAGTTTCTGTCCCGTAATGCCTTCAATATCCTTTCCGCAGGTTTTAAAAATCGATGCCTTGGCATTGGGGTTTTCGTATACGATGGAAGGCAGAACATCGGGCAGATTGATCATACACAGTTCATTTTCCAACCAGCCCACGGTGCCGTCCAGCAGGCAGACCTGCCAATATGCGCCAGACTCCTGCCGGATATAAAACATATCTCCCACTGCAAGTCTGCGCAGTACCGTACTGGTTCCATCCGGTCTCTCGTACAGCAGCATCACAGCCGCCCCTGCAAAGCCTGTTGAACCTTCCAACGGCAGTTCGAAGTTCTGGGGAACGCGGATGCCATCCCGCAGAACTGCATTGTCGTCCAGTGCTGCATTCCACATCGGTCCGGTTTCAGAGACCGGATCACTGACTTCCTGCTGCTGCCAGCTGACAGCCCGCTCTTCCACTGTGGGGTTCTGGCAGCCCGTCAGAAGCCATGCGCATGCCATGGCCGAAAGGCACAGAAAATCACGTCTTGTTGTTTTCATGTATTTTCCGTCCCTTCTTCCTGCTGTTCCTGTGCCGGAGTTTCCGGCGCTGTCGGTGCCTTCAATGCGGTCTCCTGCTCTGCCGCCGATCCCTCCGGCGACTGCGTCGGCTGTTGTGCCGCCGGGGCAGTCTGCCCCGCTTCCGTTGTTTCGGTCTGTGTCGGCTGCGCTTCCAGCAGTTCTTCCTCCGGCGGTTCGCCCTCTGCATCCTTTGCAAGATCGTCCTCCGGTGCCTGATCCCCAACCGGCTGAACACTGCCGCTGCCGTTCAGGTTGCTGCTAAGTGCGCCCTCCCCGAATGTGCCCGACTGACTGACGCCGTTGATAAAATAGTAGCTTTTTTCATGGGAATGATCCCATCCCTGCTTCGGTTCACCATTTGTCCCAAAAGCATAGGGCTGGCCGTCGATCACACACCACCCGGTCATCTGATTTCCGTTGCCGTCCAAATAGCGCGTGCCCGCATCCGTTTCAACCCAGCCGGCCTGACTGACACCGTCCACAAAGAAATAATCCTTTCCATCGATCTCTGTCCAGCCCTGTGCCGGTGCGCCGCTGTTGTTGTAGTATTTCAGGACGCCGTCCGTTTTTTTCCAACCGTTCAGTCGGTTTTTGACCCGTCCATCGCTATCCAGTTCCCAGACCTTTCCGTCCTCCTGATAAGTACCGGTGCGCGGATGTCCGGTTTCGTCAAAGCAGTACTGCACTCCGTCCAGCATGATCCAGCCGGTGTACAACTGGCCGGTCTCCGGTTGGAAATAGTAGTATTTTCCGTCTATCTTCGCTTCGCCCTGGGTGAGCGCTCCATCTGCGTTGGCATAGCCGACATAGCCGTTCTCTTCGATCCAGCCGGTCTTCAAAAAGTTGTTGCTGCCAAAATAGTAGAGCTTATAGTTGATCTCATACAGCCCCTGCGCACGGGTGCCGGTAGTCGGCGAGATATAGTAGCGATGCAGTCCTTCGCCGTGCCACCCCGTAGTCTTACTCTGGATCGCATTGTAAACTCCAAAAGCGGCCCCTGTGAGCAGACACAGGCACACCAGTACTACACCGACGGCTTTCAGCGGCGTTGCCGCCCTTCTTCTGCGCGTATTCTGCGTCACGCTAAACCGATATCGTTTGATCTTCTGGCGTTTCATTCTCATCTTCCCATATAAAGATTCAGCCCCCGGTGGAATGCCAGAGGCCGAATTTCATGTTTAATAGGCGTCCTGTACCGTCTCTTTACCGTTTTCACGGTAGGTCGTCACAGTAAAGCCGTTGTAATACAGCAGGCCATCCTCGCCATCACCGATGCAGCTGGAAGCATACTCCGAACTGTTCGGCTTGCCAATAGCGGCATACAGCTTGGAAACGTCTTTACCCACATACTTCAGGGCAGTTTCCAGGCTGGCAGTTTCTGCCGGAGCAGTCTCTGTAACGGGCTTGCTTTCCACAGGCTCCGTCTTTTCTTCTTTGGAGGAAGCAGCCGTCTCCTGCTTTGCAGGCTTAGATTTTGCCGCGGTCTCGGCCTTGGATTCTGCCTTGGACTCTGCCTTGGATTCGGCCGGTTTCTCCGATGCCGCCTCGCTTACCGCAGAAGAAGCTTCAGAAACTGCCTCCGAGACAGCCTCGCTTTCCGGCACAGCCTCCGACGAAGCAGCCTCCAATGCCACAACGGAAACCGATTCGGATTTCACAGCCGAGGAAGCGGTCGTTTCTGCTTTTGCCCCGCATCCCGATGCCAGAAGCATCGCACCGCAGAGCACTACACCCATCATCTTATAGTTTACATTCATTTTGTTTGTTCCTTCTTTCTATTCTTTCAGTCAGTCGGCCAGGGCGCAAAAAACCCATTCACCGTCCGACAGAAATGCTGCTTTTAGTTGCTGCTCCCGCACATTCTGCGGAAGATACGCCGTAAACGGCTGTGTTCCCTCTCCGCAGGGGGAAGCTTCGTAGGTTTCGGTCTCTGCCAGAATGTAGATCGGAGAGTCGTCATCCACACGCTGCCCGCTCAGATCGCCTGTCAGGCAGAAAGTCCCCTCCATTCGGCTGTCCTTCCGTTGTGCCTTCGCACTTGTACCGGTATCTGCTGCCGGGACTGCCGTGCGTTCCGGAGCAGGCATTTCCGGGGCGCGTTCCAGCAGCCAGTTCAGGTTGCGTTCCACCAGTTCCACCAGCAGCACATCGGGCTGCTCTTCTGTAACAGCCGTCAAAAGGTAGGGCATATTCCGGGAGAAACAGGCGTTGCCGTAGCTCTGTGCCAGAAAAGGATGCAGATTGATGCCAAAGGAATCGCGGTATACAAAAATGCTTCCGTCTGCCGCCGAATTTTCCGTGTGGATCGTGATATCATCTGCCGAGTGGAATTTTTCGTCATACTGATAGGTAAAGTCGTATGCCGTATCCTGTTCCGTCTCGTTTCCGGCAGGGTACACCATCTCATACAGGTCGCCGGTATGCGGGGATGTTTTTCCATTGATGCAGGAATCAAACTCCGCTTCAGAGCCTTTCAGTTCTTTCAGCAAAGTCTGTGCTGCCAGCTGTGCGCCCCGCATATTCCAGTGGCTGTCCCGACGGTAATACAGCTGCTCTTCGTGGTCAGACAGTGTTTTGAACAGATCCACATACCGGACATTCTGCTGTTCCATCTGCTGCTGAAGCAGTTAGGCGTTCCGTACGGAGGCTGCCGTATACCGTGCCGGCATCTGACCGCCATACAGGGAATTTTTATTGGGTGCGATGGTAAAGCAGAACCCAATGCCGTTCTCTTCGCAGTATTCCTGCATCAGACCCAGTACATGAGCGGCCGCATAACTCTGCCGGGCTGTAAAGGGTTCTGCGCCGGTATAGTCCGCAAGGGTGCTTTTATAGAACAGCCAATCGTCTTTTCCCAACAGCACACTGCTGCTGTCCAGCGTTTTGAGCACGGTTCCGGTAAGCTGATCGTTCAAGGTGATCATCTCATGACGGAGCCCGAAATGATCCGCAAAATAATCCGAAAACTCATTCAGGATACCGGTATTGAAGCTGCCATCCTCTTTCCGTAATTCAGGAAAGGATGCAAGCTGCTCATTGCCCACCGCTTTTTCCGTCTGCCAAGGCATCACAGCCACAGACAAAATGCAAATTGTGGCAATGACCCCCACAAACAGGATATATCCTAATTTTTTCACTTGCATTTTTCCACCTCAGAACTGGAAATAGATAAAAGGCACATAGGATGCAGCCGACAGATGCAGGATATCCACCAGCAAAAGCGCCAGCACCCCTGCATAACTCAGTGCCTGAAGGCATGCATACACGCTTCCGGTCTGCTGCTCTGCTTTACGGCAGACCAGCGGCAAAACCGGCATACTGCCCACAAGGCCAACCGCCAGTGCAAACAGGGTCAGCGGGGTCAGACACTGCGCCAGCAGCAGCCCTGTCTGCGCAGAGGCAGAGCCCCCGGAAAACATGGCTCCTATCATTGAGAAGGCCTGCCCCATGTTGTCTGCACGGAAGATCACAAAGCCAACCAGCACCACAAGCAGGGTGTACAAATGTTTCAGCACCATTTTTCGGCTACCTCAGCAATCACGGAAACTGGTAGCTGAACACCGTTTTATTCAGCGGCATTTTATACATATTATATTCTGCATGGCCGTATCTGCCGGCACGATAGCCCCACTCCAGTTCCACATCATAGATATAGGGAACTCCGTTCTCGCAGATCATGACCCATGCATGGTCCGAGTCCTTGCGGCTCACACCGCCAGACACTACATAGGCATTGTAGCCCAGCCGCCGGGCCATATAAAGGAACTGGCCTGCAAAGCAGTAGCAGTTGCCCTTTTTGTGTTCAAACATGAACAAAGCGCTCTCTTCTGCCCAAGCCGTTGTGCCTCTTGCCTGATGCGGACGGGCAAGGTATGCGCCGTGATCCCGGACATACAAATAGGCGGCGCGCAGCTTTTGCGCCTTCGTCATGCCAGAGTTTGTGCACGCAGCCAGTGCCTGATCCACATAGCTGTCCAGCGTTGCATTGCCAGAGGTATAGCGGCCATTCGCATCAAAAGTAAGGTATTCTACCGCGCTGTTCGTCAGGAACGAGCCATCCTCTTTGACATAGTACATTCCTCCGTCGATCTCGTGCAAACCCTTGGCGTACCGATCGATGGCATAGCCATTCTTCGAAACATGATACAGCTTGCCGTCAATCGTCACAAAGCCACCTGTGCCGGTGCGTCTACTGACTGCACCGCGTATGCAGTCGGCACCAGAAGCATGGCCGACATTGCAAGAATAACAGCCGTTACACTAAGTTTTTTAGCATTTTTTCATACCCCTTAATCGATTGATTTTTATTGATACTCGTTCCAGATCTGTTCCTTCAGCTTTTTTCCCTGCCTGCGCAGGATCCATGCTGAAACGACTGCCGCAACAGTCGAAACGATCATGCCAACGATTCCAACCACACAAAAGATCTGTCCGGTAGACGCAGGTATTCCCTCCTTATTTGAGCCATCCGCTGGTGCGGAGCTGGTCGATCAGAAGATAGGCCATCTGCATATCAAAACGATAATCCGATGGATACTGCTCCTGCAGATCTTTCAAAACCTTTTCAGCTTCACTGTACTGATCCAATGCCTGCAGTACAGTTGCCAGATTCAACCGGGTGGCAATAGTATCGTAGCCGCTGTCCACCAGTTCCTCCAGCAGCTGCTGCGCTTCAGCATAGTATTCTTCTGCATTTTCTTTGTCAGATGCTGCCTGCTGCATCATAAGATCCGCAAGCATCTCCTTTTGAAGCACAGCCTGACCTTCCGGAAGATTCTGGCATCCCTGTTTCAGAATGCGCACAGCCTTTTCCATATCGTCCTGATTCAGCGCTGCATTTGCGGCTGACAGGTAAGCATGGCTCAGGAGCTGCGGGTCCTCCACCTCATTGAACACTTTTATGTAAAGCGCAAGCGCCTGATCATAGTTCTTTTGCAAGGACAGAATCTCTGCCGCAACCAGATCACAGTCACCGGAGGAAGCGCCTTTTTTCTGCAATGTATCCAGCTCCTGCTGTGCCTCTTCCAGCTTTCCATCATTGGCAAGTGCAATAGCAAGACCCCCGATAGCTTTCAGTACCTGCTCCCTGTAACCGGACGGCCGCCTGCAGTTCCAGCACCGCATTGGCGTAATCCTTATCATAATACTTAAAGATCGAGCAGATCGTAGAGTACCCCACTCTACAGCCACTATTCTTTTTTAGATTTTACAGCTAATTCCGCAATCGGTCAATGAAAAACACTCCAAAATCCAATTTTTTTGGGAGGGGAAAAAAATTGTTTGACGCAATCGACAGTATTGCCAAAAACCTGACAATTTGATTGTATGCTCCGTCAAACAGGCCCATTAAACAAAAGGAATTGTATCGCCGATGCAGGCGTTGGGCGTGGATATCCAGACCATCCAGAGCATCGTAGGCCATGCCGATACCGAGATGACTGAGCATGATCTCCATGTTCAGGAATCCATTCGGCAGAGTGCGATCCAGTTGTTCAGCGAGGCATTTTCGGCCTGAAAATTGGACGGAACGGCACTAATTATCGCGAGCCAGCTTTTCAAATCGTTGGCATCAACGCTGGCTCGCATATCGCAGCAGATGATGTTGCGTCAAAAAAGCCCACTTGCCCCTGCGATTGACCAGATAAAATCTTTGGCATTGTGGTCAAAATTGTGGTCAAAGCCAAATGAGGCCAGCCTATAAACAAAAAAGTCCAACGATTTCTAACGTGAAATCGTTGGATTTTTGGTCCACCTTTTGCTTCCCCAGTCGAACTTTTCTATTTTTATCCTTCCGACCTATTTTTACATCGCAATTCCCATTTTTCAGGCGAGAAAGACCATTTCCGTTGAATCTGTAACCGGTTTGTAATATTTGCGACAACAAAAAATCCCCCGCCAGCTTTCCTTTCGGATTGCCAGCGGGGGATTTTGTCTGTTATTCTTCTGTGTAGCTGTTCTTGATGGGCAGTGCTTTGGCTCGGTTATACAATTCCGTACCCGTTCCGTTCCCTCCCAGCGCATGGTAGCTGTTGTAAAGATAGCCAATGTTCGTCAGGCCCACCGTGTCAATCCAACCTCTTGCGATGTAGTAATTGCACGATTGGTACAGGCGATCATGAAGGATTGCTTTCAAGCCGTCCTTCATGGCCTTGTTTTCATCCTTCTGTTCCTTGACTTTCTTTGAAAGTCTCCGGTACGCCAGCGTCAGGCCGCCAGCAACAATGCCGAAACCCCATTCCATCCAATACTTGATGATAAATTCCAGCATTGTTTACTCCTTGCGGCTGTTCTTGTCCTCCCCCACGTTACCGAAGTGGGCCACCGTCTGGGTGGTTTCTGCGGATTTCTTTTCCATGTAGTCTTCCAGCTTGTTTTTGGTGACATTGAACACCATCTGCACGATCCAGTCCAGCGTCTTCTCATTGATTGCCCAGTCCAGCCAGTCCGGGGTGTAGCCGCGCAGCACTGCAATAACGTGGGCTTTCTTTTCCGCACCCATTCCGCTGCCGAACTTTTCCTCCGCGTTGACGATCCACTTATAAACCGTCTTTGCCACGAACAGGCCGTAGCCCAGACGGACCAGCCCCAGCGCAGTAACTACCGCGCCGACCGCCACAAGAATAGCTGCCAGCCATTCCGGGAAGATCATAAGAAACGATTTCAGAATATCCATCATATTGTTTTCCTCCTACTCTGCCGCCGGATCAGCCCTTCCAGCGGCCCTTCGTGGCGCGAACATCCACATGAACAAAGGCACAGTTCCGCACGCCGGTCTTGATGGGATAGATGCCAATGCCGCCCTTGTTCGGCATCAGCGTTTCCACATACTCTGCCAGCTTCGTTATAAGAATGCCTTGGATGTAGATGTCGGCCGCCTTTCCGTACTGGTGCTGACTGAATTTTGCACCGCCCACCTTCTTGCTCAGATTGTAGGCGGCAGTCCGGTATGCCGAGTTGATGATTACCGGCTTGCCGAAGTGGTCACGGACCTTCTGCAAAATCTTCACCAGTTCGCTGTCGATAAAGATAGGATCAGACCCATCCTTGCAGCGAAACTCCTTCACCTTGAAATTCTTAGACAGGCTTTTTTCGCCGTCCCGTTCAAGGGAATACACGTTCAGTGCCATACGATCACGCCCTTTCAAATAAAATGGGGCGCGGCTCCCGCCGCACCCCGCCGTTTCCTCAGACCTCAACTTCCAGGTCTTTCAGAATCTGCTTGACCTCATCCCGGATGATTGCCGGAACCTGGTCAATGGTCTTCCTGCCCTTGATGATAAGGGTAGCATAGACAACTGCCATTACGTCCACCTCCTTTTTCAGCAAAATTTTAAGCATCAGCTCACGAAGAACACTCACTTGTTGTCCTCCGCCAGCAGGGCTTTCACCTTTTTCTGCAAGCTCTTGGGCACCTGTGCCAGAGTTTTCTTGCCTTTGCGAATCAGGTCTGCGTAGACCGTTGCCATGTAGTCAGTGCTCATAGTTCACACCCCCTGCTCATTCCGTGGCGGTGCTGGTCACGCTCAGCACCTGTTCGTACACATCACAAAGCGCCATCTGGGTGCTAGTGAGCTGGTCTGCCATGGTGGCGTTCTGGTTTTCCAGCTCCTTCACCCGGTCTTCCAGCTTCTTTTCTTCCGGCACCGGGACGGGTGTAGGCGGCGCATAGTCCCACCATTTGTCAAAGTCTGTCTGAACTTCCTCGGCGGTCAGCACACCATCCACACGCTGCTGGCGTTCGTCGCAGGCGTAGACGGTATACTTCTTGCCTTCGTCATCGGTCTGTTCCTGCTTTTTGATATCCTTCCGCAGGATCATGTCCGTTTTGCTGCCAACGCGAAACACCTCAACGGCGGCCGGCAGGAAGGGATAAATCTCACTCATGCTGCTTTCCTCCTGTTGTTCTGGATCATCGACCATCGGGCAACGCTCCACCGCGCCGCCTTCATGATCGTTTCGACCTGATATTTTTCTTCAAGGTTTGCGCTATCGCTGTTTGTAAACCAGCCGTTGTATGCGGTCAGCTTTGATGCACGCCAATGCGGAACATAGCCCAGCATTGCAAGGTTACGCCCTGCGCGGATCAGCTGCCGCCTGATGCGGCGGAACACACCTTTGCGGACGATGGTATATGTGCGGCGCACCGCAAATCCCATCATGTCCAGCGCTGGTGTACGGTGTTTGCTTCCCTGCGCTCTAGCGGCTTTCGCACGCTTTTCTTCCTCGAAGGATGCAAAGCGCACCTGCTGCCATGCCTGCTTTAGCTCTAAGCCCAGTGTGGACTTTACCCAGTGGGTCGCCTTCTTCATCGCTTTCATCAGCTGTGATGCGTGCCCGATGATTACAAAATCATCCGCATAGCAGACGATCTCACGGACAAGCCGTGTCCCCGTGCCGCGCCGGACCTGCTTTAGGGATAGCAGGTATCGAAGAACATAGCTCATAACGTAGTTGAAAGCCCACGTTGAGAAATACCCGCCGATTAACAGCACGCCGTCCGGGTAGTTTTCGGTCACAGCACCGGCATACCAGATCAGTTTTTTGTTCTTTCTGATGTCCCGTTTCAAAAGCGTTATCACGCAGGCTATCGTTGTAGACGGATATGCTTTGTGCACATCGCCCTTGACTGCATCCAGTTTGCCAAGGATTTTCTTTCGGACGATCCGCTCAATCTGCCGCGTTCCCGCCACCTGTCCTTTGCCCGGGATGCTCCCGAACTGCATCGGCAGCAGCTTTGCATGGAGCAGCGGTTGCAGTGCATGAACAAGGATGTACTCATGTACCTGCTGTTCCGGTGATTCCTGGCAAAGGTCCCGTTCCTTCATCTTGATGCCATCGATCCGCTTGAACTGCCGGACAGGTTTCAGGTCAAGGCATTCGTCCCTGATCTTCTGTGTTTCCCGTTCGGCCACTGCGTCAATGGCATCAACGATCTTCCTGCACTCGTGGTTCTTTCGTTCATGAAACAGCTCCGGTTCAGAGATTTTTCCGGTCTTTGTTAGAACCGTTCTAAAATCCCTGCGCCGGAGTTTTCCGTTTCCAAACGCACAATGTACCGCTGACAGGTTGAAACCGACATCCTCAATGTCAACGTCTTTTGGTTTACAAAATGTTTTCATATAAAAATCATCTGGTTCTTCAACGACTTTCGGGTTCAGGCTTTTGCCCTATGCTACTAGCCGCCAGCAGGTTCCTTGTCCTGCCGCCACGGATGGACCCGCCCTTTCCTGCGGACGCAGCGCCGTGATGCTGGTTTCAAGAAATTTTCGCACATAAGCGCGGAATGCATGATGCAATGATTGATGATTTTTGGTGAACCAGTTGCACGCCAGCGCCGCCGTTCCAGTTCGCGTTACCGACCCAGTTGTTCGAGTTCGCCGCCGCCAAAGACGCATTGCCGCCGTTGTTCAAGTTGCAGCACCGCCAAGCCGCGCGGACACCGGACGCTGCCGGATAGACGGAGAAGCCAGCCTTAACGCCGGTGCCGCTGCCCGCACGGGTAGACACGGCAGCAGGCCACAGCACCGCCGGGTCATCGCTGATTGCCGTATCTTCGATATACTGCCATGCGTTGGCTGTGCCTTCCGGGAAGGTCAGCGTCAGGTCTTCCTGCTTCGTGTAGTCAGCAGAGATAGAACCATTGGTCGTCACCTTCGTCTGATCGTGACAGGTGAAGATGTCAAAGGTGTAATTGCCGTCGTCATCCTTGCCCCACTGCCACAGTTCGTCCGCCACGATCAGGTATGCGCCGTTCTGGAACTCTGTCTTCTGGATCAGACCGGGTTCCTTGCCGTTGGTGTAGTTGGTGCGGGAGCCATCGTTGCCGCGCACGCTGTCGTTATAACCGCTACCATAAGGCATAGTGGACAGCATCGTCTGCCCCTTGACCACATTCCAGGTATCGCCGGTATCAACGTAGACTGCTTTGTAGCCCGTTCCGTCCACGTTGATGTCTTCAATGTGGGTAATGCGGGCTTCGGTCTGGATGTCATACATGGTGGCATCGTTACGGTCGGTCGTGCTCTTCGTGTGGGTGCCAATGGCAACGTAGGAATCAATAAGCAGGTTTGCGGCCTGCTCGGTCGTCACCGGGAAGTAGTTCACGCCCTCTGCATCAATGGCGGCAGTGTACTGGTAGTTGTAGGAAGTGCAGCCCTCAATGGTGCCGCTGTTGCCCTTGCGTGCATATTTCAGCTGGATCATGCGCTCCTGCCATTTCAGCAGGTTGCCGGATGCACCGGCGTACTGGTTGCCACGAGCACGCCACAGCTGCACCAGCTGGGTGTGGCTCTTGTAGTTCACCGGTGCCAAACCCGTGTGACCGCCGATCTTGCCGTCATCCTGCATACCGGCGAAATACTTCGGGTTTGCAATGTACGGATAGGTCTTGCCGGTACGGTCGGTGCCCTGCGGCCACTGTTCATAACCGCCGGACGGGTGGCAGCGCATACGCAGGATGCGGTAGCCGCCCTCGTTGCGCTCACGCACATAGGTATTCTTCTGCAACACCCAGACCAGATGATTGGTGCTGCGCACAAAGTCGTCATCGTCGATGTACTGGCAAGCGTAGATCGTGTGGCTGCCATCCTCGTTCTTTTCCGCCGCCACTTCCACGCACCAGAACTGCGGCAGACCGGCAAAATCATCCTTGCCGGATTCTGCGGCGGTAGACGGGGTGCAGGACAGGCCAACGCTGTCGTCGGTCAGCTCACCGATTGCGGTGTTGGATGTGCTGAACAGCGGGAACTTTACGCCATGCACGCGGCTGTCGTCCAGCACGTTGCCAAACCAGCGTTCCAGCATACGGTTATAGGTGCTGGTATTCGGGTCCCAATTCGCCGTCCACCAGTCTACGAACAGCACGTTCATTTCCCGTGCCGTGGTCACTTTCTGAGCCAGCGCGTTATAGTACCGGTCGATGGTATCTTCATTGCCGGTTGCCAGAACGGCGGTACGGCCATCGCCCGCCGCCGCCATGGTGGTACCGGACACCGCAGCAAAAATCTGCTGCAAGGATTCATCGGATGCCATGTGAGTTCTTGCCATGTTTAGTCCTCCTGTCCATCATCAAAGGTCAAGCGACCGGCTTCGTCATAAAAGAAGTACGGAAGCCCTTCCAGTTTTTCCAGTCTTTTTCCGGTGGCTGCCGCATCTGCGGCAGAGCCTTCCTTTTTCAGTGTCTTATCCGGCAGAAGTTCCTTTGCCCAGTTCGGCACGTCTTCGTCGATCAGCTTATAGGTGGTGCCGTCAATGACAAGGTAGGTCGCTCTTACGATTTTTACGTTTGCCATTCCGTCTTACCTCCCAGAGAGAGCGTCACCACACCGCGCCCATCGTCCGAAGCGGTCAGCTTCAAGGCGTTCAGGTTTGCTTTGATGCCCGGCACCTGCAAGGTTTCGCCTACCACTTTTGCGATCTGTGCCGGGGTGGCGCGGTAGAGATCGTTCTTTCCGTCTGCTCGTTTCCGAACCACGATCACATAGTCCGCACTTTCAAACGTTTCTGCCAGGGCTTTGTCTGCCAGACTTACCATGCCCATTTCTCTGCCGCCTCCTTCTCAATGGCTTTCAGCTCTGCGGCTTCATTCTCACCGATCAGACGCGCCACTTCCTCGTAGGGAAGATTCACCTTCTTCGGTGCGGTATCGCCCAGAGCTATACTGCGCATATTGCAGTACCAGCACACAGCCAGCACACGCGCCTTGTGAACTTTGCAGATTCCGGTATACCTACGGTTTGCAGTTCCGAACATTTCATAGTTCAAACCACTGCACCAGCCGCACCCGGAAGATACCGGGCAATGGATGCACTCTTCCGTGGACTGTGATTTCATGGTGATTGCATCCAATTCTTCCTTCACCTGCCGCTGCTGATCCGTGGCATACAGACCGCCCGCCTGCACATTGCCCAGACACACCCGGTCTGCCTTCTCTTTACCAATAGAGATAGGCGCATACCGGATGCATGGATACGCGGACCCGTCCGGGGCGAAACTCAGCATTGAGCCAGTGCCACCGCAGAAGTTGCGGTCGTTCTGTTCTGCATCGCCGATCTGTTCATCCAGCATGGCAATCGCCACGTCCCAGCCGTTCTTGATAACGTACTGTGAAACCTCTTTCAACTGCCTGTACAGCGCCTTGCCGTCCTCGTCCGTGTACATCGGCTCGTAGGCGCAGTTTCCGGCAATGTGCCTGCACCCTGCATCCAGCATCATTTTCATGCTGGATGCAATGTACTTGATGGAGCCGGGCACGAAGGTCATTTTGCTGTTGAGCCATCCATACTTCCGCTTGCCGTCCTGAAATGCTGCCCACGCGGTAGAAAAGCTGCCGTTTCCGTCTTCGTCGATGCGGTATCTGTCGTGCAATTCTTGCACGCCATCAATGGACACCGTAACGGACATGAGATCGTGATACTTTTCCAGCAGGTGTTGCGCCGCCTGGGAGAACCACAGTCGGCCATTCGTGGCAAAAGAAATGCGCGTGAACGGTCCCAGCGGGATTTCCCGCCGGTAGCACTCCGAAAACCAGTAGTCGCAGATATGCTCGATCAGTTCAGCTTCCAGCAGCGGTTCTCCGCCGATGAAGTCCAGGATCAGGGCTTTGGTGTCCCGGTTCACAAAATCGGACGTGCCATCCTCATACAGATTCAGGATGTAGTCCACGATTTTCTTTCCGGTTTCCAGCGTCATTTTTTCGGTAGACTTGTGGTGCTCATAGCAGTATGAACACCGCAGATTGCAGGCGTTTGTTATCTGGAACGTGATGTTTCGGCAGATGCTTCCACACTCCCGTCTGTCCCGGCCATATAAGCGTTGGACGGTGTTCCCGTAGTCCTCATACTTTTTCGTTCTCAACGGGGTGTACCTCCTCCCGCTCAAAGTCAAAGTGCACGATCAGGTTCGGGTTTTCTTCCGGGTCGATGTACCGCGCCAACACCTTGTCCTGCACCATCTTCAGCTTCATCTGCGCTTTCCGGCACAGTCCTGCGTAGTAGTGCAGCATATCAGCAATCATCATATTTGCGCCAGCGTTCAGCTGGCGGGACAGAATCGCCATCAGCGCTTCATAGGACTGCGCTTCGTAGTATGCACGTTCCACTGCTTCACTTTCCTGTGTGGTGATCTTGAAATTATTCATGCCGTACTCCTTACTGTGCATCCCGTTTCGGCAGCTTGTCCGCCGCCTGACGGTATCTTGCGCGGACCCGATTCATCTTGACCATGGCCGAAACCATATCGTGCATATCTTCCGTTTCGCTCACCCGCAGCAGTTCGATCAGCACAACAAGCAGGTGCCACATGGAGAAAAACTCCACATCGTCTTTGCATTCATACTGAGCTGCCTTGATGAACGGTGCAGGATCACACTCACCTCTTCGGACAGGGTGTGCCGCAAAGTTGAACGTCCGGGCTGCCAGACCATAACCCATCAGGTAAACCCGGTCTTCGTCCGTGTCTTCGCCGCAGGCTGTCACTACAGACTGTGCAACTGTGATGCAGTATGCGCACCACACATCGAACTTATCTTCCGTGTTCACCATGAACATACCGGCACATCCGATGCACCAGAAAACTTTCTCCATGCCGGGCGGAGTATCAGCAAGAAGTCCCTGCCAGTCCTCCGGGTTGACCGTTTCGTGGGTCTGGATTTTCAGCATCGGAAGATTTTTGGTATACGCCTTTTCGCTTCTTGCGTCGTTGTTCGGTTCAAATGCCACGTCCATTTTGTTCTCCCTTTCTCGTTACCACAGGAATCCAGAGCAAGATGTACAGCCGCCAGAGCAGCTTCCAGAGCATCCACTGCAACTGCTATCACAGTTGCTTGTGCAGGATGCGCCACAGTGAGAATTGCAGTTTCCTTCGCAGCTGTCAGAACAGCCGCTTTTACAGTTTGCAAAGCAGCCATTTCCTCTGCAACTGTCCTGGCAGCTGGACGCACAGTAGGAATCGCACCTATCGTTGCACCGTCCCGTACAATCATCCGCGCAGGTAGCATCACAGCTACCGGAGCAGCCGCCGGAACAGCCGTCACAGCCGCCTTTGCAGCCGCCCTTGCAGCCCGTCTTGCAGCCATTGGTGCAGTCATTTGCACAGCTTGCCGTGCAGGTCGTGTTGCAGGTATTTGTGCAGTTTCCTAAACAGGTGTTGCTGCACGACCCCTGACAAGTTCCCCTGCAAGTAGCCGTGCAGTCATTCGCACAATTTGCCCTGCAAGTTCCTACACACCCTCCGCCACAGCTACCGGTGCAGCTGGTACAGGACGTGTTGCAGCCATTGGAGCAAAGCCCCGTGCATTGCCCGCTGCACCCGGTCGCCGTTGCAGTTTCCGGGATATTGCTCAGTGTGCTTACCGTTGCCGCCGCTTGCGCAAGCCCTGATGCTGCAACTTGGTCTCCCCGCGCCGGTGTCGTTGCACCGCCCTGAACGGCATCCACCAGACGGGTGATTTTCTGGATGTGTTCTGCATCCACGCTCACGCCATCCGCCGGGGTCACATTGTACTGGTACGCCGCTCCCCTATATGCCGCCATGCTGCCAACGGACTGTCCCTGTGCGGTGCCTTCTGTCTTGCCGCGCCGACCGATCTCTGCGTCTATCAGGCTTTTCAGGGCAAGAAAATCTTCGTCGGAAATAAACTGTCCTCTCTCCAGCATCCTCTCACCCCCTCACCCGGACACGAATGCGGCGTTCATCCGTCCGGTCGTCGCCTTCCACCGCATAGCCGACAATGCATTCTGCCGGAGCAAACTCCCCTGCGCAGGCCGCCCGGCCAATGCCAGGCGTACCCGAAGGCAAAATTAAATCCCCGGTCTTCACCCTGCCGGTCACGCGCACTCTGACGCGCCCTGCAAGGGAAACGGGGATATACTTTTCTATGTTAGCTTTGAAGTTGTCGTCTTTCTCGTCCGGCGTATCGCCGCCAATCAGGTATGCATATTCGTCCGTGTGCACGCCCACAACGCGATCCATCTTTCCAACCGCCTTGATATACCGTTCTGTCTGGCTGCCCACATCCAGCGCAATGATATCTCCCGGCTTGGTATCGCACCCACGGGGGAACCATTCGGCGTAGTCGTTATAGACCGCACCATACACTTTGCGGAAGTTCGCCGTGCCATCGCTGCCGACGTAATAACTGTTGTCAGTACCAAAGTATGTAGACTGCTGGAACCGCACCGCGCCCGTAAAGGTGCCGCCAGACGTAGGCATTGCACCCAGATTCTCCAGCGCCTGTGTTGCGGTCTGGGCACCGGTGCCGCCGCGAGAAATAGGGAACGTTCCGCTGGTCACATCATCCGCGTTGTGCTTGTGGTCCATTGCTGCTGCTGAAATGTCCGCAGCGGAAATTTTGTGCGGGTTCTTTGCAGAAAGGTGTGCGATGAAGGCGGCAATTGCCGTGCGAATCTTCCGCAGGATGTTTCCCAGCTTTTCGCCGGAAGCGATATTCTGCACATCGTAGGAGCCATCCGTCTTCGTAATGTAGTCATTTGAGAACACCGGCTGTTGGTTCGTCGGGGTGACATTGGGCACATTGCCCAAACCAACCTGCTCTGCCGTAACATGGTGCGGATTGTTGTGGTCATCGATGTGGTCTTTCAGGTCTTGCTTGCTGGCATAGCCGGAATACTCGCCCAGCGTTGCCGTCACCTGCTCTGCATCGCCAACCGCAACCACCATGTGGAAGGTTTCCTGCACCGTCATGTCGCCACTCTCCGGCGGCACAACGGCAGCTTCGTTTCCCGCATTGGCATATGCATACAGGATTTCTCCATCGTCCGGGTCGTTGGCGAAGATGCCAATTTCCCGGGCGACCAGCTTTGATTTCAGACCGCTGTTCGTGTAGGTGGATTCCAGCACGGCGCAGTTTGCAGACAGCTCAATGCTGTTGATCTGCATATTGGCTGCCAAATGCACAAGATTTTTCAGGTCACGCGGTTCCTCTGGTGCGGCGCCATCGCCCAGCGCAAATTTCGTGAAATTGATTGCGGTGCCATTCAGAGCTTTCACGATCAAAGCCCTGCCTGAATTGGTCAGGATCAAACTCGGAAAAAACATTGTTTCCCCCTTTTAGTCTGTCAGGATGTTCCCGTCTGCGTCCAGAAGGGCGTTTTCGTCCGCATCTACAAGCCAGCTGAATACGCTTTCTCCATCTGCCGTCACGCCAGACCACTTGCCCACAGTGACCGACGCAAAGCCGAAGAACAGCTTGTGCATTTCCTCCGTGGAAAGCTGCAACATATCCAGGTGGGCGCTGGCCCGCTTTACATGGCTGAGAATGTCCAGCATTTCTTCAATGTCGATTGGGCCTTCTGCCTTAATCTTGATTCGGAAGCAGCCCGGCGTTCCGTCGTACTCGAACCATTCTCGCACAGTCGCGTCACCGTACAGGTCACGCATCATATCTTCCACAGCTGCTTTCGTTCCCACCGTCATATAATAAGGTAGGGACGCTTTCACAAGCCGTCGTTTTGTTTCGATGTCGTAGTCCTGCCGGTAGCGCGGCGCACGGAATTGAACTGCCAGAATGTCCAGCAGTTCATCCGATGCATGGTCAATGCCCGTGTAGATTTTCGCATTGTCGGTAAAATCCAAAATCAGAATTGCCAGCTCATGCCATGCATCCGATATCGACTTTACCCATTGCTGGTCTGCAACGCTTTTCGGCAACAGGTCGGTCAGCTTTGCATTGCGAAGATCAGTCATCTTCCAGTCCTCCGTACACCACATTGCAGGTTGTCAGCTTCGGAATCTCAGCGCTGCCCACCACAACGTCGGTTGGCGCGGTGATCTTCACCTTCTTTGCCCCGGCATTCTTGATTTGTGCAATCAGTTCCGCCGGGTCAATGTCCCTGCCCATGGTGCGCTGCCACGCCTTGTAGACTTCAACCGCTTCGTTCACTGCGTTCTGCACAGTAACGGCGATCTTGGATTTACTGCGGGCAATGGTATAGGTCACGTCAATGCTGTACTCAACCTCGGTCGGGGCTTTGCAGTTCACATAGTCCGTCATGGGTCGGCGTGCATCATTGCGCAGATTTTCTTCCATGCTGTCGCAATCACTTTTGCTCGGCAGCGTTCCATCCTGCAACGTAAAATAAATGTCCACCACGCAGGGCGACGGGCTTTGTACGGAAACGTCCTTCACGTCGTTTCGCCATGCCTTAGCGAAATACTCATAAGCGTCCGGTGGACCAGCACAGGAATATGTAGAGGGCACCAGGTAGGTTCTCTCCGTCAGCGAATCGTCGCTTTCAATATCCGTACCACCGCTGCTGGCCGTAACGTTTACCGCCGATGCAACATAGGGGATGGGGTCCACCAGCTGATTGATTTGCCCTTCCTCAATGCCGGACGACGCCGCGCCTTCTTCTGCCGCTTCTGCTTCTACGTCCACATACTGCGAACCTGGCGTGATCTCCGCGTAGTCCATCGTGGCAAAATAAATGCCGTCCTGTGTTCTAACGCGTGTTTGCGCTGGAATGCCTACAGCACCAGGCTGTTTTGCATCAGCCAGAGTAAACCGGATCGTCACCTTTGCTTTTTCAGCCGGGCGGCGGGTCAAGCCATAGTTCCCGGCCAGGTCGTCCAAATCGTCGTGGGCGGAGTATTTCAGCAGCATTCGTTTCGGGCCTGCATCGACGTACTGCAAAATCTGGTAGCCAAAAAGCGTCATTGCTTTCAGTATCAGTGCCGGGACACTGGCGGGGTAAATAATCGGTGTCTGCCCGGTTGCTTCCTGCATGGATTGACTGAACTCTCCCTTTGTCAGCTCTTCCACTTCCTTCATAGTCAGGTTGTCGGTAAAGCTGATATCCGGCAGATTTTGAAGCTGTGAAATTTCAGACACTTCTCAACACCACCTTTGGGATCAATACCCCCTGCCCCACCTTCGACGTGTCCCACTCAATGCGGGCCACTTCAACGCGGGGTTCGTACTTCTTTGTTTTGCGGACGATTTCTGCCGCCAGTAGCGCTTTTGCAACGCTGGTCGGCTTGTCCACGGCATCCAGCGAAATGCCGAAGTCCCGGTCAAGACCCTGTTCCCCGGCTCGTGCGGAGTACAGTACTTTCAGGCATTCGCAGATATCCTCTGCATCTTCCATGCCGGAGGATGCAAGCTGAATTTTTGCTTCTCCTAAAGTCATGCGTATTCCTCAAATGATAAATCGATTTTGCAGCGGACAAGCCGTCCACCTGCAGCAACGCAGTCCCATGCATCGGACGCATCCGTCAGCTTAAACAGGCACATTCCCACAGGGTCGCTACCAATAATCAAGTAGTCCACCGTGCCTTCCTCCGCCATCCGCTGGATGTTCGCCAGCATTTCACGCGGCTTCACACCGTACTGCGCGTCCAGCGTGACCGTAAACTTGTACGCCTTCAACTTCTGGCCGGTCAGCTCGCTTTTCGGTTTTCCGTTGATTGTGTTGTGGGTCGCCCAATCGCTGCCCGTACTGCCTTGGATATCCTGCATCGTGAATACCTTGTTGCTGTCTACCGAAAACACAAGGCCGCCAAAACATCCAACCTGCATACTGTGTCCTCCTGCGATTTACGTCGGCTTTACTGTATCGCCCATGCCTCCGGCATGGAGCGGCAGCGTATACTTGTGCGTGTGGTTTACCAGACTGATCCCGCTGATTACCGCGTCGCCGCCACCACCTGTGATGTTGACTGTTCCGCCATCAATGGTGATGGTGGGTGCATTCATACTGATTTGAGAACCGCCCACGATCTGAACGGTGCCGCCCTGAATCGTGACGGTGCAGCTTCCCACTTTCACGGTCAGCTTCCCTTTCACTTCCAGTTCAGCATTTCCGTCAACGGTTTCCGTTTTGTTCTTCTTGGTTTCCGACTTCGTGTCTCCCTCATTGTGGAAGGTGGCTTTCTTTCCGTCATAGCGGAAATAGCACTTCCCGGGTTTGTCATCGAAGTCCTGTCGGTAAAGGTTTTGGGCACCCTCCGGGGGATTTTCATTTTCGCCCCAGGTGGTGCCCAAAACCACGCCTTCTTCTTCTCCGTTGGAGTTATGCGCCACCACAACGGTGTCTCCGACTTTCGGCATTTTGTACCCAGCATTCGCCAGCATCGGGATCATGTCCGTCACACTGTCTTCCCGGTCTTCGTATGTAACTTCCATACAGCCGGTTTTGTAGTTGATGTTTGATACTTTGCCAAACCGTATTGAATCTGCCATCATGTGACGCTCCTAACGTCTTTCGCATCGACCCAGCCGGTCACGTTCTTTCCAACAGGCGTCTTGCCGCAACGGGAAGCAAGGTTCGTGATCCTATACCTTCCCGCCACAGCCACGCCGTCGTAGAGGTAATACTTGCCGCTTACTGTCCGTACCGGCTTTTTGTCAACGCTGGTGTAGTAAAGCGGTGCGTTTTGCAACGTCACCGCTTTACCGTTACTTTCACTTTCTTCCAGAGCGGAAACCCAGCTGCATTCAAGCGTCTGTTCAAGCCCGCTTCGGCTATACTCCAACGTCACCTTGTCGATGAAGTATTTGCCGGACAGTTTACCATAGCCCGTAACGTTGACATTCTGGCTCTCGCACAGCTCGATCTGGGCCAGCGCCAGCTTGAACTTGATCTTGGTTGAACCATGGTTTGCATTGTCCAGTGCTGCTTGCAGGCGACGCTCTGCGTCGGCCTGACTGGACGCATACTTGGATATGCGTTTCGTCCTTCCACTCTTTCCGATCTCCGCTCGGATTTTTATTTTCTTTTTCTGGTTTGAATACTCCCATATACCGTGCGTATAGGTTCCGTCAAACCCATCGTTAAAATTGAATGACCCCGGCACAATGTCCGTCCGATCTATGGTCGCTGCCGCCTTCTTTTTCTTGTAGGCTTCGCGGTCATAAATCCACAGCTTCTTTGAGTACGCTTTCAGAATCAGACCATAGTCTTTGCATAGATCATCGAGGAAGGAACTGTCCGTTGCCTTCTGTTCTCGCTTTACGATTTCTGCGTCCTTCCCATCAAACCCCAGTTCAAGCGAATACCGCCCGGCAATCGTCTGGGCGATTTTCTGAATGCTGGTGTTCTTCCAGATAAATTCCCGATCTTCTTCCGAAAAGCTCGTGTCATTCGGCTTTGATGTAGCACTGATTGTCATTGTGCCGGGCGCGCCGCTGTAGCCGATATTGTCCACGGTCATAACGCCGCCGTTCATCTGCCCTTCCTGTCCTTCTTCAGGCCAGTCATGGGTAAAGATCGTGCCGTCCAGTGTGGTGCCTTTTGTGGGCATCCAGTCGTCCAGCCATTTGTCCGCCATTGCATTTATGGTGACACTCAGGCTGTCGCTGCTGTCTGCCGCGTTTCCTTCATGGGAAATGCTTTCAACGTCAGCTTCGATATCAGACGTAATGTCCTTTTCTTTGTAAATCAGCTTGACGCTTGCCCTTCTCGGTTTCATTCATTCTCCTTCCAGGGCGGCAGGCTTCCGCTCTGTTCCTCGGTCAGCTCCGGCGTTTTCAGAACAACCCCAGAATCAAAACAAAACGTCATGATTTGTTCCGGGTTTGCCTGCATCAGGATATCAGCACAGTATTCATCGCCGTAAACTTTTTTGGCGATCTTGTCAAACGTATCGCCGCTTACAGTTGTGTATGCCACGCTTCATCACCTCACGCCGGTTTATACGCTGTCCTGCGGTGTTTCTGGAAATACTGATCCATGAATTGCTCGAACAGGGCAAACAGTTCCTTCGTCTTGCGGGCTGCTTCTTCCTGTGATACATCACTAGAGAACGTGATGTTCGGTGCGAAAACGATTTGCGGCGTTTCTCCGCTATCATCCCGCACGCCCAGCATCTTACCAGCCAGCTTCCATGTGTCGATGTTCTGCTGGCGGACGCCGCGCTGGAAGGAAATAACTGCTTCGGTTCCAGCTTCACCTGCGATAGACGGTCCGTTGGTAAAGCCGCCCTGCGCAAACTGCGGCATGGCAACTTTGGACAAGTTAAACCCGAAGGTTTTGCCGCCGATGCCTGGCACCCAGTCCGGGATTGGCACCGAGATTTTATTCAGTGCGCCGATGATGCTGTTTACGACCTTGATCGTCACAGAAACAATGCTCTGGATCAGACTGATAATTCCCATGATGACCGGTTCCACGATGGGCAGCAGCGTTTGCACGATGCCGACCACGACTTTCACTGCATTCACCAGCGTTGTGCCGACCAACGACACCACCGATGCCAGCAGCGGGATCAGCGCAGGAAGCGCCTGCGTCGTCATAAAGTTAAAGACTTCCAGAATCAGCGGTTTCAGGTAGTTTACGCCCAAGTCTACCAGCTGGCCTACAATGCCAGCCACCGACTGGATCAGCGGGATGAAAACGCCGAAAGCATTCCCTGCGCCTTCGCCGAAGGTCTGTGTGATAAGGTCCTTGATGCCGGCCAGTCCTTCCGGCGAGAAAGCCTGCTGGATCGTAGTGCCAACATTCTGGATTGCGCCAACGAAGCCATCAAAGACAGCCACGCCCTGTTCGCCGAAGGCGCTCTGCACCAGCCCCCGGATATCGCCCAGATGGTCGCCCAGAATGCTTACCAGTGCAATAACGGTGCCGATTGCCGTAATCACCGGGCCGATGGAGCCAAGCATTCCAAGGAACACTTTGCCCATAGCTGCAAGCGGCGTTTTTACCGCTCCAACATTTAAGCCGCTCTTTCCGAATACCGCCCCAAGTCCAGCTCCGAGCACGTTGCCGATTGTTGCAGTTGCCGTTCCTGCTGGATTTGCCGCCGCCATCATGGATTGAATGGCGTTTTGCGGAATGTTTTTCACATTCTGTGCCCACCCGAAGATTGGAAGTGACTGGAAAAGTCCCGGATTTGCACGGAAGTCTTTGATACTTGCCAGCATTGAACCGCCAAATCCCTTTGCTTTTCCAAGGAGTTTTGCGCCACCTCCTTTTGCTTTTCCCATCCCAGAGGACAGGAAGCTGGCAACGCCTTTCACGCCTGATTCGATTTTCGGGGCAGCGATCATGCCGCCCCATGCAGCAGCTACCGCCGAAGCGGCGCCCGCCACCTGCGGCCCATTTTGAGACAGGTACTTGAACAGTGCTTCTATTTTTGGCATGATTTTGTCAATGCCCGCCAGCACCGTGTCCATTAGAGCATCTATTTTTGGCATAGCGTCCGACAAAAAATCTTTCGCGTAGGGCAGTAGTTTCATGCCGACCTGCTGTGCAAAGACAGATACCTTGTTGGAAGCAATGCCAAACATATCATTCCAGTTGTTTATGCTGGTCATAAACGCTCGGTCTGTTGCGCCGTCCGCATCCTGCAATTCCGAAAGTTTCTGCTCGTACACATCCATGGTGTTCAGGATGCCTTGTGCGGCTTTTAGATCACGCATAGAAAACAGAGCAGCAAACTTCGTTGCGTCACCGCCTGCGTACTGCCCCAGTTTCTTAATAGTTCCGCCCAAGCCTTCCTGCTGAACCATTGCATAGGCTGACTTGTAGCCCAGGCTTTCCACGGCCTTTGATAGTGCCTTGGATGGTTTCAGCATCTTTGTGTACAGGGTGTTCAGGGCTGTGCCCACGGTGTCGGTATTACCGATAACACCGGTCAGCGTTGCAAATCCGGCATACAATTCCTCTTGTGAAACGTGAAGGGCAGCAGCGGAACCAGACGCTTTCTGGATTCCGTTTGCCAGTTCCGGCATGGTTGTTTGTCCAAGTCGGATCGTTTCAAAGGACAGGTCGGAAACGTGGGTGACAGCTCGCGCAGAGGTGTCCCCGTATGCCTTCGTAACGGCAGCCAGTGCGTTCACCGTGTCCACGGTTTCCGCCTGACCTGCGATTGCCGCCTTCGTTGCGGTTTCCAGAATGCTTGCCGTATCGGCTGTGTCCTGGAACGCAGAAATAACCTGATAGGAACCAGCAGCGATTTCGGTCGATACCCTGCCCGTTACGCGGGAAATGTTCATCACATCCTGCGTAAGTTCCGCCGTGCGGGCTTGCGTTTCGTCTGCGGTGCCGGTCAGTAGTGTTCTGGTCTGCGCCATTGCCTTTTCCACGTCCGCCGCCTGTTTCCCGCAGGTAGCGGCCGTACCCACCACAGCCGCCGTCACGCCAACCAGCGTAGCGGCGGAAGTTTTCGCAAAGGTGCTCACGCTCCGCGCCAGCCCCGAAGTCTGACTTTTGGCAGTTTTGATTGCCGCTGTCAGCGAATTATCGACTTTACCCGCAATGCGGATGCTCAGTTCTAGCGCGTTGCTTTTTGCCATTGCTCTTGCATCTCCTGTATGTCTTTGCAGGTTTCAAGAAATTCCGTGACCGGCATTTCCATAAAGAAGTCAATGCCCGTGTGTGTTGCGCTGGCTGCTGCAACGGCAAGTTTACGCAGCGATTTCGCGCTGGCGTTTACTCGAAAAAACTTGCAGCGTTCACCGTACCGCGAACCTTCACCGCTTCATGCAACGGCAGACCCGTGAAAAACTCCATCGGCTTGCCGGATGCGCGGGCGGCCAGAGCGCAGGAATAGGCAAAGAAGTTCTTCATGTTCACGGAGTAGACTCCGGTTTTCAGCACTTCGTTTTCCGCCTTGGAAACATCAATGCTGGTCAGCTCTTCTACGCCGGACAGATCGATTTCACTTACAGTTTCGCCCTTGAAACTGTAAGGCTTATCCAGAACGACTACGCCGTCCTTTGCCTGATCTTTCACGGCAAAAGCTTCCTGAACCGCTGTGCGCACTTTGGAACACATAGCGATGGGCATAGCGTTGAAGAACTCCACCGGCTTGCCAGATGCGCGGGCGGCCACCTCGTCCAGAAATGCCTGCGATGCTTCCGGTGCATACAAGATGACCTGATCTTCGCCGTTGCCGACGACCTCTTTCTGCGCATCAATGGCATCCTGCATGGTCAGATTTTCCAGACCGGACAGGTCGATACTCTTGTATTCCTCATCATCGAAGACGTAGGGCTTTTTCAGTTCGATCATGTTTTCCATTTTGGATTTCCTTTCTTTCCAAAAAATCAGCCACCCCGAACCATTCCGGGGTGGCTGTTCATCAGGTCATAAGGTTAATCGCGGCCAGCATATCGTTTCCGTTCACGCGGTAAACGTCGTTGAGCTTGTCCACAGCGATCAGCTCTTCGGCACCACACTCCATCTTGTAGCGCACAACCTCAATGGTCACGCTTGCTTCCATCTGGCTGCCTGCTTCCAGAGAACCGCCCTTGAAGCCTTTGACCATGCCGCCTTCCACAATGCGTAGCTGGCGCATGGCATAGCCACCAGAACGAAGCGCCACCTGCATTGCACCGCGATAGGTGATGTTCACATTCATCCCCTGCTGCAACAGGTATGCAACGTCATTGTCGAAAAGCGCGAACGGGATTTCATGCTCCGTCGATTCCCACTGGCCCGGTGTCGGGCTGTCGATCTCGCCGCCAACGCCAGCGCCGGACATAGTGCTGGTCTTCATCTTGAACTCAGGTGTATCAACCTTGCCGGTCACGCCCAGCTTGATGCCGTTGGAGTAGGCATTGAACTTTGCAACCTTGTCAGGAATATAAAGGCTACTCATGTACTGTCCTCCTTCCTCACTTGCTCATTGCAGCGGTGATTGCGTCGATGTCAAACTCCACAATCTCCTCAATGTCTTCCGCCGGGAGATACATTGCAACGTACTTGTGGAAATACATCTTACCGTCCGCCAGCGTTTCGCTGGTGTTCTCGCTGCTCAGAAATTCCATTTCGTACCGTGCGCAGATTTCGGCGGAAATGTAGCTTGCGCCGATGGTGTTCTGCTGGTCGATCACCGCTTCGCGCAGGCGGGGATTCGCCCGCATATCCACGTTGCCAAAGTTCGTGAGGATGAAGTTGTTGTCGTCATAACTCAGGAATCGGCGGGCGGAAATGAAACGATCCTTCGGATCGGTGTTGGACGGATATGCAACCGTATTGTTGCCCCAGAGACGGAATCCGTTGAAATTCAGGAAGGTAACGACACCGTTTCCGTTCACCTCATTTGCCTGATCCAGGTCCAGCAGAATTTCCTCTCCATCCTCGGTGCAGATCGACGTTGCGGCAACTGCAATGTTGGACTGCGGCGGCATGGGAATACCATCGTTCTCCGCATCCTGCCGGGCGATATATGCAGCAGCAAAGGCGCTGGGGCTGTAGATTACCTCGCCCACCTTCGGGCAGCCCCACACGGCTGCGCAGTTGGGAGAGGTAAGAGACTGTTTCGTCTTCTGGGCGCGCACGTCAGAATACTTCGGTGCGCCGGTGGAGGTCGTGTCCATATCCACCCAGCAGAACATACGCCAAATGCCGTTGAGCATCGTGGTCTTCGCCTGCATAATAGCAGCCACGGTTGGGTCCTTGCTGAACCAGGGCGCCAGCAGATTGCCCGGCACCATGCCCAGCTTCGGGAAAATCTGGCGCAGGACTTCCATGCCAGTTTCCTTGCCTGCCGCATTCACGCCACCAATGATGTCTGCGCCCGTCACCTTTTCCGGGGCAATGCGTTTACCGGAAACCGTGACCTGCGATTTGCCGGAACCCTTGCCGGAAGGCAGGATCACCAGTGTAACCGTGCCATCATCGTTGAATGCTGCGGTGTAGTCCTCGCCGCTTTTCAGCACCACATCGTCCGCCTTGACCACCAGTTTGTCCAGCAACAGGCCAACAGTTTCCAGCTGTGCGGTGCCGCTGTTCACCTGATAGGAGCGCTCGACGACATCTGCGGTGTGTTCGGTTTTGGTGGGGTCCAGAACGTTAATCACGATCACAGGGGACACGTTCACGATCTGGAAGGATGCAGACAGTGCACCGCAGATCGTGTAGCTTTTGAAGTCGCTGCTGTAGCCAACAAGGCCTTTGGCTTCTGCCATCGTGTGGCACAGCAGCGGCACATTAGTTGCGCCGTAAGGATCATCCGCCAGATTGACCGGGGCCACGCCCACGATTACCTGAGTGCCAGCATCGCTTTCGAGCGGTGCTTTCACGCTGGACGGAATCTCACTTACATATACGCCATGACGATATGCCATTGTTCTTCCTCCTTACAGCTCTGCTCTGAGCTGTTCAAAAATGATCTGCTCTGCCGTTTTGGGCTGGCCCGGCAATGCAGGCTGTTCCATGTTGGCACGGGTCTGTGCTACCTTGTCGTAAGGTACGATAAGGCCTTCCGCCATCGGGTGCTGCTCAACAAACTTTTTCATCTGCTCCGGCAGCTCACCGTTAAAGCATGTGTACTGCCGTGCCACGCCACGGACGGATGGGCCGCAGTACACGCGGGTTCTCGTTTCTTTCTTGGTCATACCATTTCCTCTATTTCTGGATCAGTCGCCGGATCAGCATTCGCGACAGTGCAGGTCATTTTCACTGCACCGAAGTAATACGGGTGATAGTCGTCTTTCGACATTTTCCCCTTGATGTTTCCTTTCACGGTACACGCCCTGCCGAACCTCGGGACCGCCCGGAAACCTTTCATGATGTCCGTTACGATGTTCAGAACATCTCGGTAGCCCTGCCGTTTTAGCCCGGTGTCATACGCGCAAATGTACATCGTCACATCAACTTCCATCGGCGCGTCGCCTTCCGGCGAATCCATATCACCAATTTCTGTGATGATGTAGGGCGCAAATGCTTCTGGAGTATCAACAGCATCGTCCCGTCCTGTGTCGATGGGCAGGTCTTGTTCAAAGAAATTCAGTTCCTTTTCCCCGCCGGGTCCGCAGTATGTTTTTCCTTTGAAGTTTTTTTGAAGCGTCTGGTTCAATGCAACCTGCATCATATAAGGGGTCATGGCAAGCATTTCTTCTGTCATTACCTCGCCCCCTTCTTCGCTGCCGCTCTGGCAAGCGTTTTCTGGATCGACGCTTCAAGTTTTTTCTCCAATGTGTCCTGCACATCCGGCTCTACCTGTTCCCAGATTACATGATGCATAGCCGCTGCCGAAGGGCTTCCCATGGTTTGCAGCGTTTCCACGTTGCCATCTTTGTTCCGCCAGCGCGGTGCGCCGGATTTCTTTGTGATCGTGTTATGGCTGCTGGAACCAATGACGCGCTGCACCATGCCAACGTGCCCGCTTGCGAACTCTACCAAAAATCCCTTGCTCAGGTTCCCTTGACCGGGCAGCGGTTTCATTCCGCTGTTTTTCAGAACCTTTGCCTTGAAAAGATCAGGCGCATTCGCAACATCCTGTCCGACGTAAGGTCTTGACGGGATTGTTTTGAAATAGCCCAGGTCATTTTTCATAGCATCTTTCTGGCCCGGCCCGCCGATATGCAGTTCCGCGCCCAAGTCTGACACCTTCGCCCTTTTTCTGATTTTCAAGTCGTTTAAATGGCGACGGCCGGCGCCGTTGACGGCATACCGTTTCTTTGCTTCCCGAATCATGACTTTGCGGGCATCCTTTGCCGTCTCGTTCACCGCATTGCGGATCACAAGCGGCGCTTTCTTCCCACAATTTCCCAGCGCTCTTGCTACGTCCTTCTCGCCGATCAGTTCAATCGAGAGGTCACTTGCATTGTATCGTGTATAGCTCATTGCCGTTTCCGATCTATGGTTATCACATATATGCCCTGCTGTTCATCAAAATTTTGGATAAACAAGTCCATTCCATCAACCTGTATTGGGTTTCCGATTTTTGGTTTCTTGCCAAAGTCCTGCACCTTGACGTACAGCTTTTTGCTTGTGGAGTAGATGGATGTGCCGTAGCTTTGACGCACGCCGCCTTCCCAATGTCCGCTGGATTCTTTCAGCGTGTCATTCGAGATTACAGCCTTCATCTTCTGTCCGTTGATGGTATGTTCATCTGCGAAAATATCATCATCCAGAAACACGGCATCAATATCCACTTCCAGCAGTTTTTTGAAGTCGGACATTTTCTTTCCTCAAAAAGATGCTCCCCGCCGGGTATTGGCAGGGAGCATTTTCTTTAGCAGACCTCAGCCACCAGCCAGCTGTCCACCTTATCGGGGATGGGCAGCGGGTGAGACTGGACTTCCATCATGCGGCGGTCGGGATGATGCTCAACATAGGAGCGCAGCAGACGGGCGGTCTGAGCGCTGACCCACTGCTGGGAAGCATCGTCGATGTAAGTGCACAGGCCATAGCCCAGCAGGTAGTTAGGTGCATGGTTGATGAGCAGTACCTTGTTGTCTGCGACGAGGGGATGGGTAGCCGGATTCTCCGGGTCGGTCCAGTCGTCCAGATAGTGCTCATCGTAGCAGTAGATGTCCAGAGCAGGGTCGTTCAGATGGCCGTAGTAGGTCAGACCGTTCGGGAGCTGCTTGACATTGATTGCGCCATAGCCGTAATTCTTGGTATCAAGGCGGCTGCGGATGTCGAGGTCGGCGAGGAACAGACCCAGCGCTTTCCAGCCCATGACACACATATCGACATTGGCAAAGCCGTTCACGGCGACCTCATGCTTCCAATCACGCAGGTTGTCCGCGATTGCTGCCTTATCGCCGCCCCAGACTGCCGTACCGGTCAGCTTCTTCTTGTTGGTAAAACCGAAATCCACGATCTCGTTGACGCCATCGCCGACAATGGGAATCTGACCGGTCATAATGGCCTGTGCGCACATCCACTCTTCGCGGCGGATTACGGAATCGTTCAGACGGTTATACTCTTCCACCTGCTTCTGTGCCGCCCGCTGCGCAGGAGTCATGCCGCTGTACATCTCTTCACCAGGCAGACGGTTCATAAGCTGGTCTGCTGTCGTGATGTCATAAGGATTGATGAGGGGCGGCTTGTAGCTCAGAGTCTCGTAACCGACAGAACTCAGCACCTTTGCGCCATTGCGCGGATGCACGAATGCAGCCATGCGACGGTCGCCCTTGACCAGATCAAAGTCAATAGCCTTGGTCGGGAAGACATGGACATTGGTGAAAAAGGTGTCACGGAAAAAGGTGTAAACCGGAGGTGCAAGGCGCACGACTTCGGCAAGGTATCGCGGGGTATAGATGTTCACTTCGTTAGGCATATCGTTTTCCTCCTTTCCTTACTTCAGGAAAATACCGATGTTGCGGAACGCCACTTCGAGCGAAGCGGCAGTCACGCCGGTTTCCAGTGCCAGATGGTCAGCAAAGAACTCGCCGGTCAGGTAGATCACAGCATCCTCGCCGGATTTGAAATTCTCGGTTGCAATGCCGTACAGGCCAGCCGTGCCGTCTGCCTTTGCCACGGGTGCCGCCTTGCCGGAGCCGTCCAGCTTGACCGGCGCACCCGCTTTCAGGTTCGCTGCGGCATTCTTGATGGCAGTAGTGACTCGAATGTCCGTGCCTGCCAGCAGATATTCCGGCTCACACGAAAACTTCTCAGGCGCAAGATTCATGCTCATAACAGTTCCTCCTTACTTCTTTTTGCCAATGGAACGCAGGGCATCCATGTAAACGTCGGTCTGGCCGTCGCCGCCGCCCTTCACGCCATTTGCGCCGCCGTTCTTTGCATCGTCGTGCAGGGCCTCGACATGGTTCTGTGCCTGCTTCTTTGCAGCTTTGGCGACTTCCTTGGCATACGCGGTGGCATCCATCGGGTGCTCACCGTAAAGAGCATCCTGCATGGTCTGCTCCATGCCGGGCAGGGTCATGTCCTGAATGTCCTTGATTCGGGCACGTTCCCGATTGATGGCATCCATGGCGGCATCCTTTCTGATCTCATTGACCATATCCGGGTACGCTTTCATCAGGTCATCCTTGTTTTTGATTTCCATTGCTTCTTCCTCCTGTGTTCCGGTCTGTCCCGGATTATTTGTGGCATTAGAAAAGCCGCCGGGCGTTTTTGCACCCATGCGGCTTTTAACAAAATCGGGAACCTTATCGAACGGCAGGCCCATGCCGATGCTGTTCACGAACAGCACTCCGTTTCGGTTTTCTACTACGGTGTCCGACTCTTCGTCGTCCACCTCGTCCACAAAGCCATTTTCTTTAGCCTGTGCGGCAGTCCACCAGTTTGTTTCATCCATCCATGTTCCGCACTCATCCTCGCTCTTGCCGGTCTTTTTCGCGTAGAGCGTGACGATGTTGCCACGGATGGTGTCCAGAGCTTTCAGGCAGTTGCGCATATCCTCGGCGGTAAGGTAGCTTTTGCCCGTTCCCATGCTGGGCGGATGTACCATGTAAGTTGCATCTGCTGCCGCTATAACCCGGTCAGCATGGCAGGCCACAATAGTTGCTGCACTGGCGCACAGACCGTCGATGTGGGCAATGACCGTGGCGCTGTTGCGTTCCAGCATATTGCCGATGGTCTGCGCAGCGAACACGTCACCGCCGCCTGAGTTTATGTAAACCTCGATTTCCTGCACATTTCCCAGTGCATTAAGGTCTTCTGCAAATTTTTTCGGGGTCACTTCATCTCCCCACCAACTGCTTTCAGAAATGGCTCCGTAAAGTAGCAGCTCCGCTTTCTGACCCTCCGCCAAATTTCGGAATTTCCAGAACGGTTCACTCTTTGCCTTGGGCGGCGTGGTCGCCGTTTGGTTGACGATTCTGTACGGTTTCGCCATTTGCAATGTCGTCCACCTCCTTTTTCTGTTTTGCTTCGATGATCCGCTGGCGAATGTTCATCGCATAGTTGCCGCCGTTCATCGTCGCTGTTTCCTGATCTGCGGTCGAGAAGCCCGCGCCAACGCGCTTCACCGCAGCATCCACTTCCTGCACAGGGTTCAGGTTGGTTCGCGCCGGTCCATTCCAAGTGCAAGAAGTATAGGCTTTCTTGATGGCCGGGTCTGTGAGGAACCCCGGCGCATTGATACGCCCAGTTGCGACCGCCTCCGTCATCCACTCTTCATAGATAGGCTGGCAGAAATCATCCACAAACCAGCTTCGCATCATGTCGCAAGTCCGCCAAAATTCATTCAGCGCACCACGCGCTGCGCTGTAACTCGCCGTGAACTGCTTCATAAGCACTTCACTCGGAATTTCCAGTGCCGACGCAATCTGCCTGATGATGGCCGTCGAGAACGCATCAAAGCCGGTATTGGGATGCTTCGGGTCCGCAAATTGCACTTCCTCGTTCTCGTTAAGGTCGATGATTGCACCGGCAGCCAGCTCGATGGTTCCGCGATCCTGCGCGTCGATTTGCTGGTTGGGCGGGATTACCTCACCCAGCGGACGACCAAGGGACGGCGTTTTCTTCGAGATAAAGACCGTGAACATGGCGCTGATGACCGCTGCTGTGATCTCCGCGTCCGTGTATCGTCCCAGCTGCTTGAGAGCTTCCAGCACCGGCGCAAGCATTGGAACACCTCGCCGCTGGCCAGAACGTTCCCGGTTCATAATGTGCAGGATATTCCGCCGTCCCGTCGTTTTGCCGTAGGCTTCCACGCGCTGCCACTTCATCGGTTCCGGCATCGCCGCCATGCTCGAAAGCGGATGCTGGTTGCAAATCCAGTAAGCAAGAACCATCCCGCTTTCATCCGTCTCAATACCTTGCACGATGCTGTCAACCGCTCTGTCGTCCACAACGCACGGAAATAATCGGTCGTCCAAATCCGGGCTGCACACCCGGTCTGCTTCAATGAGCTGCACCCGCAGGTCATACGGCTGTCCGATATTGTGCCGCATGGGCAGAACTGCGAAAGCGTCACCGTTCATCATGTAGGCAAGGAACGCAAGCTGTTGGAGCTTGTAGAAGTTGTCCACCCGATCAGCGTCGCACATCGGGCTATCTGCCCACAGGGAGAACTCTCGGAGAATCTGCATTTGCAGTGTGTTGGCCTGCTCCGGTGTCATTCCCAGAAACTCCGCATCGATCTGCGGCGATGGAGTCAGTCCGCCCGCCACCACGTTTGTCCGCATGGTTTTCAATGCGCCGGTCGCAATAGGAACGCCCATGTAAGCGTCGCGGCTCCGCTCCCGCAGAGTCTTGAGGTTATCTTCGATGTCGCTTTTTGCATCACCGCCAGCAAACTGCCAGCCGCGCATCGACTTCTTGGTCGTGCTGGCTCCATAGTTTCCGTAGCCAGAATTGACAAATTCAAGGCTTTGCCTTGCTGCGGCGCGGCGCAGGGCGCGTTCCGGGAAGACGATGGCAACCGCCCGGTCAATGAGGTTCATTTTTGCCATGTCGCCCTCCGTCAGATGTCACGCGGCACAAAGCGGTACATTCGGTTGCGCCCGCTCTGTTCTGCCGCTTCCAGCTCTTTTACCTTGTTGTTCCAGTATTCGATTTCACCGCGAACCGTATAGAGGTCAGCGCGGGTCAGGCGGCGGTCGCCAATGGAGTAACCCTGTCCGCTGGCGATTTTTTCTTCCGCTTCCATCCAGGTTTGAAGTTTTGCTTCTGCCTGTTCCAGCGTAATTCCTGCCATTTATCCAATACCTCCCGATACAATTCTTCGTCCTGCTGGATGCTGTACCACCGGCATTTCCGTTTCCGCGTCCGGATCTTCCAAAACAGGGTTTGCAATTTCCAGTGCAGCCAGTGCGTAATCTCGGCAGTCCAACGGCTCGTTGCGGTGATAGTTCGGGTCTTTCAGCTCCCACGCTGTCGTGGGTCTGCCCTTCTTCCAGCGCACGACCTGCTTCTCTGCTGTTAAGCCTTTGAAGTAGGTTTCGTCATACCCTGCCGCTTCATCCAGCGGGAAGTGGCAGTAGTTCGGACCCGGTGTCTGAACGTTCAGACGTTGGTACACCATCGTCTTGCCGTTATCAACACCGATGGTGTACAGCGGCACGCCTACTCGGTTTCCGGTTGACGGTTTCGACACGAACACCGTTTCCACGCCGCCGCGTCCCTTGATGGCATAAAGGTGCCGCTGCCAGCGTTCCAGACAGAAACGATAAACTGCGTCCGTATGGTGTCCGCCGGTGTCCATTGCTGCCGCAAGGATGTTCAGCACCACGCCGTCTTCCCTTCGCCAGCGGGTTTGCAGGAACTTGTCAAGGTCTTCCCAAATCTGAGGTTTAAGTGGGTCGCCATATATCTTCTGATATCGAATGCCCCAGCTTTCCTTTCCAACTCCCCAGCCCACAAGTTCCAGCTCGAAACGATCATCCTGAACGTCGATGCCGCAGGTCAGCACCAGCACGCCAGCCGGTACAGTTGCCGGGTACATTTCGCGGCGGCTGTACAGCGCCATATCGTCCGCACTCTCGCCGCGCTCTTCCCATGTTTCCCCAAGTTTGGTGTTGACCCATGCCTTCATCAGCTCGGGGTTGCCATGATCCAGTGCTTCTTTCGCGGAAAGAAATTCCGTGACGATGCCAGACCATGCGCAGAATGACGATGCTAGAACGTTCAGGTGAAATCCGCGCACCTCCCGTTCCGGGTGCAGCGCAACGTACTTTCCCTTCCTGCCCTGTGCTTTCCAGCGATATTCACCAGCAATGCAGCCGCAGTATTCGCACCGGTACTGCACACCGCCGTGCGGCCAGTTTTCCCGGTCGAAAACCACATTTGCCCAGACCAGTGGTTGATACTCTCCGCATTCCGGGCACGGCACTGTCCACTCTTCCATCGTGCTTTCCAGCCAGGCTTTTTCAATCCTGCTGGTGCCCTTTATGGTTGGCGTGGAGACAAGCACCGTTTTCTTGTCCCAGTATGTTGTCTGGCGGGTTCTTGCCAGCGTCAGCGGGTCGCCCTCGGTGCCAGCCGATGCCGGATATCTGTCCACCTCGTCTGCCAGAACAAACTTGATCGGTCGGGATGCAAGCCCCGCCGGGCTGTTTGCTCCAACGATGGTGACGTGTCCACCCGGAAATGCTTTCTGCATGATCGTATTCCCGGAGAAGCGGCTCTTGGCATCGACCTTTTTTCGCAGTTCTGGGGTGTCGCGGATCATGGGTGCCAGACGGTCTTTGGAAAATGTTTGTCCCATTTCTACCGTTGGCTGCATTACCAGCGTCGGTGCTGGGGTGTAGTCAATCGCATATCCCAGTGTGTTCAGGATGATTTCCGTCTTCCCGATCTGGGATGATGTCTTGACCACCACCATGCGGATATGTGGATTACCAATGGCATCCATCACGGCGCGCTGATACGGCGCATTGTCCGTGTGCCACCGCCCCGTTCCCGCGCTGGCTTCCGGCGACATTCTTCTGTATTTATCCGCCCACTCGCTGACCGTCAGCTTCGGCGGTGGTTTCAGTTTCAGCAGCACCCGGGCAAACAGTTCCTTCACTTCCGGGGCTACCTCTACAGTCTTCCTTTTCTTTGTCATGGTTCACGCACCTTGGCAGCGGGCAATACACCTGCTGCTCATTCAGTTCGTACCCCCATTCACAGCCAGCGCACGGGTTTTTATCCCGTGTCTTTTTCTTCCGCTTCTTCATTTGCCCCATCCTCCGGTTCTGCCAATGCTTCTTCGGCGTGGCTCAGAGTTTCCAGAGCTTCTTCCAGCTCCGCTTGGATCAGGTCTTGCACCTGCTGTTCGTCGCCTTCCAGTGCTACAACGGCGGGTGCCAGTTTTTGCGGCAGTGCCAGAATACGGGAACGAAAGTTCATCATCATAGCGGAGTAGGCTTTTTCCACATCGCCCACTTCCAGAAGTTCAGCCTTCCTTACCCGGTTTTCCGTTTCTGCCGCAATTCTTTTTTCTTTTGTCAGCCGGGCTCTTTCATCATTCAGGTCGGCTTTGCTCCCCGCGCCAATGTACTTGATGTAGCGCGTCATGGTGTCCACCAGATCATACAGCCCCGGTCTCTTTTCCCGGATCACGCCTTCATCCCTCAACTGCCGTACCCGGCGTTCCGTGAGGTTTAGGTGTTGTGCCACAACCTTACTTGTGTAAAGGGTCATTGTCTGCATCCTCTTCCGTTTCGTCCGGCACATCGAATGCGCCAATCGCGCGGGCCTTTGCAAATTCTATCCGCTCACGTTCCAGTTTCATGCGGGCTTCGGTTTCCTCTGCCTGCTGTAGCTTTCCGATGATTGTTGCAATTCTGCCCTCCACCTTGTTCAAGGCTTCCTGCAAATGCATCTTTCTGGTGAACGCGCTCTCCTTCGAGTACATGCCCATGTTCTGGTTTGCACCGTCTTGTTTCGCGCCGTTTACCTTTCCCGGCACTCGCATATCAAGCAGCGTGCTGATGTATAGTTCATCTTGATCCGCGTTTTCCAGCGCGGTGATTTGGCTGAGGATTCTTTTTTCCTGAACTTTCAGAATGCCCAGTTCTTCCCGAAGGGCTTTAACAGCGGTCTTCGGCGTTTTGTCCATGATGAACTTTTCATCATCCGTCAGCTGATCGAAGAACACCGCTGCATAGCCGCCGTGTTTCTGGGCGTTCTTATTTCTGGGCGGGGCACCGCCGCCGGGGTTTCCCTCTGCGTTCTGGTTCCCAGGCTGGCCGCCACGTTTCTTTTTGGGCGGCACTTCCAACTCGTCCCACTTTTCCTTGGACTTCCACCGGCGCACCGTGTCATAGTTCACGCCGATATCTTCTGCCAACGCCGCAAGATTCACCGCGCCGTCTTCTCGCATACGGCGTAGGTATTCTTCGCGGGCGGCATCTTTCTTGTCGCTCCGCCTGGGCATTGTGCATCCTCCAATAAAAAATGCCCCACCGGGCGCACCCGGCAGAGCATTATATTTTGCGGGTCGCTTACGAATTGTAAGCTGCTCTGTATAACAAAAGCCCCACGGCATCGCTGCCGCCGGGCTTTGTCTAAAATCCACTGTACCGATTATAGCAGAAAATCAGTATCATGGAGTATCATCTTTTGCCTTTCCGCCTTTTTTGACCCCCGGGGGACTTTTTTTCCAGGGGTCTGCCGGAAATGGAAAATTTGCATTAAAATCTAGCGAACTTTTGCGCTGTTGGACCCGCTAATTAGCGCGGGCGCGCGCGCAGTACCTCGCGCCCGCGCGGGGCGGCCTCGTCGGGCGGGCGGCTGGTGGGCTGGTCAGGGCGGGCTGAACTGGTGACAGCCTGTCACCGATTCGGCCCGGCGCGGGGCGGGCGGCTGTGCTGTGTGCCAGGTCAGGAGAGCAGGCAGGGCGGGCGGGTACCTGCTGCCGGTGTGGATCAGGGCGGCGGCGTGGTCTGCTGTGCTATGGATCAGGCAGGCGGGCGGCGTGATCCGGTGCAGTCTGTGCGGCAGATCAGCAACCGGCGCGGCGGATCAGTGCGGGCGCTGGTGCCCGATGTGCTGCGGATCAGGCAGGGCGGCGGGCGTGGATCAGGAGAAAAAAAGAAGCAGGCAGGGCGCGCCGTGTGTGGCGTTGTCCTGCCTGCTGTGCTGTGTGCTGCTGTGATCTTCTGCCCTGGCCCCGCTCCACGGAACGCCGCCGGGGGTACTGTTTCACGGTTTTTCCGGGCGGCACTTTGCGCCGCGCCGGAGGGGTCAGATTCTCCACTTTACCGGGTAGTGCTTTATGTGTAGGGCTAGAACTTAGTGAGCTATAGCCTCCCCAGTAACCCCCTATAGTCCCCCTTCTTCCCCGTTTTTCTGCTCCGGGTCCAACTCTAACGGCTGCCCGTCCTGCTCCATCCGGGCGCGGACCGCCTGCAAAATGTAGCCTTGCAAGCTCTGGTTTGCAGCAGCCGCAGCCGCCTTTATCGCTGCCGCTTCTTTTGCCAGTGGTTTTATATTTATTTGCGTGCATTTTGCGTTGTATTTGTCGTTTGTCAGTCTTTTTTTTGCAGATATAGCCATAATTTCACCCTTGCTTTTTATTTATAAATATAATATAGCACCCCTGCCGTCACCCTGTACAGTGCCATTTTGCACAAAAGCACGGTACAGGATTTGTGCAAAAAGTAGATTGCACGGTACAGGGCTTGACAACTAGCACGGTACAGTGCTATCATGTAGCCACGGCAAGCGGCACGGTACAGTGCAACGCAAGCCGAACAAAACCAACGATTGCAGGAGGATTTTACCATGCGTAAACTTAACAAGATCATCACCACCGCCGCAATGGTCGCCGCCATTCTGGCAGGCACCGCACCGAAAGCCGCCGCGACCGGCTGCCCCTACACTGTCGGCCCGCTGGGCCGCTACATCGCCCCGGCCATTGTGCAGGGCATGACCGCCACCGATGACGGCGCGGTTGAAGTCTGGTGCGCCGACGCGCTGGACGGTGACGACTGGTATTTTGTAGTTGACGATAAAACCGATCTGCGAATTTATGACCGCGTTGACTTGGTGGTTGACGCGAACGGCACCCCGGAAGATTTCAGCGATGACAAAGTGATTGACGCGCTTTACTGCCACGGCTGCACCGAAGATTGAAAGGAGCCTGCACCATGATGACACTTGAACAGATCCGCGAACGGAACCGCAAGGAGAACGCCGCAGCCCGCCGCCTTCAGGCCGCCGGGTATCGGCTGGAATGGTGGGACCCCCGCACCGGGCAGCGGATCGCCGCCCAGATCACCGGCGAGAACACAAACGACGAGCGCCGCACGTTCTATGCCTTCCCCACCTGGCAGGATGCCGCCGCCGCTCTTTTGGGCTGAACGCCCCGGACACCTTAGCAGGGCCGCACCGTAAAGCGACCCCGCCCCACTACCCCGACAACAGCCGGGAGAACACCCGAACACGCAACGTCACGAACAAAGGAGCGTTACAGCATGAAGGAATACAGGCTTGATCCGCTGCCCGACGTCACCGGCGACCCGGCAGAGCTCTTTTTCGATGACCGCGAAGATTGCGAGTTTGCACGCACCCTTGCAGCCCGCACCGCCGCGATCATCTCCCAGGTGCGGCGCTACACCGTCACCCGGTACACCTACCCCGGCCGGCAGATCATTGTAGCCCCCAGCACCCGCACCCCGGGCGGCTGGCAGGTGACTTTCTACCATACCGACCGGATCACCGGCGATATGGAGCCATCCTATCACACCGACTGCGACACGCTGGAAAAGGTCGCCGCCGAAATCCCGCACAGCTTTTGCGCTGCCGATGCCGTCGCCTGATCCTAGCCGGACACCTTGACGGGCCGCACCGTAAAGCGACCCGGTCCCAACACCCGGCACCCCGCCGGGGAATAATGAGAACAAAATAACAGGAGGTTTTACACCATGAAAAATAATGATCTTATTGCAGCCGCCGTGTGTGCCCAGTACACCCCCGAACAGCTGCACAAGCTGGCCGCTCACTACTACACCGCCGCCGAAATCGCCGACGCCGCCGCGAAGATCATCGTGGAGCCGGGCGAAGACGGCACCGCACCCGATCCGGTGGAGATCGCAGAGGGCGACTTGTGCGCCGCTCTTTTCCACACGTTCGACGGCTGGAAAAGCCCCAGAAACGGCGGGCTGAGCGTCAAGCGCGGCGAAAAGGCCGTGATCCGCTGCAAGCTCTGGAAGTACAAGGACAGCCCCAAGCCCGAAGACCTGCCCGCCGACGCTGACCCGCTGACCCGGGCAGCCGCTGAGCAAGGCGGCGGCGATTACTATATGACAGTGGCTTATTTGTTCGGCCGCTGGCAGGTTGAGAAGCGCGAACCGAAGAAGCCCGCAGAAAAGCGGTTCAAATCTCTTGATGATATCAGGGCGTATAATAAAATGCTGGCCGACCAGCGCAAAGCCGCAAAGGCCGCCGCCGCCCAGCAGGACAAGCCCCAGCAGACCAGCGCCCCCAGCGCCGCCGATTTGAAAAAGGCAGCGGACAAGGCAAAGCGGGAATTTATGGCCGTCTCCGAAGACGACCGCCCGGCACAGGCCGCCGCGCTGGCAAAGTGGCGCGAAGCCCGCAAAGCCTGCGAAGATGCAAAGCAGGCCGTGCCCGCGCCCGCTGCCGCCTGTGAACAAATTTCGATGTTCTGAACCCCGGGACACCCCAGCAGGGCCGCACCCGACAAAAGCGGCCCCGCCCCACACCCGGCACCCCGCCGGGACAATTTGAGAACTGAATAACAGGAGATTTTACCATGAAGACCTACAAAACCTACACCATGCACACCGTCGGCAGGCTCACCGTTTATGTCAGCGATGACACGCACTGTGTTCACCACGCCGTCGCTTGGGATTCTTCAAACCCCGTTACACTTTACCCCTACATTCGCGGCTATCGTGGGGACGGATGGGACAACGCTTGCGATTATCTGACCCTTTCCGCCGTCCGTGCTCGTTTGGCCCGTGGAACACTTATCTTTTCTTGACCCGCAAGGCCGACGGCATCCCGCCGCCGCTGGTGCAAGTCCAGCCGCCCCCACCGGGGCGGGCGCTCATGGGTCCACACCCAGACACAACAGAATAACAGGAGATTTTACCATGTCTTGCATTCAGCTTTCCACTCAACACACCGCCGCCGTTGCTCACGGTCTGGCTTTCCTTCTCAACGGGGCCGGTGGTATGGATCTTCTTTCCTGCGACGTCATCACCCCGCAGACCTGCCGGGCATTCAAGTCCTGTATGTACCCGTATGACAGCCTGTTCGACGACCGCAGAATCTACGCCGCTCTTTACAGGCTGAACGAATCGGCTTATGAAGACCGCTACCAGATCCAGCCGGACGAACTCGACGGCGCGCCCGCCATGCCGCAGAACTTCCCGCATCTGCTCCACACGCTGATCTGGGATAATGGACACTACACCATCGACCGCGATTTTTACGCATTTGCCAAGCTTCTGGACAGTTTCATTTACCAGTGTAGCGAAGACGTGAACCGGGACAGCGAAGTTTTAGCAGCACTTTCCGCTATTTCCCGCGCCTTGTATGCCTTCATCGTCCACAACTCCGCCGACTATGCCGCCGCCGAATGGATCATTTGACGCCGCGCCGGACACCTCAGCAGGGCCGCACCGTAAAGCGACCCTGCCCCAGCCCGCAAGGGCCACACGAAAACCGCAAGCCCTACCAGGGCGAGCGAAACGCTTTGAAAACTGAATATTTGGAGGTCATACAATGGCTACTATTATCAACGAATCCACCGCCCGTCTGGCAAAGCAAATGCGTTCTTTCGATGACTACAAGGAAGGCAGCGCCACCGCCAGTTACAACGCCCAGTGTGCCGAAGCCGCCGCGATTCTGAAAAAGGCCAAGGCAAAATGTGCCACGGATGAACAGCGGGAACGTGCCGAATACCTGTATAACCGGTATTGTTCCGTTCTGGCTGAAGCCATCAACCGGGACAACGAGATCGGCACCCGGTGCCCGTCCGTGCTGATCTGTGGCGCTGGCAACTTCCCGACCCGCAAGAAGGAAAAGCAGATTGCAGCGTGGGACAAGAACATGGAGAACTGGCGCAAAGCATACCACTATCTGGATATGCTCAAGCGGGCGCATACTCTGGCTGTTAAATCCGATGATCCCGAAGTTCTTGATTTTCTCCGGGCAAAGCTGGCCGGACTGGAGGAAGCGCACGCGCTCATGGTGTCCGCCAATGCCTACTACCGCAAGAACAAAACGCTAGAAGGCTTTGAAGGTATCCCCGCCGTAAGTAAAGAAGATGCCGAAGAATATCTTTGTAAAGGAAGAGACGATGCCCGGTGGCCGCAACGGTGACGGTTCCCCCCTGGCTTTCTACGGCAAGCCCTTCCCGACCTACGAACTTACAAACAGCAACGCCAACATCAAGCGAGTAAAGCAGCGTATTGAAACGCTGGAAGCTGTCAAAGCATCTAAGTCGATTGAAGAGGAACACGACGGCTACACCTACCGGGAGGATGCCGAAGCAATGCGTGTTCAACTCCGGTTCGACGGCAAGCCGGACGACGAAACCAGGGCACTTCTCAAGCGCAACGGGTTCAGGTGGGCACCGTCGCAGGGCGTTTGGCAGCGCCAGCTTAACGACAATGGCAAATATGCCGCCCACCGCGTCATGGAGGTTCTGGACGGCCAGCAGTAAAACGGATACTCTGACGGGGTTGCACCGTAAAGCAGCCCCATCCCAGCCCGCAAGGGCAGCACGTCACCGGCCCCGGTATCTATATACCAAGACCGGCAAATCTAAAAACTCGAATCCCTACCGGGACGAGCGATAATACATAACACGGAGGTACCCCACATGAAACTCAAAGAGACCCGCATTCTTGACGCTGAGGGCGCACGTTACGCCTGCATTGCCAACGGCTACTGCACCCGCTGCGATTGTGAAGAATATGACCGCATTTTGAACGATGCAGCCGAAAGCAGCCGCAAACCGGGCGGCATCACGGTTGACGATCTGGCCCGCATCGCCGAAGCGATCAAGGCCGTCAGCGAAACGGACGACGACGTGCCCGCTATCGCTTTTGTGCTTTCCCGGCGCACCATGTCCCACTTTGAGCAGGCCTAACCTTAACTCGCCCGTTTTTGTGGGCTTTTCCATCATGAAATAGGAGGTTTTGTTATGTTTAAACCATTTTTCGTTGACTGCTCTGGCAAAAAGCACATTTTCCCGGACGACTGCGCACTGAAGCGCTCACTGGCGCTCGCATGGCGGCGGGGTGAAGACGTCTTCTGTTTCAAGTATCGCTTGAAATCAAGCTATACTTGTGGGCACAGCTATCAGCTGAACACGATTCAGCAAACTTGCGACGGTTTTGTCGTTTGTTTTGGATTTGAAAGCCCACTGGGCAAGGAATCCTATTGCTTTTAATCGTACTCGCCCCGGTATCCCGCCGGGGCATCTTGTGTTATACTATTGCTGTCTTGAATATGCGTTTTTCTGGTGCTTATGTACTCAAACTGAGCATATTTGTATCAAAATCAGGGTTAAGCGTTCAGAAATGAGGTGTTTTTGTTATTGAAGGTGAAGTTTTCGCTCCTTGGCGACTTGTTGCCAGCTTTGCAGACGGTAGCCGGTTATTATTCGATGGTTTGACCGAACAGCAGGCAAAAGCAGCCATGGAGAGCGCCCAGCGGGAGCACGGCTGTATTTCGTGGTGGGATCATGTGACAGACCTGAATTACGAAGATGGTCGTTACTACCGCACCACGCCAGAGCCGCCCACGATCCACGTCTTGAAAATTGACGAATAAAGAAATACCCGGTAGGCCATACAGCCCGCCGGGTATTTCTTTGCTCATTTTTCATTGTTTCGGGTATTCGTGTTTGTTTCCCAGCAGCGTTTTTGCGTTTCGCGGAAATGTTTCACATACGCGTAATGGTTTCCGGCCGAATTTGCCTTTATATCATACGCGCGAAGGTGAAACGCTTTCACGTTTTTCGTAGACCCTTCCGGGGTGCAGCGTTTGCATTCTCTAAGCCGGTGCGCTTTACTTACGCGCATTATACGCACGCGCACGGATTTCTTCCGCCTGCGGCATATCGTCAAGGCTTTCAGCAAGCCGCACCAAAGCTTCTGCTTTTATCCGCTTTGTGTGCGATACGCTGTACCCGATTTTATGCGCCGTTTCCTCCGAACTGTGGCCACGCAGCCATAATTCCGAAATCACTGTTGTGTACACAGTCTTTAGTGACCAGATTTGTGCGCGGATCACAGCAAAGTCCCCACGCAGCACCACTTCTTGTACTTCCAGTTCCCGCAAACGGTCAAGGCTCCCCAGTTCTTCGGCTCTCTGGGCAATGTCTGCGGTGCTGTCGCTGTGTCCGCTTCCGTGCGGCATTCCGCCGTACTCAATGCCGCGCAGACAGTTCAGATCGCCTTCCAGCAGGTCTTTTTCTGCCGCAATGGTGCGCAGCTTCTTTTGGATATCCGCCGCGTAGTCCAAAACCATTTTTGCATCTTCAATCCGCATCTTCTGCGCTCTCCTGCGGCTCTGCCGTTACTGTTTTTTTTGTGGTATCTGCCTTTTTGGCTTCCAGCGCCGCCTTTCGGCGGGCTGCCTGCTTTTGCCTGATCTGTAAACCCAGCGACTTTTTGAAATACGCCGGGAGTGGCTTTTTCTTAGGCTTCCCCATGTTCTGCACCTCTTTTCTGCGGTTTATCTTCCCAGTTCGACAATAGCACCCAGGCTTTCGATATCTGCCTTCGTTGTCCGGCGCTTTTTCAGCGCGGCAAAGATCATACTCTTGTTTTCTGCGTAAAAGTTCGCCCCGACCGCAAAATACCGCAGTTCCGGGTTAAACTGCTGCCGAATGCGCAGGCAGAAGATCATGTGACCATCTACCGGCATATCCAGCTCATAGACCGCGATTTGACCGGTTTCTTTGCTGATTTCACGGCAAAGAAACACCGCGTTTGTCTCAAACCTTGCCTTTTCTTCATCTGTCACAGCTTTTCACTCCTTCCTGCCTGTTTTGCAAGGCGTTTCCACTCCCGGATTTCATCCTTGCTGTCCGGCGTGATGATTTCCGTGAACTTATAGCCTTTTGGCTCTGCGATCAGGTCAATAAACAACCGGCGGCGGTAAATGTAGTCCCGCTGTGCCCGCCGGGTGAATTTCGACTTGATTTCGATTACTTCCACTGTTCCGTCAGCATACACCAGCACATAGTCTGCCGTATATCGCGCCGCTGGCAGTTTGACATTGCCATACTCCTTTGCGGGCAGCAGGGGAAAGGCAACGTGCGGCGTTGCCTTGATGATCCTGCCAGATTCAATGCCTGGCAGGATCACAGATATGTAATACTCGTATTCTCCCCGGCTCTCGAAAGTTTTCCCGATTTTTCCAGCAGACTTTGCTGCATCCGCCAATGTCTGCTGCGCAGGGGTACACTTTCCCCTTGTGCGCCGTGCAATCTGGGCTTCTGCCTGCGCCCGGTATCGCGGCGGCAGGTCTTCAAGGCTCAATCTTGTGCTCATGTCTCCCCCTTTACCATTTCCGGCTCAGAATGGCATAGCATTGTGCTTCCGTTACTTCCCAGCCGTCTTCCCGGGTTTGGTCAGACTGGTGCAGTTCCCCCGGATCGTAAACAACGCTCTTTTCCAGTTTCCAGCCAGGGAAACGCTGGCTCCACCAATAGGCGTCATTCTGCATATCGCCGCAGGCGTCCCGAAGTTGTTTTCTACTCCACTTCGTGTCATTGGGTACCTGCTCTTCCGGCAAAATCAGGTTTTTGGTTTCGATGCAGACACGCTCTGTGTGGTTGTAGATATACCCGACCGTTCCGTACTTGCCTTGCGTTGTCTGGTCTGTTCCCAGAATTTTTTTCATGTCAATGCGATCCGCATTCATGGTTCCCAGACTTTCATACTCGTTTGTTCCGGGAATACGGCGACGCCAGAGGTCTTCCAGCATTTCGCGCACTTCGCGGCGGTCGATCTGGTCAAGCCCGCTGCACTCTACAAAGCCGTGCATATGTAACCGGCCATCTTTGCCTTTGCGCACAGCCCAGAGCATCATTTTGATTTTCTCCCGGGTAATCTTGAACCGCTTGCAGATTGCGGCAATTACACGGCGCTTATAGTTCTTTGTTTCCCGGACGCATCCCAGAAAGTCGTCCGGCAAGAAAACTTCTTCAAACGTCCCGGAAAGGAAGAACCCGTTCTTCGTGAAGTTCGCAACAACCTTTCTTTGCTTTTTCCGCAGTGAAGACATCTTGTTTCGGGCTTTCTGCCTTTCACCGGACTTCTTCTGCTTCTTCCCTCTGGTATTTCGTTCCTGCGGGGTAATGGCGTAGAGACACACAGCCATATAACTATCACCACAGATAATCTTTTTTTCTCTGATATAGTTTCTGCGCATCTCTATCACCTCCTGTCCCGGTCAGCTTCCTGTGTTTATTTTTTCTTCTGTGGACCAGCACAGTCACAGAAATAACGGGTATACAAGCTCCCTAAAGAGGACTTTCGCCCCTTTAGGTTATGCTTTTGTTTTGCCAATTTCTGGCAGTCAATCTTTCGGTGCCGCCGGGTAGTACATCCAGTGCGTCACGTTGCCGTGTTCACTGAACTTGTCGTCCTTCCCCTCAACAAACCACTGTCCGTTGCCATCGTGGATTTCATAGTGAGCATCGTGCTGGGTGCCATCTGCGCAGTATGCCCACACCTTCATGCTGGTTTCGCCGGAGTAAACTTCATCGCCATCATGCCAGGTTTCATTGTGGGTGGGCGGTGGATCACTCGCCCGCCGCCATTCCGGTACTTCCACTACCGGTGCGCCGTCCAGTTCTTCGATGCAAACTCTAAATGCGCTCTGGATCATCGCATCCACAACCACGTTTCCCGTTTTTATTTCCATGATTCCCAACAGAATATTATTTCTGACCGGCAGGGCATCAATTATCATTCTTTCGCTCATTTGCTTTTTCCTTTCTTGCAGCGTGTCCCATATCAGAAAGATTTCTCTTCTTTGCTGCCACGCTTCGGATTTCTTTTCTGCATTCCTTGCAGTAGTGGGTGTTCGGACCGGCTTCATAGACCTTTCCGCACCTTTCGCAGATTTCTTTAACCATTGTTTTCTGCCCTCCAAAATTTAGTCATCGTTTCGGAGTACAGCTTGTAGCACTCTGGGCAAAGGTCAGTGTCTTTGATTGGCCCTTCTTTCCACGCCCTGAGAGCTTCCGAATAGCCACTTTTGTACCGATCCAGCATTATTTCTTTTTTGCAACGATCGCAAATTCTTATCTCGACATTTCTTCTCACTTTTTTGTTCTCCCGCCTTTTGCTTCCTTTTCATCACGCTTCGGCTCATGATCTGCGGTGGTTGTCAGCTTCACAGTGGGTTGCGGCTGATCCGACCGGTTCAGTGGCTTATCAAAGCTCACATTCGTCCAGTCGCCCTCCGGCTTATCGTGCCACGCCAGCGCATGACGGATACCCAGCCAGACCTGTTCTGCCCGGTACGGAATGCGCATACCGTCTTCGATAAGTGGGTGACAGGCAAACATCTGATAAGCTCTATCCATGTCGTCCTGCATCATGTTCCGATTTTCCAGTGCCCGGTAAAAATCTTCTTTTTCGTCCTCTGCGTTTTTGAATCGCTTTGCATCCATATCGGCATAGTGCTTCGCCATGCAGAGGTCTTCCGCAAGATCATTAAACTGGCCCATGTGCAGGCGCAGATACATCTCGCAAGCAGCCTGCACAGCTTCCGCCACCGGGCGGCTCATTGTCACCGTGACGGTTTCAACTTCCGCCGGTGTGTCTTTTTTCTTGTCCATGCCGCCACCTCAAATCCTGACCCAGGATGCACCATATCCATCTTTCACTACAGCGCCCTCTTTTTCAGAAAGAAACATTGCTGTTTTGAACGGAAAGTTCGCCGTACTGATCCCGGCTTCATCTGCGGATTCTGCCAAAATTCTGCACGGTCTGTAGTCGCACTCCATAACAACGCTAAGAACGTTCTCTTTCGCGGCTTCTTCAATCCGCTTTCCCAGAGCTTTTTTGAATACGTTCAGCTGGTCCAGTGTGACATCCTGTCTTGCCGCATCCGCAAGGAAGCATTCCACAACGGAGCTAAAGCCCAAATCTCCGTTGCTGTGCGGCTGGCTGTCAATTAGTTTTCCAGCCCACCAGCTAACTGCCTTTTCGATGATTTCTTTGGTCAAGTTCATGATTCTTTCCGCCTTTCTTTAGAAAAGTTGTTCCATCTTTTTCGGCCACCGGCGCTGACTCCGTTCCAGCTTGCAGATCATCGCCGCCAGCTGGATTGCTTCAACCGCCATGTGGACGGCGCGGTACTGCATTTCCTTCAGGTCTTCTTTCGGGATTTGCAAATCGCCCTTAACTTCGTTCCACAGGCGTTCTTCAATCCACCTGTCCAGCAGATAGCGTTCCACTTCCGCTTCGCTCATTTCCTCCCGGATCACAGCCCACCCTTCATGTGCGCTATGGAACATCGGAAAATTCTGGTTTGCGGCTCTCAGCTCCTTTTTGACCAGCAAACGGACATCTTTTTCTACAGCATCCATTATTTTTCCTCCCGATTTTTAACTTGTGCGGTTTTCTCAGCCGCTTCCTGGTCGGCCAAGTCCTGCAAGTCATCGTGCATCTTTTCGATGATTTGTTTTTGTCGTCTGGACATCAGCTCCGCTATGATTTCGTCCAGATCATCCGCCACGTTGTCCTTGATATTCATAGGCGCAATCAGTGCCCGAAGGATCATGCCGTCCTTCACGGCATAGATGAACCGTTGCCCCTGATTGGCGGGGCGTACACAAATCTGCGCAAATTCCTTGTTCAGTTCGCCTTCCACAGGTTTCAACAGTTCCGACCGGATAAATCCAACGCTGCCGTCAGGATTTCGCAACGCGATAAGTTCTTCTCCGTTGATAACGATCCGGGTCTTGATTTCAGAGGTGGTTCCTTCATGTTCCGGCTCGTCATCCCACCTCACGCCGTACAGTTTTCCGTCGATGGTGTATTCTTCATGGTAGAAGATGTTCTTCATCTTCTTCTGCGGAATGCCCAGCATAGCGCCCAGCTCTCCCGCGTCCTGTGTTCTGGGGTAGCCATCCATGCAGTAAAAGGCACTCCCCGTGCCGACAAAAATTCTGCCGCCGTTGTTGATTACCTCACAATGACCGCAGTTCTTGATCTGGGCAGCCAGTGCAGAAAGTTTCATCTTTTCACCACCTCCACGTCCGGCTCTCCATCTTCGATGAACTCAGGGTAGGCACTCTTTGCGTGTTTCCTTGCTTCGCGGACTGCTGCATTCGCATTTCTTGCTTCCAGCTTATACGGCAGATACAAATTTTCCTTTGTATAGCTGTCAATGCCAAACAGCATGATACTGAACTTTGCCATCGTTTGCTCCCTTCTATTTATTCTGTCGGTGGGCACTTCCGGGCTTGAACCGGGCGGGGCCTTTCCCATGCTCATATAAAAAGAAGCCGCCGCGCCGGGCGGCTTCATGTTTTCCCCATGCTTATTTCCCCATTGGCTTGTATACGTTCCAGCACTTCATATTGTCGCAAAAGCGTTCTGTGCCAATGATTTTCAGCGGTTTCCCGCAATAAGGGCAAAATGTCGGTTGCCTTTGGTCTTGTTCCCCCTTCGTTCCGCCTTCCTGCATCTGATAGATTACACACATGATTGATCCCGGTTGGATATACGTTTCGCACCGGTTTCGAGCTTTGCAGGTATCGCACCCCATCTTCTTTCCCCCCACCTTTCATTCTGCTTCGCGGATGACCCACACCCGATGTTCGCCGTACCCGCTCCACGCCAGCGCATCCTCATGGCTGCCAGAAACAGCTACGTCCAGCTTGTTGCCCTGAATAGCTGCACCGCGATCCTGCACAACGCGCACGCCAATGCCTTCTATGTACAGAACCGTTCCAAATGGCAGGCTTTCGTCTGCCGCAACGGTCAGCCCCGCCGTCACCGGTGCGCCACTGGCGGTGGTGCCGTCGCCTGTGCCGCAAATGTGCTGGTATTCTTCTGTGCAGTATGCCGTGCACAGAAATTCCCCGGCATATTCCTTTGTCAGCCCATCCGGCAGGGCATTTTCATTGGCGGCAGTCTGTAACTGGTCGATAACTTCTTCATCCTGAATTGCTCTGTCTTGCCAGTTTGCCAAACGTGCAGCATAGATAATGCGCTGCCCTTCCAGATCATCAATGCGTCTCTGCATCACCGCAACTTTTGTGGCATTGACAATTTCCGCCGCAAAGAACAGTACCAGAATTGCCTTCGTTTTCGCTGTCATTTCCAAACCTCCTTTTCGTCACCGCGATTGGAAACTCTTCTATTTCACTTGCCCAGCGTGCCGTGCCTTTCCCGTATGTAGTCTCCCACACTAGAGGAAAGCCACCGATTCCGTCAAACAAGCTACCCAGCGTTGCGCCCGCCGGAAGGTATTGCTTCATTTTCTGGGCAATCCAGAACCATTGCGGAAGCGCAATGCTGTTTCCCAATGCCTTATACCGCGGGCTGTCCGCAGGCTTGTGCTTTTTGCCCTTGGTGTCCGTCCACTCTCCAATGTCCGTCCACCCGTCCGGGTAGCCTTGCAGGCGTTCGCATTCTGTTGGTGTCAACCGCCGGACGATCCAGTGAATAGTTTTCTCTGCAATTAGACACTCGCTACCATTTCCAACATTCCCGGCTTTTGCTTTCATGGTTGAACATTTGTCGCTTTTCTTGTAGTAGCTGTAAGACTGTTCGCTGAATGTCTGACGCTCAGTTATGATGGCTGTGTAGTCCGTCACTCTGCTTTCATGGTCTCCGGTAATGGTCGGCACTGTCTTGCCATCACCGTTTCCCCGTGCATCAAAGACCTTATACGCTACTGCTGGACGGTCAACAGTGTTCAGCGTGTAGCTCTGGTTTTCCTTCACGCCGGAACCATTTGCGCCGGCCGTTTCAGAGCGATCAATAATGTTTCCTGCCAGGCAATAGACCGGCTGAAAAAGGGTCTGATCCTGTAGCGTCGAAAGTGTTCCTGTTTTTTCGGTCTGCACCAGTGCACCTTTGCCGCCCCCGGCACAGCCTGACCGGATTTTCAAGGTGTAGGCTTGCCCCCCCTGCTGGCCCACCATTCGATCATTTCCAGCAGGGCGGTTTCCAGCAGTTCTTGCAGCTTCTTGCCACGTCGGGATGCTCTGGTCAGAATGCCCCGGCAAGCTTTCGCGCTCAAATAGTATTTCTCCGGCACGTCCACCTGCAAAATCCACGACAAGAGCGATACGTTTTCTTCTCTGGGGCACTCCCCAATATTGAGCGTCGAGCTGTCGCCAAGCCAAGGACCATCCATTTCCGGCAATTGCTCCGGCTTTGCTCCATCTGCCCCCCCTCGGAGGTCTAGGAATTGAAGCGTCTGGTTCTTCCACGCGGGCAAGTTCTTCCAGCACGGTGCGGAAGTCTTCTCCGCCGTTTGAACTGAACGCTCCGGGAACATTTTCCCAAATAACGACAACTGGATAACTTCCATGTGTCGCCCTCCTCATTTCTTTGATGATCCGAACCGCTTCCATGAACAATCCAGACTGTTCTCCCGCAAGTCCTGCCCTGCGTCCTGCAATGGATAAATTCTGACATGGACTGCCGAAGGTGATACAATACACAGGTTCTATCTGGTCGCCATGTATCTTTGTGATATCTCCAAGGTGGATCATTTCTCCACCTCTTTAGATTTAGTCGTCAGCCACCAGAGCGCCGCGTGAAGTTCATCCCTTGTGCAGCCATGCGGCACGCGAACCGCTGCAACAATTCTGATTGCGTTTTTGATATCATCATCTTTTGGCATTTCCGCCGGTGTCCACCTTGCACTCGACAACCTTACAAGAATGTCAATCGCATCGTAATACGTCATTGTTCTTCTCCCTTCTGCTTTTTGTCCTTGCACGGGTGGCCGGAATCGAACCGGCTTGCCTGCCGCTGGGGGATCAGGACGGCAGGCAACTTCCTTACTACACCCGCATATCAAAACCCACCGCGCAAGAGAGGTGGCGCGGTGGGGCGACCCGTTGCGGTCGGGTCTGCTGCCTTTTGCCTGGGCAATTGGGACAGGGCGTTTCTGCGCTCACGCTGCGACGTGCCGTTCAGCTTATGCCGGACTGCCATGCGGGCACGGTTTAGGAAATACGGACAGGTCGGATTTTCACCGCCTTATACGGAAGGTTAGCGCTGCTTTTTCAGCATCCGTATTTCCCTGCCAGTTTTGGAAGATGAAACCTTGACCGGCTTCCATGGAATATGCGAGCAAAGCGGCGCAGGCGGGGTTCGACCCCGCTCCCAGCGTGCTGCGGGCACACCCTGCGCCATATAAAAACCGCCCGGCCTTCACACATGACAACTGCTGCTTATCTGCTGAAAACTCTGGCCGGGCGGTTACATTCAGTTTGTTTTGTGGTGCGTCACACTGTATTCTTCGCATTCCTTGTTGTACCCGTCGCAGGGCGCGCACCGCTGCGACGTGATACGGAACGTGTGTTGACACTGTTCGCCCTTCTTCGGGGCTGGATGGGTCTTTGTTGACCTAGCAAGGTTCTTCATTTCTTTTGCCTTATATAAGTAAGTGCCAGTGCCCAGCGGCACCGTGTTCAGATGGAGCTTTGGTTGAACCCTGCGTGTCCGGTAACGGCGCTTGTTGTGAATGGCCCATCCGGGCGTTTCCGGCGGCAAAAGCGTGTATGTCAAATCGTCCAGACCTTCACAGAAGCGTTTGACGCTTTCTGTGATTTTCTCAAACGAGTCTATAATCATCTGGCGCATTTTCATCAAATCGCCCACCGGGTCTTCGGACCATTCCCGCGTGCCGTGTTCAGGATCGGTCGTCATCATTGGCTTTCCGTTCCTTCCGTGCCGCAAACTGTGCAGCGCCTTCCGGGTATCTGGTGGGCTTCCCGGTCAGGTCTGCCGTTGCGGCAAACTCCCGCAGGATATGCAGCAGAGGGACAGCAACAACGCCGGTTACTTTCACGCTCATAGGTTCAGCCCCCGTTCTTGTCTTTCCGTGCCTGCTTGTCTACCGCACTGATGATGTGCTTCACCACTTCTTCCATGGGCATATCACCTGCCGGAACCTTGAACATCACGCCCTGCGCCTGACCCGGATTTTCCTTTGCCTGCTTCATTGCATCTGCAACAATTTTCTCCATCATGCTGTCCATGTTGCCGGGCTGGCTGGCGGAAGGATCATTCCGCTTTTCTGCCGTGGCGGCAGTGGCATGGTCGTCCTGCTTCTCCGCTGTGTCGGCAGTGGCAACAGGTTCAGCAGCAGGCGCTTCGCCATACTCGCTCTTCCACGCGGCTTCAAACACGCTGTCGATGATGTCCTTAGCCACCGTCATAATGGCTTCCGCTTTCTTACGGTTACCTTTGCCGCTGTCCGCAACGGTGTGCGCCACCGCTGCTGCGGCCATAAATACCTGGCTCGCGCCGTCTCCCATCGTTTCTATGTCGATCAAACTTTTGCTCTTCATCTTCACGACCAGCTTTGCAATGTTCTTGCCCATAATGGACTTCCTTTCTTTTGTGTGAATCTTCGGTCTGGTGGAGCATCCCGGAATCGAACCGGTTCCGGGGCTACACCCCCGGACGCGCCTGCATACTCCATAAAACGGGCGGCTTGACAGGCTGCCGCCCACCCATGCGGGCCGCCCTATGTATTCTTTCAGTCCTCAGTATGTAGGACCCCCGACTGTCGGAATGGCCGGGGCAGCCGTCTGCGTCCCCACGTTTCCGGCTGCATGGTGGGCGTGATTCGGTGCGCCCAGACCTTTGCGGCTAATCTCGTGGGTCTCTGCCGCCGATCAGCACGCCGCCCAGCAGTAGGATCAGCCACACCAACGCCACCACGCCCATGCCAAACTCCGTTATTACTTTGACCCAGTACAGCAGCGCTGTCAGGATGACGGCCAGAACCAGCGTTCCCGCCAGAACGGCCACCAAAATAATCAGGTTCATTTCGCTTTTCGCCCTTTCTTCTGCTTGTGCTGCTGCGTCTGCCGGGACTTCCGGCGGTCTTTGCACTGGCGGCAGTACAGCGTGGTCAGCGTGTCGAACCGGCGGTACGCCCCGCCGTCATGCCTTTTCTTGCTGTTGTTCATGTTCCTTCCGCTTCCTGTTCCTCTCGATCAGATTATCCAGCTTTTCCCGGGCCTTCTGCTCTTTCAGCAGTTCGTCTAAGCGCCAGTACCCGTATGACTTGCCCGCTGCGTCCGCCTTGCGCACATCGGCGGTCAGCGGATCAGCGGGCGGGTTCTTATACTTCTTGCGTACCCGTTCCGCAAATCGTTCTGCGCAAACGGGGCACCGCCGGGCGGTGACATTATTTGAAAGGATCACCGCCCCGCAGTCAACGCAGGTCTTGATTATCACCGGTCCATTCCCCCTTGTGGTTCTGGATGTAGCGCCGGATATCCTCCGCAAACTTTTTGCGCTTCCTGCGCTCTATCACTTCAAAGATGGTGTACATCGCCGCACACACCACGACGACCGCCACCGCCGCCGCGCCCATCATCTGGCACGCTCCCGCTTCAGCTGCTTTTCCAGCTCTAAGCGTTCGCACTCCCAGCGATACCGCCGGACACGTTCTTCTAACAGGTTCACCTTCTGTTCCAGCTTCGTGGTGTAGCTGATGCTGCACCAGCCCCATGTCAGCAGGGCAGCAATGATGACGATCAGTGCGAACCATACAACCGGCTCCCGGGCGGCTGCCTGGGCGGCATCCACGCCGTAGAACCACATAATAAAGTTCCTCATGCCTGTTCGCTCTCCTTCTTGTCTTCCGGTCCCTGTGCACCAGCCTTTGCCAGCTTCATGCCCTGAACCACGCCTGCGATATAGGTTGCTGCTTCCGGGTTCTCTGCCAGCAGTTCGGCCATTTCCTTACTCTGGCTCTTGTCCTTCTCGCTCATTCTTTCTCACGCTCCTTTGTTGTCCGCTCCTTCCTGCCGTGATATAATCAGGGCAGGAAAGGAGGTATTATAGATATGTGGGTCTACGATTCGCCCATCGGCCCGCTGTACATCGTCCGCACGGATGACGGCCAATACGGATTTTTGTACGACGGCATTATCTGGGAAGCCTGTCCAACTCCGCAGATTGAAGCTGACAACGTGTACTGCCGTGCCACCGGCTGCGCCGCTGCTTCCAATTTGAAAGAGCTTCCTCACGACTTGTCGGAGTGGACGCACGTTTCCAGATAATCTTCCCGCGCCCGGTCGAGCACTTTCTCTGCGTCGTCCGGGCGAACTTTGTTTTTGCGGAACAGCCGCACGATGATTTGCGCCATTTCCTCACAGACTTTCTCCCGGTATTCAAGATCAACGTCTGCAATGCGCGGATCGTATAATGTCGGGTACGCTTCCAGAAACGCTTCGCTGTCCAGCATGACCTCTATCATCTTCATAATGAGGTCGCGCTTCAACTTCGGTGTTCTGTTCAGCTCTTCTACAATGTGTTCAGGTTTCAGTGTCACGTCTGCTTCACCCCCTTTCTGTTGCTCTTGTGTTCGCTAAGTTAACTTTACGAGTTCATTATAGTTTATCAAACTATCATTGTCAACCCCTTTTTCTTCTTTTTTCGTTGACTTAATTAACGCACCGTGCTATTATTATGGTAAAGGAGGTGAAACAAAAGTATGAAAGATAGAATCCGGGAGGTTCGAGAGCATTTTGGACTTAGTATGGAGAAGTTTGGTTCCCGCATTGGCATAGGCAAAGCGTCCATTAGTCTTTTGGAAAGCGGTAAGAACAATCCATCCGTTCAGACCATTACTCTTATCTGCCGGGAGTTCGGTGTAAACGAACAGTGGCTCCGCACTGGTGAGGGCGAAATGTTTGAGCAGACCCGGGCAAGCGTGCTAGATCGGCTGTCCACGGAATACGATCTGAGCAGGGAGCAGCGTTCCGTAATTGAAGCGTTCCTTGATCTGGACCCGCAGGAACGGGACGTGATCCTGAAGTATGTACATAACGTTTTTGACCGTTCCGCAGAATCCGCAGCCCAGAGCACAGCAATACCTGATAAGGAAGCCCAGCGCATTGCCGAGAGCGACGAGTTCAAAGCCCTTCGGGAAAAGAACGAGCCGCCGGAGAGCGAATCGTGTACTACCGCCGGTTAGTTCTTCAACGTGCCGCTTCTGAGTGGCTGAAGAATCACCAGTAAATCCGCGCAAAAAGAAAAAGCCCACCGGGGGACAGGCCCGGTAGGCTTTTTCTTTTGTTTATCCTATTGATTTTTGCACCATATTGGTGTAATCTTATCTTGTAAAATATTTTGAATGGGGGCGCTGGAATGCCGAAGAAACTTTCCGGTTCAAAAGACTATCCTCCGCTGTTGCTTTTGAAAGATGTGTCAAGCAAAATTCCGAAGGTCTGGCAGATGATCGACCTTGCAAGGCCCCTTGGTTTGAAGAATGCAAAGTGCTCCAGCCGCATCTTCGCGCCGGTGGAAACCGCCACAGCGGCGTGCATCGCCTGTCAAGCGGGCAAGGCAAAGGGTGGCAGGGTGGATATTCCCTATCCCTCTCTGGTTCTTGCTCTTGCGCAGTGGCGCAAAGACAAAGAGGTTTTTGTTCTTGACCCAGACCTTGCACAAATTCTTTACGAGCAGGACGATACTTCCATCCCGGCAGCAGCGGTAGACTATCTGCCTTACCCCTGCTTTTATGTAGAGACCGCCGGGCTTGACGCTTACCTTCCCGGTGTCCATGGCTTTTTCTTCTATATCGGCTGGGACACTCAGACCCGGAAGGAGCTTATGAGCTTCATCTTTGCCGGGAAGGAAGGCAAAATCTATCCCTTTGACATCCCGCTGGATAGCCCCGACTTGTCGGAATGCTTTGACCGGATGAACCGCAGGAAACTTCTCAGCAAAAACGCAGAGATACAGGCGCGTGGTCGGCAGGAGCTTGAACAACGCGATTCTGTGATGCTTCTTCTGCGCTGTTCCTTGCAGGTCGTTCTCTACCTTTGCGCCTGCAATGCCGAAATCGTTCCTGATCCGGAGCAGGAAAGTGTCATGAAGCGCAGCAACGGCAGCGAGATCAAAGACCGCTATGTCGAAATCAGAAAGTGGGACGTTGGCTTTGTGACCGGCCCGGCTCTTCAAGCGCAGAAGCGCCGCCTGCAAAGCGAGGAAAGCCCCACCCGTGACGGAAGCCACGCCCCGAAGCGTCCCCATGTCCGGCGCGGACACTGGCACCATTTCTGGACTGGCGCAAAGTCGGATGCTGAAAACCGGCGTCTGGTTCTGAAATGGCTCCCTCCGATTTTCGTCGGTTCCGTTGACGACGATCTGCCCGTTGTTGTCCATCCCGTAAAGGAAGCTTGAAAGGAGATTCTTTATGTATTCTGCTGGCGAACTTTTTTCCATTGCGTCTGAAACGCGCATAAAGGAAGCGTTTCTCTCTAACGTCACCCTCAGCATTCCCGATGATGCCTGCGGCTGTGTCGATCTGGACGCAGAGAAGGAGCGGCTCTGTAAAATCTGGGACCTTGCCAAAATGCCATTTGATGAACTTGTGAAAAGCACTGGCCTTTCCCAGACCGACTTTGCAAAAAACGCGGGCATTCCTCGCCGCACGGTTCAGAATTGGTGCGGCGGTGTAAGCGCCTGCCCTTCCTATACGCGTTTTTTGCTTGCAAAGTATTATAATCTTCTCTGATAATTGTAATTGGTAAAAAGAAAAAGCCCACCGGGGGACAGACCCGGTAGGCTTTTTCGTGTATATAAATTATTCTATGGAGGTATTATCTTATGAGAAAAATTTCTGTCTTTGCTGTTTCCTGTGCCACCGTTCTCCTTCTTTCCGCTTGTGGCAGTTCTTCCAGTTCCGTGCCTGCATCCAGCGTCACTTCGTCCACCGCATCCAATTCCTTGGAACCCACTTCTTCTGTTGCCGTTTCATCTTCTGCGCCGGTCAATGATGCATTTTCCGATTTTGAAGCCGTGCTTTCCGAGAACGGCATTGCTTATACGGAAAAGGTTCGTATGGCTGCTGAACTTATCGGCGGCGTAGACGGTTACAAATACAAAACACCCGATTATAACATTGAGGTGTATACTTTTGATCCGTCGTCCGACGCTTATCTGACTGCCGAAAAGGACGGCGCCGTTATCATGGAAGGCTTTGGCTCATTCCCTGCTTATGCTCACAAAGGCATGGTTCTCATGCAGACCGACAACCTTCCCCAGGAAGTGATTGACCTGTTCAACGCTATGTAAAGGCAAAGCCCCGTCTTTCTCTGTCGAAAAAGGCGGGGCTTTGATGAACGAGTTCTGCTTTTTAATGCAACTCCACTTCTATAAATAGTTGAAAACTATGATATTTTTGGAATGAGTTTAACTTTTTCATCTCAAATAGTTGCTTTCGTCTCAAATCCGTGACTGATTAGACGAAAGTTTTTACCGCTTGAAAGGTGGTATAGTATGCCAAAGAAAAATCCATCCGGCGGCAAGCGGCTTGTTGCCTACTACCGCTACAGCGGCGGCAGTCATCAAACGGAGCAGTCCATTGAGGGGCAGCGCCGGGACTGCGAAACTTACGCCCGTATCCATGGCATGGTCATCCTGCATGAATACATTGACCGGCATATCTCCGGCAAGACGGACGACCGCCCGGAGTTCCAGCAGATGATTGCCGATGCCGGGAAAGGGATGTTCGACTATGTGATCTGCTGGAAAACAGACCGCATTGCCCGCTCCCGGTATGACAGCATCATCTATAAAAAGAAGCTCCGCGACAACGGCGTGGAGCTGCTCTATGCCGCAGAAGCCAACGTTGAAGGTTCCGGCGGTATCATTGTGGAGGGCTTGATGGAAGCCCTTGCCGAATACTACTCTGCCGAACTGGCCGAGAAGGTGCGGCGCGGTATGCGGGAAAGCGCCTTGAAGGGCAAGGCTATTGGCAGTTCCCGCCCCCTTGGCCTTACCGTGGACAAAGACAAGAAATATATCATCGACCCTGCCGGGGCTGCCGCTGTGCGGTATATCTTTGAGCAGTACGCCGCCGGGGCTGCATCCTCTGCTATCGTTGCGCACCTGAATGAACAGGGCTTGTGCACCAGCCGGGGCAACCCGTTCAATAAGTCCAGCGTGGTGCGCATCATCCAAAACGAGGTGTATCGGGGCGTGTATGTCAGCCCCAAGTTTGACGTGCGCATTGAGGGCGCAGTGCCGGCCATTATTGACGACGATCTATGGGAGAGGGCGCAGAAGATGTTTGTTCGTAACCGCCAGAGCCGTTCCCCGCGCAATGACCGCGCGGACTACATCCTGTCCGGCAAGCTGTTTTGCGGCGAGTGCGGCACCGCCATGAAGGGCGTGTCCGGCCACAGCAGCAACGGCGAGGTATACTTCTACTACAACTGTCCGTGCAAGGACTGCCACCGCCGGAACATCCCGAAGGACGAGCTGGAAGGTCTGGTGATCCGCACCGTCTGTAACGACGTGTTGCAGCCGGACGTGATGAATCGCATTGCAGACAGTGTGATCGAAGCCCAGACCGCCGAACTGAACCAGCCCAACCCGGAGAAGGAAGCATTGCGGCACGAGCTTGCCGACGTGCAGCGCAAGGCAAAGAACCTGCTGTCTGCATTGGAGAACGGCACCGCCGGGGCTATGCTGACCAACCGCCTTGCCGAACTGGAACAGCAGGCAGACACGTTGTCCTATCAGCTGTCGTCGCTGGAATCTGAGCCAAAGTTCCCGGTCTTCTCCAAGGAAGAAGTTCTGTACCTGCTGGAACAGTTCCTTATTGCCCCCAGCGAGAAAACCAAGGCATACCGCCGCCGCCTAATCGACACCTTTGTCAGCAAGATCGAGGTGAGCAACACGGAACTGACCATCTATTTCAACATTGCCGAGGAAGATTGTGGAAAAATGAAAAAAGCTCCCCAGTCGAACCATCCCGAAGGCTGTTCGACTGAGAAGCAAATGGTCCGAGTGGCGAGAATCGAACTCACGGCCTCTTGAACCCCATTCAAGCGCGCTACCAAAACTGCGCTACACCCGGATATCTGTTTGCGTTTGCCGCTCACAGCTTGATTAGTATACCCGACTTTTCCCGTTTTGTCAAGCGCTTTTTCCAAATTTCTGATGCAGTTTTTACATTTTACTGTCCCGGCTTTTGCCCGCCAAAAGGATGCGCGAAAGAGCGTTATTTTCAAAAATCGCGATACACATCTTCCTCATCGTCCTCATGGATGGGGGTGGTGTCGTCCGGCGGTGCGCCAAACTCCACCGTGGCAAAGGCCAGCGCGAATACGCTGTCTGCCCCGGCGTGAAGCAGTGCCTGCGCGCAGGCGGCAGCTGTTGTGCCGGTGGTGATGACGTCATCCACCAACAGGATGCGCTTGCCCTCCAGCTGCTGCGGCTGTGCCGCCCGGAAAGCACCTGCCACGTTGGCTATGCGCTGTTCCAGCGGCAGACCGGCCTGATGCCGTTTGGCACGGGTGCGCTCCAGTGCCTGCGGTGCCAACGGCACCTCCATAGCCTTGGCCAGCGGCAGCGCCATCAGTTCCGGCACATTGTAGCCGCGCCTTTTACCGGAGGCCGGCACCGGTATGATCAGGTCGTACCCGATGGCCGCCCACGGCACCGGCTGCGGGAGCAGCTCGCCGTACTGCACGGTCAGTTCACCGCCAAAGGCCAGCTGTACCAGACGGTTGCCCATCTCCACAGCCCGCCACGGCTTGCCCTGATACTTTGCGTTCAGGATGCCGCGCCGCACACAGCCGCTGTAACGGTAGGGCGCAGCCGCACCGGCCAGATTGCTGATATAGTGCTGCGCCGGGTCCAGCCGGATTCCCGGCTTGCGACGCAGCGTTTCCAGCTGCACTGCACAGTCCGGGCAATCTCGTACATCCCCCAGCACCCGGCCGCAGAAGGGGCACTCGCGCGGGTAGAGCAGCTGCCGTACCGCCCGCAGCGCCCTGCGCCGGGGGTCATAGTAGTCCATCAGTCCTTTTTGACCGCCACGATCACCCGCACGCGCTTGCCTGCTGCGCAGCCAAAGTTATCGTACCAGCCGGTCAGGTAGTAGCCCTCAGAGTTCACCTCAGAGAGCTTGGTGGCGTAATACTGCCCCTTGTACCACAGGTACACCTGCATATCGTCAGCCGTCTCGTAGCGGGTGCCGTTGCTTATCACCGAGGCCGCACCCACCTGATCGATCTTCATAGGCATCAGCTGGATCATGGCCTTTACCGTGCCGTTCACGTTTTGCCGCACTGCCAGACCGCCCGCCAGCACCGGATACTTGATGGAGGTGGAAAAGCTGGCCTGACTGCCGTTGACGTAGCAGATGTAGGTAGCGCCGCCGCCCACAAAGTTGAGGATGGTGCTCATAGGCTGGCCGGTAATGTTGGCCAGCTGCTTGAGGCCGATACTCAGCAGTGAGCCGGAACTGCTGGTGATGCGGTTCCAGACCGTGCTCAGCAGCGAGCCGTCAATGACGCCCCACAGGATCTCGCTGGTGGTGGGCACCAGCACACTGCGCAGATCATCCACCACCGTGGTGGTGTTGGTGGTGCCGCCGGTAGAGCCGGAACCGGAAGAGCTGTCCCCGGTAGAGCCACTGCCGGAGTCGGAAGAACCGTTCCCGGAAGAGCTATCCCCCGAGCCGGAGGAGCCGCTGCCGGTCAGGGTGCCCAGAATGGAACTGGCGTTGAAGGCCAGATTCTTCACATCGTCCAGCACGCCGTATTTCCACAGATCACCGGTGACATCGTTCAGGATCAGGCGGTCGATTTGTCCCTGCTCATTCAGCGTATAGTAACGCACGGCCAGTGCGTTCAGCTTTGTCCCCGCTATTCGGCTGGGACGAACCGTCCCAGCCAACCCCTCCGATGTCGTATCCAGAATTTGTACGTCATCGGCCAGAGCATAGTCCCCCAGCGCGGTGGCGGTGTCGTTGATGGTGCCGCTGACCGATTTGGACTCGATGGCAGTCACCTGCTCCCCTTCGGGGGTCACGTTGATCTCCACCAGCCAGCCGGTGGGGTAGTTCAGGCTTTTGTCGATATTCACAGTGCGGGTAATGCCGTCGGTGCACATCACCGAGATCTTTTGCAGCACGTCTGCGCCGTTATCCTCCACAAGACTGCGGGTGGCAGTCTGCACCACGCCGTAGAACACGCTGTCGGCTTCCTCGCCGGTGATCACATCGGCTACCTCGTTGTCCATGCCCAGCAGCAGGGTGACCACTTCACCCACGCCGCCGCCGTTCAGGGAGGAGATCTTGGATGCCACGGCAGAGCTGCCCAGCGTGTAATTGCTGCCCGCCACGGTCAGCGCGGTAGGTGCGCTGGCGCTGGGCGATACCGCCGTAATGCGGCCTGCGGCGCGGCGGGTGTAGATCCACACCGTCTGCAGGCTCTCGCTGTAATAGTACACGTCGTACTTGTTCAGCTCTGCCGAAGCAGAGGCCTTATCGTTGCGGTAGACGCTCACCGGCGTAAAGGGCAGCTGGGTGCCCTCTTCTGCTACAAAGGGACCCTTGCGGCTCTTGAGCAGCACCGAAGAGGTATCCACCTGACCGTTGGACACCGTAAAGCCCAGCGAACTGCCGTAGGCGCTGCCGCTGGCGGTGTTGGCGCGCAGGGCGTTGTACAGCAGCAGGGTGCTCTGCTCGTAGGTCATGGCCTGTCCCTGCGTGCAGGTCAGCTGATCCCGCAGACCAATCTGCTGTGCCTTGTTCAGCTGTGCCTGTGGGAAGGAGCCGGTCAGGTCGGTAGTCTTATAGCTCAGCAGCTTCAGCACCGCTGCGCAGGCTTCCTCCAGCGTAACGGTGTTGTCCGGGCGGAAGGAGCCGTCGGTGTAACCGTTCATCCAGCCCTGCTGCACTGCAATGCGGATGTAGGGTGCCCACTGGGAGCTGCCGGGCACATCCCGGTACAGGGTGCCCACCGTGCCCTGCGCGCCTACGCTCTCCCGGTAGGTGGAAAAGGACACCAGCATTTTGGCAAAAGCGCCGCGGGTAATGTTGGCGCTAAGCTCCTGACCGGTGGGCACAGCGCCCAGAGTAATAGCCGTCTGCAGGGCCGTGTTGTTGATGCTGGCCGCCGAGACCGGCAGCACCAGCACCGACACCGCAATGCTGACCGCCAGCAGAAATGCGAGAATCCGTTTTTTCATTGGTCGTACCTCTTGTTCTTTGTTTATCACGCCGCCGCGATCAATCGTAGCGCAATGCTTCAATGGGGTTCAGCCGGGCTGCGCGCCGTGCCGGCAGGTAGCCGAACAGCACGCCGATGCCCACCGAGATGCCAAAGGCCACCACAATGGAGTTGAAGGAGGGGCTTACCGTAACGGTGGTATCGGTCATGAACATGGGCAGCACCTTGTTTGCCGCCATGGACACCGCATAGCCCAGTGCAATGCCTAAAACGCCGCCCAGCGCGGAGGTGGTGGCTGCTTCCACCACAAACTGCGCCAGAATGGTGCGCTCCTTTGCTCCCAGCGCCTTGCGGATGCCGATCTCACGGGTGCGCTCGGTCACAGACACCAGCATGATGTTCATAATGCCGATGCCGCCCACCAGCAGCGAGATACTGGCAATGCCGGTAAGTATCACGATGACCATGTTGATCATCTTGTTCATTTCCTCCAGCCACTCGCTGGCGCTGTACACATAGTAGCCGTTTTCGGTCTTGAGGATCGACATCAATTCCTCTTCCATCGTGCTCTTGGCCTCGTTGGCAAGGCTTTCGTCGGCCATCATGGCGGTGTAGCAGTCCACCATGCTTTGGCTGGAAAGCCGCATCACGGTGGTGTAGGGCAGGTAAACGCAGTCGTCATCGCTGCCCTGCTGCATAGTGGGGTCGCTGACTTTGGCAGACAGCACACCTACGACGCGGAACTTGTTGGCACCGATCTTGAGCGTCTGCCCCACACCGTTGCCGCCAAAGGCTACGCGGTTGAGGTAATCGCCGATGACGCAGACCTGCTTGTTGTCCTGCATATCCATGTACTGCAGGCCGCGCCCCTGAACGATCTGGTAATTCTTCATTTCGGTAAAGTTTTCGTCCACACCGCTCATGTTGGACCAGCGGTAGCTGGTGGTACCAATCTTCAGCGTACCTCTGGCATTGCCGCTGAACTCGATCTGGGGCGACACCGCCTTGATCAGGTCGGAATGCCGCTGGCATATATCGTACATCTCCTCCACCGGCACGGTACGGGAGCCGTAGCCCCACACCTGAATGCTGAGGGTGTTGGTGCCCAGTGCGGAAAAGCTGTCCCGCATGCTCTTGGTCATGCCGTTGCCCAGACCCACAATGACGATGACCGCCATCACGCCGATGATGATGCCCAGCATGGTCAGAAAGGTGCGCAGCTTGTTGCTCCACACGTTCTGGATGGCCTGCCGGAAGGTTTCAAAGATCATGCCTGTTCCTCCTTTTCCGGCGTTTCGGGCAGCAAAGTAGGCTGCACCATGGCCTCCGGTGCGTGGGAGTCGCCGTCATACACCACCTGACCGTCCTCCAGCCGGATGATGCGGTCGGCCTGCACGGCAATGGAATTGTCGTGGGTGATCAGCACTACGGTGTGTCCCTGCTTGTGCAGCTGCTGCAAAAGCCCCAGCACCTCGCGGCCGGTATGGGAGTCCAGCGCGCCGGTGGGCTCGTCCGCCAGAATGACCGGCGGGTTGCGCACCAGTGCCCGCGCAATGGACACGCGCTGCTGCTGGCCGCCGGAAAGCTGGTTGGGGCGGTTTTTCAGCTTGTCGCCAAGCCCCACCTGCTCCAGCACCTCCCGGGCGCGGATGTGGCGCTCGGCGCGGGAGATGCCCGCATACACCAGCGGCACCTCCACGTTTTCCATCAGGTTCAGCCTGGGCAGCAAATTGTATTGCTGGAAGATAAAGCCCAGCATCTCGTTGCGGACAGCGGCCAGCTCGTTGCGGTTCATCTTGCCCACATCCCGGCCATTGAGCCGGTAGGTGCCGTAGGTAGGCACATCCAGACAGCCGATGATGTTCATGCAGGTGGATTTGCCCGAACCGGACTGACCCACGATGGCCACGAACTCGCCTTTTTCGATTTTCATGGTGATGTGGTCGGCAGCCTTTACCGTGGTATCGCCCATCTGGTAATATTTGCAGACTTCATCAAACTCGATCAGAGCGCTCATTCATCCCTCCTGCGTCAATCCACCACGACTGCGCCGGCCTCGGCGGGGTCGATGCCCTCTGCGGGCTCTTCAGCGTCCGCTGCGGGGGCTTCACCGTTTTCCGTCTCCTCCGGCAGCGTCTCCTCGCCGCCCTCGGCAAGGTCTGCATTGTTTCCGGCGCCGCCGATCACTTCGCCGTCCATATCGTCATAGCCGCCGTCGTCATAGTAGCTGTCGCTGCTCACGGAGCTGGGGTCGTAGGCGATGGTATCACTCTCGGACAGGCCGCTGGTCACCTGCGTATAGTTGTCGTCGCTGACACCGGTCTTGACCTTGACATACACATAGCCCTCCGGTGCGCTCATGGAATCATCGGCGTTCACGGCGCTGGGAGAATCCTGCCGCACCAGCACATAACCGCCCCGCACAATGGCGGCATTGGGCACGGTGAGCGCATTTTTCGCCTGCGCCACCACGATCTCGGCGTTGGCATTCATGCCCGGGCGCAGACCATCGGTCTCGTCAATGCGCACGGTCACCGGGTAGGTGGTGGTACCGCCGCTGGTATCACCCTTCATGGACACACGGGTGACCAAGCCCTCGTAGGTCTTATCCTTCACGGCATCTGCGGTCACCTGTACGGACTGCCCCACCTTCAGGCTGCTGACCTGCAGCTCGTCCACGTTGATGGTCATTTCCAGATAACTCAGGTCGTAGATGGTGCACAGGTCGCTGCCGGTGCTCAGGGCATCGCCCACCTTGGCATTTTTCTCGATGATGGTGCCGCTGATGGGCGAGGTGATGGTGTAGTTATCCATGGCGTCCTGCATATTTTGCATGGACAGTTCCGCGCCGCGCAGGGTCTCGGAGGCAGACTGGATGGACTCTGTCAGTTCCTCACCGCTGAGGGTCAGGATGATATCGTCCTTGTTCACGCTGCCGCCCTCCCGCACATTGATGGCGGTGACGGTACCGGAAGCCAGCGCAGTCAGGGTACGCTCGGCCTGATACTGGAAGTTGGCTGCTGCAATGGAGCTCACCCCGTTGATAGTAGCCGTTGCAGCCTGTGCCGTGGTCAGACCACCCGCATTGGACACCGAGAGGGTCACAGTGCGGGTGAGCAGGTTGCCCGTGCTCAGGGCATCGGTGCCGGTCACAGCGGTAATAGTGCCGGGCAGCACCTCAAAAGTACCGTCCAGCGTCACCTGGGCGGTCTGCCCCGCCGAGAAGTTAGCAGCATCCGCAGCCGGGAACTCCAGCACCAGATTCATCTTGGAGCTGTCCCGCACCACGGCCACCTCCTGACCGCTCTTTACCTCATCGCCCTTGTTCACCTTCAGGCTGCTGACGACGCCCGCCACCTCGGCACGCACATACTGATGGTCGGCGGTCTTGTCGTAGCTGCGCTGCGCCTGCTGCAGGGTGATGGCTGCCTGCTCCACCTTGGTGGTTGCATCGGAGGAATCCACCGTGTAGAGCACAGTGCCCTCCTCCACGATATCGCCCTCCTCAAAGCCGCCGGTCAGCACCTTGCCGGGCACCAGCGATTTGACGCTGTAAGTATTGGCAGGCTTCAGCGTACCAGTGCCGCTGAGCGTGTTGGAGACATCCCGGGTCTCCGGCACTGCTTCTGTATAGGAAGTATCCACGTTGGCGGGCTTTGCACCCTTGGGCTTCAGCAGCCACCAGCCGCCTGCCAGCACCACGATGGCCACCGGCACCAGCCACTTCCAGTTCTTTTGGGCAAAGGCTGCTGCACCGCCTTTTTTGGGTGCAGCCGCTGCGTCCTGCTGCGGGTCGGCGGGCTGTTTAGACTTGTTCCAGATCATTCTTGCCGTTCCTCCTAGGTTCTTTTATGACAAGGTGCTTTTTGCAAAAGCACCCGTCAGAAACTCTTATTTGTAGTGTATCGCATTTTGCCCCGATAAACAAGCGTCCAATTTTCGTTTCACGGCATTTCCACAAAGTTTCAGACTTTTTTAACAAAGAATGGCTTTCTTTGTGCGCCGCTGAGCAGTTGCTTATCTTTATATAATACGATTCAAACTGCCTCTCCTCTGCTCTCCTTCCTGTGAAAAAGGGTTCTGAAAAGCCCGCAGGCTTTTCAGAATCTCAGATGGGGGAGATTCTCTGCAACTATCGGCTCACGCCAAAAAGCTCCCCCTTCGGGGGAGTTGGCATCGCACAGCGATGCCTGAGAGGGTTCTTTTGCCGTTTTTCCCTCAAAAAGAAAATCAGCCGGACCCGAAGGCCCGGCTGATTTATTCTTTTTTACCCTGCGTCTGTGATGGGCTCTACCACCACATACACCCCTGCGGGCACACAGGCGGCCCATGCGCCGTCCTTGTCCAGCCAGCCGAATTGCTCACAGACATGGTCCGGGCACTGACTGTCCAAAAACGCGATGGCACCATCCTTCACCTGCAGATGCACGATGTAGTCCCCTACCTCGTACAGGTAATCATGATCCTGCGCAAGGGGCAGGGTCTCGGTAACGCCGTCACCGAAATCCACAACGGCCTGTAAGCCGCTGCCCTTGGCGGGGTGCTGCGCCCGCACCGCAAGAAAAATACCTGCGGCCAGTGCCAGCACCACCAGTGCAAAGATCACATTTTTCTTCCACGCGCTGCCCTTGGGGGCGGCGGTGTCAGAATTTTTTTGCTTTATGCTCATGCAGCGTACTTGCTGGCAGCTGCACCGGCAATGCGGCCAAAGACGGTAAAGTCGGCCACAGCGTTGCCGCCCAGACGGTTTGCACCGTGCACGCCGCCGGTCACCTCACCTGCTGCGAACAGGCCGGGGATCACAGAGCCGTCAGCCTTCAGCACCTCGGTGTTGGTGTTGATCTTCAGGCCGCCCATGGTGTGGTGCACACCTGCGGTGACCTTGATAGCATAGTAGGGAGCAGTATCCAGAGCCTTTGCAAAGCTGGTGCGGCCAAAGTCGGGGTCGTTCTTGGCGGCAACGTAGCCGTTCCAAGTCTTCATGGTCTCGGCAAAAGCAGCCTCGTCCACGCCCATAGCCTTTGCCAGTTCCTCGTAGGTCTGGCCGGTCACGGTGTAGCCCTTCTTGATGTAGCCCTGAATGACGCTGGAGGCATCGACCATAGCCTGATCCACCACCAGCCAGCTGTAGCTGCCGGTCTGAGCGATCTCGGCAGCGGAAACCACGTCACGGGTGCCCACTTCGTCGATGAAGCGCTTGCCCTCGGCGTTGATCAGCACAGCGCCGTCGCCGCGCAGACCCTCGGTGATCAGAGCAGCGGTGTTAGCCTCCACGGTGGGGTGGATCTGGATCTGATCCATGTCCACAGTGTCAGCGCCCACAGCGGTAGCCATCTCAATGCCCTGACCCTGTGCGCCTGCGGCATTGGTGGTCATAAAGCCCTTCAGCTCGGGCTTGTACTCGGTGACCATGTCCAGATTTGCGCCGAAGCCGCCGGTGGTCAGCACCACAGCCTTGGCATTCACGGTGATGGTCTCGCCGGTGGAACCGGTAGCCTTCACGCCCACAACAGCGCCGTTTGCATCGGTCAGCAGCTCGGTAGCGGTGGTGTTCAGCAGGGTCTGCACGCCGGCCTTGTCGCAGTTCTCCTGCAGCAGGGGGATCATGTAGGAGCCCACAGAAAGGGTCTTGCCCTCAGCATCCACGGGGCGATGGATACGCTTGACGGATGCGCCGCCGAAGCTGGAAACGCTGTGCAGGGTGATGCCGTGCTCGTCCAGCCAGTCGATGGCGTCAGCGCTGTTGGAGCACAGAGTCTCCACCAGAGCGGGGTCGTTGATGCCCTTGCCGCCGATCATGGTGTCCAGCTCCATCAGCTCCACAGAGTCGAAGTAGCCCTTGGGGTCTGCCTGATAAGCTGCCCACTGCTCAGAGACGGTCTTTGCCAGAGCGGTGATGGTAGCGTTGTCGGCGTACTTTTCAGCAGCGGTCTTCAGGGTCTTTTCCACGCCTGCGGACTCGCCGAACTCGTTCTCATCCTGATACACGGTCTTGCCGGCGTTCATGCCGCCGGTAGCGCGCACGGAGTTGCCGCCCACCATGGGCTGGCTTTCCAGAATGACCACGCTCTTGCCCTCGGCAGCAGCAGTGATGGCAGCAGTCATGCCTGCACCGCCTGCACCCACGATGGCAATGTCTGCATCAATGGTGGAGTCCTCGGCCTTGTTTTCCTCGGCCTTGACCTCGGTCTTGTAGTCATCAGCGTTCAGGCCGGCTGCGACCAGAGCGGCAGCAGCAGCCTCCTTGATGGCGTCGGAGGTGATGGTTGCGGTGGCCACGCCGTCCACGGCAATGCTGCCGCTCTCGGCAATGGCGCCGGGCAGCTGCTCCAGAGCCATGGTGCCGATGCCGGGGGTCTCATCCTTGCCCTCAGCGGTGCAGCCGGTGATCTTGCCGTCGGTCAAAGTCAGAGTGACGGTAACATCGCCGCCCATACCCTTGGCCGTACCGGTGAACTCGCCGGACACGCCTGCGGTGGAGGAGGCAGACTTGCTGCCGCAGCCGAACAGGCTCAGGGCCATGACGGATGCCAGCGCAAGCGCAGCCACTCTCTTGCGAATCTGATTCTTTTTCATTGTTTCTTCCTTCTTATTTTGGGTTGCTTGTATTCGGATAT
>OLPT01000121.1_pt1 | contig 66506 bp, 52 predicted proteins | sample 1673051 | NCBI WGS metagenome assembly OLPT01 (sample SAMEA3136750, study PRJEB25190) | human gut metagenome | biome: human gut; feature: human-associated habitat; material: faeces | place: Austria | collected 2013
CTGTTACGTCAGTTGTTCTGAAGTAGAACTGCGGACGATAGTTGTTGAAGAACGGAGTATGACGTCCACCTTCATCTTTTGTCAGAACGTAAACCTGAGCTGTGAATTTTTTGTGGCATGTTACAGAACCTGGTTTAGCCAGAACCTGTCCACGAACGATTTCTGTTCTCTGAACACCACGCAGCAGAGCACCGATGTTATCACCAGCCTGTGCTTCATCCAGCAGTTTACGGAACATTTCGATACCAGTTACAACTGTTTTCTTAACGTCTTCTTTAACACCCAGGATTTCAACTTCGTCGTTCAGATGCAGAACACCACGCTCTACTCTACCAGTAGCAACAGTACCACGACCAGTGATTGTGAATACGTCCTCTACAGGCATCAGGAACGGTTTGTCAGTGTCACGCTGAGGATCCGGAATGTAGCTGTCTACAGCATCCATCAGTTCCAGGATTTTGTCTCCCCATTCGCTGTTCGGATCTTCCAGAGCTTTCAGAGCAGATCCCTGGATAATCGGAGTGTCATCTCCCGGGAATTCGTACTCGTTCAGCAGCTCACGGATTTCCATGTCTACCAGTTCCAGAAGTTCTTCATCGTCTACCATATCACATTTGTTCATGAATACAACGATGTAAGGAACACCTACCTGACGAGACAGCAGGATGTGCTCTTTTGTCTGAGCCATAACACCGTCGGTAGCAGCTACAACCAGGATAGCACCATCCATCTGTGCAGCACCAGTGATCATGTTTTTAACGTAGTCAGCATGGCCTGGGCAGTCAACGTGTGCATAGTGACGTTTGTTTGTTTCGTACTCAACGTGAGCAGTAGAGATTGTGATTCCACGTTCTCTTTCTTCTGGAGCTTTATCGATATTTTCGAATGCTACAGCTTCACCTGTACCCAGTCTTTCGTGCAGAGTTTTTGTAATAGCTGCAGTCAGAGTAGTTTTACCATGGTCAACGTGTCCAATGGTACCAATGTTACAATGTGGTTTGCTTCTTTCAAATTTAGCTTTAGCCATTATTAATTTTCCTCCTTAAAACTTGCGCCTTACGGCAAAATTTTAATTTACTATATTATTAGACCTGCTATCCTTGATTATATTGCAAATCAAGGATATTTGCAAGTCATATTTCCATAATTTCAGCAATTACGGGCGCCTGATAGTAAGGCGTTATTATTTAGCCTTTGCAGACAGAACCTTTTCCTGAACGGACTTCGGAACTGGTTCGTATTTTTCAAAGAACATGGAGTAGTTACCACGTCCCTGAGTTCTGGAACGAAGGTCTGTTGCGTAACCGAACATTTCAGCCAGCGGAACATATCCACGGATCATTTTTCCACCACCGATATCTTCCATACCTTCGATACGACCACGACGGGAGTTGATATCACCGATAACATCACCCATGTAATCTTCCGGAGTAGTAACTTCGACTTTCATGATAGGCTCCAGCAGTACAGGAGATGCTTTCTGCATTGCTTCCTTGAATGCCATAGATCCGGCAATGTGGAATGCCATTTCAGAAGAATCGACTTCATGGTAAGAACCATCGTATACGTTTGCATGAACACCTACTACAGGGAATCCACCCAGGATACCGGACTTCATAGCGTCTTCGATACCTTCACCTACAGCCGGGATGTATTCCTTCGGAATAGCACCACCAACTACGGTAGATTCAAATTTGTAAGTTTCTTCTGCGTTTGCATCCATTGGCTCAAATTTAACTTTACAGTGACCATACTGTCCACGTCCACCGGACTGTTTTGCATATTTGTGCTCAACGTCAACCGGTTTTGTGATGGTCTCTTTATATGCAACCTGAGGAGCACCAACATTAGCTTCTACTTTGAATTCTCTCAGCAGACGGTCAACGATGATATCCAGATGCAGCTCACCCATACCTGCGATGATTGTCTGACCAGTTTCCTGATCGGTATGAGCACGGAAAGTAGGATCTTCCTCTGCCAGTTTTGCCAGAGCTTCACCCAGTTTACCCTGTCCAGCTTTTGTCTTAGGCTCAATAGCCAGCTCGATAACTGGTTCCGGGAATTCCATGGATTCCAGGATTACCGGATGCTGATCATCACAGATGGTATCACCGGTAGTACTGAACTTGAATCCGATCGCTGCTGCGATATCTCCGGAGTAAACTTTGTCCAGCTCCTGACGTTTGTTCGCATGCATCTGCAGGATACGTCCTACACGTTCTTTTTTATCTTTTGTAGCATTTAATACATAAGAACCGGAGTTCATGGTTCCTGAGTATACACGGAAGTATGCCAGTTTACCAACGAACGGGTCAGTCATGATCTTAAATACCAGTGCGGAGAACGGTTCATCATCAGAAGAATGACGAACAACTTCGTTTCCGTCCAGATCAGTTCCGTTGATAGGCGGAATGTCTGTAGGAGCCGGCATGAACTCCAGGATAGCATCCAGAAGTTTCTGAACTCCTTTGTTTTTGTAAGCAGATCCACAGCAAACCGGAACAGCTGTACACTCGCATGTACCTTTTCTCAGTGCTGCTTTCATTGCTTCTACAGAAGGTTCTTCACCTTCCAGATATTCCATCATCAGATCATCATCCAGTTCGCAGATTTTCTCTACCAGTTCTGTATGATACAGTTCTGCTTCGTCCTGCATATCTTCCGGAATATCTACTACAGAGATATCATCACCCTTATCATCGTTGTAGATGTAAGCTTTCATCTCGAACAGGTCAATGATTCCCTGGAATTCATCTTCTTTACCGATTGGCAGCTGAAGACAAATTGCATTTTTTCCTAATCTTGTTTTAATCTGATCTACAGCGTTGTAGAAATCTGCACCCAGGATATCCATCTTGTTGATGAATGCCATACGAGGTACATTGTATGTGTCAGCCTGACGCCATACGTTTTCAGACTGTGGTTCTACACCACCTTTTGCACAGAACACACCAACAGCACCATCCAGTACACGCAGGGAACGCTCTACCTCTACAGTAAAGTCTACGTGACCTGGGGTATCAATGATGTTGATACGATGTTCCAGCGCACCTTTTTTCGGTTTTGTCTGTTCTTCCAGAGTCCAGTGACATGTGGTAGCTGCGGAAGTAATGGTGATACCTCTTTCCTGCTCCTGTTCCATCCAGTCCATGGTAGCAGTACCTTCATGTGTATCTCCGATTTTATAGTTTACACCGGTGTAGTATAAGATACGCTCTGTCAGAGTGGTCTTACCAGCATCGATATGCGCCATAATACCAATATTTCTGGTTCTCTCTAATGGATATTCTCTTCCAGCCAATTGGATTTCCTCCTTTAGAATCTGTAATGAGCAAATGCCTTATTAGCTTCTGCCATTTTATGCATGTCTTCTTTCTTCTTAACAGATGCACCGGTGTTGTTCATAGCATCCAGAAGCTCATTTGCCAGTCTGTCTTCCATGGTCTTCTCTCCTCTTTTACGAGAATACAGAGTTAACCAACGAAGAGCCAGGGCCTGACGTCTTTCCGGACGAACCTCGATAGGTACCTGATAGGTAGCTCCACCGATACGTCTAGCCTTTACTTCCAGTACAGGCATGATGTTGTTCATAGCTTCTTCAAAAACTTCGATTGCTGGTTTTCCAGCTTTTTCTTCAATTTTAGCGAAAGCGCCGTATACAATCTTCTGTGCTACACCTTTCTTACCGTCTAACATGATGTTATTGATAAGTTTGGTAACCACTTTATTGTTGTACATTGGATCTGCCAGAACGTCTCTTTTCTGAGTATGTCCTTTACGTGGCACGTTACTTCCCTCCTTAATCAATAGATTATCTCTTAGGTACTCACATGACAGCCTGAGCAGTTAAACAGGTTCTGTCGACTATGTGTTCGCACTGGTAAATTCCTCTATTTGACCCGCAACCATCAGGGTATAAATGGAATGACCGTACATAGTATTGTGATATTGTCAAATTCGTTTCGTCACGCTATGCAGCGATGACGCAGCTTTTTGTCTTATTTTTTAGGTCTCTTAGCTCCGTATTTGGAACGAGCCTGTTTTCTGTTAGCAACACCTGCGGTATCAAGAGTACCTCTGATGATATGGTATCTTGTACCAGGTAAGTCTTTAACACGGCCTCCACGGATCAGAACAACGCTATGCTCCTGAAGGTTATGACCTTCTCCTGGAATGTAGCTTGTTACTTCGATTCCGTTTGACAGACGTACTCTGGCAATCTTACGAAGAGCTGAGTTAGGTTTTTTAGGTGTAGCAGTTTTAACAGCTGTACACACACCTCTCTTCTGTGGAGAAGACAGATCGCTGGATTTTTTTCTTAAAGAGTTAAAGCTTTTCTGCAGAGCAGGAGCGGTAGATTTCTTAACAGAAGTCTGACGTCCTTTTCTTACTAACTGGTTAAATGTTGGCATTCCATTTCACCTCCTGTAATTATTCCTTTTCTGGTTCTGCGGTTGCTATTTCTAAAATCATACGACTATGCAGCCGTCTTACCTGTTATAAGGTAATTTTGTGCGCATTAAAATAACTGCATTTCCATGCGCACCTGTAGTATCATAGCATCCAAAAAATAAAAAGTCAAGGGAGTATTTCTGATTTTTTATCAGTTTCCCTTGACTTTTTACTTATTTATTCGCTATTTGCTGATTTACTCTTCGGTATCCTCCAGAGTTACCAGTTCTTCAGCGATTTCATCTGTTTCTTCGTCGGTACCAGCAGCTTCGGAAGTTTCTTCTACTGTGATATCCTCTTCCGGTGTAACTTCCAGATCTTCATCGTCCATCACGATATCTTCCTCTTCTTCCTTCAGCATGTCGTCTGTGGAAAGTTTGATATTGCTGTAACGTTTCAGACCTGTACCGGCCGGAATCAGTTTACCGATGATAACGTTTTCTTTCAGACCTACCAGGTGGTCAACTTTTCCTTTGATAGCAGCTTCTGTCAGGACTTTTGTTGTCTCCTGGAAGGATGCTGCTGACATGAAGGAATCGGTTGCCAGAGAAGCTTTGGTAATACCCAGCAGAACCTGTTTTCCTTCTGCAGGAGTTTTTCCTTCTGCTTCCATCTGTTCGTTGATGTCTTCATATTCAAGGAAATCAACCATGGTTCCCGGAAGAAGTTCTGTGTCTCCGTTGTCTTCGATACGGATCTTCTTCAGCATCTGACGAACGATAACCTCGATATGCTTATCGTTGATTTCTACACCCTGCAGACGGTATACTCTCTGTACCTCACGGATCATGTAATCCTGTACGGCACGTACACCTTTGATCTTCAGGATATCATGCGGGTTAACAGAACCTTCTGTCAGTTCATCACCGGCTTCGAGCATCTGTCCGTCCGTAACTTTGATTCTGGATCCGTAAGGGATCAGATAAGTCTTGGATTCTCCGCTTTCTTTATCGGTAATTACGATCTCACGTTTCTTCTTAGTATCTTTGATTGCAACTTCACCAGGAATCTCTGTGATGATGGCAAGTCCTTTCGGTTTTCTTGCCTCAAACAGCTCCTCGACACGAGGAAGACCCTGTGTGATATCGCCACCGGCAACACCACCACTATGGAAGGTACGCATGGTCAGCTGTGTACCAGGCTCACCGATGGACTGTGCGGCGATAATACCGACAGACTCACCAACCTGAACAGCTTCACCGGTTGCCATGTTGGCACCATAACATTTTGCACAGATACCAACTTTACATTTACAGCTCAGGATCGTACGGATCTTGATCTTGTCGTAAGGTTTGCCTTCTGCATTGACACCTTCGCTCATGATCTTAGCTGCACGTTTCGGCGTGATCATGTGGTTTGCTTTTACAAGCACATTACCATCTTTATCTTTGATTGTCTCGCAGGAGAAACGTCCTGTGATACGTTCCTGCAGACTTTCGATTTCTTCTTTTCCGTCTGTGAATTCCTTCACATACATACCCGGAATCTCATCTCTGCCTTCCGCACAATCCATCTCACGAACAACCAGTTCCTGAGATACATCTACCAGACGTCTGGTCAGGTATCCGGAATCGGCGGTACGAAGAGCGGTATCGGACATACCTTTTCGTGCTCCATGGGCGGACATGAAATATTCCAGTACGTCAAGACCTTCACGGAAGTTTGACTTGATAGGCAGCTCGATGGTGTGACCGGTTGTATCGGCCATCAGTCCTCGCATACCTGCCAGCTGTTTGATCTGTTTATCAGATCCACGGGCTCCGGAATCGGCCATCATGAAGATGTTGTTATATTTATCCAGACCATTCAGCAGGGCTTTTGTCAGCTCATCATCGGTCTGTTTCCAGGTTTCTACAACCTCTTTGTAACGCTCTTCTTCTGTGATCAGACCACGTTTGAAGTTTTTTGTGATCTTATCTACAGTTTCCTGTGCCTGTTCGATCATCTGCGGTTTCTGCGGCGGCACGGTCATATCGGAAATCGATACGGTCATGGCTGCTCTTGTAGAATATTTATATCCGGTTGCTTTGATGTCATCCAGTACTTCGGCAGTCTTTGTCTGTCCGTGGGTATTGATAACTTTTTCAAGGATCTGTTTCAGCTGTTTCTTTCCTACGTGGAAATCAACTTCCAGAATCAGTTCATTGCCCGGAACGGAACGATCTACAAATCCCAGATCCTGCGGCAGGATCTCATTGAACAGGAATCTACCCAGTGTAGATTCTACAGTTCCTGTAACCACTTCACCGTTCGGCATTGTTTTCTTACGACGAACATGAATTCTTGACTGCAGTGTCAGGTATCCGTTTTCATAAGCCAGAATGGCTTCGTTTAAGCTCTTGTAATATCCGCCTTCTCCTTTGCTTCCCGGTCTTTCCTGTGTCAGATAGTAGATACCCAGGACCATATCCTGTGAAGGAACGGCTACCGGACCACCATCGGACGGTTTCAGCAGGTTGTTCGGAGACAGAAGCAGGAAACGGCATTCTGCCTGTGCTTCTACGGACAGCGGAAGATGGACAGCCATCTGGTCACCATCGAAATCGGCGTTGAACGCGGTACAAACCAGAGGATGCAGCTTGATTGCTTTACCTTCTACCAGGATCGGTTCGAATGCCTGAATACCCAGACGGTGCAGTGTAGGAGCACGGTTCAGCATAACCGGATGCTCTTTGATAACGTCTTCCAGTACATCCCATACTTCCGGCTGTACTTTCTCGACCATTTTCTTTGCATTTTTAATATTATGAGCGGTTCCGTTTGCAACCAGTTCTTTCATAACGAACGGTTTGAACAGCTCGATCGCCATCTCTTTCGGCAGACCACACTGATAAATCTTCAGTTCCGGTCCAACGACGATTACGGAACGTCCGGAGTAGTCAACTCGTTTACCCAACAGGTTCTGACGGAAACGTCCGGATTTACCTTTCAGCATATCGGACAGCGATTTCAGAGCTCTGTTACCAGGTCCGGTTACCGGACGACCACGACGACCATTATCAATCAGCGCATCTACAGCTTCCTGCAGCATACGTTTCTCGTTTCTTACGATGATATCCGGAGCACCCAGCTCCAGCAGTCTTTTCAGACGGTTGTTACGGTTGATGATACGACGATACAGATCATTCAGGTCAGAGGTAGCAAAACGTCCACCATCCAGCTGTACCATAGGACGCAGATCCGGCGGGATAACCGGCACAACATCCATAATCATCCATTCCGGTCTGTTACCGGATTCACGAAATGCTTCTACAACTTCCAGACGTTTGATGATACGGGCACGTTTCTGTCCGGTTGCATCTTTCAGTCCGGCTTTCAGTTCTACGGATTCTGCTTCCAGGTCGATGGACTGCAGCAGCTCTTTGATAGATTCTGCACCCATACCTACACGGAAGGTATCACCAAACTGTTCTCTTGCTTCCTGGTATTCTCTCTCTGTCAGCACCTGTTTCAACTGCAGATTGGTGTTACCCGGATCAAGAACAATATAATTTGCAAAATACAGAACTCTCTCCAGTGTTCTCGGAGACAGATCCAGGATCAGACCCATACGGGACGGGATTCCCTTGAAGTACCAGATATGAGATACCGGTGCTGCCAGTTCAATATGTCCCATACGCTCTCTACGAACGCTTGATTTTGTAACTTCTACACCACAGCGGTCGCAGACAACACCTTTATAACGGATCTTTTTATATTTACCACAATGACACTCCCAGTCTTTGCTTGGTCCAAAGATTCTCTCACAAAACAGACCATCTTTTTCCGGTTTTAATGTACGGTAGTTGATGGTTTCTGGTTTTTTTACTTCACCATGAGACCATTCACGGATCTTTTCCGGAGATGCCAGACCAATTTTAATCGCATCGAACGTCATTGGTTGATATACTTCTTTATTGGTTGTTTCAGCCATTTGGTTGCTCCTTTCTAGGATTCACTCCCACGACCGCTGTTACACGGTCGCAGGACTTTTTCTATCGCATCAGAGAATGTCTTCTCTCTTAGAAATCTAATTCTTCGTCAGCAGACTCATCAGCTGCGTCTTCTTCTACATCCACCAGTTCTTCGCCTTCGAATTCCTGTTTGCTGAAACCATAGTTTCCGTAGGACTCTTCTTCATCGCGGTTGTAACGTTTGTCACCCTCGATGATGGAGCGCAGATCAGTATCGCCATAGTCGATATTTTCCATGATTTCCACTTCTGTATTATCGTCTTTCAGGACTCTTACATCCAGACCCAGGGACTGCAGCTCTTTGAGCAGTACCTTGAAGGATTCCGGAATACCCGGTTCAGGGATATTGTCACCTTTGATGATCGCTTCGTATGTCTTCACACGACCGATCACATCATCGGATTTGACTGTCAGGATCTCCTGCAGAGTATAAGATGCACCGTAAGCTTCCAGTGCCCAAACCTCCATCTCTCCGAAACGCTGTCCACCGAACTGTGCTTTACCACCAAGTGGCTGCTGTGTTACCAGTGAGTAAGGACCGGTTGAACGTGCATGGATCTTATCATCAACCAGGTGATGCAGTTTCAGATAATGCATGTGACCGATAGTTACCGGGCTGTCGAAATATTCACCGGTACGACCGTCACGAAGTCTTACTTTACCGTCGCGTGAAATCGGAACACCTTTCCACAGTTTTCTGTGATCTCTGTTTTCATACAGATAATCCATTACTTCCGGAAGCAGTTCTTCTTTGTGTTTGTCAGAGAACTCTTCCCAGGACAGATTTACATAATCATTTGCCAATTCCAGAGTATCCATGATGTCGTTCTCGCTCGCGCCATCGAATACCGGAGTAGCAATGTTAAATCCAAGAGCTTTCGCAGCCAGACTCAGATGAATCTCCAGGACCTGTCCGATATTCATACGGGAAGGTACACCCAGAGGGTTCAGCACGATATCCAGCGGACGTCCGTTCGGCAGGAATGGCATGTCTTCTACAGGCAGAACTCGGGAAACGACACCCTTGTTACCATGACGACCGGCCATCTTATCACCGATGGAGATCTTTCTCTTCTGTGCAATGTAGATACGAACAGCCTGGTTTACACCCGGTGACAGTTCATCGCCGTTTTCTCTTGTAAATACTTTCGCATCCACAACAATACCATATTCACCGTGCGGTACTTTCAGGGAAGTATCACGCACTTCTCTTGCTTTCTCACCGAAGATTGCTCGCAGCAGACGTTCCTCAGCTGTCAGTTCGGTCTCTCCCTTCGGAGTTACTTTACCAACCAGGATATCTCCCGCACGAACCTCAGCACCGATACGGATGATACCACGCTCATCCAGATCTTTCAGAGCATCATCGCCGACACCCGGAACGTCTTTTGTGATCTCTTCCGGTCCCAGCTTGGTATCTCTGGACTCTGCTTCGTATTCCTCGATATGAATAGAAGTATATACATCTTCCTGTACCAGTCTCTCGCTCAGCAGAACGGCATCCTCGTAGTTATAACCTTCCCAGGTCATGAATCCGATCAGCGGGTTCTTACCAAGAGCAAGTTCACCATTGTAAGTAGAAGGACCGTCAGCAATTACCTGACCTGCCTCTACGTGTTCGTTTTTGAACACGATTGGTTTCTGGTTGTAACAGTTGGACTGGTTACTTCTCAGGAATTTAGTCAGACGGTATACATCTGTGGTACCGTCATCATTTTTCATTGTAATTTCTTTAGATGTAGACTTGGTAATGGTACCTGCCTTCTTGGCAACCACACAAACACCGGAGTCTACGGCAGCTTTTGCTTCGATGCCTGTTCCGACTACAGGAGCTTCTGTAATCATCAGCGGTACGGCCTGACGCTGCATGTTGGATCCCATCAGCGCACGGTTCGCATCATCGTTCTGCAGGAACGGGATCAGGGCTGTAGCTACAGAGAATACCATCTTAGGAGATACGTCCATGTAATCGAACATTCTTCTTTCGTATTCCTGTGTCTCTTCGCGGTAACGACCGGATACATTCTTATGAAGGAAATGTCCTTCTTCATCCAGCGGTTCGTTCGCCTGTGCTACATGGTAATTATCTTCCTCGTCAGCTGTCATATAAACAACTTCGTCTGTGACGCGAGGATTCTTCGGATCTGTTTTGTCAATCTTACGATACGGAGCTTCTACAAATCCGTATTCGTTGATTCTTGCATAAGATGCCAGAGAGTTGATCAGACCGATGTTAGGTCCCTCAGGAGTCTCTACCGGACACATTCTTCCGTAATGGGAGTAGTGTACATCTCGAACCTCGAATCCGGCACGGTCTCTGGACAGACCACCAGGTCCCAGTGCGGACAGACGTCTCTTATGAGTCAGCTCACCCAGCGGGTTGTTCTGATCCATGAACTGAGACAGCTGAGAAGAACCGAAGAATTCTTTTACAGCAGCTGTTACCGGTTTGATGTTGATCAGAGACTGTGGAGAAATCCCCTCCGGATCCTGTGTTGTCATTCTTTCACGAACAACACGTTCCAGTCTTGACATACCGATACGGTACTGGTTCTGTAACAGTTCTCCGACTGCACGGATACGACGGTTTCCTAAGTGGTCGATATCGTCGTCGGTTCCCAGACCATATTCCAGATGTAAGTTATAGTTAATAGAAGCAAAAATATCTTCTTCTGTAATGTGTTTCGGAATCAGATCATGAATATGATGTTTGATGGCTTCTTTCAGCTCATCTTCGTCTTCATATTCTTCCATCAGCTGTGCCAGTGCCGGATAGTATACCAGCTCTGTAACGCCCAGTTCTTCCGGATTGCAGTCTACATATGTGGTCAGATCTACCATCATATTGGACAGAACTTTTACGTTTCTCTCTTCTGTCTGAATCCATACAAACGGAACTGCCGCATTCTGGATAGAAGTTGCCAGTTCTTTTGTTACTTCTGTACCTGCTTCTGCCAGGATCTCACCTGTGGTGGTATCCACTACGTCCTCAGCCAGTACGTGACCGCTGATACGGTTCTTCAGATGCAGTTTTTTATTGAATTTATATCTACCTACTTTAGCCAGATCGTAACGCTTCGGATCAAAGAACATGCTTGTGATCAGACTTCTTGCGCTGTCCACTGCCAGCGGTTCGCCCGGACGGATCTTCTTATACAGCTCTAACAGACCTTCTTCATAGCAGGTTGCTGTATCTTTGGTAAAGCTTGCCAGAATCTTTGGCTCCTCACCGAACAGTTCTGTGATCTCTGCATTGGTTCCTTTTCCCAAAGCACGAATCAGAACAGAAATCGGAACCTTTCTTGTTCTGTCTACACGTACCCAGAAAACATCGTTGGCATCTGTTTCATATTCCAGCCATGCTCCTCTGTTCGGAATTACGGTAGAAGAAAACAGTCTCTTACCAAATTTGTCATGAGCAATCGCATAGTAAATACCAGGGGAACGTACTAACTGACTGACAATAACTCGTTCTGCACCATTAATTACGAAGGTACCGGTTGCTGTCATCAACGGCAAATCTCCCATGAAAATCTCATGCTCTTTAATTTCGTCGTTTTCCTTATTGTACAATCTCACCTTTACTTTTAAAGGTGCTGCGTAAGTTGCGTCTCTTTCTTTGCACTCTTCGATAGAATATTTCACATCATCCTCGCACAAAGTAAAGTCCACAAATTCCAAGCTCAACTTGCCACTGTAATCTGTGATCGGAGAGATATCAGCAAATACTTCCTTTAAACCTTCCTCAAGGAACCAGTTATAGGAATCTTTCTGAACCTCAATCAAGTTGGGCATTTCCAAAACTTCTTTTTGTCTCTGGTAGCTCATCCGCATACTTTTACCGTTTGTAATAGGACGTATTCTGTTTTTTTCCATTGACCGTTTCACCCCTTGTGTATTTGATTTATTACTGCTCATGCCTGTTTCGTGCTTCTTAAGATTAGACTAGTAGGCATATCTTGCCATAATAGTGCATTTTTTACAATATCACAGTTTGTCAAGAGTGTCAACCCATTTTTCTAATCTTTTTTTATTTTTTCAAGATGTCATGGGGAAAAGATCAAATCTGCTTTGGTCCTTTACCCATGACACCTTCTTCATTATAAAAACCCGGAAGAGCACCGTAGCTCTTCCGGGTTCTCCATCTTTCGACTAAATGCTGTAACCTAATTATTTCAGAGTTACTTTAGCGCCTTCAGCTTCCAGTTTTGTTTTGATTTCTTCAGCTTCTGCTTTTGCAGCTGCTTCTTTGATTACTTTCGGAGCACCGTCTACTACTGCTTTAGCTTCTTTCAGTCCCAGACCTGTTGCTTCACGAACAACTTTGATAACTTTAACTTTGTTAGGACCAACTTCTGTCAGTTCTACGTCAAATTCATCTTTTTCTTCTGCTGCTTCTGCTGCACCTGCTGCTGCTACAACAACACCTGCTGCTGCGGATACACCAAATTCTTCTTCACATGCTTTTACCAGTTCGTTCAGTTCCAGAACGGACAGTTCTTTGATAGCTTCAATAAATTCAGCTGTTGTAAGTTTTGCCATTTTTATTTACCTCCAATTATAAGTTTGTTTTCTTTTTTAATTTTTTTGAAGCAGCTTACGCTGCGAGAAAGTTCGACATCGCTTTGCGCTGTCGAACAGCTAAGTTTCCAACCTCAGGCTGCGCTTTCAGCTTGCCTTCGCTAAGAAACTTATGCTTCTTTTGCTTCTGCGATCTGGCTGATGACGCGAGCAAAGTTTGTGATTGGGGACTGGATGCTTCCAAGCAGTTTTCCAAGAAGTTCCTCTCTGGAAGGTACTTCGGACAGTGCTTTGATTCCAGCCTGGTCATAGTAACCACCTTCAACAACACCTGCTACCAGTTCCAGCTGCGGAGCTGTTTTTGCGAATTTCGCAAGGATTCTTGCAGGAGCAGTTGCATCTTCTTTAGAGATAGCCAGAGCGTTTGTTCCATCCAGATGTTTGCACAGTTCTTCACACGGAGTTCCCTGGAATGCAAAGTTCATCATTGTGTTTTTGTATACTTTGTATACAACGCCAGCTTCTCTTAATTCCTTACGCAGCTGAGTATCCTGAGCTACTGTCAGACCACTGTAGTTTACCAGAACAACGCCCTGAGCATCAGCGATATTTGCGGAAATCTCTTCTACGATCGGTTTTTTCAGTTCAACTTTTGCCATGATTGGTGCACCTCCTTATAGATTTTGTGTACCGCCAAATATGAAAAAAGCCTCTCTGCACGCAGCAAAGAGGAGATCAATTCTTCATTAAGAATGTATTTTCCTCGGCAGGCGTACTTGCCTTATGCCTTACGGCACCTGCTGTCTTCGGCGTGATACTGGTGTATTATAGCATCGGAACGTTTTTCTGTCAAGCGGTTTTTGTATTTTTTTGTTTTTTATTTTCACCACAACTCTTTTCCGATCTACGATAGAAAAAAGAGCGTCATCCGAAGATTCCGCTCTTTTTTCACTTTAACTTATATGATTACACAAGTTTTAATGGGTTAATCTTAACGCCAGGTCCCATAGTAGGAGCTACTGTTACGCTCTTCAGGAACTGTCCTTTCAGTGTAGCAGGTTTTGCTTTGTTGATTGCACCCATCAGCGTCTGGAAGTTGTCCGCTAACTGTTCTTCTGTGAAAGAAGCTTTTCCGATTGGCACGTGAATAATGTTTGTTTTGTCAAGACGATATTCAATCTTACCAGCTTTGATATCCTGAACAGCTTTGGTAACGTCCATAGTTACTGTACCAGCTTTCGGGTTTGGCATTAAGCCTTTCGGTCCAAGTACACGACCCAGACGACCAACAACACCCATCATGTCCGGTGTAGCAACAACTACGTCAAAGTCAAACCATCCTTCGTTCTGGATCTTCGGGATCAGTTCTTCTGCTCCAACGAATTCTGCGCCAGCTGCCTGAGCTTCATCAGCTTTTACACCTTTTGCGAATACCAGGACGCGAACAGTTTTACCGGTTCCGTGAGGCAGAACTACTGCACCACGAATCTGCTGGTCAGCGTGACGTCCGTCACAACCTGTTCTGATATGAGCTTCGATTGTTTCATCAAATTTTGCAACTGCAGATTTTTTAGCTAAAGCGATTGCTTCATCCGGATCATACAGTTTTGCACGATCAACTGCTTTTGCAGTTTCCATATATTTTTTACCGTGTTTCATTTCCTATAACCTCCTGTGGTAATTGCGGGGATTGCCCTCCCACGATATTTGTCTGTTTGTGACCTTCCGGTCTCAAAGTTACATTAGTAAAGATTAGTCCTCAACTACGATACCCATACTTCTTGCAGTACCAGCGATCATGCTCATAGCTGCTTCGATGCTTGCTGCATTCAGATCTGGCATTTTCATTTCAGCGATCTCTTTTACTTTGTCTTTGGAAATAGTAGCTACTTTTGTTTTGTTCGGAACACCTGAACCTGATTTGATGTTACAAGCTTTCTTCAGCAAAACTGCAGCTGGTGGAGTTTTGGTTATAAAGCTGAAACTTCTGTCTGCGTATACAGTGATAACTACAGGGATGATCAGATCTCCCTTGTCAGCTGTTCTAGCATTGAATTCTTTTGTAAACTGTACGATGTTTACACCATGCTGACCCAGAGCCGGTCCAACTGGTGGTGCTGGTGTTGCCTTACCAGCAGGAATCTGTAATTTGATATATCCTGTTACTTTCTTTGCCATTGTAATGACCTCCTATAATGTGGTAATTGCGGGGATTTCCCTCCCACGAATCATTTCTGTGCGAAACCTCGTACTTCGATGATTCTGTTTACAACTTCTTAATTTCTGCGAAACTGATCTCAACCGGTGTTTCGCGACCAAATAACTCAACATTGATTGTCACAGTCTGTTTCTGACTGTTGATCGTCTGGATGATACCAGTAGTATCTTTCCAGGCTCCTCCGGTAACAACTACGCTGTCGCCTTCTGCAAAATCGATCTCGATCGTTTCTGACTGGATGCCCAGCATGCCGATCTCCTCTTCGCTCAAAGGCACCGGTTTGGATCCCGGTCCGACAAATCCGGTCACACCACGGGTGTTACGAACAACGTACCATGTATCGTCGTTCATCACCATGTTGATCAGTACATATCCCGGGAACATTTTCTTGGATACGAGCTTCTGTGCACCGTTTTTCAACTCTGTCACATCCTGCATCGGTACCCGTACTTCCAGAATCTGATCTTCCAGATGTCGGTTTTCGATTGTTTTCTCAATGTTGGCTTTCACTTTGTTTTCATAGCCCGAATATGTATGGGCTACATACCAGTTTGCTTCTGCCATTTCATCACCCTTGTCCTTATTTAATCAGTAAATTAACGAACTCCAGAACCGCACTGTCCAGAACGGAAATGATCACGCCCAGGACAACTGTGATACCAACAACGGCAACTGTCTGTCTGCCGACTGTTTTTTTGTCAGTCCAGATAATCTTGTCAAATTCGGACTTCAGACCTTTGGTCCAGCTCTTCTTTGGAGCCTTCTCCTTCTTCGGAGCCTTTTCTTTTTTTGCAGCTTCTGCCATAGTCCTCACCTCTTACACGACAATCTTATTTCGTCTCTTTGTGCATTGTGTGTGTTCTACAGAATTTACAATACTTTTTGGTCTCCAGTCTTTCCGGATGATTCTTTTTCTCTTTTGTCATGTTGTAATTCCGCTGTTTACATTCTGTACATGCCAATGTGATTTTTACGCGCACGACTTCCACCTCCACTGTGTTGATTTGCGTTGTTGCAACGGACTTTTTTCTTCTGCCATCGAACTTCACGACTTTCGATTTTAGGCATAAAAAAAAGACCTACTTCCATGTCGCCTACTAACTATATCATGCATCAAGGGAAAAGTCAAGTAAAATGAAAAAGCTGTCGAAGATTTTTTTCCGCGACAGCTTTTGTACATTTGATTTTCAGATTTTTATTTCTCCAGTTCCAGCTCATCCACTGCCAGTTTCAGAGCACCCATGATTCCCTGGTTATCATTTAAGCTTGGCAGTACGATATAATGTTCCAGATCTTCCATCTCTTTTGTCTTGATATAGCCGCCAAGCTGTTTTCTGACTTCTTCTCTTACTAACGGCATCATATGTTCCTGATGCATAACACCGCCGCCCAGGATGATTCTTTCCGGGGACAGTACCAGGATCAGGTCTACCAGTGCCTGTCCGATGTAGTAAGCTTCCATTTCCCATACTTCTTTCCGATCTGCCAGTTCCACACCTTTTTTACCCCAGCGTGCTTCGATCGCCGGTCCTGCTGCCAGACCTTCCAGACAGGTTTTGTGATACGGGCATTTGCCTTCGTAATGATCTTCCGGATGTTTTCTCATCAGAATATGTCCTGCTTCCGGATGCAGCATACCATGAATCAGTTTTCCGTTGCTCATGATACCCATACCAACACCGGTTCCGATAGTGATGTATACACTGTTTTTTAATCCTTTGGTGATTCCCCATGTGGACTCGCCCAGTGCGGAACCGTTTACATCGGTGTCAAATCCTACCGGGATGTTCAGTGCTTTTTTGAAAGCGCCTACGATATCACAGTTTACCCATGCCAGTTTCGGTGTGGTTGTGATATAACCATAGGTTTCAGAGTCACGGTTTACATCGATCGGTCCGAAGCAGCCGATTCCCAGTGCTTCGATCTCTTTATCTTTAAAATAATCAATCAGTTTCGGAAGTGTGATCTCCGGAGTCTCGGTAGGGATGGATACCCGTTCAAAAATTTCTCCGTTTTCATTTCCGATTGCGCAGACCATCTTGGTTCCGCCTGCTTCCAGTGCTCCCAGTCTCATATCTGTATTCTCCTTTTTATCTGTATTTTGAACGGTTTTTCTTTCTCTTTGTGCCGTTCTCAGATTTTCTCTGTTTTATATATTCCGCCCGACTTTTTAATTTCCTTTTATTAAGTCCGGATTTTCTTTTAATGTTTTTCCGGGTTTGAGCAGATCAGGCTCATCACGCCTTCAAAGCGACATTTGCCATAGCCGGCAGGCACGATAAAATGCTGTCCTTTTTCTACCGGGATTCCGTTTACGGTACCGGACCCTTCCACTACACTGACATCGGTAAAATATTTATCGAATTCAATGGTAAATACACCGTCTACATCGTATTTGTCTACCGAATAGAATGGGCAGGTGATCAGGTGTTTATGTTCTGCTCCCTGCAGGTTTTCGGTGTACGTGTCGCATTTTGCCGGTTCAAACGGTGCCACGATCGTATCAATGCTCTGTTCTACGTGCAGCTGTCTCGGTTTTCCGTTGGACAGTCTGTCGTAATCGTAGACACGGTATGTGATATCGCTGTTCTGCTGTGTCTCCAGGATCACGGTACCGCCTTTGATCGCGTGCAGGCATCCCGGATTGATCTGGAAGAAATCTCCTTTTTTCACATCTACCACACGGATAAATTCAGACCAGCGTCCCTGACGGATCATCTCTTCGAGTTCTTTTTTGTCTTTTGCATTGTGTCCGATGACAATCTTGGTGTCCGGCTCACAGTCCAGCACGTACCAGCACTCGGTTTTTCCGAGAGAACCATTTTCATGTTCTGCCGCGTAGGCATCGTCCGGATGTACCTGGATGCTCAGGTCATTTTTTGCATCGATGATCTTGATCAGCAGCGGGAACTGGTCGCCCGGATAGTTGCCGAACAGTTCCGGTTCTTCTTCCCACAGCTGGCTCAGATATTTTCCGTCATATCTGCCGCCTGCGATCTTACAGTCACCGTTTTTGTGTGCGCTGATCGCCCAGCACTCTCCTGTTGTGTCACTTGGAATATCGTATCCGAAGGAGTCTCTTAATTTTGTTCCACCCCAGATAGCCTCCTTGAATACCGGCTCCAGAAATAACAGTTCCATATGTAATACCCTCCATGTTTCCTCAGTTTTCGTAACTGTTCAGTACCTTCACAGTTACTGTTTTCTACATTATACTTCCCGCCATCCGGGAAGTAAAGAAAAAGCCGAAGGATGTCCCGGGATTTTGCCATATTCATAGCGAGACGCCATTACCTTTGAACAGTAACCGGGGCAGTCGCGGTCTGTTTCGGAACCATTTTCTGGATAGTGATGTGATATGCCAGTCCCAACGGGATGCACGCACCGATCCATGCCAGCGGGCTTGCGGAACTTGCACCGGCAAATCCCAGGCGTTCTACCAGGATGATCGCTGCGGTGGCACGCATGATCAGTTCCATGATTCCTGCCACCGTCGGTACCCAGCCGTTTCCAAGTCCCTGCAGCGTAAAACGGTAGATAAATAACAGTCCCAGTACCCAGTAACAGGAGCCGTTGATCACCAGGTATATTTTGGATAATGCGATCACATCCTGCTCGCCGCTTCCCACAAAGATAGCGGAAAGATTGCTTCCGGCAAAGATGTTCATCAGTCCCATCAGGATGCTGACGGTCAGAGAAATCAAGATGCACTGAAATACTCCTTTTTTGATTCGCTCATACTGACCGGCGCCGTAATTCTGTGCGGTGTAGGTCGTCATCGCCTGTCCGAGAGAATTTAACGGCATCGTGGCGATGGAATCGATCTTCTGTGCTGCCGTGTATGCTGCTACGGATACCGCACCCAGTCCGTTCAGGGCAAATTGCAGGATCAGCGCACCGATCGCAATGATGGACATCTGGAATGCCATTGGAAATGCAACTCTCAGATGATCGCCCAGCTGTTTTTTTGCAAGGTGAAAATGGTGACGGTTGATCCGAAGCACCGGCATTTTCTTCCATATATATACGAAGCAACAGATTCCGGATAACAGCTGGGAAAAGATGGTTGCCACACCTGCCCCTGCTACTCCCATGCCGACAACAGCAATCAGCACGATATCCAGTACAATATTGACACAACAGGCGAAGATCAGAAAATACAGCGGTGTCCGGCTGTCTCCCAATGCCCGCATGGTGTTGGAACCAAGGTTAAATAATACACTCGCGCCGATTCCCCAGAAGATGATCCGGATATAAGAAACGGCATCGTCTAAAATTTCTTCCGGCGTCTGTAACAGCTCCATCGCGGGGCGAATCAGTGCTACTGCAAGGAATGTCATCACGATTGTAAGGGCAACACTTAACATGATACCTGCTGCGAAACTGCAGCGGATCCCTTCCTCATCTCCTGCGCCGAACCGCTGCGCGATGAGGATCGATAATCCCGAGGTAAATCCCATAACAAATCCGAGGATAAAGAAGGATACACTTCCCGTACATCCGACAGCCGCCAGGGCATTAACTCCTATGGTACGTCCTACGATTACGGTGTCCGCCATGCTGTAAAACTGCTGAAAAATGTTTCCCACGATCAGCGGAAGCGCAAATAAAAGGATTAATTTTACCGGTTTTCCTGATGTCATACTTTTTGTCATTTTCTTTTTCATCCTTTCTTTTTTTCTGCATACCATGTGGCATCTTTCACCGCCGGCTGCCAGTTTTTATGTGATAGTTCCATTATAAAAAAGCCACCGAAAAGTGGAATGTACTTTCTTGTGCAACGGATGGTTTATGTTGTATACTTGAATTATTATGATACCAGGGTCAAAAGGTCTGAAATCTGACGCAAGCTTGCTTGCGAGAAGATTTCTGAACTTGGGACCCGCCAAAAACATGAGTAAGTAGCCATTTTTCGAAGAAAAATGAGCGGATTACGAATGTTTTTGAGGATTGTGAGAGTACGAAGTACGGAACAATCCGGTATCAAAGGAGTCAAAATACCTTTGACAGGGGGATTTTTATGGAACCATCGGTATATGATCTTACTTACAATGATCTCAATCCTCGGTTTCTGTTTTGTTGCAATCTACTTCGCACGGAACCTGAGGTGAATTATCATTGTCATGATTTTATTGAATTTGCTATTATTTTAAAGGGAAAGACGACGTTTCGCATCGATGAACAGTTATATGATGTGGAAGAGGGTTCGGTGATTTTGCTGAATCCGGGAACGTATCACCAGAGTCTGCCGACGGACGGGACTTCTGTGCGGGAGTTTTATCTAGCGTTTTCGAATGTAGAGTTTACCGGATGTACCAGGGGGCATTTTCCGCTTTTTAAGAATTATCAGTTTGTGACAACGCTGCCGGACAGTTATAAGGATCTGCTGTTTCGACTGTGTAATCTGATGGAGCAGGAATCGAAGACCTGCCAGCCGGGGCGGTATTTTATGCTGAAGTCTTTTCTGATTCAGGTGATCTGTCTGCTTTGCAGGTATCAGAAACAGGAGCTTGAGGAGGATGTGAAGCGGCAGTATGCACCGCGGTATGAGTTTAAGTCGGTAAATAAGAAGTATGTGGTTCAGCAGATTATGCATTATATGGAGACGCATTATAAAGAGAAGATTTCGCTGGATCAGATTGCGGCAAATATGTATCTGAGTTCTTTTTATATTTCGAAGATTTTCAAGAGTGAGACGGGGGACACGCCGATCAATTATCTGATCAGTCTGCGGATGCAGAAGGCGCGGGAATTGCTGGATAAGAACCCGGAGCAGTCGATTCAGGCGGTGGCGATGGCTGTGGGGTATGAGGATGCTTATCATTTTAGTAAGTTGTTTAAGAAGTATTTTGGGTTGTCGCCGCTTTATTATAAGGCTCGGATTCCGCAGTAAAGGATGAGTTTGTTGGGGAGGGGGTGAGCCCCAGGAAGCCCGCGATCCCTCCTCGGTGCGCGCTCAGGTCTGCGTTCGGTTTGAGCCTGTAGTCTCAAACTCGTACTCGACAAGTTCGCGCTTACCGAGGAGGGATCGCGGGTTTCCTGGGCATTGGACGTTACTGGCACAGACTATTTCCTGTAGGGGTGTTTTATGTAAACTCATAATGTATAAAAGATTGAATGAACACTTTATAGTTGCTTCTGCGTGCCTGTCTTTGTTTGGATAGTAGCAAAACAGAGCGGATTCATATCCTTTTTGACATTTTTTTGTACAGTGTTGGATCGTTCTATCCATCTTTGTAGCATATCTTTTCTGGATAATTGCCAGCTTCTATTTTTCTTTATTTTTATCTTTTTCTATACCTATATTTCCCTGCGGTAGTTTTGTCTTACAGATGCCACACCAGATTTTGGGCTGGGACTACTTCGTACTCGCCAGCTTTGGCGCCTACGCGGAGGTAGACATTTTGGATTCCGGCCTGGATGATGAGGCGGGAGCATAGAGGGCAGGGTTTGGCGCGGTGGATGGAGTTGTCGCCGGGGTTGATGCCGGCTAGGTAGAGGTCGGCGCCAATGGTCTGTTCGCGGGAACAGTTTAACAGGGCGTTTTGTTCGGCGTGGATGGCGCGGCAGAGACCGTAGCCTTCGCCCTGGTGCATGCCGAGTTGGATTCTTGGGCATACGCCGAGGTCACAGCAGTTGTCATAACCCCGCGGGGAGCCGTTGTAGCCGGTGGAGATTACCACATCGTCTTTTACGATCACGGCACCGTATTTTCGTTTGATGCAGGTGCTTCGATAGGCAAATGCTTCGGCTACGTTCAGGTATGTATCTATTTTGGATATTCGTTTTGTTCCTTCCGGACCTACCATGTTGGTTCCTCCTGATTGTCTTTTCGCAACTGTTCAGTATCTTCACCGTTATGCTATCTACTGGATAGTTACTTTTTATTATTTTTCTTTCTATAGGATAGCTCAGAAATGATGTTTTGTAAACTGCATCTCGTAGACTCTCGTTGTCTGTTTTCTGCTTTCAAACCGGAACGCACCCGAAATGCGGCACAACACATGCAAAAAGCAGACAGTAACAACTGTTCAAAGTTATTCCTGTCTGCTTTCTTTATCCGCAAGCCTGTTTGTATTCCATCAGTTTCCGGCGTGCCTGCTGGTTCAGGTGGCGGGGTACCTGGATCTGAACGGTGACGTACTGGTCGCCGTGGACGTTCGGATTTTTCATGGATACAATTCCTTTTCCACGCAGCCGAATCTTGCTGCCCGACTGGGTCCCTTCTTTGATTTTACAACTGACATCCCCGTATAATGTGGATACTCTGGCTTCTCCGCCGAGAGCGGCAGTTGTGTATGGGATATTGACGGTGGTATAGACATCGGCACCTTTCCGTTCGTATCCCGGTTTTGTTCCGACTTTTGCTCTCAGGAGCAGATCACCCGGTTCACCGCCTCCGATTCCCGGATGACCTTTTCCACGCAGCCGCACGCTCTGTCCGGTATCGATTCCCGCAGGAATGTGCACTTTCAGGGTGCGGTTGCCGTCGGCTTCCTGCAGTGTGATCATCTTATCGCAGCCAAATGCCGCTTCATCAAAGGTAAGCGAAATTTCCGCTTCCAGATTCTCCCCTTTTTCGGAATAGGTTCCGTGAAATCCATGATTACCATAGAATCCATCGTTTCCGCCCTGATGGAACTGCTGATAGAATCCGCTGCCGTTATGAAATCCTCCGCTGTGGAAGTTTCCGCCTTTTGTTCCCTGACGAAACATATTTCCAAACAGATCTCCGAAGATATCATCTCCATCGGATCCGGTAAAATGGTACTCCCGATAACCATTCTGGCCGTTTCCACCGCCGAAGTTTCCATATCCATATTGTTTCTGTGCTCTCGCAGCATCCGCATTGAATCCCGGCTCGAAAGCGATATGTCCGAATTCATCGTATAATTTTTTCTTTTCTTCATCGCCTAATACTGCATAAGCTTCTGAGATTTCTTTGAATCGTTTTTCTGCCTCTGCATTACCGGTATTGGTGTCCGGGTGGTATTTTTTCGCCAGTTTTCGGTAGGCTTTTTTGATTGCCGAACTGTCTGCATCTTTGCTTACGCCAAGCACTTCGTAGTAATCTCTTTTCTTTTCCACTTGTTCCACCTCCTTTGGAACCTGGTACACTCTGTGTTTCTAAGTGCTGATTTCCTGTATATTAAAAAAGAGAGACTCCGGATATGCATTTTGTCCTGTCCCTCTGTGGTAATCTCTATAGTGAACGGGTCTTGTGACCCTCTTATTTTCCTTTGGTTCTGTTCACTCGATTTCACAGTCTTGAGCGCACAGTTTAAGTTCCGGCGGACGCCCGGTTCGCGCCCGCCGTTAGTTTTATGTTCATCTTCCTGCATGTTTATGCGATGGAGATGTATTTTGCTTCTTTTACTTCTGGTTTTGCTTCTTTTTTCGGAATCTCGAGTTTCAGGACACCGTCTTCAAATTTTGCTTTGATGTCGTTCTGCGTGATATCGTCTCCTACATAGAAGCTTCTCTGGCAGGTTCCGCTGTATCTTTCTTTGCGGATGTATTTGCCATCTTTGTTTTTCTCATCTTTATTCTGGTTTGTGGATGCGGTGATGATCAGGTAGCCGTCTTTCACTTCTCCTTTTACATCTTCTTTCTTGAATCCCGGCAGGTCAATGGATACGTCAAATCCGTCTTTGTTTTCTACTACATCGGTTTTCATCAGGGTGTTCTGTGCACTCTTTGTATAGGTTCTCTCCGGAACTCCAAAGAAATCATCCATAAAGTTTTCTCCAAAAATACTAGGCATTAACATAAGTCATTTCTCCCTTCTATGAATTCCACCTGTGTCAGGTGAATTGATTACTGTTTTGTTGGTTTGAACATTGGATATATGTGGTTTTGTTATTTATTTCTCTCTTCCTTTGTTCTAGTTGTACTATAACACATGTGTTAGCACTCGTCAAGAGGGAGTGCTAATTTTTTTTGTGAAGATTTTGTGTCGCTGTCAAGATGAAAAGGGGGACTTTTCCAGACGGACGCGAAAGAGGCGGAGCAGGTCAGGGGCTGCAACGTGGACAGAGCAACAAAGTGTTGCTGCCCCCTGACCTGCTCCGCCTCTTTCGCTGGGTATTGGCTGTGACTGTGGTTTTTCATGGAGAAAATGAATCAAAGCATAAACTTTGGCTCGTTGCTCGCGTAATTTAAATAAGCCTGCAAGGTATGACGGAAAGTATCTGTCATATCTTACAGGCTTGAAGGAATTACCGTTTCAGGATGTCTGTGCCGTCTTTTTTCAGGCAGTAGCCGTCAAAGACTTTATTTCCTTTGTACATGCGGCTGTGGCCGTCGGTGGTTTCCGGGGCGGTGCCGGGGGCTGGGTGGATTGTGGTAGCATCGGAGAGGCGGGTTGGGGTTGGGTCGCCTTCCGGGGTGTTTTTGTAGTTTACATAAGTGTTGTTCTGGTAGTGGGCGTCTGGGCTGTTGTAGTTCCAGGACTCTTCTTTTGGTTCGTTTCCGGCGTAGATGATGGTGTTGTCGGTGACTTCGATTCCGCCGCCTTCGATCATCGTATCGCCCCAGATCCGGTGGCGGATGAAGTCTACGCCTTCTTTTATATAGAAGATGTTGCCGTAGATTTTCGCGTCCACGTTTCGTACCGGGGTCAGGATGCCGGTTCCGTCGTTTTGGCTGATGTTGTAGCGGAAGGTGTTGTTGACGCTCTCGCCCTCGCAGAACATCACACAGCCACCGCCATTGTTGCAGCTGTAGTTGTACTGGTAAATGGTTCCGTCGCCGGAGTCAGCGTCCCATGCCTGTCCGTCCTGGTTGTAGACGGTGTTGTAGGCTTCGTTGTACTGGAACAGGGCGGTTTTGCATTTCCATGGCCAGATGGCGGCTGCGGTCATGCCGCCACGGTTTCCCTCTTCGTTGTACAGATCCGGGTGGATGTCTACGGCGATATTTTCGGATATATTATACTGGATCAGCGGTTCAAAGCAGTACATCGGTGTGATGCCGTCTCCGCCGATATCTTTGACAAAGTTGTGTTCGATCACGACATTGGTGGAGCCGTAGGTTTTCACCACTTCATCTGGCAGTTCCAGGGTCGTGAATTTATCATGCTGGTAGGTATATCCTGCGGCGATTCCCCATCTGCGACAGTTCTCAACTTTGCAGTGATGGATGTGGATACCGTCGTAGCGAGCGATCCCGGTCTTTTCTTCGTCGTCCGGGCGTGAGACGGACATGTAGATGCCGCCGTTATTCAGATGTTTGTCGTAGATATTTCCCTCTACATCATGGATGTACAGGTGATCGAATTCGATCTGATGCAGGGTTCCGTGATTCTGTGCGATCACGGATACACCGGTGCGGTTCATGCGATCTGCCTGGTTCAGGCGTTCATTTTTGATGCAGGGATTGTTGGTGATTTCCAGATTCCGGATGGAAATGTACTCTGCATCGTATAAGAGAACCGCGGAAGACAGATAGCCTTTCCAGGTATGTACCACATTGTCCAGATGTCCACCGTAGTTCTGATACCAGATCCCGTTTCCGTCTGCCTCGATCCGCGGCAGCGCACCCTCGCCGTATGCATCTACGACAACCGGTGCCTCCTTGGTTCCCCCTGCATACAAGTGCAGATACTCCCCGATAAATACAGATCCCCGTTCCAAAAAGATCTGATCTCCCGGCTGGATCTCCAGTTGATTAATCTTTCGCAGACTGCGGAACGCGTCCTCCGATGTCTGTCCGCTGTTTGCATCATCTCCATGCATGCTGCTCACATAAAATATTCTTCCCATGAAAAACCTCCTTGTAATTTCTGTAATTAAACTTCAATCATTAATAAGTAATGTAACAACCATATTCTGTATATTTTTTCTGAAAATAACAGAAAAGTGCCGGATTCTTACATCTGACACTCTTTTTTCTGTTGCAAATACATTTTTCTCAGCTTCCTCGCTCTACCCGATCAGAATCGCATACTGCTTTTTCCAGTATTCCCCCGGCTTTGCCTGATTGATGCCCGGTTTTTTTGAAATGTCTTCGCAAAATCCTTCATCATCGCATCTGCCCGCCCAGGGCTCCAGACAGACGTACGGTCCTTTTGGAAGGGACCAGATGCCGAAACTGTAAAACTCGTCGATACAGCGGACTCCCGTATAAAGCTGTCCGGTGGCTTTTTTTCTGAGCCAAGCTTCTTTAATCTGCGCATCATCAAATACCAGCGTGTCCACATCAAACAGCTGGTCACTTAATGCCAGCGTATGATCCGTCAGTTTCACCGGGTATTTCTGATCCGGTTTTCCGGTACCGTTGACCAGATCGACCGCGGTAGCGGTAAGCTCTGTATTTTCCGGAAAATACAGTTCATAGTCTTCTTTCTGTTCTCCTTCTTTTTCAAACCGGAAGCCCGGATGTCCGCCGATCGTAAAACTCATGACTTTCCCGGACCGGTTTTCCACTTCCCAGGTGACAATAATCTGTTTTTCCTGTAATTCATACGTGATCCATAATACAAATTCAAATGGATAGTACTTTCCTGTCTCTTCGTCAGATACCAGCTGATAGCGCAGCTTTTCGACACACTCTTCTACGCAGGTAAATTCTTTTTCTCTGGCAAATCCATGCTGGCGGGTCTGGTATTCTTTCCCGTTGATCTTCATTTTTTTCTGCCAGGTACTTCCTACATTTGGAAAAAGAATCGGGGAACGGTAATCCCAGAAGGTCGGATCGCCGTTCCAGAGAATCTCCGCACCGGTATCCTTTCTCACGATTCGCATCAGTTCCGCACCGCGGTCGCTGACTTCTACACAGAGGAAATGATTTTCCATTTTTCTGTTCATCTCTTGTTACTCCTCTTACACGCACTGTTTTCTTACTACTATACCCTGTTTTTCCCCGGTAATCCAGTCCGGCTTTTTATATTTTTGCAAAAAAAGGCAAACAGAAAGTAGATTCTTTTTCTGTTCGCCTTTTCTTTTCCTTTTTGTCTATATTTTTTCGATTAATCGATCTTCAGGATCAGTTCCAGCACGCGTCTTGCGCAGTGTTCCAGATCCGCACGGGTGATCTCACCAAGTTCCATGGCTTTTTTCACACGTTCCGGATAACCGGTTGCCATCTTGACATCATTTCCGGCTTTGATCTCTTTGTAGTGCTCACCACGGGTCCACCAGTCTGTGGTCACCATACCCTGGAATCCCCATTCGCCGCGAAGGATATCTTCCAGAAGTTCTTTATTTTCCGAAGCTCTGTGACCGTTGATCACGTTGTAGGAGCTCATGATCGTCCACGGATCGGATTCTTTGACGATGATTTCAAACTGTTTCAGATAAATTTCACGAAGCGCACGCTCGGATACGCGGGAATCGCTGTGTTTTCTGTTGGTTTCTTTGTTATTGGCGGCAAAATGTTTTACGGAAGCGCCGATATGCTGAGACTGGATACCACGTACCATACCTGCTGCCATCTTACCTGCAAGCAGCGGATCTTCGGAATAATACTCGAAGTTTCTTCCGCATAAAGGATTTCTGTGAATGTTGACAGCGGGTGTCAGCCATACGGCGATATTATTTTCTTTCACTTCTTCTGCTCCGGCTGCACCGACCTGTTCTACCAGATTCGGGTTCCAAGTGTAGGCAAGAAGAGTTGCGCATGGCCATGCAGTTGTACACACGCCACATTCCGGTGCGATACGAAGACCTGCAGGTCCGTCAGCTGTCATAATGTTCGGTACACCATAGTCCGGCAGGTTACCGAAACCAAAGGTATTGGCCACACCGGTATTTGGCTGTCCGCCAAGCAGTTCGATCAGATCGTCATCGGAAAGCTGACTCATGAACTCGTCCAGGGTGATCTTTCCTTCTGCTACCTCGATAAATGGTTTTGCACCTTTTTTCACTACATAGAGTGCCAGACGCTGCTCGCGGAAACGTACTTCCGGCAGGATGCCTTCATCGGTTCCCGGAACCATTTTTTCAAATGCGCAGGCGTTCGGATCATTTCCTTCAGTCTGCGGCAGTTCCTCGTAGGTTCCATCGGAAAGCATTCTCTTTGCCAGACCGGATGGTGTCAGTTTTGCTTCCAGCTGTTTTACCACGGTATCTTCTGCTACCAGATATTCATAAGCTGTTTTTTCATTATTTCTTACGGAGGTTCCAATATAAAAAGCATATGCGCCTTTTTCCAGAACATAAGCAGATTTTGCTACTTTTCCAAGATCATCGTAGGATGCCATTGCTTCTTTTGTGACGGTCAGTACCATCGTATGACTCTCTCCTGGCTGCAGAAGGCGGGTTTTCTTAAATGCACCCAATTCTTTCGCCGGTTTCTTTAACAGTCCCTGTGGTGCACTGTAATACAGCTGTACGACCTCTTTACCGGCCATATCTCCGGTGTTGGTTACTTTCACCTGAACTTTGATGCTGTCCGCTTCTTCCCACGCTTTCTGTGTCTCCACCTCGAAGGTTGTGTAGGACAGACCGTAACCGAACGGATAAACTACTTTCTCAACTGCGCCCGGAATCGTCTCAAAATAACGGTATCCAACGTAAATATCTTCGGTATAATCTACATATTCTACAGACTCATGGAAATTCTCGGTAGACGGATAATCTTCCAGTCTCGCTGCAAAGGTATCTGCCAGTTTACCGGATGGATTAACCAGACCGCACAGTACCTGTGCCATCGCAGTTCCACCTTCCATGCCGCCCTGACCGCCGTATAAAGCTGCTCCGATCTTGTCATCTTTTTTAATCCAGGACAGATCGATCACGCCGCCGATGTTCAAGACAACTACAATCTTATCATATACTTCTTCTACCTGCGCCAGCAGTTTTTTCTCACCCGCTGTCAGATAAAAATCTCCATCCGGATACACTTCTGCGGACAGTTTCGGCATGCTGGTCTCATCCGGCCACGGATTGAATTCGCCGTTGTATTCCACGCTGGAACGATCCCATCCCTCTCCGGAGAAACGACTCAGTACGATAAGTGCGGTATCGCCAAATGCCCGCGCGCCGTCCAGAAGTTCCTGCGGCAGTTCCGGCTCTTCGGTCATACCCGGTGCTCTTCCGATTGCATACTGTTCTTCTACATTTTTCTTATAAAAATCTGCTACCGGTTCGTATACCTGTACTTTATCTTCCAGGGTTTTGAAACCATCATACAGATTATGTATATAAGATACGGTTACATCGCCGCTTCCGCCGCCACCTTTGACATAGTCAAAACTTCCGCGTCCGAACAGTGTGATCCGGGAACCGTTCTTTAACGGCAGGATATTGTTCTCATTTTTCAAAAGCACCATACCCTCTGTCGCTGCCTCCAGGGATAATGCAATATGTTCTTTGCTTGCTGTTACATATCTGCCTGCTTCCAGGGGAAGATTTGGCTGATACATGACTCTTGTCCATTTTTTCATCTCAAACCTCTTTTCCGGCCGTCCCGCCGCACTCGCCGGCGGACCGCCCTGCCTGTTATTTTCTGCGGCGCAATCACCGCCCATTACTTTTATTTTACTCAAAAAACAAGAGATTTTCCAGATAGGATTCCGGCTGATTTATAGGTCATTTCCGACTTTTTAATTTAAAAGTGTCAGGCACTCTTACAAAATTCTTACGAAGAAATGCCTGACACCTGTATACTTTTTTCTTTTTACGAGCCTTTCAACTCTTACGGATGAATCTTAATCACCCCTTTTACAATGTCTGCCTTATTATGCACACTCTCATCCATCGCTCTCTGTACATCGTCCAGATCGTAAATATTAGTAACGATTCCTTTTACGTTTACTTTTCCGGAAGCTACCGCATTGATTGCAATCGGATAAATATGGCGGTAGCGGAAAACGGTTTTAAAGGTCAGTTCTTTGTCGAGAACCAGGCTCATCGGCAGGGTCATCTCACCGCTCTTGCTGTAGCCGACCAGAACGATCGTGGAACCCTTCTTCGCGATATGGATTGCCTGTCTGGTGGTGATCTCTGTACCGGCGGTCTCGATGATCAGGTCCATACCGGCCCCGCCGGTCAGTTCCTGTGCTTTTGCGATCACATCCTCTTTTGCTCCGTTGATCACTCCGGTTGCACCCAGTTCCAGGGCTTTTTCCAGACGTTTTTCCATGATATCTACCACATAAACTTCCGATACGCCGCGGGCTTTCAGCGCCATCATGGAAACCAGACCGATACATCCGGCGCCCATCACCACTGCTTTCTGTCCCAGATGGGCGTCTCCCTGGATCGCTGCGTGGAAACCGACAGCCAGAGGTTCGATCAGCGCGCCCTCCAGTGTGCTTACATTCTCCGGGAGTTTGAAACATAGATCTGCCTCATGAGCAACATACTCCTGAAATACACCATCTACCGGTGGAGTTGCGAAAAATACGACGTCCGGACAGAGATTGTATTTGCCCTGTTTGCAGAATTCGCAGTGTCCGCAAGTTTTTCCCGGCTCCAAAGCTACTTTATCACCGACTTTCAGGTGTTTGACATCTTTTCCCACTTCCACAACAACGCCACCCGGCTCATGACCGAGAACAAACGGCGGTTCTACCACATAATCGCCGATGGCTCCACTCTCATAATAATGCAGATCTGATCCGCAGATTCCCACATAATCCAGCTTTACCAGAACTTCATCGTCCTTCGGCGTCGGGATGTCACGCTCTGTAAATCCCATCTTGCCGATACCGTTCATCACTGCTACTTTCATCTTACCTTCCATGTGAAATACCCTCCATACATACGCTTTTATAAACTTAATAAAATAGTTTTATTATCTTTCCTCAAAGATAACTCTTTTGCGAAAAAATGTCAATCCTGATTCCATATTTTTACTCGTTTTCATCTATGAATGTGACTGTTTTCTCCGTTCATAGCAGCTTTGGTAAACTATATTTCATATCTCTTTAGTGATTGTATTTTCATACCTTTTTAAAATGCACCTCATTCTGTCTTATCCTCTAATATACACATTTCGCTTCATGTATTATGTATTTAAAGAATATTATATTCCTTATACTCAAAACTGGCATTTCTCTTACCAACTTGATACAATATAAATAGAGTTACAATGTTCAATACAGAATATATTTACCACTACAGGAGATTACACTTCATGGAAAAACAGGAACTCTTTCGCATCGGAGAGGTCGCACGCATGTTTTCTATCAGCGTCGGTTCTCTGCGTCATTATGAAAAACTAGAGCGTGTCTGAAAAAGGCTTTTCGTGAGCTGCGAGTCTCAGTTTGTGGGAGATTTTATCCGAATGAGGGCGGCGTAGCGGGCTACGGCAACCGAATGAGGGTAAAATATACCGCAAAGTGGGGCTTGCAGATTGCGGAAATGATTTTTCAGACACGCTCTAGGGCTGATCCGCCCGGAATATACGGATCCGGATTCCGGTTACCGCTATTACGGCGTCCAACAGTTTGAACGGTTAAATACGATCCGTTATCTTCGCGCCCTGGATATGCCGCTCGAAGACATCTCGGATTTTCTTCTGAATAAAGATGTGGGGAAAATTCAGGAAATGCTGATCCAGCAACGGGAAACCGTCCGCCAGAAACAGCAGGAACTTCAGATTATCGAGCAAAAGATCAACACCCGGCTCGAAGGACTGGCAGATGCACTCTCCTCCCGGCTGGATACGATTACACTGGTTCAGACTCCGCCGAGACGGATCACCTGGATCCGCAATCATCTCTCCCCGAAAACCTATCTGGATCTGGAGACTTCGATCCGGACACTCCAGAAAGATCAGGAAGAGACTCTGGTTTTTCTCGGAAAAGTCGGGCTCGGCATCTCCAAAGAACATTTGGAAGCCGACGCTTACCAAGTCTACGACACCGTTTTTCTGCTTCTCGAATCGGAAGACCGCTATCAGGGCATCACTGAGGAACTCCCCGGACAGACCTGTGTTTCTATTCGATTCTGCGGAAGTCATAACGAGGCTCCGGCTTATTATCTGAAACTTCTGGCTTATATCCGGGAACACCGGTTGAAAATTGATGGATTTTCCAGAGAGGTGACGATGATCGATTATGTGCTGACGAACGATCCGAAACAGTTTGTGACGGAGATTCAGATTCCGGTGTGTGAAGGATAATGAATCCCCTTAACCTATTTTTTATATTCTCTCACAGTCAATCCCTTATACAACACCCCCCGGTAAATTGTTTGTATTCGTTACCTACAACTTACCGGGGGTTTGTGGTTCATATGAAATTTATCTCGTAAAACAGCTCTTTTTTCACTACCGCGCGCAAATGCTATTCATAAACACCAGGTAGCACGCGAAATCACCAATCGTTTTTCTGCCGTATTTATTTTCTTTCTCATCCCCAAGTGCATCCCTCCACGCAGCTTTCTTACCCTGCATGCGCAGATACCTTGCGAGCATATTGAAATGAGTGATGACAGAATCATGATGAGAAGTCCTCAGGGAATCCGTATCCATTTTTTCCTGTCGGGGCAACTGCAGCCATTTGGCACGCATTGCAGCGTATTTTGTAGCGGCGGCAATCAATTCTTCATATAGTTCCAATGCTTCGGGATCGTTGTCGAGATCGGCTAACAGATCGTTATGTATTTGCTGCATTTGTTCGATGGTTAGAATGTATGGTTCCTTCAGGTAGTCTTCGTATTTACAGATCATTTTATCTCGCACCTTTCTGGGTCAGTTTATTATTTACGCGATTAAGCGAATCGTCGGGGTTTTTGTCATTGTTTTATATATAGCAATTATGAATTCGTATGTCAAGGACAGTTGAAAATAAAAGGTTTTTCCATGATTTTTATTCCATCATAGAAAAACCCATTATCTATTAGTTTACAGAACCCTCTTCACTAACTGTTCAGTTTTTCCTTCACCTCGTCCATCAGTTCCAGAACGCTGTCACAATCATAACTCAGATTATATTCCGTTACATCTGCAAACCATTTTTCATATGCCTCATCATAGTCACTCTCCGAAACTACTTTCCCGTTCACCCTGTACATCTCGACTTCATCTGCTTCCATATCCATCGTTGTCTCATACACCAGACCAAAGATATTTCCTGAATATCCGCAATAACCGTACTCCATAACATCATCCATCCAACCAGTAATAAGATATGTCTGTCCGTTTTCCCAGGACCAGATTTCATATTCGCATTCCCGGTTTTTATTCTGGTGTGCAATAAGCAACTGTTCTTTTCCATTGTTGGCAAAATCAACAAGATCAATAAAACAAACACCGGTCATGCAAACATATGAGTCTTCATTTTCTATTTTCACTGTCCTATACTTTTCTTCCTCTTTGATTTTTCTGCATAAACCTGTCACCTTGCATTTGCTGTACTTTTAACTTCTGTATTTTAAATTTCTGTATCTGTCCAGGTTCCTATGAATTCATACGCTCCACTTTTCCAATCCAACGCTATCATTTCTCTGCTATTCTTTTCACTCCCCTTCTTGAATCCGGTTACATACACTTTATCCCCTGTTTCACAAAAACGCCCTTTCATATAAACATCAATAAAAAACAAGGCATAATCATATCCATATTCATATCTATATCCATTTGCACTTACATTTGAACTTACTTTCGATCTGTGCAATGTTGTCCCATTACTCGATTTTTCTGCGTAGAATAAATCACCACCGCACAACACTGCTGGATCATCTCTACACTTCAGAACAGATGTAATATTTCCTGAGTTCATATCATATATCTGAACATTATATTCCCTATCTTCCTTTGTTTGAAAATAAATCTTACCATCGCAAATTCCCATGAATGTATCCTTGCTTATATCCAGTTCCTTTATATTTTTAAATCCCGAATCACACTGGAAAAGCTGACCACTTTCCTCTCCTTTTATTCCACATAAGATCCATGTATTCGCATCTGCTGCCTTAATCTGGTAATCTTCACTATCCGCAATAGAAAGATCAGACAGATCCACAACCTTTCCCTCTGACTGCATACTGTTATCCAGCGCAACATAATACAGATGCTCCTCATAGATTACCAGATTATACAGTGGATTCACATCTTCTGCAATCACGGTTTCTTTTCCAGTCATATCCCGGCGGACAAGTACTCTTGTCGCATTGTCTGCACGGTTTGTCTTTCTCAGGTAAATATTATCTTGATATACAATGAAGGTATCATGATAATCCCCGTCCAGGCTTGTCCAGTCCGTATGGTGTATGTCATAGCTGGTATATATCGTTCCATCATAATCCCAGATTCGTTTCGGAAAAATCGGCGGCTCTGTGTCTTTCTGCGCTATCTCTTCTTTCTGATCATCCACCATATTGTCCGCGTCTTCTACTTTCTTCTCTTCAGTTGCTTCTTTCTGTCCACTTTCTTCTGTCATCTTTTCTGTCTGCTTAGTATCTCTCTGCTTGCTTCTGCCCGCCAGAAACAGTGTAGCAACTATTATCCCCACCACTACCAGTACAATACATATTACACCAATGAAAATACCTTTCCCGGAACTTCTGGTCTGCAAAGGTGCACCACAGTGCCCGCAAAATTTGCTCCCCTCTTTATTCTCAAAACCACATTTTTTACATCTGCTCATATATTTTTATTCCTCCAGCATGCCAATTTTCGTCTTCAGTATCTTTTTTACAGACTCGTCGATCCGTTCTTCTGACAGCTCTCCACTTTGCACTGCCGCCAGTACTCCCTGATATGCGGCATTAAAGTCTGCCGGCATAAGCAGCATATCCACGCCTGCATTCAACGCTTTGACCGCAGCCTGCGCGGACGAATACTGTTGCGACACGGCTCCCATATTCAGTGCATCCGTGATAATAATCCCCTGATAGCCCAGTTCATCAATCAGCAGATCCGTTACTATCGTCTTAGATAGAGATGCCGGTGTATCATCACCCACAACATTTGGTAAGGAAATATGTCCCATCATAATAAATGGTACTTCATCCTCGATTCCCTGTATAAATGGAATCAGTTCACGCTGGTACAGTTCCTCTTTGGTTTTATCCGAATACGCATATCCCGCATGAGTATCTGCCGCTGTATTGCCATGTCCTGGGAAATGTTTATAGGTAGCCAGAATCTTTTTCGATGCCAGCCCACGGCTCACAGCATCTGTCATGTTCTTAACCGTCTCCGGATCCGATCCGAACGAGCGGTAGCGAACCACCTGATTGTTCGGATTGGTCAGAACATCTGCTACCGGCGCAAAATCCGTATTAAATCCAAGATCATACAGATACTGTCCAATGCTTTCTCCCATCTGGTATGCCTGTTCTGTATCTCCCTGGCTTCCGATCACGCTCATATTATCATAAACCGGCAGATCAAACCCTGCTTTTCCTGCAAGCCGTGTAACCTGTCCGCCTTCCTCATCCACGCACAGAAACATCGGAAGATTCAGACGATCCATACTGTATTGCTGAACATTCTGCAACATTGTTTTTGTCTGCTCAGGAGAAACCAGGTTAGATTCGAGATAAACAATTCCACCAACCGGTCGGTTATTGATCGCCTCTCTGGTCGCCTCCCCGGCTGCCGTGACACGACTGACATTTCCAACCATCTGTTCCGGAAGCACCACAAACAGCTGAGCCACTTTTTCCTCAATAGAAAGTGAATCTAACAGTTCTTCCATCTGATGCTCCGGGTTTTCTTCGATCTGCTTCCTGCTTTCCTGTTCCTCCTTCTCCTGTACTTCATCCGCTTCCGGTTCTTCCGTTGATTCTTCTTCCGGCTGCATCAGTACAGGTTCCGACTGTTTTTCCGGCTCCTGTGCTTTCTCTTTTACTGTCTCATTTTTTTCGGATGTTTCTTTTTTGCCAACTGTCTCATTGTCACTATGACTTCCAGCGCAAGCCGTACATACACTCAGAACCAGAAGACCTAAAAGCAAACTTAATTTTCTTTTCCAATGTTTTTTATTTTTCTTACTGTTCATATTCCACAATATATCCTAATGTTCCGGCATAGGAAGGCACAACGTCCAGAATATCATTCGGTACATCATTCCATACCCACCGTTTCTCCTTTGAATAATAATAGATGTCCAGACAGGTTTCCTCCACATCCCCATCCCGATAACTTGGTTCATTCTTCATCCATTCATTCGCTGCCCAGTAGCTCATGGAATTTATTGCTTCCCCATACGTTTCGTTGTTTTCATCGACCCAGTAGTAATCATAATTATATCTGCCAGGCTCTCTTCTTCCTCCGATCCGGAACTTGATATCGTCATATCCTTTCTCCACGATCTCATTTAAAATATATTCGTACTCTTCTTCGCTGTTAATCCGCACCAGATAACCGCCTTTTTCCCTGGCTTTCTCAAAAGCCTCCTCCCAGGTACAGTCATCTTTAAAGTATCCATAAGTGTGTATACCACCTTCTGTCTCATCATCTTCCGCGCTTTCATAATACGAATAGTCAATATCATTGGTACTGCCTTTTGCCGTAAGCCGTTTTAACGTTCTTGTCCCATCAGAATCACATATATCCAGATTACTGCATATAACCGCATCTGCACATTCTGCTATTTCTGTACTGTCTCCGTTAAATGAAGTCCATGAATTTGTCTCCATGTCATAATAATACCGGTCACAGTCTTTGACCGAACCGCTGTTATTTAATTCAATCGGTTCACCGCCGCCATTCCAGCACAGATATGCCTCATCTGCACCGTCCTCTATATCAAACACCGCAAGCCCAATCATATTTTCTCTATTTTCATCATTAAAAATAACAAAATACTTCTGATATACAGACTGTGGTTTTGCCGGAAAACGATTGTCCCACACAGATAAATCATAAGTATCCGCTGTTGTATCTTCCTGTGTTTCCTCTTCAGTCGGAGCCGGTGTACTTTCCGCTTCCTTTGCATCCGATTTGCTGTCAGCTGTTTCAGTTTCTGCGTCTTCTTTGGTCAGATCCGTCTTGTTCGTTTTTTCATTTGTTTTTTCTGTTTTGCTCAAAACTACGAAGACTCCTGCCCCGACAAGTGTAAGCGTCAAAAGTCCTGCAACAACCGGGACAATCCATCTCGCTTTCTTGGGCGGATCCGGTACAGGTCCAGGCGTTGGTATTGGCGTTTTATCTTCTTTGACAGGCGCCCCACATTTACCGCAGAACATAAATCCGGGTTTCAACTCTGCCCCACACTGTTCACAAAACTTTTTAGGTCTGTAATTCTTGCCTGTCGGTGTCTCTGTTTTTACCATTGTTCCGCATTGCTCACAAAACTTACTGTTCGGCGGCAATTCAGAACCACAATTTGTACATTTCATTTTTCTCCTCCAGTTCCTTTAAATTTTGTCATCTGTAAATTTCTGACACTCTTTAGTTATAGTTTACATGCTTTTCCTTTATTTCATCAATATGTGTCATATTTTGTGTCGTATTTGATGGTATTTTCGACCACGCAAAAATTCGCCCGGTTAAAAACCGGGCGATACTATGTGAATTTTAAATTTTGAATCTTTCTATCTCATATTTTTCAAATCATGATCAATATCTTTGAGGGTTTCAAGTATCTTGTCTTTTCTTACCTCGTCTAAATAATCTTTATCTAACATTGACGATCCTCTTTCGGTGGTTCCCTGATTTGACGGACTCCGACTTGGTGTTTCACTCAATATCGCAAAGGGTTCATAACATATAGCAACACTCAGGATAAATGTTACCAAAACCATAATAATCTGAAGTATCCCCATAATAAATGCACTTAAACCACCCAAATTAACTATTCGCAGCAGGCTGCAAATTATATCTGCCATTCCCAAAATTACTAATTCTGGAAGAAACATAATAAATAATAGCACCTTCCAAAATCCCTCCCCGATTATTAACGTTGCAAGTACTGTTACCATCGTAAATAATAACGCTTTTCCTGTATTTACCCCAGCCGCATACATAATGTACACAGTTCCAAACACTACCACCAGAAATATAAATAACGCAATTTTTTGAAAATTCACAGAAGCATCTTCAAAAGATGTCCAAATGTATTTCGCATAACGGTCTGAAAAATATTTCCATCCAAATGCAATTTTATATGACAGCCATAATGTATTTACTATCCCCACTATGATGATTATAAACATCCCTGAATAATCTGTACTGCTTTTTCCCCTGTTTCCCATTTACCTTCTTCCTCCCTCTCATCTCATAAAAATAAAATTCCTCCTGTTACACACTGACGCGTCCAGCAGTCGTATAACAGAAGGATATTTTTTACTTGCTTACTTTCTTTTTAATTGCAGCCAGTATAACCGCTAAAATTCCACCAGCTACCGTAAATACGGTTACCCCGGAATACAGCGCAAATATCAGTCCTGCCCATGAAACTTCAACATCTCCATTTACAATCTGCGTATTTGCATTGGTTATGAGACCAATTACCAAAATCAGTACCTGGAAAACCAGGAAGATTACTGCATCCAGAACTTTATCTTTATCCTTCATTAAGTGATTAATTCCCACTCCGGCAATTCCCAGCATAATTAATAATGGAATAAAATACATTACAAGAGATACCCCTGCAAAATTCGATGTTGTGCGCAAAACCCAGATCAGCCAGGCAGCTGCAACAACTGCATAAATTATCCCAATTATAACTTTTAACTCCTTTTCTGATTTTTTCATTCGAATCAACTCCTGTTCTCTTCTTTTTTCTTTAAATCGTTCTTTGTAACAGTTGCGATTCGTGTTCTACCCCCCCCCGTAAAATTTCCCACTTTTTCATATGTTTCTTTCCTTTCGTATTTTTATTACATTTTACCCTTTTTCTACATATCTTCACAATATGTGTCACGCCTTGTGTCGGTTTATATGTTCAGATACATTCTTTCCTGTTATTTCACGTACGCCTGAATATTCTCTTCTGTAATTGGATACGCATCCTGATACTCTACAGCAAAAATTTCTCCGTTTACATGTTCTGCCTTCCAGGTTTCATACGCCTCCTGTGTTGTTTCCTGATCATTCAGATACCAGGTTTCACCATCCGTATAGCTTGATATCCATCTTGCCTGTGAAACAAGTTTTCCATCTGACAGTGCATAATATTCTTCCAGATCTGTTCCCATGTGACCGTAACTCGACAGGATTAAACCATTCGAAGGATAGCTTGCAAAGCTTCCATAAGTTCCGCATGTCTCTCCGGCATGTACTACTTTTTCATTTACAAGCGTATATACATGTCCACCTTCTACAGAAAATGTGCTCGAAATAATCACAAGTTCCATGGAACCATCCCCGTCAACATCATATACAAAAAATCGAGCTTTATCAGCTTCCGACATATCACTTCCATATTCACCATTCCGCAAAAACTGTGCGTATGCCGTTTTCCATTCCTGACCGGATGTCTGTGTTTTTCCGGAATTCTTTTTTGCTGATTTACTTTCCAGTGTCTTCCATTCAGTCAGTGGTGTGCATTCCTTTTGATATGCTTCATATTCTGCTTCTGTAATTGTGGTATTCGTTCCTTTTGTCGTATTCTGCACTTCGTAGACCGGCAAATATGTATTCAGATCGACTTCCATATTGACTGCAAAACTTTCCGTCATCTTAGTTCCGTCCATTGCATAATATTCCAGACTCGCAGACATTTCCGATGGTCTGTTGCTGTTATATGCAAGAGCTTTATATTTTGAAGAATAACTGAGTCCATAACATGCAGTAAAATCATCCGCCAGATAGACCTTTTCATCTTCACCGATCGTATATACCTGATAAATCTGAAAATCATCCCAATTCGTTCCCGGAGTAAGAATCAGTTCTTTTCTGCCATCCTGATCGATGTCCAGCAGACAATATTGCAGTTCTGTAATTGTCCAGTCTGTGATATTTGGCTCATATTGCTTTTCTTGCAGGAAGGTGTTCCAGATTTCGGTGTCGTCTGTTGGAGTTATGGGAACTACCAGGACATCCTCATTTGTACTATCCTGTTCTTCTGTGTATTTTAACGCTTCCTCGACCGCCTTGGATGCATTAATCATTTTATATGCCCCTTTATCCTTTTTTTGTCTACTAAGAACTGTTATATCTGCCGTCTGCTGAATAATTTCTTTTACTTTTTTAGCATTCATATCTGGATTTATTGACCAAACCATTGCTGTAATTCCTGCCACGATTGGTGCCGATACAGATGTTCCACTATCATTTGCATAATTTCCATTTATTCCTCCCATTACAGTTGTACTAAATACTTTAATTCCAGGTGCACATACAGTAATAGCATCACCGTAATTTGAGCGTTTTGCTAATTGCCATTCTCCTTTCTTTTGCTTATTATCTACAGCTCCAACTATCATATAAGAATCCATTATTTCTTCTACCGATATGTCTCGTTTAAGTTTCCCATTTTTTTCCACATACTCCTGCATAATCTCTTTTATCTTTTTTTCTGTAATCGATGCAAAATAGCCATTATATTTTCCGGCATCTACTCCCTTACCGGTCTTGTCCCCATTTCCGGCTGATTGTACAATAATAAAATCCCCTTCTTCTCTTTCATCCAACATACTCAACAGATAAAATATTGTATCATGTGCCGTTGCCTCTGCATTTTCTTTTGTATCCTTTGTATTTGTTGGAGAAATTCCACTTGACATATTAATGACTTTACAATTTCTATCAAGACATGTTTGTATTCCATCCATTAATAAACTTACTGTTATACTATTTTTCTTATGATTCGATGTAGGATAACAATCAACTCCATATAAATTCACCTGATCTAAAATTCCACTTATTCCAATCCCATTATTATTCGTTGCTCCAATGATTCCGGCAACGTGTGTCCCGTGATGTTCAACACTGTTTTGCTCATTATTAATAACTGTTATATTCAGATCCTCATGATTCGTATCAAAACCATTGTCCACAACACCTACATTAATCCTTGAAAAAGAATCTGCGCTTTGCCATGCCGATACTACTTTCGTTGCTTCAAGCCACCAATTGTATCCACTTGGATTTTCTTCATCCCAATCCACCCCCGTTATTCCCTGAAAGTTATCTTTCCATGGATCATTCGGAATTTTCATCGCCTGATTTTCCATTGTTACTACATTATCCACAATTGCAAATTTAATCTCATCAAATCCCATGGCTTTTTCACAAACGTTTTCAAGACTTTCTCTACTCATAGAAGACACTTCTATCTGATACTGATGTATTCCTGATATTTTTCCAACAATTTCTCCTCCAATTTCCTTTGCTATTTCATTCATACGTTCTTCTGAAGCATCACTACGTGCAAACAATAACACCATGTTATTTACATATCCAAATCCTTCATTTTCATAAACAATATTTTTTTCATCCGGAACATAATTTTCTTCTATGATTTGTGTTGCAAATGCGGTATTCTCTTGTTTTACACCAATTTTCTCCAAAACTACATTTATAACTGATTTATCTAAATTCTTAAAATACACGACTCCAATCACAAGTAACAGTAGCGCAAAAAGTCCCAACATCCATTTTATAATTTTTTTCTTAGGTTTCTTTCTTTTTTTATTTACAGGCTTTCTCTGCTGTATTGGTCTTTTTTCTTCCACCTCTTTCTTTCCCTGTAATTCTCTGTTTTCCGTTCGCATCTGTCTCAGCATAGCTTCTGATCCACTCAGACCGGATTCTCTTTTTAGTTTGTCGGCATCACAATTCGGACATAATCCTGTAGTTTCGTCCAGCCTTGTTCCGCATTTTCCGCAAAATTTTGCCATGTTTCTCCTCCCGTGTTTTGGCTTTTATTCCATATTCAGTTCACTTTTCGTCTCTTCTATTTCGCTGAAAATCTTATCTGAATCCAAACCTTCGTTACTCAACCAATATTCAGTGTTTTCATAACCTCTCGACCAGTCTGTCTCATTCTCATAATACTCTTCGGAAGAAACTTCTTTTCCATTTATCTCATAAATCCAATCACCGGACTGGCTCATTCTCATAGTCGCTTCACGCACCAGACTAAACTGTCCATTTTCATCAAAGCCGTACCACTCATTGCCAAATCCACCTGCGCATAAATAAGATTTTTCACTTCCCGTCCAGAGTTCAATGTATTCAAATCCTCCATCAGAAAAGCTTATTTCTCCACTGTACATCATACGCAACTGCCCCTCTGTAACCTCCCATACTTCTGCCGTATAATTTTGTGGAATACCTTCCTGCGAACCATCCGAATATGCTACCAGAAGTTCTTTCTGACCATCCCCTGCAAAATCCATCAGTTTGGCAAAACACAATCCTGTCATATACTGTCCACTGGAGCCGTCATCACGAACCTCTGCTTCTCCGTATCGTTCTTCATATTCTCTTATTTTCTCCGCATACTGGTCATAAATATTTATTGTTGTCGGTTTCCCCCATTCGCAGATGAATACCCGTCCACTGTTCAGGGTTTCATATCCAAAATCTCCGTCATTCCAGGTTCCTTCCGGATATTTGTAATAATACATCGCATAATCTTCGTTTGGATTTTCATCATTTGGTTCTCCCGGATTCCAATTTGTGTACGTGCTGTTCTCTCCGTTCACCCATCCCCAGGTCCCTTCTTCTTCTCGATCCGTAAACCCAAAATATGCGCTTTCATAGTCGAAATTATTTCTCAGATAGAAATATACAAACTCATCTTCCTCCCGACTTGTAATGGTTGCCAGATAGCCACCCAAAGATTCACAATATGCTTCTGCCTGCTCCCAGGTAGTTATATTATCCATGTCATACACATAATAGTGATGCCCGTTGAATTCAGCCGCATCAGATGGTATCATCATTTTTTTACTGGTCTTCTCCGTCTCTATCCTTTCCGTCTCTTCTTTTTCGACCTTCTCTATTTCAAAACCTGTTTGTATTGTCTCCGAACTTTTCAGTCCATTTTTTATTCGAAGTGAAAACGTCTCATAATAGACAGTGCCTGATTCATCTAAGTCTTTTGAAAATAATCCTATATAATAATTACCTTCGTCCAAATCAACACTATTGGAATCCACTGAATATTTCCCGCCTTTATAGGAAGCCGAAACCGAATAATCAGACAGCTCATTTCCTTCAGCATCTAAAAAAGTTAATTTTGCCTGCGGTGCCACTGAATAATCTGCCCCAAAATCAAATGCATATAGTTCTTCTCGATGGTTTGATTGCTTTACTTTAATCTTAAAGGTTTTCACAACCGTTTCATCTGCTTTATCCGTTATGGTAATTGTATATTTTCCATTCTGCAAATCCAGATGATATTTTTCAGCTGATTGATTATCTACAGATAATGAATATTTTTTTCCTCCCATTCCTGCAAAACCTTCAGATGTCGTTCCGTCTATCCGAATATTATAATCATCATAATATTCTCCCTGCTTATCATATACATTTATATTTATTGAATTATTGCATTTATACTCCCCTTTCTCAAACACTCCTACCTCATCAAAGGCGGTGGCAATCGCCTGTTTTTGTGTTTCTGGGTAGTCCGAGATTATTGCTGTTTGCTCCATGCAGGCTCTAAGATCATAAAATGTACAATTGTATGGAAGTTGTAGTAATGTTTCATACCATAACAATTGCAATTCTTTTTCTGAAAATGTTTTTGACTGATTCATCAGATAGACCGCATGGGAAACCACTGTTGCATATCCATGGTTATCATTTTCACCAGACTTATTTTTATCATCCAGAGATGCCGGATAATTATATTTTCCCGGATCACTTGCACTTCTGTATGTTCCACCTATACATTCAAGATCTATTCCCCATTGCCCTGTATAAAAACACGCAAATGTATCCGCCAGTCCTTCATTTACTGCATTCGTCTCAACAGCCTCCCCGCATGCCGCTCCATACTTTCGTTCTATAATATGAGTATACTCATGCGCCAATATATCTCTTTCAGTTCCTCTCATTTTATGTCCGATATATACCACTCCATACTCGTACATTTCACCGGTTTCTGTAGTTGCATCCCAGCAACCCCCAATAGCATTTTTTCCACCCATATATCCGTCATTATACGCCAGTATTAGCATTTCATATGGGCTTCCCTGATTAAACGTTGTCTGATAATAATCTTCAATTTCCTCAATATTATTTAACAAATTAATTCCCATCTCCGGCGATTGATTTGCCTCTTCTTCTGTATTTCCAAATATATTATCATTCACGCTTACTACTTCTGTTTTCTTACCCCATGTTTTCTTATTTTTATGGCTGGATTTATTAAAGTTATATGCATAAATCCCACGCGCCTGATCCTGTAACGTATATGTATTGGCACTTTCATCATACTCTACAGGAAATTGCTTTGTTCCTGCGACGTTGGTTCCCGTAGCCGCAATATTGTCCACGCCCGAAGATCCTTCCAAAATTTCACCCGTACATGCATCTACGACAATATTATATGTGTCATCATTGATCACTTTCACTGCGTATGCTAATCGACTCTCTTCAGACTGATTATAAATCACCAGAAAATCATCTGAAATCTCCGGGATGTCTATATCCTCATACAGGATTCCCGCCTTTCCTTTCATATACTCTTTAATTGCTGTTTTCATCTGTGCATCTGATATCTGTGGCTTCATCTCAATATCTGCATCCACATCAATCGCATCTGAATTAATACCTAATGCATTTCCGTCTTCTGATGCAACAACTGTTACATATCGTCCATACACTGGTAATCCTTTATAATACTGCTGCAAACGATAAAAAGATTTATTATCAACCGAAGTCGACATCTTTACCTGCAATTCGCTAAAAGCATTCTGATATCCCATAGTTTCAGCAACATCTTTTGCAGCAGCCACAGCTGAACCTTCATCTGTTATCCGTTGGTCTGTAAAATTTTTTCCTAATACAGAAACAGAAACATTCCCATCACTTGTATCCTCTTCATTGAATATTTCTGATATTACAGGTACATTAATAATACCAAAACGTGCTAATAAATATATACTTCCACCAGTTGCTATTACCAAAATCAGGATTCCTAAAATAATTTTCAATCTTAAAATTTTCTTTTTTCTTTGTTTATGCCTTTCAATTTTATCCGCATCGCAATTCGGGCATAACCCCGTAGTTTTATCCAGCTTTGACCCGCATTTTCCGCAAAATTTTGCCATACTCCTTCTCCTTTTTCCTCATACGTTCATTATTTCAAAGGAATTTTTCCCCTTCTTTTTTCATGTTTTCTCTGATCCAGAACGATAACAATGCAGAACGCAACAGAAACTACCACTCCGGCACCTGCTGCTATGTAAACCCATATACTTCGTTTTACTTCTTCACCATAGCCATTCTCTTTCGCACGCAGTTTTTTCTCATACTTTCCGTCACCGTCTTCGTCAATTTTCAGTATGCTTTCCTTAGAAACTGTTGCAACAGTGTCAATTACTGTTCTCTGTGTAACCCTGATGTCATCAAAGTAACGGAAATCACTGTAATCACCGTTTTCGTCCATAAATCCAATCGTGTAATTCATCTTTCCACGATCAGTTCCAACAATCTGAACATCATAGTCTGCACCTTCTTTCAGACGCAGTACCTTAATACGATCATTTTCCTGTTCGTACGAGCTGTCTTCATTGTCCTCGAATGTCAGCGTTCCAAAATCGGTTCGTACCGTCTGATCTTCTTCCGCCGAATTCAGACTCTCTCCTTTGTATGTGACAGAAACTTCTACCGGACATGCGATACGGATGTAGATGTATTTCTGCCCATTGATCTGATCCGCCACATCTCCGAAGAAGAATACCAGGTCGTCCGCATTGGCAACCTCGTAGTGGCAGCCATCGCTTGCTATCTTTTCCATCAGATACTGTGCAGCAGATTTACTGCCTTCCATGCTTTCGAAAAATCCCAGGGTGTAAACCAGGATCCCGTCATTTTTAATCTGCTCCGCATAATTGATCAGTTCCTCGCCCTGTTTTCCCTCATTCGGTTCCCCATCACTCATGAGAACAATGATTTTCTTTTTTGCATTGCTGTTATCCAGCATAGCTTTTGCTTCTGCAAGACCGGCTTCCATATTTGTACCGCCATCACTGCCAATATCTTCAACGGTATGCGTAAGATGTGTCTCGTCACTGGAAAAATCTGAAATTTTTTCCGCATTTTCACTGTAAGCGACCACCCCGATGCTGGCATCTTCTTTCAGAATTGTACTGGCAAAATTTTTAGCTGCCTTTCTGGTCTGCATCATGGGATCTCCTGACATACTGCCAGAGGCATCAAGCACCAGAACTATATTTCTCTCCCCGGAAGTCATTTTCTGTCTTTCTTCGTCCGGGCTGTCCATTCTCTCCTGATAATCTCCCCATTCACAGATAAAGCTTCCATCACCATTCCATGCATCATCCTCAAAGTTTCCGTCATTCCACGATCCATCCAGATATTTATAATAATACATGGCATGTTTTTCATTTTCATCCTGACCGTTCGGTTCTCCCGGATGCCAGTTCGTATACGAAACCTCCTCGTTATTTTCCCATTCCCAGTTTCCGTCTTCTTCCTCATCGGTAAAGCCAAAATATGCGCTTTCATAATCAAAGTTATCTCTCAGATAGGAGTATACATATGCATTCTCTTCCTGACTCGTGATGGTTGCCAGATAACCGCCTTTCGATTCACAGTACTGTTTTGCCTCTTCCCAGGTAGTTATGTTGTCACGGTTGTAGACATAATAACGATGACCGTTAAATGTCCCTGCCTCTGCCGGAATGTTTGTCTGTTTTGTATCAGAGTTTTCCGGGTTATACCTCTGTGCTGCTTCTACAGCCAGTCTTGCATTAACCAGTCCATATCCTTCTCCTCCATAACTCCCAGTCGCGGACTCGCGGACTATCTTTCTGACTGCATCTGCTTTCATATTTGAATTTGCCGCAAAGATCAGACCTGCCACACCAGTCACATGTGGTGCTGCCATAGAAGTACCACTATCTTTGTCATATCCGTTTTTTACGGTACTGTAAATATCGACTCCCGGTGCAATAACATCTACACCTTCTCCACATTGGCTGAAAGCAGCTACCGCATAACCGTTATGTACTTTTTTCTTTCCAATAATCCCTAAAAAACCACCCTCTGTATGCGTTCCAAGATTTTTGGCTGCTCCCACCATAATAATTCGGTTTCTGACTTTTGGGTCTGTAATTCCTCCAAATAAATCATATTTCACATCCACATTTCCACTGTCTAATCGTGATTCAATTTCTTCTCTCCGATCCTTGTATCGTGCAAATATATTTTCTTTACTTGTGTCTGTTCCATTCAGATACTCCAAATATTCGTTATAAGAATAGTATGTTCCCATTTGACTTGTATCATCATCATCTCTTCTGAAAAACCGATAACCACCTCCACTTTCATTCATATTTCCTGATGCTGCACAAATTACAAAAGAATAATTTTTATCAATTAATTTTTTTAAATATTCCTCCACTTCCTCTCTCAGACAACCGAGTATTTCTGTATCCGCCTTCTCATGTCTTGATGCACCAAAGACCAGTGCATCCATTCCCAGACTCAAGTTCACAGCCGAACAGCCTTTTTTTACAATCAGATAATAAAATGCGGTATTAAATGCCTGTGCTGTACAATATTCTTCTATCTGTATCCCCCGTACAGAAGCACCATATAAATTTACTTTTGGAATAACACCGGCAATCCCCTTCTTATTATTAAATGTCGCCGCTATGGTTCCTGCTACATGTGTTCCATGATTACTCCATTCCAGATCTCCGCTTTCAACCTTCTCTAATGCCTCGGCATTTTTATACGGATCCTCAGCAAAATTCAGATCTTCATGGTTTGTGTCAAACATAATATCAAAAACTCCGATATTAACGGTTCGTAGTTGCTCCCGATACTCCCAGGCACCTGGTGCATCAATCGCTTCCATTCCCCAGTTTGTTCCATCTGCAACGTTTTCCCATTTGTATTTCCAGTTTTTATCATTTGGTACATACGATGGATCTAACTGCATCGCACAATTTGGCGATGCATAAGAAAACCATTCGAAAGTTTTCATGTCTTCAATGATCTCCTGGAGCTGCGCGTAAGAATATGTAGCCGGTAATAAAATCTGATATTCTGCGGCTTCCGGAAGTTCCCCTGCAATGTTTCCTCCGATTGTCGATACATATTCTTCCAGCTCACTCTTATATTCTTCTGAAACTAATGTGACCAGAAGTTCATTATTCACAAACATAACTCCTGTTTCATCATCTTTCACAAGATTTTCTTCTGACGATTCATAATAAGTAAATCCTTCCGTATCCGTCTCCGGAATATCTTTTTCAACATCAGCTGAATGATAATGAATTGAAAAATGATCCATGATTGCAGATACCCCAGGTACATCGATCATCTGATAATATGCAAGCACGCCAGCAATAACTGTCACAAGCAGCATCAGCGGCAGGATAAACAGACAAATTTTCATAGCAAACCTGCCAATTTTCTCAGCCAGTGATAATTGTGCATACTTTTCCTTCCTGCCTGCTTTTTTCTGTGCTTTTCTGTTTTGTTTCTCTTCTTTTCTGCTTTCCCGTTTTTCTCCGTATTTTTTATCCTTTTTTGCCATACCAGCCCTCGTCCTTCCTCTGCCTTCGTTTACTGCCGTTCATACGTATATGCACCAAATGTCAGAGTATCATCTTCAACCTTATACTCATTGGTATATACGTCTCCATATTTTATTGTGACAAGCTCTCCATTTCCCCTGAAAAAGTAATTGCCGGAATATTTATCATCCCGTGACTCAAAGTCATAATTACCATTTGCATAAAACGTATATGTCCGGTTTCCGTCACTCCAGGTTCCTACGAGATCCGCCGCCGTTTTTTCGTCAACTCTCACCAGTGTAAGTTCGTCCGAATACATCCGGTCTTTGGTAATATAAACTTCCGGTGAAAAACTGTTCTCTCCTCCATCCGATTTCAAAACAGCATTCTTGTCTGAGGTCATTTTTATGTTTCCGTATGCAAATTTATTTCTCCAGCTCATTTTCCCCTCTATATAGGCATAACAGAATGTCTTTACCGTTGCTTCCTGTGTGAAAAAGCGATACACATATTTGTAATCCTCCGAATACCAGAATCCATCAATACTGAAATACTCTACTTCCGGTTCGTACCCTTCCGCATCTCTGACTCTTTCCCGAATCGTATCATAATCGTTCCCCTCCTGATTCTGCGATGTTGTATCCAGGCTTTTCCAGTCATTCAGTGATTGGAGTTCATTTTCATAGCTATTATATTCATCCTCGGTAAGCACTTCATAGCCATTCACATCATCAATAAGCCCATAAGAGGGAACTGAAGTTTCCCAGTCAACTTCCGAACCGATTGCAAACGCCTCTGTCAGCTGCCCATCTTCCAGAACATAATAATTTTTTCTTGAAGTCAGCTGTTTCGGTAGATCGTTGTAGCCAACCAACGCCTTATATTTTTCAGAATAACTAATAGTTTTATATACTATGATATTATCAACCAGCTCAATGTTCTGATCGTTTTCTGCTGTATATACCTGATATTCGTACCAGTTATCTGCATCCGGTCCCGAGGTGAGAATCAGTTCCTCTGTTCCATCCTGATCAATATCCAACAGACAGTACCCCGGATCGGTAAGCAGCCAGTCTGTGATATTCTCCTCATACTGTTTTTCCTGTAAAAATTCTCCCCATGGTTCCGGGGCAGTATTATCCTCCGCTTCTGATGTGTCCTCAGCAAACAGAAGCGTATTCTTCTCTTCCTGCGGGGTATCGGTATCATCCGTTGCCTTTTCCTTTGTCGTTTTCTCTGAAGTTTCCTGTGTTACAGACCCTTTCGTCTTATTCTGTCTGCTCCACATAATTGCAACTCCGCTCCATACTCCTATACATAAAACCGCCAGCCCTGTAACACCTATAACAACATACTTATTTTTCTTCTTCATCTTTTCGTCCCCTTCTCCTGTCTTATCCGCTTCGTTGTGTTATGAAAATGGCAGCAGATGCTGTTACACCTGCTGCCAGAATAATACCTGATGCACTTCTCTATAACTTCTTTACTCTGTGTCCAATATTTATGAAGTTTTGATTTTTATTTCGTCCATCTCATACGGAATGATCAGAAGCGCACCGATGGTTCCCAGTATCATCTGTATGACATATATGGATTCAAAGCCTTCCAGCACACGGAAGATCAGATATCCTATGCCGCTGTCCACATTTCCCCTCATGATGAGCATAACAATCAGCGCTACCAATGGAGTAATGACCTGATCACAAACTGTAACAATATTGTATTTCCTGATTTTTAAAATACCACTTAAGATCAGGCACCACATCGCCATAATGGCTCCAAACACAAAGAAAACACTTACGTATATGGGGTGCAATCCATGCCATCTGTTCATATCATCTGCTACCTCTTCCCAGTGCAGTGCCATTGCCAGTATGTAGATAACGGTCATAGCAATATAAATAATCTTTTTCAGAAGATCCCTGGTTGGTTCTGAAATATTCAATTGTAATGCTGAGAACGGACCCTGCCGAACCGGTGGTGTATAATTGAAAATATTATTGCCTGTCTCTTCTGGAACCGGACTTCCGCAGTGTCCACAAAATCTTGATCCTTCTTTTATCGGTTTCCCACATTGATCACAGTACATATTTTTTCACCCTCTTTTCCTCCAACGGCATGAAATTCTCAGTTTACAAACAGATGGTTTCTCTTCTGGAAATAAACGTAATTTAAAGCAATATAAATTCCAATTACGATCAGCGAAATAACCGCTGAAATAATCTGAGATGACTGTTTTGTGAATATAAAGAACAGTATAGAATATCCAAGTGCTGCAACTGTCGTCATTCCAGAATAAAGCAGATAATATTTCGGGGCATTCACCTTTTTCTTAGCCAGCATCTGTCGAACTAAAATTGCTGCTACTGCAAATCCAATACACACAATACCATACAGAATATCCGTCACCTTTAATCCACTTCCATAAAACAGGTAAACCAGATTTTTATCATCTCCATACTGTTTTCCCGTCATTGTACGAATCCCTTCAAACCCCTTAAATATCGCTGCAAGAAATAACTGCACATAAATAACAAACTGATACCACTTCATATTGTTTGCAGTAAACTCATTCCCTGATCCGCCTGAAACATTGGACCAATCAGTTCCTACCGCATTTTCATGTAACGCTGCCCCACAGCTCGGACAGTTTCTCCATTCCGGTTTTATTTCTTTTCCACATTTGTCACAATACATATTGTTTCCTCCTTTATCTTGTGTTCATAATAATGTTTCCATCGGAATCATATTCTTCTGTATAACTGATACTTCCATCTGCATTGTAATATATCGATCGGATGTTATTGTCTTCCTGTCTGAACAACCACTCATCGTCAGAATCTGTACTGTGCATTATATTTCCACCTGCATCAAGTTCCTTTTTTTCCAATAAATCATAGGTTATAACACGAGAATCATTGTAATATTTAACTCGCCGCTCATCCGGACCATATGTTGCTTCCTTTTCTATTTGTCCGTTTTCATTGTAGCGTGTCCAGCCTAATGACTCATAATAATTCCTCCATCCCCAAATTCCACCGAAAACAGAAAAAACTAATTTGTATTCCTGTTCCATTGAAACTTCTCCGTTCTCAAAAAAAGAGGTTCTTTTTTCTCTTTTTTTCACATAATCCTGTTCAAACTCTGTACGAAGTTTTCCAGTTTCATCATCATAATAGAACCACGTTATCTTTACGATGTTCTCATCTGAATTATATTCTAAAACTTTCTCTACCTTATCATTCTCATCATATTTGGTTGCCTTCTGTTTCTTCCCAGCACCATCATATTCGTATGTGTATTTTTCTTCATCGCTCTCTTTTTTTCCCTCATTCTCTGATGAATCATATTCCTGAACAGATTCGATGCTTCCGTCTTCTCCATACGTTGTTTTCTTTATTTCATTACCTGATTCGTCAAATATTGTTTCACAATCTTTCCATCCGCTTCCAGTATATTCCGTTATCTTGGCAATTCTTCCATCCTCATCGTATGTCACACCGGCTGTCATTGCTCCGTCATTTCTGTATTCGATTATCTCTGTATCTCTCGAGTCCTCTGCAGTATAATCTTTTTTTACTTCTTCATTTTCATCTGTACTCTTTTTCGCAAGTGTTTCTTTACCACATCCCGTGACCAATCCCAACATCACAAGTAGTAGTAAATAGCGCTTTTGCACATGTCCGTATTTCATCTTTCCTCATCCCTCATTGCATGCTAACCATTTATTCAACAGTCTCCAAATCCGCTGTCTTTGACATTCCCATCAAAATCATATTCTGTTTCCGATATAAGGTTTCCATCCTTATCGTATTTTTGAGTTTTTTGAATCGTTCCCCCATTATATTCATATTCTGTCGTTGATTCTATCTGTCCATCCCTCTCATAACTTATTTTCCTTATCACGTCATCAACTGAGTAATCTGAGCCATACTCGTATATAGCTTCTAAGACCCCATCTTCTCCATACGTTTTGCATTTTGTCTTTACTCCATCTGCGTTATATTCATATTCATAACTTCTTACGGATTCTACATCTCCTGCATCCGTATACCAGGTACGTTTCATTCCATTTTCATTGAATTCTTCTTTACACTTTGTAATGCCGCTCTCATAATAATAGAGTTTTTCCTCTGTGTTTCCATCTGAAGCATATATTTCCACAATAGAAGGATTTCCATTTTCATAATAGGAGGTCTCTTTCGTTAGCGTTCTGTCAGTTCTATACTCATATTCTGACATAAGTACCTCGTCCTCCGTATACCAGGTGTTCTTAGTCAGATTTCCTTCCCCATCATATTGATGTTCACATCTCTTATTTCCATCTGCATCATAGCGAATACACTCTTTTTTCTTTCCGTTTTCATCGTATATATATTCATATTGATATACGGTATTTACATTTCCAAAATTGTCATACGATGTCTCTTTGATTATATTTCCGTTACTGTCTTCTTCTGTCAGTCTTGCTATATTTCCATCTGCATAATAATACTTTTTCTCTGTCAGTTCGTCCTCTTTATAATCTGCTGCTGTTTTTACATCCGCACTGTTCTCTCTCGCATACTTACTTATGGTTTTTACGCCAACTACTGCTATTCCGATTGCCACTAAGCATCCTATTCCTACAGCCGCATATCTTATTTTATGTTTCTTTTTGTCTTTCCCTTCATCTACCGTTTTCTTCTCATACTCTATCTTGGCTCCACATTTCCCGCAAAACTTGCTTCCCTGAGTAACTTCATTCCCACAGTTTTCACACTTCATCAGCTTCCCCCCTCACAAACACCGCTCTTATGATTCTTTCAGAGAGTCAAACGCATCCGCAAGATCCTCTCCTTCCGGCCAGTTGTTCAGATACCAGAAATTTATCTTTCCACTCTCATCACTTTGCAATTCGATATAATATTCGTTTTCATCGATTATCGTGATATAAGTCCCATATCCACAATCTTTCCATCCATGGTTCAGCAATACCGTTTCTGCCTCTCTTGTTTCATCACCCATGTGAATTCCGTATAGCGTAACCATCGAATTGCCTTCATTTTTCATGCTGAAAGCGTTGTCCATCCATTCCAGATAAAATCCTTCCGCAACGTACGATTCGGAATCTGGAAACTGCCAGTATGTTGTAGGTTGCATCTGCAAAACACTTTCCAGACTTTCATAATCTGTCAGATAATTCATGACATCAACTTCAACTTCATCTTCTTCTGCTTCCTGGCTTTCATCCACAAATTTCTTCTCTTCATTCGTGACATCTGTCGTTTCATCTGCTTTCGCATTAATGTCGTCGCCCTCAAAAATATGGTCTCCTGCTGGTGTGTATTCGTTCTTTGCACGGATGGAAACTACAATCATGACTACAATCGCAAGCAGAAGAACAAGAGCCACAGCAATTCCGCCATTTCTATTTATTTTATTTTGACCATATAATGGCTTCCCACATCTGGAACAAAATCTACCTGTGTTAGCCTTTCTGTTTCCACAATATTTACACTTTCGCTCTTTCTTCATTCTCCTGCCCTCTCAAACCATTTGTCCTACAGATCTCCGGCTCTGGTAAACCAGCCGCTTCTTGTCTTCTTCGGAATTTCCGTTTTCTCTTTTTTAGTCGTTTTTTTATCTTCTCCGGTTTGTTTTCCGGTCAGATAGATTCCAAGATTGCTGTATACTTCCGCCATCGTACATCGTTTATCCAGATCTTCCTGCAACATTTTATGCAGTACCGTTTGCAGTTCCTCCGGCAGTATTTCCGATATTTTCAGTTCCTGATCATCCAACACGGCTTCGTGTGTATAATCATATTCTTCCTCATCAAAGCCTGGAAGTTCACCGACCAGATACTGGTGAAACAGCAGACCCAGTGAAAAAACATCCATTTTACAGCTCAGTTTTACGCTCTCACCACACAGAAACAGACACGCTTCCGGTGACAGATAGATCTGATCTCCTCCCAGATTCTCTTCTGATTCAGGCACCTCATCTTCAAAAAAACCGCAGTCAAAATCAATGACTTTCCCGACCAGTTTTCCTCCTGCGGATTCATGTACAAGAACATTCGTATCTTTAATATCCGCATGGACAATATGTGCCTTATGAATCTGCATCATACTGTGTGCTACGATCCTGCATAACAGAACTCTGTCCTCAAAACTATAATTTCTTACGATTTCTGATAACGGTATTTCTTTTTCTATCCGCGGCATAACGATATAGTAGTGGGAGTCCGCACGGAACAGTTCCTGAATCCGTACGATATTCCCATCCGAATTCTCATTCAAAACACTGTAAAATCTCGTTTTCCGATTCTCATACTCCATGCAGTCTCCCCTCAGAAATGGGTTATTTTACATCATTCCCATACACTTATCTACAAGTCTCTCAATCGGCGCTATCACAATTGTTCTCTGCTTTAACGCACTCATTCCCAATGCCAGGAACAGTAAATTCTTAATAATATCAAAGACTTTCGTAATAAAAAGGGCAAGATTGCTCACAACAAATTCATTCATTGATAACCGGAACATTCCTGCCAGGGATTCAATCGCGCTGATTCCATCCGGCAACAGGTTCACGATGATATTGATGACTGAAAATACGATCATCAGAACAATCGCTTTTACAGCACTTCTCCGCAGCCACAGATTACTCTCCGCAATTAAGATATACCCGGTCAGAATAGCAGCCACCAGAAGGCCACCGCAGATTCCTGAAAAATAAACCATCGCAGCCAACGCTCCGACACTAACTCCAATTTTTGCTTTTTCCATTTTTCTTTTCTCCTTAGTTTTAGCAATTTATTCATTTAAGCTGTTTTTAATAATAATATCTGGTTGAAAAAAGACCTGCTGTTGCACCTGTAAGCATTAAAATTCCTACCAGCACAAGCAGAATAATCATAAAACAGAAATAAGAACGCGCAAAGTTTCTCAGATTCACATTCTTAGTTCCACCAAATGAAAATACCAGCAAAAGAATAAATCCAATACACGGTATGCTGAACAACAGTTCATAGCCAAAATAACCCCACATAGAAATCGGAGTGTAATCCCCACTGTATGGTGGTGGATCTAGGTGAAGACCGTTATCCACTCCCCCTCCATTGTTCTGATTAAGTTCTACGCCACAGCCTTTACAGAATCTGGCTCCGTCCGCATTTTCCATTCCACAGTTTTGACATTTCATGTATATTTCCTCCTTCATTTGTATATAATTTTATGAATGAATAAATTGCTTTCTGTAACTACAAAAAACACTTCAGACAGTGCAGAATCACATGATAAAGCAAATTTCTGTAGCAGTATATGTATCGTCCGATCGTAACTGCCAGCGTAATTCCGACATTTGCAGTCATCCATTTTGCTTTTTGCGGGAATATATATCTGTACAGAATCCCTGTCACCATACCGGGGATCCACAGAAATATCGTCGGATTATATTGCCATGCCTGCTTCCACTTTAACGTCAGCACGCAGATCCCCGCCCGCGTCAGACCACATCCCGGACAGTCGATTCCAAACAGAATTCTCATTGGGCAAACCGTCCCGAACAGAAGCTGTAAAATAATCAATACACCCGCTGTTAAAAGTATCGGTACTTTCAGCATCTGCAAATCTGCAAGTATCTGTTGTTTTATTTCCCTCATTTTCACCAGTCGATTATTCTTCCACTTTTGATCCACACTTCATGCAGAACTTCTGATCCTGTGTGACTTCACTTCCGCACACCGGACATGTCTTTGTTCTGTTCTCCTCAACCACATCGATCATTGGCGCCACCTTAGCTCCACACACGGTACAAAATCCTGCGTCTGCCTCAAGCTGTGCACCGCACACCGTACACATGCGGGTTCCCGGTCTCTTTTTTGGTTCCATTTTGGTTCCACATACATGGCAGAATGTTGAGTTTGCTGAGATTTCAGTTCCGCAGTTCGGACATCTCATCACTCCTTTTACGGTCTGAAGTTCCTCCTGATACTGTTCCACTCTCTGTTTACTCATGTCAATCTCATTACACCACTGGGCTGCCACTCCATCTGCAATTTCCCGATGAGATTCATAGAAATATTTTCCAAGCATTTTATAGAACTCTGTCTGCTTGTTTTCCTCATCTTTGATCACTCCGGTTAATCGCAGTGATTCTGACATTCCCTTTGCTTTTTCTGTTCCTGCATTGATCCATCCTGATATCTTTTTATCCATATCCTCAAACATAATCTGTGTCTTCTCCTTTCTTTTCCCATTCATTCTTATGTTTTTCCGTTATTCTTCTAACGGTTCCGGATGCACGTACCACTTATTACCGATTTTCACGCATGTTACGTCCCAGTTAAACTCTTCTTCATGAAGTTCCAGTTTTATTTCTCCATTTACTTTCACATTTACAGTTACCACCTTGATTTCTTTAATCTCATCCAACGGATAATCATATTCAAGTGCTAACTGTGCCCTGCACTTCTGCAGCCATGCATCATCACCCTCATAAGTATCAGCTGCCAATGCATAAGTACAGCTATAATTGTGGTATCCATCGTATAATGTATCGAGTTCACTTTCTTTTTCGTCCCATGCATTTTCATATGTTTCTGATTTTTTCTCTTTGTACTGCGGAACCAGCAGATCGTCATAATCATAATAACCCCCATAAATCCCACCAAATTTGTCTCTGCAGGCTTTTGCCGCTATATTCTCTGCCGACCCACTTTTTATTTTCCTGTCTATCCCGAAGATTATGCCAATAACTAACAGTATCCCAAGGAGAATAAAAATTACTTTTTTCTTTTTCGCCAGCCGTTTCTTCCAGTTTGGCTTTTTTTCTTCGTCCTGTTCCTTCTGCTCCTTCTGTTCCTCACTTACCTTGTATCCGCACGCAGGACAGAATTTTGCCGTTTCTTTGATTTCTTTTCCACAATTTTTACAATACATTATTTTTTGTACTCTCTCTATTTCTTTAAATATCTATACCTCGCTGCACATACCACTTATTTTTCAGTTTCACACATACTTCTGTGGCGGTCAGTGTTGTTGATCCCTCGGATCCGCTTACTCTCACTCTTACGTTGATGATTTTCACATCTTTGATATCATCCTCATCGTAATCATAATCCCGGATCATCTGCCATTCACAGTTATCCTTCCAGGAATCATCCGATCCATCCTGATATTCATAGCTTGTTACTTTCTTCACCTTATAATCCGATCCACATGCTGCGATGGCTTTATCCTGCTCATCGGATAAATAATTATCCAGCAGATCATCTTTAAATTCCTCATCATCCGAATACCATCCATAATCCCCTGCCATATAATCCACATACGGCGGTGCCAGCAGCTTGTAATACGTATCTATATCGCCTTCCACTTCTGCTCTGTATGCTTTCTCTGCCACACTCTCTGCTGTCTTTCCTTTAAGTACAACTTTTCCGACAACCACCAGGCTCACAATGACAAGGACGCACAGACCTCCGATAATTCCAAATTTTTTTAAGGGAAAGGATTTCTTATTTGTATTCGAGTTTCCTCCACCACTCACTGTCTGTCCTACCGGACTTCCGCAGGCCGGACAGAATTTTGCATTCGTTTTGATCTCTCTTCCACACCTTTTACAGTACATTCACATCCCCCTCTTTTTTCAGTCTCTCAGTTCTGCTCCACATTCAGAGCAAAAAGTCTGATCCGGTTCTGCCTCGCATCTGCACACCGGACAGATTTTCTTTTTCGGTGCTTTCTTTCCACCTACGGGTTTTCCACAGTTCACACAGAACCCGGCTCCTTCTTCAAGTAACGCGCCACAATACTCACAGACATTTACAGGCTGTGGTGCTTTCCATTCTCTCAGATTGGCACCGCACTTGTGACAGAATACCGCTCCTTCTACCACTTCTGTTCCACATGCCGGACAGTTTGTGATTTTAGTCAGTTCTTCTATCATTTGCTGATACTGTAAAACCTGTGCCTGACTTACCTGAATATCGCTGCATAACACCTTCAGTTCTCCGTCTGCCGCATCTGCATATTTTTGATAAAACACCTGTCCAATCTGTCCGAGCAAATCTTTCTGTCTTCTTTCCTCGGCTTCAATCTTTCCCATTAATTCATTAACCTGCTCTTCTGTATTCATGCTTCTCTTTCCTTTCTGCTATCACATATTTTTATTATTTTGAAATTGCTATTTGTATTTTCAGATTTTTTTGTGATAATCTCTATTTTTGAATTTTTACTGCTATTACAAATATTTTTTTGTCTACTCTATTTTACGGTTTTCTGTATTGTTTCTTCAATATGTGTCATGTTTTGTGTCCGTTTTTCTTTCTTCACTGCCACAGTTGACAACAATTTCATGTTTTTTTATACTTGCTTCAAGAACAAAATATCCTACAAAAGAAAGGTGGCTTGTAACTCTTATATGAAAAAGGAAAAGAAACGACCAACTGGACTCATCATTACCGCAGTAATTTTCGGACTTCTGGATGTCGCTGCTCTTGCACTTCTTATATGCGTGATTTTTATTTCTCCTGCAAAAAAGAAGGCAGTCGAAGTCAGTCTTCCGGCTGATTTTCAGGAAAATGCTCAGGGTTATGATTCCCTGGATATGACAGCAGATTATCCTTCCAGTGCTACAGTCTCTTATGGCGGCGCCGGTTCTGTCTCTAAAAAGCAGCAGGTTCAGGATGATGGACTGGGTGATCCTTACGTTGACGATCCAAACAACCTGAATAGCTACAACAATAACAGTAATGAGGATGACAGCACTGTTACTGCCAGCGATGATCCCTACGATGGATTTGTATTTCCGGACAGTGATACGACTGTGATTACCAAGACACGGATGAAAGAAACTCTGACAAATAAAAGTCTCTGCCGCCGTGCGATCAATGAACTGTATGCCCGCCATGGATATCAGTTTACCAAACAGGAAAATACCGATTATTTTAATCAGTATGACTGGTACCGGAACATGATAAAAGAATCCGACATGAGTGTTGTCGCATCGGAATTTTCTTCGACAGAAAAGAAAAACGTAGAAGCCTTACAGGCATATGAAGATTCCAAGGGCTGGAGTTAAAACAGGGGGTGAAAGAATATGTACTGTGCAAATTGTGGAGCTAAAAATGAAGACGGAGCCAAGTTCTGCCTGAAATGCGGACACTCCTTAAAAGAAGAACCAACATCAACACCGAATCCACCATTTCCAAATCCGCCGAAACCGCCGAAACCACACGGAAATGGAAAAGCTATTTTGAAACTGATCGGTACTATCAGTGTGGAACTTGTCGTACTGGTTCTGTTGATATTCGGAGCCTATAAAATACTGGACAATCGTTTTTCTCCAAAAACTATTGCTACAGATTACTGGAAAGCAACTGCGGACTGTGAATGGTCAGAAGCTTATGATTACTGCGACTTTCCGGAAAGTACGTTTTTGACCAAAGAACTGTATGTTGCTGCCAATGCCGATAACACGGAACCAATCCACTATAAATCTTTAACTATTAAATCTTCCAATCAGATGGATTATGAAGATTACAATGAGTATCTTTACAACCTAAAAGATCAGGATCAGAAAACTTATTACGTACAATACCGGAAAAGAGGCGCTGACAACACAACCGGAGAATATATTACGCTGACAAAAACAGGGAAAAAGAAATATCTGTTCTGGAACGAGTGGAAAGTTGTACCTACCAACAGCTGGGTCGAAAATCTCTCTTATACCATTCCTGTGGATGCTTCCTTATCTCTGAACGATAAAGTAATCGATGACAGCAGCGCTACAACAGACGATGGACAGAAGACCATCACGATTCCTTATCTTTTCACAGGCAAATATCAGTTACAGGTGACAGAAGACGGTATGAAACCTTATTCCGAATATGTTGATGTTTCCTATAGCACCTATGGAGAAAGCATTAATCTGCTCCCATCGGAAGAAACGCTTGCTGCACTGGGCGAACAGGCAGGTACAGATATTAAATTCCTGTTGGAAAGTGCTTTGCAGGGAAAATCTTTTAAAGAAGTGCAGGATGTCTTCGCTTCCACTGTTATGGATAACAGTACTGTTAAAAACGATTATCAGGATGTTGTTGACCGGATACAGAACAAGGATTTAAAACTCACCGGTCTTGATGTCAGTGATTTTAACGCAACACTGGACGGTCAGCCTTACAATAACGAAATATCTATGCTCGTGACCGCCACATGGAATGAGTATTATATCAATTACTGGGACGAGCCTGACAATGATCTGGACACAAACAGACAGTTTTATGTTACTTATCGCAAAGAAGACGGGCAATGGAAACTTACCAATCTGCCGATTGATTCCTATCATTTTGTATAAAATTTATGAGGGTGAACCAGGATCTGACAACTCATGACCCTGATTCACCCTCAGTTTTGATATTTTTCTTATTTATGATTTGTTCTTATTTTCTCAACCTCTCCCCGCACAATCTTCTCCGCCTCGTCCTTCTCATAAAACAGCTCTTCCTCCATACTCTCACAGTAATCATAGAACGAATGAAGCAGCTCCGATTCTTTCAGAATAATATCCAGAAATACCTTCTTCTCCGGCAGGGCTACCCGCAGCAGACCGTGTTCGGAAGTGACATAGAGGTTCATATTTGTTTTCCGGTCGCTCATTGGGGATCTCAGGAGGCGGGTTCCATTTTCCAGAATTCTTTTTACGATCCGGATGCGGTCTTCCAGTGTCGGGGATGTGTATAATGCCGGATCCAGTTCGGTGATGATTCCGGTTTTCAGGAAGTTTAAAATACCTTCCATCGAGAAGATATAAGTCACATCCTGGTTGGCAAGACACCGGCAGTATTCCGTCGTCATCTGAACCAAGATTTCCCGGTGTTCCATCTGTGGAGCTACATATTTCTGGATCAATTCGTCTTCAAGAAATGCCATCACGCATGGATCATCCTGTAAACCGTATCCGGAATATTTGGTGGCTACCATATTTCCTACCGTTTCAAACTGCTCGGCGATATTTTCCACGCAGTTGATCAGTTTTCTGGACTGTTTCTGCTGGCGGCAGAAATTGTTTCGCATCTGTTCCAGCATTTCCGGTTCGCTGATCAGATATCCGTTTTTCATATCCGCGGTCAGCAGACAACCGAACTCTGAAGTCAGGATCATATACGGGAACATGGTGAATTCATACGAATTTGCCGAGATATCCCCGTAATAATACCAAGTATTGTAGTCATAGTTGTAATTATAATACGGTAATATTTTTTTCAAACACTCCAGGTTATACAGTTTTTCTCCTTCCATATAATCCGGTTTGTTGGACAGGCGGACGATATGATCGATCCGCAGATTTCCCTCTCCGTGTCCACAAAGGTTCAGCACATTGCTCAGCCCTTCGATCTCCGGCTGCACCAGCATCTGGATCTTTCCGTGTTCACATTTCATTTCTGCGGTGAACATATGGATCAGGATACTCTCGATATCATGGCTGTTTTTCAGGATAATATTTTTTCCGCTCTCCATATCGATCCGAAAATCAATCTGTGCCATGGAAAGAGCCGTCTCTGCAAATGCAAATTCCGATAAAAATTCTTCGATATTTTTTCTTCTGTAATACGTTTCATATCCAACGACAGAAATCTTGTATTTTTCTATCAGCTGCTTCTCCTCATCCGGTGACAGATGCATATATTCCGCAAGTTTTTTTACAAACGGAAGATCCGGTGCATTGCGCTTGCCGCTGGTCAGTTTGTACATGTTCGCCCGGTCATAATTACAATACTTTGCCAGCATGTAAATATTCGTATCTCTCTCTTTTATAAATTTTGATAACATCTGTGAAAATTCACTCATGGTTCCTCATTTTCCTTACTCTGAAATATTTTTCCTCTGATCACTTTTCCTCTCGATGCAATCTTGTCTTTTGCATCTTTTTGTAATCTGTTTTATTCTGACTTGCCTTGTAACAGGATGTCGAATTTTTACCCGTATACGGGTAAGTATAGCGAATTTAGGCTCTACAGTCAACCCGTATACGGGTAACTTCAAGCTGTACTCTTGATACTATTAATTCAGGAAATAAAACGAATCTTACAACAGGATAAAGGGATACTCAATGGAATATTCAGAATTATATGTACAGCGAATACGCACCTTATGTAAACAACGAAACATTTCAATCAACAAACTGGCAACCATGAGCGGGGTCAAGCAATCCACTCTGGATAATATCGTCCGAGGACTTACCAAAGATCCCCGGGCGGCTACTCTTCATAAAATTGCCAATGCTTTCAATATGACTTTATCGGAATTTCTGGATTTTGAAGAACTGAATGATTATATCTTTCCGGATGAATCCGATGATCTCTGATGTTACATTTCTCAATTACATATCCGAATGTGCCTGGCACATTCATGCACAACATTTTGTACTACAGGAAAGTACTTTCCTGTAACAAAACCCCGCCCCGGATCTTCCGCGAATCGTTTCGCTTCTTATCCGGGGCGGGGTTCTTTTTATACTCCAGGAGTGTTGAGTATCAGATTATTTTTTCTTTTTTCCAAACAGGGCTGCCAGTATACCGAGCAGAGAGAGTCCTCCTGCGGCTGCGGCGGATGCCAGTGGTGTGGCATCGGCTGTTTTCACCGATTTTGCTGCCTGCGCTGTTGTGGTTGTTTTGGATGCAGGTGTTGTGGTACCTGTTGTTGTGTTGTTCTTTTTGGTTGTGTTGGTGTTGGTTGGAGTCGTGGTCGGTGTCGGGGTTGGGGTCTCCGGTTTCTTCGTATCATCGCCTTTTCCCGGATCCGGTTTCTCCGGATCTTTCGGGGTTTCGGTCTTCTCGAAGATTGCATATACTTCCAGATCGTCACTTACCAGCGTATCTGCGGTCACAGTTTCTCCGGTTCCATCTGCCTTTGTATTCCATCCTTTGAAGGTGTAGCCCTCTTTCGTCGGATCTGCCGGAAGGTTACTTCCGATCGCTTCTCCTTTGATAACTTTTACTTCACTCTTCACACCGTCTACGTCAATCACAACTTTGACTTCTTCAATCGGTGCTGGATTCTGTTCGAATACGGCGTATACTTCCATCTCATCCGTTACTACAGTTTCCGCGGTCACAGCTTCTCCAGTTCCATCCGCTTTGGTGTTCCAGCCTTTGAAGGTGTAGCCGTCTTTCCCTGGGGCTACTGGAAGGTTACTTCCAATTGCTTCTCCCTTGACTACTTTCACTTCGCTCTTCACACCGTCTACATCGAAGATTACTCTCACTTCTTCAATCGGTGCTGGGTTCTGTTCGAATACAGCGTATACTTCCATATCGTCTGTCACTACAGTTTCCGCAGTCACGGTTTCTCCCGTTCCGTCTGCCTTGGTGTTCCAGCCTTTGAAGGTGTAGCCGTCTTTCCCTGGGGCTACTGGAAGGTTACTTCCAATTGCTTCTCCCTTGACTACTTTCACTTCGCTCTTCACACCGTCTACATCGAAGATTACTCTCACTTCTTCAATCGGTGCTGGGTTCTGTTCGAATACGGCATATACTTCCATCTCATCCGTCACTACAGTTTCCGCAGTCACGGTTTCTCCAGTTCCATCGGCTTTTGTATTCCAGCCTTTGAATGTGTAGCCCTCTTTCGTCGGATCCGCTGGAAGGTTACTTCCGATTGCTTCTCCTTTGACTACTTTCATTTCATTCTTCTGTCCATCTACATCAAAGACCACTCTTACTTCTTCAATCGGTGCTGGGTTCTGTTCAAATACAGCGTATACTTCCATATCGTCTGTCACTACAGTTTCCGCAGTCACAGTTTCTCCAGTTCCGTCTGCTTTGGTATTCCAGCCTTTGAAAGTATATCCGCCTTTCTCTGGGTCCGCCGGAAGGTTACTTCCAATTGCCTCTCCTTTCACTACCTTCACTTCACTCTTCTGTCCGTCTACATCAAAGACCACTCTTACTTCCACTACCGGAGGAATGTCCTCTTCGAAGATCGGGTAAAGATCCATATTTTCAGTAATCACCGTGTCCGCAGTCACCGTCGTTCCAGTTCCGTCGGCGCTGGTGTTCCAGCCTTTGAAGAGATATCCTTCTTTTGTCGGTGCTGCAGGCAGGTTTTCTCTGATCGCCTGACCTTTCTCTACTTCCAGTTTTGTTGTGGTTCCATCTTCCTGATGTATCTGGATCGTGCATGCTGCTGCAAATACCGGGTACACGGTGATATCATCGGTCGGTACGCTTCCCTCTCCGAAAGCTTCTCCCGTTCCGTTTTTCTTTGTATTCCAGCCTTTGAAAATATTTCCTGCTTTCGTCGCAGATGCCACTTTTTCTGCGGTGACTCCCTCTCCGGCTTTCACATATGCCACTTTCACGCCGGTGACATACTCGCTGTAATATTCTACTGCATAACTGCCCTCTTCTCTCAGGTACAGATTGTTCCACATCGTCTCTTTTTTGCGGATCAGTCCCGCAGAGCTGTTTTCTGCATTGATCTGTGCCAGATATGCATCCAGCGCGCCCGCCGGTACAGTTACCGTAGAGATTGTAGTCTGGGAAACTCCGGTAAATGCTCCTTTTGTTACCGTCGGCGGTGTCATTCCTTTCATCACCACGCGCGTTCCCGCTTTATTTCCCTGGCGTACCGTGCCAAATTTGATATTTTCAATCGTCTGGATCGTTGCCGGTAACGTCAGTTTTGTGAGGCTGTTTGTATTTTCAAAGCTGCTTGCTTTCAGTGTTTTTACAGATTCCAGTGTGATGCTGGTCATTCTGGTACAGTTAAAAAATGCACTTGAACCGATGGTTTCTGCCTTTGGCAGTGAGACGCTCTCCAGCCATCCAAATCCCTTAAACGCATTCATGCCCACATTCACAACATCCGGCATGCTGATCGTTTCTACCGAATCCGAAACGATTCCGCCGGTCAGGATCTCGGTCACGCCGCCAAGTTCCACAGATCTGAGCGCGCCCTTGCTGCTTCCGGATGCTTTCGGTGCAAAATTCAGTACTGCCGTATTTTTTCCGAGCACGGTCGTTGCACTTCCGGTCTTTCCGATCAGTTTCAGTCCGCTTCCCAGCTGCATATGAAAATCCTGCAGATTGGTCAGGGTTGTGATGTATGCCAGATCTGCCTGTGTGATCGTACCGGATACCAGTTCGAGACGGGTCACTGCGGCAGCTTCCGTTCCGCTGGCGGTGACTGCTGTTTCCAGACTTTCTCCGCTCGCTGCGGTTCCGTTGATTTTCACTGTCAGCGTGCCCTCTTTCGGCGTTACGGTTTCAGCTTCCTGTGTCTGTGCTTCCTGCACCGCTGCTGCCTGCGGCATCTGTGCCGTTTCTGCCTCCACTGTTGTTTCCTGACCGCTGTCCTCTTCGTCCTCTGCCGCTGGTTCCTGATTCGGATTCTCCGGTATCAGTTCCACTGGTTCCTCTGCCTGATCCGGACTTTCTGATATCGCGTTGTCTGATGCATCTGTTGTTTTTCCGCTCTCTGTTTCCGGCTGTTCAGAAGTATCTTCTGCTCCCTGTGTATCCTCCGCATATACGGGGACCGATACCAGCGGTGAGCCAACAGAAGTTGCCGTTACTGCAAGTGCACAGAAAAGTGCCTGCAATCTCTTTGTTCTCTCCTTCATGATTTCCTCCTTATCGTTTTGCCTGGTTATTGGTTCTATCTGCATCGTAACACACTTCTGTTGTTTTCTATATCTCTATGTTGTCTATTTTTTTAGATTTCTTGCTTTATCCTAAATAATTTCTTGTAAATTTATATAACACATTTTATACTTTTTCTATACTTTTTCGCATTTTGCACAATGTGCTCTCGGAATCTTTCTGTGCCTGATTTTGTGAGATGATTTTTTGTCAGTTGTGCC
>OLPT01000124.1_pt1 | contig 65985 bp, 77 predicted proteins | sample 1673051 | NCBI WGS metagenome assembly OLPT01 (sample SAMEA3136750, study PRJEB25190) | human gut metagenome | biome: human gut; feature: human-associated habitat; material: faeces | place: Austria | collected 2013
AAGTTATCACAGATACTCATAACTTCTCCGGTCGCTTTCATCTGTGTTGTCAGTGTACGTTTTGCGCTGATGAACTTATCAAATGGAAGTCTCGGGATCTTTACAACACAGTAGTCAAGCATAGGCTCGAAACTTGCGTATGTCTTCTTTGTTACTGCGTTCTTGATCTCGTCCAGTGTATATCCAAGAGCGATCTTTGCTGCAACCTTAGCAATCGGATATCCTGTTGCCTTAGATGCAAGTGCAGAAGAACGGCTTACACGAGGGTTAACCTCGATTACACAGTACTCAAATGAATCTGGATTCAGCGCATACTGTACGTTACATCCACCAGTAATATTTAACTCACTGATGATATTAAGAGCAGATGTACGGAGCATCTGGTACTCTTTATCGCTCAGTGTCTGAGAAGGTGCTACTACGATACTGTCTCCGGTATGTACACCTACAGGGTCCAGGTTTTCCATATTACATACGGTAATGCAGTTACCATTGCTGTCACGCATTACTTCGTACTCGATCTCTTTCCATCCTGCGATGCAACGTTCTACCAGAACTTCCCCAACACGTGAAAGACGAAGTCCGTTTTCCAGGATCTCTACGAGTTCTGTTCTGTTATCCGCAATTCCGCCGCCGCTTCCACCAAGTGTGTAAGCCGGACGAAGTACAACCGGATATCCGATACTTTCAGCAAATTCGATACCAGCCTGTACATCCTTTACGACTTTAGAAGCTGCACAAGGCTCGCCGATTTTTTCCATTGTCATCTTGAATTCCAGACGGTCTTCGGCCTTTTTGATCGTCTCAGAAGTAGTACCGATCAGACGTACGTTGTTTCTTTCAAGGAATCCATTCTCATCCAGCTCCATAGCCAGGTTCAGTGCTGCCTGTCCACCCAGTGTAGGAAGGACACTGTCTGGTTTTTCCTTCAAGATCAGCTGTTCTACCACCTCAACTGTCAGAGGCTCGATGTATACGCGGTCTGCGATATCTTTATCTGTCATGATCGTAGCCGGGTTAGAGTTCAAAAGGACTACTTCCAGACCTTCTTCTTTTAATGAACGGCAGGCCTGTGTACCTGCATAGTCAAACTCCGCTGCCTGTCCAATGATAATAGGACCAGAGCCAATTACTAATACTTTCTTAATATCTTTAATTCTAGGCATTATTTTGCTCCTTTCATCATATCCATAAATCTATCAAACAGGTATCCTGAATCCTGTGGTCCAGGACAAGCCTCCGGGTGGAACTGAACTGTGAAAATATTCTTTCCTTCGTATGCAAGTCCTTCGTTGGTTCCGTCATTTACATTGATAAATGCTTCTTTTGCGATAGCCGGATCAATGGTTGTACCATCAACTGCATAACCATGGTTCTGTGAAGAAATGTATACTCTGTTGTTTGTCAGATCCTTCACCGGATGGTTACCGCCGCGGTGTCCATATTTCAACTTATAAGTCTTTGCACCATTTGCAAGTGCCATAAGCTGATGTCCGAGACAAATTGCAAAAATAGGAATATCAGTATTGTATAACTTCTTGATCTCTTCGATAATAGATACGCATGTTTCCGGATCTCCAGGCCCGTTAGACAACATAATGCCGTCCGGATTAGCAGCAATGATCTCTTCTGCTTTTGTTCCTGCCGGATAAACTGTAACTTCACAGCCGCGTTCATTTAAAGACTTGGCAATGTTCTTCTTTGCACCGAAGTCCATAAGAGCAACCTTCGGTCCATTGCCTTCTAAGACATATTTTTCATCACATGTTACTTTTGATACCACATCACCAACTGTATATGCTTTCAGTTTTGGGAGAATCTCATCTAAGTTGTAATTCTCGTTCGTGGTGATCATTCCGTTCATGGTTCCCTTTTCACGAAGAATCTTCGTAAGGGCACGTGTATCAATTCCTGCAATTCCTGGAATATCCTGTTCTTTCAGGAAATCCTGAAGTGTTCCTTCACAACGGAAGTTGCTTGGCATTCTGGAAAGTTCTCTTACGATATATCCATCCGGCCATGCCTTCCTTGACTCCATATCCGGTGTGATGCCATAATTTCCAATCAATGGATAGGTCATTACTACGGCCTGTCCCGCATAAGAAGGGTCGGTTAATACCTCCAGATAACCTGTCATTGAAGTATTAAACACTATCTCGCTAATCATGTCTTTTGTCGAACCGATACTGGTTCCGGTAAAGACAGTCCCGTCTTCTAATATAAGAAATGCTTTCATATATTCACCTTTTCCCTTCTGTGTTTCTTTTTCTTTTTTCATGAATCCATACTGCTGTACTTCAGGTACATTTTCTATATTTGGGCAAAAAAAATTCGTTGTTATAAAGAATTTTTCTTAAAAATACAGAATAAAAGGCAGTTTGTGCAAGCACAAAACCGCCTCGTTTTTCATCCATCGGTACCAGACAATTTATGTCTTCACAAATTGTAAAAATTATACTACATAATCCGAGGATTTTCAACGGATATTTTTGTTTTTTTATGAATACTGCCAAAATATTACAATCTTGTGTAATCTCGGGTCATCGATGTACTGGTACTTCACCCGCGATAATCCATAGTAATCCGCCAGATTCTGCGCTGCTTTTGCAAGTTCTTTCTGGAAAATGTCATCGTGCGCCTGACTGTAGACGGATGTATCTGCGAATTTAAAAATTGTAGCACTTTCCTTCGCCCAGATAGCCTGGTTCATGGCTTCCAGTACCTTCTTGGCATCATACTGTGTGTAATACATTCCGTTTGCCACGTAATAATTGCAATCCATCTTGCTGCACTCTGGCATCTGTGTATCCTTATCCAGAATATGTGTCTGAAATAACTGCGTATCATCACAGCACATATAATCATAGCTGATATTTGCCTTATTACCAGAAGCCTCTGCATCTTGACCTGAATTTTGCTCTGCATCCCGGGATGTATCTTCTCCTTCTTCCTGTTGGAACACCGGATCTCCCCAGGTTGTGTCGACATAATAATAATCGCCGTTACATTTCACCAGATTCCACGCATGGTTTCCGCCTTCCGTCGTCTTTCCCGTCACATAAGTACAGAACACGCCAAGCCGTTCCAACAAATACTGCGTTGCTTTCGAATATCCAGCACATACAGATTTCTGATTGACAAATACGCTGTAGATGTTCTGATTATCCGGCGCGCTCTCATCATACTCTACTTCATCTACGATTTTTTCATATACATAGAGAATTTTGTGATAGTCATCTGCATCGGCATCCAGATCTGCCAGCCACTTCTCTGCCGCCTGCATAATCGCGGTCTGCATCTTCTGGCTTTCTTCTGCTGTGTAAAAATATTTCGGTTTCAGGACGGTATAACTTTCTGTTCCTTTATGAGTCGTAGCCGTTGCTGTCCCGTCACACCAGAAGATGTCCGGCTGATCCTTCATCAGCTTCTGAAAAATCTGATTTGTCTCATCTACATCCGCGTTATGTACATAAATTTCCTCCGTGTGGTTTCTGACACCTTCCAGAATTTCCTGATAGACCTGCCTTTGTTCAGTCGGCAACTGCTGATAATAATATTTCTCCGTGTTCTCTTCTTCCGTTATGGATACTTTCTGATAAGGAATATCTTGTTTTTTATTTGAACCAAATTGTTCAAGTTCCAGGTATCCGCCCCTTTCTGCTGCTGCGGTTCCAAGAAAGAGAATGCATGTCAGAATCAGGATGATTAATTTCTTTTTTCTTCTTTTTCTATATATCCGTAAACACCTTCTTTTCATGCTCTGTTCTACGCTCCTGTTTCTGTTATTTTTAAGATGTTCCATACTTTGTGTAACAATCTGTCTCTTTTATTCCCTGTATCTTCACATTTTTCTTATTTTTGCATACTCTGTCAGTAACAGAGTCTTAAAAGAGGTCCTATTTTATGAACGGAACGACTCCAACCACTCAGGATACTCCCGACAAAGGCCGTCTGCAGATTAATCTCGTATCTGACATCTCTGCCTATCCGATTCAGGGGGCTCAGATTTCCATCTTCTACACGGGTGTTCCAGAAGCTCAGTTAGAACAACTTACTACCGACAGTTCCGGGCAGACCGATACGATTGATCTTGCGGCACCACCGTTAGAATACAGCCTGAATCCAGAAAATGAAGTCCAGCCATATTCCGAATATACCATGCAGATCACCGCCGAAGGCTTCGAGTCGGTCAGTATTGCCGGTGCTGAAATTCTCGCCGATGTCACTGCCATTCAGAATGTCAGCATGAAACCAATCGACACTCCCGAAGACGAGGAAACCGTATTCGTCATTCCGGCTCATACATTATATGCCACCTATCCGCCTAAGATTCCCGAAGACGAGATCCAGCCGACCTTCGAATCCGGAGAGATTGTCTTAAGCCGCGTCGTGGTCCCGGAATACATCGTAGTTCATGATGGAAGTCCACGCGACTCCACTGCCAAAAACTATTATGTGAAGTATAAGGATTATATCAAAAATGTAGCTTCCAGTGAAATCTATGCGACCTGGCCGGAGGATACCATCCGGGCAAACGTACTGGCAATCATGTCTTTTACTCTGAACCGGGTATATACAGAATTTTACCGGAACCGCGGATATGATTTTACGATCACTTCTTCAACCGCATTTGATCACAAATGGATTCCGGAACGGAATATCTATGATACGATCTCTGTGATAGTGGATGAATTGTTTGCCGATTATCTTTCCAGACCGAATGTCAAGCAGCCGATACTGACGCAGTATTGTGACGGACGGCAGGTACAATGTCCGAATTGGATGACCTTTTTGCTATAACCCATAAAGTGGATTTTTACCTATTTATATGCTACATTTTAGCAAAAATCATCTAAATTGAATAGCCTCGATTCTAAGTTCCTGTCCTACAGTTCCAAGAGTTGCTACTCCGTCTGCCTTTGTCCAGTCTGTCCATCCGGAGCTCTGGATATGAACACGGTATTCGAAGTCGCCTTCGAAACATAAGCACTCAATACGTTTCTTTTCTCCAACTGTACCGATGATTGTATCTTTGGTGATCACGCCATAATCCACCCATCCTTTGCTCTGGATGTGAGCTTTCGCTTTAATGTTCTTTCCGTATGGATTGATCCGGATCGCTTCCAGGCGTAATGCATGACCAGTGATACCGATCACATTCTCTGCGGCTTTTGGTGACAGCCATCCTTTGCTCTGTACGTGCGGTTCGACGGAGAACATGGATTTTTTGATCTGCAGTGCTTCCATCTGCAGTCCTTTTCCGGTCGTACCTGCCCATTCTCCGTTATTGGCCCATTCTGACCAGCCAATGCTCTTCTGGTGGACCCTATACAGATAGAACGATTTCTTTCCGGTGATCCGGATTGCTTCCAGTCTTCTGTTCTGCCCGGTGGTTCCGATCAGTGTGTCCTTCTTGATGTTCTTGTATTCTTTATTACCGATTTCTTTCATATGAACTACAACGTCAGTCTCTCCGTCTGGCTTAATATGAAGCGCTTCAATTCTACGATTCTGACCAGTAGAACCAACCATTAAGCCATCGGACTGCCAAGCTCCCCAGCCAGCACTTCTCATGTGTGCCTGGTATGAAATTGTACCGAACTTATCGGTCTTGTTCTGGAATGCTCCACCGGATTTGATCTCTCCGTCGATTGGTTCTGCTTTCTTGATTGATACTACCGGTGCTGCTGATGCGATTCCGAATGATTTAAGGATTCCTCTTGCAAGATCATCGATCTGAGAATTGAACTTGTTGAGATCTCCCTGATTTGAAATAAATCCATTTTCCAATAACCGATAGCTATAACCTTTTGCAGCTGCACGATTTACGTTTGCAAGGTGTGCTCGGCCTACAATTTTATTTGCTCTTCCAGGGAAGAACGAACTAATGAAGTTAGCAAGCGCTGTATCATATGCGTCTGGATTATATCCTTCTTTGATGATCACGTGACCGCCTTTTGCCGTCGGCACTCCACTATCCATATGAAGTTCCAGGATCTGCCAATCCTTTGAGATTTTAAGTGAACTAATACCCTTGTCGACGTACCAGTTCCGACTCGTATCTCCCAGGGTAACATTACTTCCTCCGTATGCTACAATTCGTCTTGCAAGTGCACGGACTCGCTCTGCCTCGGTGTAACCGTATCCAACAGCTCCACTGTCACCGGCTCCGTGTCCGGCTATTAAAAATAAATGTGCCATAATTGCTCCTTTCTGTGCGACGTCGCACAAATCTCTAATTTGCAAATACCCAGTCTTCCGCAAGCATATCTGCCTGACTTGCGAGCCATCCCATCTGTACTCCTGATGTTCCAACAAATGCAATAGCCATGTTCCCGATAGCATCATGTTCGCAGTTTACAATTTCTCCGTCCGCTGTCTTGTAAGCAATACCAGTAGCAAGCTGAATATACTGTTTCTTTCCGTTCCAACCTTTACGAGCAACCTTGAAACCTCTCTTCAGATATTTGATTGCCTCTCCGAACGAGAATGTATTCTCACCTCCGAGTTCTGGACAATTCTTTTCGTCGGCAACAATCCAATCGTCACTCGCAATATTCTTAAACGTATACTCCGGTACCTGTGTCTCTCGGATATCCATTTCTATACCATCTTTTGTATGTATGATAATTGTTTTCTTTTCTTTGGACCAATACCAATATCCGCCCCAGCTTGGCAGTTTTACTTTCAATCCACTTTCCATTAATTTAAAGGCTTCGCTAAAATACATAGGCTTTTTTCCTCCTTTTAAAAAGAGGACGATCACTCGTCCTCCGAATTCTTATCTTCCTTCTTATCTATATTAATATTAATCTGTTCTTCCACCTGCGATCTGATATGTTTAACCAGTGGCTGCAGGAAAGCCGGAATATTTACTCCCATGTCCTGAATATTTTCCAAAATCGAAATGATTTCATTGCAGATTAGCCACATTGCCACTACACATGCTATCAGGAATGTAACCGGCATTGGCTTTCTAATCGTTGTGGCTGCATATAGTAACAGTTCGTCAATTATTGCACCTACTACCACTAAAAGCCACATAGAAACTTTTTTAAAAATACCTCTTATGCTCTTATAGGAATTAATATCCTGCGACCTGTATTTGCTCGCCATCAAACCCGTAGCGTAGTCTATCAGGTTACATGTGACCAATAATATTACCGGCACCGCCAGAACACCCAGGAGAGCCGATATAAAGGCGAATACCGCCGTGAAAATTGCTTTGATATAATTTGCCTGTTCCATTTTCATATACCTCACTTCTTTCTTATTATATTTTTATGTATAAAAATAAGACCTTACGGTCTTGCTCTGATTTCCATGTATTCACCTCTTTGCATAGAAAAAGAGAGGTGTTAACCTCTCTTGTCTTTCTTTTTCTTCTTTTCTTCAAGCAACGGATTTATAATAAAAATTCTCGTTGCACCCAACATTGCTATTATACAAACTACAACAAATACATTTATTTTCACTATTCCCAAAAACACATCATACATATTTTTTGTTGTAAGTTCAAATGTAATATTAGCATTAACTGTGATTAAAGCAAATATTGCAACAAATACAGCAATAATCGATATTATATTTGCATACAAACCATTAACATTTTTACTTACTTCATCGTACTTTTCTTCTAAATCGTCATATATATCTTTTGCGTTTGTAGTTTCTTTAGTTACTATTTTATGCATATGTTTTATATCTTCATTTGTCGTATCTTCCTCTATAGAATAATATGTTTTCCCACTATTTTTTGCCTTGAACGAATATACTACTTTCTTATCGATTAAATCATCGAGACAAATCCGACAGGTAGCTTCTGTTATACCCACCTCCCTAGAAATAGTTGTCAATGTCATTGCCGGCCACATCTCTAACAGATGTCAAATTTCTTTACTTATATCCCTGCTCATTTTTATACTCACTCTCCTTCCACATCCATTATAGTGTCCTTAATGTTCCTTCTGTAATCCCCGCAATCACAGTGCTAGCCACCTGACTAAATATGTCAATCAACATAGGGAGCCCCTTATCGCGAGCAATTTCCTTCGTTTTATTCCAAACTGTATCATTTCTAAATTTTTCAAGCGTATCATATCCTTCGTTTGTCAAATTTCCAATACTAAGCATGGTCGAACCAGTAACATATTGTTTTGCATTAATATTTCGGATTAACCCTGCCTCCTTCATTAATAATAAATGTTCCGCTATAACCTTATCATCATAACCATCTATTCTAATTTTTGAGAAATTTATTGAGCCGGCACCGGGTTCATATACTTCTTCAACCTTAATTAGCAAATTTCTAATCAAATCCATATCTCTTTTCACGAAAAGCTCCTCCTTGTCCATATAATATTTTTCTATCATTATAAGGCATTGATAAGCTTTTTGCAATTATATGCAAATATTCATTTCTAATCGATTATCTTGCATATAGTCTCGTGATACCTCCGTTGTTATATATCTTGATCTTGTTGCTACCAAGATAAGATATACCGCCGTTGTATGTACTGGAGTAAAATGCCTGATGTGTTCCGGATCCGTGATCGATGCCGGAATGACTCGTTAATACACTTGCTGGTACAATTGTGCTTCCAAGTTCTCTATAATAGTTTCCGTTCGTACTACTTGCCAAGCCACAGGTTATCAGGAACTCGGAATATTGCGATACGTCTACGGTGATTGTGGAGTTGCCTACAGTTGCCTGGTTTTTTAATCGTGTCCAAGCTTTATTTGCCTTGTTACTTACCTTTGTAAATAAAGCGGTCATACTCTCGCCGTTCACATACGTATCCATATCATTAACTACTACGGACGGTACAGATGCTGAACCACTTTCATGTGATGCCTTCGTTGAAATTCTAGTAGATGCATTTCTAAGATACATTTCCTCACTATCCACACCTATTTCCAGATTACATATAAATACTTTTGCGCAATCGACACCCTCTCCTAATCGAATCTCGTCACCTTTGAAGGATGCAAGTTCTTCAGTCCCCTTCCTAACTTGTACACTGGTTCCATCTATAAACACATTGAATCCAGCAGCATTACCGATCGTAGCGGTTGGAGCATATACTGGTTCTGATGCTACTCTCCAGTTTGCTCCGTCATACGTGAAGGTTACGGTTGCTCCGTCGGTCCAATATACATCCCGGACACCTTGGATATACATTGCTTTTGTACCTGTACCAGCAATATTAAGTGTTGGACTGGATGCGGTATTTGCATAAGTAAATTTAACAGCTACTGTTGCTCCGGCTTTGAGAGATAATGTTCCAGCCGCCAAACTTGCAACTTTCGCTACAGTTCCGGCTGCGGTATCGCATGTCGCATAGAGCATTTGTCCGTCTTTACCAGCTGCCCCTGTCTGCCCTTGAGGACCAGTTGGTCCCTGTGGTCCTTGAGGTCCTGTATCACCTTTTGCTCCCTGTGGTCCTTGAGGTCCTGTTGCTCCGGTGGCACCTGTCTCTCCTGTTGGACCGGGGATACCCTGTTCACCTTTCTCACCTTGTAACCCCTGCAAGCCTTGTGATCCTTGTTCACCTTGTGGGCCCTGGGGACCTTGAAATTTACTCCACCGATACTTTGTCGGATCTTCAGAATCAGCTTTTTCAAAATCTGCATACTGTCCCATGTATGTTTTCCCGACAGTATCTGTTGTCGAAAATCCAGTTTTTCCATCCGCACTGGTCGCATAAGCAAAATGCACATAACTCGTCTCGCCGTTCTCTCCATTTTTCCCTGGAATTCCATCTGCACCATCTTCGCCGTTGTCGCCTTGGAATTTTCCCCACGTATATTTCGATGGATCTGTACTGTCATCCCGTTCATAATCTGCATAAGTTCCAATATATTTGTTTGGTGTTTCCATCATGTCACTGTATGATGTCGGGTTCGGTACCGCCGAATATTTCATATGGAAATATGTTGTTTTACCATCTTTACCCGCTGTTCCCGGAATGCCCTGCTCACCTTTTATCTTTACCCATGTGTACTGCGTCGGATCGGAAAGATCAGCTTCTTTCGCAAGCCGGTTCGTAGCGATTCCGAGATAATCTTTTCCGTAAGCATTGGCCGAAATTCCCGTTCCATTTTCATCATCTGCAAAGGCTGTCCATGTATAAAAATTACGATTCTTAGCGATCTTCTCAAATCGCTCTGCCAACTCCATAACTTTTGCATCAATACCGCTTCCCTGTCTTACATAATCCCCTAGCTCTGCTTCTTTTGTATCGTTCGATTCTGACATCTCTAATTTCAACAGTCTTGCAGTAAGATATATATTATCGTCATCATCAACAATGGATACCGTGTCACCTACCTTCACCCCATCTGGAAGATATAACAACTCTACCTCATAGGTAACAGCTTCATCACAGATCTTCTTAAGACTGGATACGGCTCGATTGCACAATTCAGATTTCGATGTCGTATTGTATGTAAAGGATTTTACGATATGTCCAACATCATTCTTATTCTTTTCTGTCTTAATCTGATACCGGCTCCACTTTTCCAGTGCTTTCCGGGATTTCACATAGGATCCTTCTACATAAAAATCTCCATCATCGTACTTATAACCATTTAATGTAATCGGATTTTCTGATCCTTCCGGTGTTCCGCCAGTACAGCGGTATGCTGTTGCAAGATCTGCGATGGAACTCTTGATTCGAAATCCGCTAACCTCTTTGCCAACAGTCAAAGTAACACCCGAATCATTCCCCCTATTCCTGTACACATTTATGTATTTTCCGGTCACAGCCATATTCTCGACTTTGAAACTAAATCCAATCTCGGTATTGTCAAACTGTGTGGCTACACTCAATAGTCTTTTCGTTGCTGTGTCTTCGCCATCCCAGGACAACTTTCTTGTAAGATTACTTACCTCATTGATTCCGATTTCAAATCCGGAATCATACGCAAATTTATTAATGTAATAGGCAATGTTATAAGCTTTATCTGCAGCATACGCTCCGACTACCTCATTCAACAGGTCCAGTCCTGCATCTTCCGCATAGATAGATGCGTCTTTTTTGATCGGATCAATCGTCGAATCAATGATTGTATATACTTCAGCTTCACTGCTGTCTGCACCCTGTTTTAGGATAAAATTTCCAACTGCAGCAAGCTTCTTCACATCAACTTCCTGTTCTTCGTCCTCATCCGGATTCGCAAAATTGTAATCCAAATTGCATTCAAAGATTGCCACACCTTCGGATATTTCTTCTGTCTTTTTATCATTTGTAATCATTAGTCCCTTCGGCAGTCCGGTAGATGCTGATCCAAGAATGTTCATTGCCCTGTCAGCAAAATATATGATCACAAGAACACCTCCCTGTACTTCATTTTAAACGTCGGTTTCTTCGCCCAGCTGGAGCACAAGCACTGAACCTGATTAACTCCCGGCTTCAAGCAAAATGTTTCCCAGTCATTTCCAAGAGCTCCCAGATCCGGCTTTGGCAGACCATTCATCCGAATTGATCCATCTGAACAATTTGCAATCAAACTGCAGTCCTGCGCAAATTTATTCGGTACATCTCTCCATTTTTTTACATGTAACTTCTGAAAATAAAAAGCATTGATCCCGTTGTATGTAAGATACTTATTCCCTGATCTTGTTCCTCTCTGCTTAATCGCAATCTGAATCTTGGCACATTTCATATCCGCTATTTCCGGAATATTGAAGCTCGGATAACTGCCATTATAGAAAAATGTAAGTTTACTGCCTTCTTTTCTAAGATCACAATGTCCCCAGTTCCAGTACCATGGATTTTGCTTCCGCAGATGACTTGTCATATAAGTGTACGTTTTCAGCACGCGTCCCGCCTGCTGATCGGTACTCTTCTTGTTCGGATTGTAGCAGACTAGATCATAATGTCCTGTATTTCCGCTCATATCCGATTTATACCAGTTCACACCGGCAATAAGCTTATCGTCCGCTGTCAGATAGTTAATACACATTTCTCCGGTCTGTCCCATCAATCCGGCATAAAACAGGATATGGAAATAAGAATAAAAGTTCTGACACCCTTCCTTATCACCGGTTGAGTCCGCCGGAAGAATGATGGTTCTGAGTCCACCGTTTGCGCGGCCAACCTGTTGCCCTGCAGACTTCAAAGAGAGGAACTTGGTATTAAACCATGTTGATGTTCCGAGGGATCCTTTTGCTCCGTAGAAAGGATGCATAAAATCCGTTCCAGATGTATCATCCGGTGCATTGAAAAAGTCCTGAAGCGTAACCAATGTCTCATTTTCTTTGTACGTCTCCCCATCTTCCTCTTCGATGTTTCCGAACTGTAAAATATGTTTATCCTGATCAACGAATCCGACAAATCCATTCTCTCCATTTTCCATCACTGCTTCGAACGTTGGATGTGCTTTATACGTTCCTTTATAATCAACAACAAATGTTGTCCCGTCATCTGCAGTTGGCGCAACCTCGTACTCTTCTACGGAATATTTAAATGGATCTGAGCAATAGAACTCAATTTCTGCAGTTACCGCATTTCTGCCATGCGGCACATCACCGGCATTCACCTTTGTTCCAACATAATACTTATCCGGTTCATCCAGGAAGATCAGCTTCGCTTCTGCCACATCCAGCAGCGAATTCAATTTGTTATAAGCATTCCGGAATTCCGCATTACTCTTAGCGATCAGCTGATACCCGACAGTGATCGTTCTCGGCTTATATCGTTTTCTTCGATATCTGGATCCATCCATAATCTCCGTATCCAAATCTGTAATTTCTGTTTCGATCATCTCCCGGCCGGACACATATAGTGTCCGATATCCGGGGATTACATTTTCAAAATAGACTCCGTTAAAATTGAGAGCTTCGGAGGGCAGTATCTGCTCTTCCTGTCTCTCTGTAGTGTCTACAAATTTATACATATCTGCCTCCTTATCTCATGCCTTTCTTTCGAAGATCTCTTTTCTGCTGCTGTTCAATTTCTTCTTTTGTGTATTTCGCCGTTGCCTTTGCCACCTGCCGGCCATCTACTTCGACAGGGATGTAAATAGTATAAGTTTCATTTCTGGTGTATTCATAATCATCATTCAAATCATCGATACTTGTTCGAATATTCATGCCAATATCCGGTATTGTTGCCAGCTCTGGTATTTGAACCAGCTGTGCTGCAGCTTTTCTTGCGAGTTTAACTTTTCCTAATATTGCATTAACCCATCCAATGCCAAAATAACTACCTAATTTGTCAGACACCCTTGATGGACTGTGAATCTGTGCCTTCGCCCTAATTGCCGCCTCTGCTGCAGCTGCCAACTGCGCTGCGACAGATCTTACACGTCCGACCTGACTCGCCATACCATTTGCAAGACCAGCGCCTATATATACACCACAGCTGTACGAACCGGATCCGGCTGATCGCATCGCTGATACCGTGGATGCAGACATGGATCTTGCTGTGGATACTGCCCGGTTCATTCCACTACGAACTCCGTTATTGAAGTTGTTTCCAACAGCGTTCCCGGAGCTCCTTGCTTTTCCTTCTGCGTTTGAAAATTGTTTTACCAGCGTATTAACTGCTGACTTTGCTCTACTTCCCAATGCGTCCAGTCCGGAATTTACCACATTTACACTGGCTCGCATACTCGTGAGCGAGCTTTGTGCGCTTTTAGCATTGCCGGCTATTGATTTCATACTTGAATTGACAGACTTCAATGCTACTACCATTGCAAGTGTGCCGGCTGCACCACCTGCCATAGCTGCTCCAAACGCAACCACTACAACGGCCGATGCTCCCATTCCAGCTACAAGACCTACAGACACTCCAAGCAATGCAGTTAATGCACCTAATGCACCCACGGCACCCGCGGATACCGCTGGAAATGCTGCACCTATCAAGTTCAATCCTACACCGGCAACCGTAAGACCTGTTCCAAGGAGCAGTGCTCCAGTTGCCAATAGTAATACTCCACTTGCCGCAACTAATACTGCTGCACCTACTACGAGAAGTCCAGCTCCTACTACAGCAAGTCCGGCTCCAAGAGCAACACACCCCACTCCAGCAACTGCTGCACCTGCACCAAACATGATCATGCCCACTCCAAGAGCAGTAATACATCCTGCGCCCTGGATTCCATACTGTACAATTGTTGGAAGAATTCCTGCCACAACTGCCAATGCGGCACTTGCAATCAACGCTCCTGTTGCGACCAATACAATAGCCGCTCCAAATGCAATAAATCCAGCAGCGCCAACCGTTAATGCCGGCCCAAGTGCAGATGCACCAAGCGCAAGCCCTGCAATCGCCGCAACCATTCCTGCCATACATGCAATCGCAAGTGGTCCGGTATTTGCAAGATTAATTGCGGCCAAAGATAACACAGTGATTCCCGCTCCAGCTAAAAGAACGGCGGCTCCAAATGCAACAAATCCTGCTGCCCCAGCCGTCATAGCCGGCGCCACATTTTTGGCAACGACCATTAATCCTGCCACTGCTCCTGTCATGCCGATCAGTACTCCTGCTGCCAGTGGTCCAGCTTGTGCGATTTGCACGGCTGAATATGCCAAAAGGGAAAACCCTGCCGCTATCAATGCTACTCCCGCTCCGATCGCTACAAATGCTTTTGCTGATTCTAGGATAGTTCCTGATGATTCTTTACTTGCAGTGCCTACCGCTTTTTCGCCCGCTGCTACGCCAAATAACTTACCTGCCAGTGTCACTATTCCTTTTCCTGTCATGCTTACAATTGCGCCCGCAAAAGTTTTGACACCAGGGGCAACTGCACTGACTATTTTAAAGCCTTTAAAAGCAACATATAATTTCGGTAACAGTGTAATCGCTTTTGCCACTTCTTTATCATGATCTTTTAGAAAATCCGCAAATGTAGTCAATGCACCTGTTGCTGTTCCCATGCTTTCAGAGAAATTATCCACACTTTCCTTTTTTCCAAATGCTCCGGTAAGTTCCTGTACTTCGTCAATAATCGCACCAGCTGCCTCTCCAAAGGCTGTCCCTACCTCTTTTGCATCTGTTTTCAGCACGTTCCAGTATGGAGATATAAGTTCGATTGCTTTTGGAATTCCAACGGACAATTTGTCAAATCCCGCCTCCACCTTACCGGTCATCCCATTGATTGCATCAATCACTTTAGGCTTTGCGAAAGTATCATAAAGCTTCATCATTCCGCTTACTGCAGATGCTTCCAAGTTACTCATAGCGCCTTCAAATGTGGTTACGGATGTAGCTGCTTCTTTCGCCATGTCGGTCATACCAATGTTATTGATAGCCTGTCCGAGCATGTCTGCGGTAATTGCACCCTTTTCCATTGCTCCTTTGAAGTCGTTCCCTAATGTTGGATTCAGCTTAATTAACTCTTTCCGTAAGCCTCCAGCAAGCTGCGGACTGGCATTAATGATCTGGTTCCAATCCTGAGCATGTAAAGCTCCTGCTGCCATTGCCTGTGAAATCGCAAGTGCTACCGAGGAATATTCCTTTGCACCTCCGCCAAATACAGCAACTGCATTACCGACCGCTTCCGTCAACTTGTCTGCGTCTTTGATTCCATTTGCCGAAAATGCGCCGAATGTACTCATAACATCCTGCAGGGAGAATACTGTTTTATCCGCATACGTTTTTAATGTACCTGTTGCTCCGGCTATTCTCTGTATTTCCGCTTCGGAATACCCGGAAAATCTCATAGCTGCCTGCAACTTATACATGGAATCCGATGTTTCTATAGTTTCTTTCGACAAATCACTGACTGAATTTGTCACCAGCGACATCGCCTTTCCACCGATTGCAGCCATTGCACCGAATCCAAGACCACCGGTGAGAGTGGTTTTCAGATTATTTGCATATCCCTGGCATGATTTCATAATGGATGAAAAGTTTTTGTCCTGCGCTGATAATATTGCTTTTACACTATACGACTCTGCCATCCTCTCACTCCTCTCTATCCAGCAGTTTGGTTATTCCAGCAAATCTGGATGGTTTCCTTCGATTCTTCATTTTTTTCAATTCTTTATCAAAATCAAAGAATTGCCGGAATCTCTTGTAAACTGGTTTGGTCTTGCCTTTACCGGCTTTCTTTTCTGCCTTTACCGCAAAATTCAAAAATGCCTGACGATGTTCATGTAAACTCTCGTCAAGCATCCGAAGCTCCAAAGCCTCCATCATAAGTTCATATTCCGCCAATGTCAGCTGATCCACCTGTTTAAATGACGTGAAGCCAAAATACCGGAAGCAATTCCTTGCTACGGTCTTATATAGGTCTTCTTCTACAGCTCCTGAGCCTTCTTCTTCGCCATCTGTTCTTCGTACTCTTTCAAGATCTCTTTCACTGCTTTCTTGGTAGCATTTGCTTTCGATAAAAAATCTTTTGTTTTCTCCATGAGTTCATCGATGTCTACCTCTTCCGAATCAATGTAAGAATCTAACATTGCCTTTGTTACTCTTGGATTCTCTCCCTTATTTGCCAAATCTAACAGATCTACCAGCGCGTTCGGTTCCTGGTCAACCACAACACTAGCGATCAGATACCTTGCTCCTATTTCTTTTGTGGTTCCCGGCATTCCCTGAACCGGAACTACGGTAAGCTTATTTGCTTCTCTTAAGAATCCCATCCCGAATTTAAACTGATATACTGTTCCGTTGATTGTAAGTTCCATCATATTGTTTTATCTCCCTTCTGTGCGATGTCGCACATCAAAAAAGAGGACGATTCTTCTCGCCCTCTTAAGCTCCTGTCTTCTGAGTGTCTGCAAATACATATGCTGCTACTTCCTGCTGTTCTGCAGTAACCGTTGCATAGCCATCTACGCCTTTTCCTTCCAGTCCAAATGTCAACGATAACTCAACATTATCCTCTGCATTGGATGTCTTATCAATTTCCGTAAGATATCCCTGGAAGTATTTTGCCTTAAATTTATCAGTCGAGCTCGCCTGCGGCTCTGCTAAGTTTACTTCCCAGATCTCCATCTTTTCATCATCGTCGAGTGCTGCTTCCAACTCATCGATGAACTCATCTCCTTTTTTTAAGAGGCTTGATGCTGTGATTTCTCCTTCTGCTGCCCCCGGTGTACGTACTGTGCCGTCTTTTGTCACTGTCGAATCAGCGTCCTTAGACTTTGTACGTTCATTCTCTGTTGTGAACGCAAGTGCTGTTGCATCATGATCTTTCTCTGTACTCAGGATGCGGTACAGATATACGATCTTTTTTCCTGCTACTGCTTCTGCAAATAACTGTAGCCCAAATAACTTTCTGTTCTTCACTATTGTCATCTCCTAACTAAATTTATATCCAACTACCAAAACTCCCATAAGAAGCGGCTGTTTCGTTGTATTATCCGGCAGGATCCTTTGTGTCGGTCTCTGCATATTCCAAGCATAGTGCGCTGTATGTTCGATAGACCTGCAGATGTTTTTGATATCTGCTAAGATACCAGATACCGTTCCTCTCTGCCGTATATTATCATGCCAGACTTTCAACGTTAGATTAGTCTCGCCGATAATCTCATTCTTTGTAGCCTGATCACTCTCGGAGCAATCTGCCAGATAAATAAATGGATACGGTGTGTCCTTTGGTGGTAAGATTGTGTCATACACACCAACTCCCGTATCCTTATATTTTTTTTTCAATGCCATCAAAACGGTGCTGAACAATTCCTGCTGTGGATCCATCTTATCACCTCACAAGTCCCTTCATATCTGCCTTAAATTTTTCCTTCTGTTCTTCAAATGCAGGCTTTAAATATGGTTGAGCCTTCATAAATCTTGTACCCAATTCTACATACGCCCCATACTCTGCTGTTGACTCGACTTCTGCCGTTTTCCCACCATCTGTAATTTCCAAAGTAATTTTTTGTCTCAAATTTCCTGTATCAATTGGTGCATTCTTTTGTGCCGTTTTCTGCAACTGTGCGCCGTTTTTTTTCACAGTTGCTTTTACTTTCGATAAATCCATATTTTTAGTCAGTTTAGCCTCCAACTTTTCAAAGCCTATCAGCTTTACTCCCATCACATCACCTCCGACACAACATATACCTGCTTCGTCCGGAGCTTCCTGCTGAAATCTACACCGTATGTTTTATTCCCTACGCGAATCCTGTCAAATGGCCGGTCGTAATGATTCTGCAGGTGAATGGTAAGGCTGCCTTCCTTAATTCCGGAATAGACAAGCATCATCGTATTCGTACCGGTATCCATGACTGAGGCAGACTTCATATCTTCCGATATCGCATCTTCTCCATAATTACCGGTAGCCGGATCATACTCTCCAGGGGTGAGTTTCTGGAAGTATATTGGTGTGTCATATCTCATAGGAATCTCACCTTACCTTTCTTTGATTCTTTCTGATCATCCAGATATGCCCGGATATCATCCATGTATCCCGCAAAATCATTCTCCGACCAAGAAAGACTTTCCCCCTCAACACTGTGAGAGGAAAGTCCTTCCGAACCGATTCTGTTGAACCGTATGATTGACACATCCAGGATGATATAATTCATCTCTTCCGGAGGCTCTAATCCCCCAAGAAGGAAACGCAGCCTTTGTTTGGTAGCCTTTAAAATTAACAGCAATTTATTTTCTAATTCCTCGTCAATTTCTTCCGGCAGTCCCAATAAGACTCTCAGATCTTCAATCATACGCTCCTCCTATTCTGCCGGCTCTTTGTTTTCAGGTACTTTATTCTCAGGTTTCTTCTTCCCGGCTTTTGATGTTTTTTCTGCAGTATCTGCACCAGCTGTATTGTCCGGACCTTCTTCCACGAGTTCGATCAGTGGTGTGTGCTGTTTATTGTCACTGCCGGCCAGCTCCTGGATTCTTTCTTCGCTGACATCTACTCCCTCACGAGGGAATATATCACCCTCGTTATAGGAATGATCGTTGTCGTGAAGATCGATAAAATGTTTGATTACCTTATACATGCTTCCTTACCTCCTATGCTCCCGGGTTGACAGTTACAGCTACATCACCAGAACGAACAGCTTTGTAGTTCTGATCACATTCAACCAAGGTGATGTGGTGAGTTGCTGTCGATGCAATCTCTGATTCGCCATCCCATTTAGACCAGTTCTTAACGTCCATGCCGTAAGTTACCGGAGTTGCGGCTGCAGCATCTTTGTATTTCCAGCAGTTTCTTGGTGACAGCAGCTGCTCTTTCACTGTCAGCTTTGTATCCCCTGCTTCTAATCCAGCCTCTGACGTTACGCTTAATGTTCCTAAGGTCTGTGTATCAGATTCGCCTACAGAAATGTATGCGATTGCATCTAAATATTCACAGAACAGACGTAAGCCCATGATTGCGTAGTTATCGGAAATCATACGGCTGTATGTTCCTTCTGAGTGGAATCCGATAAATCCTGTCTCTGAATCTGTTGTGAATCCAAGTCCAGCTTTAGCAAACTCTGAATCTCCCGGATCAACATAATATGCAATCATGTTGTTGAGCGGTGTTGCAATTACGACGTTCTGTGGAATCTCAGAAGTAACAAATACCACATCCGCTCCAAGGAAATTTGTCAGATACTTAAATCCGAATGCAGTCTGCAGCGTTATGTCGGATGCTCCCAGATACTTGTACACATCCAGTGTGTTTACCCAGACAGCCACTCCGGTTGCCGTTCTTTTCATCTTCTGGAATTTAGCTACAACCATTCCGATTGCCATCGCAACAGCCATCTGCCAAGTTGTTTCATGTCCTGTAAGAGATCCGGCTTTTAACTGTGCGTAGAATTTACCAGTCACTACATTCTGCAGATCGGACTTGAACTCATCATCCGTATCCTGTACTGCCGCCTCATAGCCTTTTTCCGAAATTGCTTCAAGAGATACGCCTTTGCGATATTTTTCAATCTTGATCGTATCAAAAGGCTTTTCTTCAACTGTGTATCTGGACATCGGAATCTCTTCACCTTCGCCGACATCCCCTGACTTCAGTTCTCCTTTGACAGTTTTTGTCTTTAATACAGAGTTATTTTCCTTTCTGATCATTCTGGTAATTCCCAGAATATCTAACAGTGCCTGCAGATTCTTTCCAAAGGATGTAACAAAGTCAATCTCTCTGGCTTTTACCTGAATCTGCACATTTCCTGTCATGTTATCCGGTGCTGCAAATACCTGCAGACCTAATCTTCTGATATCATGCATGTTTCATACTTCCTTTCTTACTGAAATAATGTAATGTTCTCGGCGATCAGTTTCTGTCTTTCAGACGGATTCTTCACCGCTAAGATCTGTTCTTTTGTCATCGGTGGTTTATCTCCACCATTACCTGCTTTTGGAGCTTTCCCCTTTAACGCATCTTTCACTGCTTTCTGGACCGCTTCTTTATACATAGTTGAAAAGGCTTCTACTGCTGCCTTAGTTCCATCTGCATCTTCTGCCACAAGGTTCATAACCAATTCATCCGGAATAGTGATATCCTCATCCGCCAGCATCTTACGTGCTTCTTTCGCCATGTCTGATCTGGCATTCTGGCGCTTCATTTCTTCCAAAGCATCCTCTGCTTTCTTCGCCCTGTAGTTTGCCTTTTCTTCATTAGTCATCTGAGCGAGCTTTTCTGCTTCTGATACCTTATCATCCGTCAGTGTCTTCCATTTGGTCTGTGCATTTGTCACAGCCGTATCAATTGCCTTCTGGACACGCCGGTCGAACTCTGACTGATTGCCTTCCAACTTCAGGAAATCATCAAATGACATTGTTGTGTTACCGTTATTTCCAGTATCTGCCCCAGCTCCAGCACCGTTCCCTTCTCCGGATCCGCCGCCGTCTCCTCCAGGTTCTGTAAATAACTGCAGGTTGCTCATTGGAATTCTCCAGTGATTATTCATGTGTTTCATCTTATCTATCCTTTCCGCCCCGCCCCATTCATTTAAGCCCAGGTCGTTGCATCTTGAATGTGTAGTTTAACGACATCCCGGTCACATTAAGTTACATGATCCGGACATACTCCGGAAACTCCTCGGCAATCATACAGATGCCAATGAAAAAGGAATCCACCAGAGTTTTCGACTTCTCTAATAGATTCCCATACTTTATATCCACCCTCCCGGGAGATATCTCATATTCAATTTTATCGTCTGTCAGGTCCTTTATGGACTTGATCAGTGTCTGTGCAAGTGCTGTTACACCGGCGCACACGATATCTGATCCGGAAACAGCATAATTTGCATGCCCGGATATCTTTATTTCATCCTTGCGGACGGTTACTTCAATCAATAATCTTCTCCTTTCTTCCCGGTCATTCCCTGCCGGTGGGAGATATTAGGATCACCGCCTTCCTATGCTACGATGTTCTTGATTTCATATGCAATTGCACAATCATGTTCAATTCTACAACCTCTTGCATCTTCCCATCCAGGAGCAAAATACGCTACATCTGCTCCAGACAATAATTCTAATGACTTTCCCAGGAACCAAAGAGGCTTTGCATCTGCAGGTGCATTCTGGAAAAAGGAATCAATTACCTCCACAGGCTCTCCTACCATTTTCTCTGCACTTTTAATTGCTTTTTTTCTCTCTTCCAGAATTTCTTCATCTGCTTTTCCTTTCATTGGCTGGCTAATAAATAATTTTTTCATGTTTTCACCGTATCCTTTCTTAAAAATGAGTATAAAAATACCACCAATCATTATGATATGATCAGTGGTATCTATTCTATAAAATCTGGCAATTCTTTTTTCAGCTTTAATGATTTTTTTATATCTCTCACATACGTTTTATATGAGCCTTCTCCGTATTCCAGCTCCATATATCCATCAGGAGTACGACCGAACATTTTGTAGTAATCGTCATATAGCTTTTCCAGCTCTGGTGTCATTTTTCCATACCACATTATTTCATCAACCTCCTGATTCTCTGCTCAATTTCTTGGCTCATTTCTGGGAATATTTTCTTTACCATTTCCAATGCTTTACCATCTGTATAAAACATACGTCCATACTGAGCCCAGCTTTCTTTTTCCAAGCGTCCAGACTTTTTCCAATAGTCGGTCTTGTGCGAATATCCCATTAATATATCTCCATTCGACATACCGTTCAAAATATCGGAAATCCCTCGGTACTCTTCTTTGAATTTTATTCCATATTTGCTAACCTCAAACGCTTCTGGATATTCTAAGTATAACATTTCTTCTATGCTTTTTCCATATCCTTTTGCTTGATTCTGCAGTCGTCTGTAATCTTGCTGAACGGAATTCTTTAACATTCCATTTTCCACCAAAGCGTATGTATCGTCAATTTCATGAAAAAGTTCATGTGCTATCGTATCCGATTTTGCATCTTTTGATAAATATACTTTCTTCTCCTTCGCCGAATAATACGACTTTCTACCACTTGATCTTGCAATCTCGGTTCTACCCAACGACTGTTTTAATAATGTCTTCACATCTTCATTCGATGCTGTTTTCAATCCTTCATTGAATATCTTCTTCTGTTTGGAAATTCCTGTAATTCTGTTCACCAATCGGCGTCCCATTTCAGATTCATAAGTCTCTTCTTCATGCAATTGTTTCCATGTTTCGAAATTTAATCCATGCTCCTGGTAGCTGTTTATCCACTCCTCATAAGCCTCATTATCCATATATGCGGCTGTGCTGCAATGACAGTTCGGATGCATTGGTGGAGCATTCTCTCCCGGCATCATATCATCTACCTTAAAATGCTTCCCATCAAGTGCTTTGCACACCGAACACACATCGTTATTGCCACAGGCAATATATTCATACTCATCAAATCCATTGCGAACAAAGGATTGCTTCTGAGCTTCTGTCTGCACTCTTGCAAGCTCTGTCGTCATGAGCCTCTGCGCATTATAAGCACTGACACCGAATCTCTTCTCCAGATGCTTTGCAAGTTTCTTCGGATTCTGTCCTCTGATCAGTCCTGATGCAAGTAATCCTTCCAGCTCTGCTTTGAGCATTCCCTGATACATCCAAATACGATCCGAATATGTCGCATTCTTAAATGATGCATTCACGATTGCATGAGCGTATTTCTCATTCTTGAGAACGGACTTACCAAGAATACCGGCTTGTCTCTGGAACTCTTTCAGTGTTCTGTCAGTCAGCTTCTTATCGAAATACTTCTGCATCTCATCAAACCCTGATACCATCTCAAGACCGATATTCGCCTTCAGGAGTTCTAACCGGTTCACCTTCATGGTCAGATTATAGATCCGCATCTCTTCATTCGCCCGATCGGAAAGATCCTTTGTTTCAACATACTTCTTTGCCTTCCGTTCATATGCTGCAATATCCAGCTTGCTTACTCTCTTCTTTGCCTCAGCCATTGTGATGCCTTCTTCAGCAGCATATTTAGTATAGAATCCGTTGATCTCTTTATTGATCTCGTCCATCATATTGGCATATATTTCTTTGATCTGACGATTATACTCAGCTTCTTCCTGAATATTATGTTTCTTTGCTTCCGTTTCCCGGTTCTTCCAGTACTCCTGACTTGCCATCACCTGCACCTCCGAACATCTGCATCATAACAGGATCTGTCTTGGCTTTCTCCTGTTCATTTTCGATTTTTTTCATCTCATTCTGCACATTATCCACGACAGACAGTACACCAAGCTGTGTCTCCTGTGAAACAATTCCTTCGAGGTTGCCGGCGATCTGACTCTCTTCCAGTACATTCGATGGAATATTCGGTGTAAAATGGTAATGCAGTTTCACCCAGTCATCTTCTTTCATTCCAGATACTGGATTGGAAAAGATCAACTTGTACCGTCGATTCATTCCGGACGTAAACTTTCTCTCCTTCGTCTTTGCCAGATTGCTCATTCCCTGCAGCTTGTACTTCATGGCAATGCCCGAGCTTGTACCAAAGTTCTCATCTGAGATATTAGCAACCATGCTGATCTGGAATATTAATTTCTCCAGACGGTCAATCAGGTGCTCCTGCGTGGTATCTCCATCCGGCTTTTGTAAGAAATCTACAATCAGTCGATCCGCATCTTCATCAAAATTAATAATACGATTATCCCGAATATGCTCTACGTCGTCATCATCCAGCGTAGCTCCAAGTATCTTCATATAGGCATCTGCAAAATAGTCCACATCATTTGCCTTTTCGCTGATAGCTTTGTTATAAGCATCAATCATTGACATCGCCGGTTCAAAGATACATGTTCGCTCCTTGTTCTCCACATACTCTGTAGCCGGCACTCCGTCAAATCCATGTATCTTTTCTTCTTCCTCCCAGATAAGCTTTCCCTTCTGGGTGAACCAACGTACCTTCTCCGCATCGGATACACTACCGTGCAAAACGTCATTCGAATCTATGTACAGTCGAACAAAGTATCGTTCTCTGCATAATACCGAATCATCATAGATCATAAAAGCATTAAATGGTGTCAGATATGTAATCCCGATATTTCCCAGTTCATCCACGTAATACATCTCGTATCCTTTGCCATAAATGCAACAGACCTTCGACAGCTCCGCGTTGTTATCGTCCTGATCATTGTACTGATCCAGGAACTCTACATATTTTTTGATATTATCTGTAGCGTCATCATCCACAGATATTTTAATTGGGTTTCCGATAAAGAATCCGTTGAATGTATCTACCGTATACTTTGCAAAGTTCACAGCAATACGATTGTCCGGTTTATAATTCGGCTTTGGTTTCTGATGGAAAATCTGGTAGTCTGTTTCGTATGCATCTTTCAAACGTTTAAACCGAAAGGCACACTCTGCATCATGCTTTGCTATGAATTCATTCAGTTTGTTATCTGTCAGTTCTTCCTCTGACGGTAATCGAAATAACACTTTACAGTCCTCCTTTCAGGTTTCTGTTTAATTTCGGCTTAGCCTTACGTTCTTCCTCAATGGAATAACGCAGCATAGCCATTGCATCATCAAAAAATGGAACTGGTTCTTCCAGATAAGTGTTGGTACGCTCATCCTTCTTCCACTTCCATTGTTGTATTTCTTTTATGGTATTCACACAGGACGGATGTATGTGAATCATGTGTTGCTTCAAATAGTCTATCTGAGCATGAACACTGTTTGTCTCTTTATTGACTCCTTTTGCCCTGTATCCGGCTTTCTGCCACATCTTGATACGATCCGGCTCCGCAGAATCGCACCACATCCTTAGTTTTTTGTTGAATCTTCCGGCGGCAAGCTTAATGATCTCCTCTGTGTCCATCTCATACACATACAATTCCTGGAACAAATACAGATCTCCATCCTTGAAGCCTACCTCGCCGATGCAGTTGGCATGGTTAAAGCCAAAGTCCTGTGAGTTCACAATGTAATCATAGTTCTCCGGATTCCGGTCAAATTCCTCTATGACATAATTCTTAAGGATAAGACCGGCAACCTCTCCCCATTCACCCAGACCATACACCCGATAACCTTCCGGATCTACTTCCTTACGCCGGAGCATACGTCTGCGATACGCTTCATCAATGAACCGGTTGTTCTCGTAGGTTGACTGATGCGTCAGTACATCCGGATCGGCACGATCAAAGAACACTTTCTTAATCCAGTGATGTGATGACACCGGATTGAATGTTAACCTGATCTGGTAGAATAATCCCTTCGGCAATATACCTCGAAGTCGGTCATCGATGATTTCAAAATCTGACTGTGTAATCTCTGTGGCTTCCTCTACCCAAACATCGGTAAGCTTCCCGCGCTTAAATGTAATTGACTTAAGTTTCTCACGTTGCTTCTCGTCATTTACCCCGCGGAAGATGATCTGGTTATGATTGTTCTTACATTCCAGAAGCATATTTGAAGTATTGATGTACCAATACTTCTTATAGCTTTCTCCGAACATACGAAAAATAGCACTCTGCAATTCTGCAAAAGTGCTATCTCTATTCGTTACATCTGCTTTTCGGACGCACAAAAGATTACGTCCCGGATCATTCATCAAACGAATGATATAATTCTGTGCCGAGTCCATGCTCTTTCCAGATCCGGCAGAACCTTTCATCACGATATATCGTTTTTTACTGTGATCAACCTCTTTGAAACCGGCATTTGCTTCTACCTTTATTTTCATCCGGTATCATCCTCACCGTAATCGATCGTGATGTTCAGGTCCATGTCCACATCTGTCTCAACTTTATCAGTGAATAGTGCGTATCTCTTACCCAGAAGTTCCGCAGCTTTTAATCGTTCTTTTTCTGACGGGGATTTTTCCATCGTCCTCGCTTCGCTGCAGCCATCACCGGTTCCTTCAACTACAATTTCCTGTGCCGTGCTTTCTCCACGAAGAACAGATGTCAGATACTCGATTACTTCCTGTGCATCTGCTGTTTTTTCATTGTGAATCTTTTCCATTTGCTCGGCTATATAGTTTTTAACCTTAACATTTCTTAACAGCCTGGCAGCCGCTGCAGCTGCTACAGCATCATTCTTGACATTCGGATACGCTACCTTGTAAGCCCGAGTGGCATTTAAATCGATTAGATATTCATCTGCAAATCTTTTCTGTTTTTCCGTCACTTGGACTCACCTCCTGTTTTTTTTGCATTAGAAAAGCACCCCGGAGGGTGCCTGTATCAAACATATAAAATTCATATATTGTTTTGAACTATTGTTACTAATTCATAACATATTATCGTTAGTAAACATGCAATAGTCATATTTATTGCATAAAATGCAACCGCTGTCTTTGTTTCTTCAAAAATTCGATCTTCATCAATTACCAAACTTGCAATTCTAAACGAAACCGACAGCCATGTAATAAACGATACTATGATAAATATAATTGCCGCGCATATATCTCTCATTGCATCACTCTTCACTTTCCTTATCACTTTTTGCAAATTCTTTATTCGACTCAAATTTTAAACTTTTATTCAGTCCATCAACAAGCTTTAAATCATCCAACACTTTATCCATGTCGATTCCTGTTTCTTCCGACATCTTAATTACTTCCATTGCTGTTTTATAATTTTCAAGCTGTTTTCCTTTTAACTCTTCTTTTTTTAATTCTATTTCAGTGTCCATCGTTCGATATTCTTCAATAGTGTTAATTACGCCTCCTGCCAATCCCGGAAATTCAAATCCGAAACCGCTTCCACCAAAAACAACTAAATAAATTGCCACCAATGGAACAGCACCTTTTTTTAATTTTTTATACCCCTCTTTTAAAACTACCGTAACTTTTCCGGGTGAATTCAGATTTACTGTGACTGTAACCAAATCCTCCTCCGTCAAATCACAAAATAGTTCCGTTATTCCGTACATTAATTTTGATAACTCTCTGGCCTTTATTGGTTCTTTCTTGGCTATATTTAAAGAATACATCATGTTTCCTTGGTATGTATAGCAATTATAAACACAATTTAAAATATCTATGGCATAATCATTCATATCACTTAAACCGTGATATGATGACATTCCCTTTAAAATTTTATAACCGAGTCTCTGTGAAGATATTGTCATAATCTTTTTCATTTTATGTCTTTTGCAGTACGGACATTTTACTCTTCCTATCTCAGCCTCTTTATTCTCAATCTTTTTAATTGCTATTAACTCTTTCTGGTAATCATAATCATTTTCATAATATTCACCTAAAATACCAATCGTAACTTCCGATCCGCCTGCATTAGGTATGAGAACATAATCTCCCGGCTTCACATCTTCAATAAAACGCATACATTTATTTACTGCTACACCAGGTCTTTTATCTCCATATCTTTCTTTTATATCATCTTTCAAGATTTTTATATTTTTATCATCAAAGGAAGTATTTTGAGTAATATAATTCCACCCTAGTGCTACATATCCTTCATCAATAAATTCTTCATAGAAATAACCCGACATAGTACGAACCAACCAAAAATTTGTATCTTCCGGAATATCCGGAATTTTAAATTCTTTCAGATACTGTCCCATCTCGATTAATGTAACTTCATTCATTCTGTTTCCTCCAACTTATCTACCCCTATTTCTATAATATCCCATTTCTCGACATTACGCAACGAAAAAGACACCCGGCATCGCCAGGTGTCCTCTCTCGGTTGTGTTAGGTTGGGGGGGGAACTGATCGAATGATTTAATATCTGTTCATCAATTCCAGTATAAGGATAGCAAACTTGCATACTAAACTTCAATAAACTAACACAAATAAAGATAAATTATGTTGGCAACTTTAAATGTGCCAGCGCTCTTCCATGCAATTTATGTACCCACTGCTCACTATAATCCATTTTCTCTGCAATCTCCCAGAATCTTAAGCCTTTCACATATCGGTAAAACAACACGTCGTTCTCATCCTCGTTCTTTATCTCCTTAATCTGCTTTTCGATAGAAACATAAGATTCAACGCAACTTTCCTTTTCTGCCCCAAGTTTTTCTACCAACGAATCAATCCTTGCCAGCTCATCAGATAGATCTTTCTGGTTTCCACTGCCATGCGGCATACCAGAATAATCAACTGCCTTCACCGATGCAGCTAATTCTTTCAGTTCAATAATTTCATCATCAATACGGTTGATACGTCTTCTACTGGATCTGTATCCTCTCAGATATTCTTTCTTCCGGTTATTCTCATTCTTGATATTGTTTTCTTCCAGTCTCTGCTCCACCGGCATCTACTCCCTTCGTTATGTCTACTCCCATCTTCCGCAAGTAATCCTCCACCGAATAACTCTGATAAGCTGGTGTATGGAATCTCTCACTTGCCTTCGCATCATGACTTTCTTCCAACTCCTTATAGTGTTGCTGGCTATCCGGCTTTACCTGTCTTCTGTCTCTTCCTCTGTTCAATCATTTCTCAGCTCCTTCGTCGTTTTGTTTTTATTCATCAACTTCCTGTTCAAGCCAATGTGCTTTACAATCTACGCATACCTCTCTACTTGATACTAGACTACCTTCTTTTCGGCAATATGCTCTTTTATCACCTGCATAATATGGACAATTTATGTTGTAATAAATCATAGCTTCTTCGCTTGCACCACCATCATCAATGCTTACTCGGTTCAAGCGTGATTCCAAACCGTCCAGCAATAGATTTATCATATATTCCCTATTTGTCATTCTGTTCCTCCCTGTATGGTTCCGGCAGCGGCATCCAGGCATTCACAAATATTCCATAGCTTGAATAAGATTTTTCATCATCTCCCGGATAGAATGTACCGCCCTCATCATTTTCTTCATACCTTGCGATATCCGGCATTGTTGCATTCTCAAATGATACCAATATATAACTTTCATCCTCCGGCAACTTCTCACTACATGGAATCCATTTGCCAAGGACATTTGTGTCCTTAGCATCTTCCCTGTCCTCATACATCGCCAGTCTATCCACCAGTTCCTGTTTCTTATTTGGGGACCAGTATCCTGTTTTCATGCCACTTTTTCTTTCATGTGTTAATCTTTCCATAGTCTATTTCTCCGCATCTTTCCTCTTCATTTGTGCACCATTATCATAATCGTCCCATGCCATTCTCTGAGAAATCATAAATCCCCTCACAAAATCATCACTGATATTTTTAATAAAATCTTCATCACTTTTATGTTTTCTCATGTATCTCTGAACATTCCGCTTAGCTTCTTTTGTCTGATCTGTTGTGCAAATCACTTGCAATCTACCCATCATTTAACGCTATTCCTCCATATCCTTCTTCTTCAGCCGTGCACCTTTTTTATACTTTGTACACTCTTCAATCTTACAACTCCGGCTATGTTTCATGAGATCAGCATAATCACAACTATTCACCGTCGGCCGGTTGCTCCTGAACTTACAAGTCTTACACAGGTGCCGATCAGAATTGTCTACTGGTTCCTTTTCTTTCTTCCGGAATCTCGCTGCATGATACCCGACTGTTCCGAACGGGATACCGGTCCGATCAGCGATCTCACGATTGGTATATCCTTCCCCTACCAGTTTCCGGATCTTCTCTTTCTTATCTTCGATATTGTCCGCCGGAAGATCTATCGTTTCTTCTTCCATCCTTTCCTCCGGCTTCTCTGGGGGGGGTAATACTTCCCTGTGTTTCATGCACTGCCTGGATGATTTCTTCCGAATCTACCTGATCAGCTTCTGTCATCCCCTGTACAGCCTGTTCAAAATCCGGATTTATGACTGCCGGCACATCTACCAGAAAATCAAGATCTTTAAAAAGTTCCTCAAACGGAAATGTATCGTATCCTGATTTTCCATTTTTCCCAACTGAAGCTCTGTCAAGTACGATGACCTCTTTTCCCTTCCGGTAATAATCTATTGCTTTTTCAAAGTCAATTCCTGTAAACATTTATTTCGCCCCTTTCTGCAGATTCTTCAGGAATTCCACCAAGTAAGTCTCACTGTTTTCGTTATGCACATACTGTTGATCGAATGTCTTTTCTTTTCCGTAGTACTTTTTATTCTTTTCCAGCAAGTGGAAATAATGACTATCTTCTACTTCACCTGAATTCCAGTAATACTTTCTCTTTGGGTATTCAGCTGTCACCAATCTACTGCCATCCTCGAAATCATATTTGTAATAATTCACATCAATGCGATCATCGTGATACCACAATCCCCAGTCTTTGTAATTTCTGAGCCATTCCTTCCGTTGATCATTATTCTTGAGTTTTGGAAGTTCTGGCTGTTTCGGTTCTTCTGGTGGATTCATCACTGTATCCAGATCGTGAATATATCCGGCCAATGCTGCAACTAATATCTTCTGTTTCCGGAGCCTGATATCATTTTGACCGAATTCTTTCTCAGCCATCTTCAGATATGTCTGAGCTTTCTGATTCTCTTCCTTGGCAATATCGATATCAGTTTTCTCAGATACTTCTTCATACAACTCCGACCTTACATCTTCTTCAGTTACAGGTTCTGCTGGGATCTTCTCTTCGATTTCCACCACTTTTTCTTCCGGAACTTCCACCTTTGTCCTGTTTATGCAAGCTCTTATAATGATTCCAACACTTCGCACATTCTTTCTGTCCTTCATGCTGATCTTCACGAGCTGTTCCCCAGTTCTGCCTCGGACAGTTGCCTTGATCTGGCGGACAATCCATATTCACATTCTCAACTGCCGGCTGCTGTTTATCTTGTGCGACGTCGCACACATCATCAAGCCATCCGCACCTGCTATTGCAATTCTGGTCACATTCCAAACAACAGCTATAGTTCTCTGAACAATATGCAGCTGCTCCACATATTCCACTTCTACTTTTTCCGGTGATACATTTTTCAGGGCCATGTTTCTCTTCCGGAAGAATCTCCGGATAATCCTCCACACACATCTGTCCAGGTACTTGCTCTAGAATCTGTTCTTCAATCTCTTCCGGTTCAGGATCTGGTGTGCGTATCCCACGAATTTCTCTTGCCGTCATATCCGGCTTTACTTCTTCCATCTGTTTATCATTCAGATATAACATTTCCTGCAGCTGACTTTTCCCAAAGCTTATATATTCTTCTGACAATATCGGGGTATTACCATTCTCGGAGAACCTATCGTTCATTGCCATCCATCTAGATGCTGTTGATCGTTTGATACCGTAATTATCTTCTGCAAATTCCCATATTGATTTATATCCATCTTCCAGGAATAAGCTTTTATCTCTGATTAGCTTCAGGTAGAATCCTATTGCCACAAAATCTCTCGACATGTTCTGCAGCTTCTCCTTGATGATATCTTTCGTTTCTGTGTAATTAAGTTTTTCGTACCACCTAATTTCCTCCATCTTTCTTTTCCCTTTCCCACATATCGTGCAAAGTCTGTACACGAATCGCTATCCACAACACCAGATCAATCACATCACACTGTCTTCCATATTTCTTAATCACAGCATCCTTTGCTTCGTTGAACTGCCTCATGTCATGTGATTTTGTGTAATCTCTGTATAACTTCCAACAATCGTTGTACATTGCTGTGACTCGCTTATCATATTCTTCCATATTCCACTCCTTTGTTACCGAATGTTACCGTTTTGAGTGCTCGTTACCAAAACACGGAAACCGTTATAAGCCTTGAAAACACTGTGTTTTCTGGACTTTTCGCCGTTCGGTTACCGAGTTACCACACATTTTCCCATGTAGGAGAACTTATTTTTCTCACTTTCACATATTTTTATCTTCCCTATAAGGGTAAAAATTGACTGGTAACTTGGGTAACGGGTAACTTTATTTGAATGGCAACTCCTCCTGCTCATACATTTCCATCGTCTCTACTAACTCAAATCCATCCTCATCCAGATTCTCATTCAACTTCAGGAACACGCATCTTACAGGATTCCCGCCTACCTTTTTCACCTTTGTCATTCGTCCGCCCTGTGTCTCAATCAGACCTTTCCGGTCCGCCCATGACAGGAATGCTTTGTCAGAAAATCCACCATTTTTACACAGATCCTTGAATGCCTGATTGTAAATAATAGCTCTTCCTTCTTCCAGAATTCCCCACTGCTCAACTTTGTTTTCCGCATCAAATTTCTGCTCATTCATTGCAATCTTATCTTTCAAATACCGGTAGCAGCGTTCATTATCACTAAGATCGTTCCTGTTGATCAGAACGGTTTTTGCCTGCTTGATCGTGATATATTCTCCGTCCCGGAACAAATAATCCGTTGCTACTTTATCTGCAGTAAGAAGGATTGCCAACGACAAGCTCTGCTTCTGCATTGCCTCATCATCCTTAAGCTCTTTCTGAAATTCTTTCTGCATCCGCTGCAGTTCTTCCTTGCCAATGCTTTTCAATGCTTCTATGTAGCGTTTTCCTGCCAAACCATAATTTTTCTTTACAAGCTCTGCAGTCTCTTGTGGATCTTTATAAACATTATCCTTGCATTCAACTTCCAGAATACGGTTAATTGCACCGCCCTGGGATACATATGAATTCAGTGGACGTTCTCCATTGGTCAGGATACAATTCCGCCACCGGTTCTCCCGGTTAATACCAAGTTCTTTGTTTGATCGGCTCTTTCCTTTTCCGGAACACATGTCGTATACCATGCCTTCAAAATTATCCCGAATCCGGCTACTGGTTTTACTGGTATCATCCAGGATCATTGGCAGATGGTTTAGCATATCTGCCTTTGCTTCCAATGCCACTTCTGTTGTCTTAAAGTCTCCGATATACGCTGATTCATCAGGATTTGCCCAGATTGATGCAGCAACCATAAGAGATACTGTTTTACCGCCTTCTGTTTCTCCCCAAAGATCTACGATAAACGGTAGTCCTCCCAGGAGACTAACCAGAACGCTCGCAAAAGATGCAGCCATCATAAATTTTATTTCCAGCCGGCCGGACTTACGGAGCTTCTGCATATGGCTCTGCCAGATTTTCCAGTTTCCACGCTCTGATACACTGTCATAGGTCTGACGGAACCGTTGATCTCCATCAAACACAATCTCCGTGTCGTAAGGAATAAAATCGTTCTGGATCCAACCAAGCTTACTGGTGGAGTACTGAACCTTGATATGGCTGTCGTTCATATTCTCCACATCTGACAGAAAACGTACCAATAGCTTTGCATTTTCCGATGTAACAGAAATGCCTCTTCCTGAAAGAGCTACGATCTTGCTGGCAGATGTCACCATTGTTTTAGGGACAATAATCTCATCCCATCGTCCATTTCGCTTATATGCGATTTTAATCTGCTCTTCGCCAGTCTCTAAGTTCTTCATACGTTCTATTGGCAGAATTGGATGATAGCACGCAACTGTTTCCACTTGGCTGTCGTTCTGTGCGAATATACCATCTTCTCCGGCAACCCACGCTCCGCAGAACATGTTATTATATGGTCCTTCAAAGTTCGTCCACTTGTCCAACATTGCTATTGGCTTCTTGCGCTCCCGCTGCTTTGCCTCCCGATCCACTTTCTTGTATGCTTTTAACAACTCTTCGAACTTCTTCTTTACTCCAAGCTCTGCAGCTCGATCTGTCAGTGAAAGGATCATTCGAGCCTTCATTATCTCGTCTTCCTGATCGAATATCTCTAAAAAGATATCCTCTGCCAATATGCTTTTACTATCCAGCCTTGCTAAAGGCTCCATGTGATCACCTTCTTTTTTCTAATATTTCTGCATGATATAATTCAAGCTGCAGTGCATTGTAACAATCACACCACGCATCTGATAATGGCTCTGACCGGTCAAGGAACTTCCGGTATATTGCTATCAAATCATTATTTAGCTTTCGTTTTTGCCGGAATCGTTCCTTCTGCTTTTCCCGCATCAGCTTCTCTTTCTTTGCATGATACACGGCCAGGGATGACTTGAAAGATGGATCGTATCCCCCGCCTAGCATCCGGAAAGCTTCCTTAAATGAAATACCATAAAACATCTCAGCAAAAGTAAAGATATCTCCATTTGCTCCACACCCGAAGCAGTTAAAGTCTTTATCATAGATCTTCATGGAAGCTTCCCGATCGCCTTTGTGAAACGGACACTGAATAAAGCCTGACCGGTTCGGCTGTGGAAGTCCACATTTATTTAAAATGTCCCGCATACTGTATGTTTGTTTAATCTCCTCACTGGTCATCTGGGGTCACCGCCCCCCCCCTGAGAGAATCCGCATTATTTCTTTGCCGGTATCTTTTTTCTCACAGAATTCAAATCGGACATTGTATCGATCACGAATGGTACACAAGGATTTGTACAGCTGATTCCCATCAACCGCCTTAGCTGATACCACATACTTCTCTCGCTTACCATTCACCATGCGCCACCGGACTTCATGCTTCCTGGGATTCTCCCAGAACCACACATCTTCCAGACTCTTGATATCTGGACCATGCTCCACCAAAATCACAAGCTGTATCCCTGCATTGATTGCCTTCAGAAGCTCTCTCTTGAATCGTTCATGCTGCTGGCAGACATTTCCGCATAATTCCTGCAGATTCTGCTTCCGATCGATGATGAGCCTGGGGTTATCCAGACTCATATAATCGCCGACTAATAACTTACTCGAGAAATGCTTTACGTCGTTATCATCAAATGTCTTAATGATTTTACGAATAGCTCGCTGCTTTTCTCTTGTATCAATTTGTATATCCACTTACATCACTCCTAGTTAAATGGCAGCTCCTCATCAATGCCATCCGGAATATTCATAAATCCATCCCCTGCAGGTGTAGATCCCTGCGGATACCCATTGATGTGATTCTTGTATGCTCTTATCTCGTTCATATCCGGCACTACAGCATCGGCGACCTTGTCCACACTTACAAACCAACGAAGCACCCTCTTCTCCATCTCTCTGCCATCATAGTAATCCATCTGAGGACCATACACGCCGCCAACCAGTTTTCCCTTGAACTGCTGACCGAAATTATCTCCCCACTGCGTTGTGAATCCCTTGTTGGAATGTTCCACGCAGGTCAAAAATGTCTTAAATGAACGGCTACAATCTCCATTCTCATCTTCTGTCAGAATGTATTGCGTTGCCTGGTTCGACCATTTCTTGTCTGGGCGGATATCATTCTTGAACGATTCTGCAAAATATCCCGCCTGCTTATCTCCTGGAGCGAAATCAAAGAACACAACAATCATTGGTTTATTGGTCTTTGACATTCGTTCCTCAACCTGTTTAATTACCAGTGTATGTCCTCCAAGCTCAACGGGAGTAAATTCTCCCTGAGCCTGTGTATTTTCATAATTATTCGGTTTTCTCATTTTAATAGTCCTCCAATGCTTTCATTACTTCTACAATATCGTTATCAATCTCCATCTGGTCAAATGCTCCCATTGGAGATTTTGCCGTACTATTGTTTGCCTGAGTTTCAAATTTATATGCTCCATCTACGCACTTGCTAAGCAGTACTGTAGTGAACTTACTTTCCAGACAGATCTTGTCCAGCTTCTTCCCAGAGGTTTTGATTCTGGTAAACATATAACCGGCTTCATCGTGATCTGTCTGCGTATGTGCCGTGAAAATAATTGTCAGATCATCCCTGTATGTATATGCTTCGCAGACCAAATCCCAGACACACGCTGCAAGATCTACCCATTTGTCATAACCTTTTTCCTTACTCCGGCGCATCTCATCAGCTACCATCAATCCGTTGACCGTGTCAATTACAATCACTTTTACTCCTGGACAAGCCTCTGCAATTCGTTTAATATACTGGCGGACAATATTTGCATCATCGCATGCCAGATAGTTTTTATTCTCTTTGTTATACTGTTTTCTCCATCCCTTCCAAGAAAGTCCCTTCTTGTCAGCGTCGATATAGTATGTTGACTTTGGATCTAAATTTCTCATAGATGTTGTTTTTCCAGATCCAGATTCTCCCATAATGCAGATAACTTTACTCATTACATTCTTCCTCCTCCGTTACTCTTGATGACCATAAATCAGCGAAATGTAAAATCATATACAACAGTGTTTCATTTCCCTGAATTTCGTATTTGAATGGTCCATACAGTCCGTTATGCCACAGGATTGCCTGCTGTTCCTCTTCGGTGAGATCAATAAACTTAGATGCAATGGCAACAGATCTTACTTCGTGATCCACATACATGAGATCCGGATTAGATTTGTACGGCTGCGCTTCACTCTGCTTCGGTGCTGGATCCGGATTTGCTTTTGTTGCCCGTCCTTTCAGCATATTCGGCACATAATTTGCTTTCCCGAACTGCCCCATCTTGCCAAGATCGTGAAGCAGCGAAACGATGACGATTGAATTTCTGAACGATGATATCGGGTATCCCAATCCATTTGCGATCTTTAATGCGTTTTCGTACACATTAAAACTATGTTCAGCAAGTCCGCCCTCTTCTGCCAGATGAAATCTTGTGCTGCATGGTGCAGTAAAGAATCCTTCATTCTCCATATGTTCAATTAACTTATCCATTCCTTTTTTACCTGTACTTAATAAAAGTTCTTTGATTTTTTCTTTATACATCTTCATCTTCCTCCACATTTGATAATTCAAATCCTAAAATTCTGGCTATCATTCCCCGTGATACGGAATATGTCTGTGGTATTGTATATTCCTTTAAGATATCTGCTCTAACCTGAATCTCCAAAAGTTTCCTGTATTCTTCTACAGAAATAGTAACCGTATTATTCTCGCCCACGTTCATCATCCTCCTTCTGTAATGTAGGAAAATCTTTCAACAGTTTTTCCATCCACTGTTCTGCATCCCGATTGCCAAATCCGATAATATCTTCTCCCAAAACTAATCCAAAGATCGCATCGCCGGCAATCATACAACCATGCTCTTCGATTCCATAGAATACAGAAGCCACTGCATTGCAAGAAAGTCCTTTGATTAACCCTTCCTCATCAACCAGCATAATCACCGGAGCTTTGAAGTAGTCCCACATCTTTCTTGTCTTCACAGTCTCGAAATATCCGCCGACTGCCTGCTGGATAGATCTGAAATCCTTAAAATCTACATCGACGATAGAGATCTTATTATCCGTTGTAATTTTCAGCGTCTTCATCTTTTCTCCTCCGCCTGTTGAATGGCTTCCTTTGTAATACTTACCAGAACTTCCTTTGCCAGTTCTTCTGGCATATGTCCGCGAAGTGATCTATACATTGCCGCTGTAACTCCTTTATATTCCTTTATCAGTTCTGCTCCTGATCCAAGTAGTTCTACCTGGCATCCCGTTATTCCGCTGCAAACGGACTGTGATGTTGCTTTAATCATTTGACTAATTTCCTTTCTTCTCATATAATATAGTTGACTAATTTCCAGAGTGCTCCTTGCCTTGCCGGGCTATCGTGAGCGCTCTTTTTAATTTCTTGCAATGTCCTCACCTCCTTCACCTGATTGCATAAAAGTTGACCACACACGCTCCTAATACCGTGATCAGTATCAGCTCTATCGCAATAGTTAATCTCCAACGCCACAGTCTTAAATTTTCGCATTCATCTTCCAGACGCTTGATCTCAAGCTTTTTAATCAGTGGTGTTTCTGGTTTTAAGTTCATACTGCTTGTCCACTCCTTTCTACCGCCTAAGCGGTTTTCTCTCGTTCGTATCCCAGAAATCCAACAGCTACACGATTCAGCTCATTCACGATCTTTACTCGTTCTTCTGCAGATAATGTAGCCATGTCTCTCTCTACTCCATCGATGATCACGATGTTAATATGTTTCAAAACTGCATCACCTCTTTATAGGTTATGTGGAATGGTTTGTACTTGTTGTGGTTCTCTGGTATAATTTTCCTATCAAATAAGTAATTCTCCATGAATGTATCTTCTATTACTTCGAAGTAACTTCTTTGCCACAGCTAAAATCTATTTTCAACTCAAAGTTACTAAGTCGATTAATTGTTTGCTGCAATTGGCCGGATTGATACTTTGCCTGTTCTACCAGTTCTTTAAATTCCGGTAGATTTTTAACTTCAATATTCAATTGTCCTGTTGGCGTTTCTAATCCTTTTCCGCTATATTCTGAATCGTAATATCCTTCCATCTACTCTCTCCCTTCTTCTGAACCTGTTTCATCTGTTGCAAATAAGTAATCTAATGTTTTGTCTGGGAATGCTTGTTTACTCTTAACTAATAATTGAAAATATCCTTTTTACATGCTAAAATTTCATTGTCTATTAATACGAAAGGATGAAAATTTTAAATGCATTTTGGAATATTATTTTTATTAATTGTTGTTTATAAATTTCTCACGAACTTACTGCATTACTTTCGAATCAAAACGTTACACAAATATTTTTATGAATTTATGGATGGCAAACGTGATAATATGAATTTGTACAGACAAGAAGTCCTCTCTTTATTTAGAAAAGCTCATGTAAAAGATGTAAAGACTCCCGTTTCTGAAAGCATTGGTTATGGCCAAATAGTTAATGCAACAGTAAGCGTATTCTCAATGTTTCCAAGTTTGCGACCCCAGTTTTCTTCCACTGCATTAAATATGTTTGAGGAAGCTGAAGGTGCATTTCATAAAAATATGATTGATAGTTTCAATCCTTTTTACTGGATTGACTTAATTATCTTTCTCCCGAAAACACTCCTTGCCTATATTGGCGTGTCTTCAGAAGTTACTTCTTATAAAATTTGTAATTTATTGCTCACATTCATTTGGTGGATATTCGTAGTTCTCGTCCTCTACTTTAAGCCCCAATTCCAGCACTTCATTATCGAACTTATAAGAAATCTTTAATATAAATTTGGCTAATACGATAAGCGCTTTCGCATCTCCTTTTTCTGCTATCTTCTCTTGAGCTGATAGCAGATTTTTTATTGCCTGCTCCCTTATAAATGAACCGTACTTTATTTTCATTTCCTCACTCTCCTTTCAAAGTATCTTTTAAAGTTACTCATGTGCAAAAAAAATAGAAACAGGATCTTTTATATGTAATTTATCAATCATAATCTGAATCTCATCACTTCCAAATACTCCTATTTTCATTTTCTCATAGAACGTTTTTGGCGTGATTCCTATCATTTTTGCAACATCTGATTGCGATAACCCATTTTTTGCAATTACCCCTCTCAGTTCGTCTGTTTTTATCACAGTTTCACCTCCGTATCTTTTTAAGTTACTTTCAGTATATCACGGTTTTGTAACTTGTCAAGATATTTTTTATTGCATATATAACATTTTTGTGCTATTATTAAGTTACTTCATAAGAGGAGGTAATGTACATGACTGTAGGCGAAAGAATACGGGAACTTCGTACAAAACTGGGCATGAGTCAAGTTGAATTTGCTGATAAAATTAATGTTTCAAAGCAAACTCTTTATAAATACGAAAACAACATTATAACAAATATTCCTTCCGATAAAATAGAAACAGCTGCTCACCTCGGGAATATTTCCCCGGCTTACCTAATGGGTTGGGAGCCCCAAGCAACAGCTTCCATCACTTTGTATAGAGTAACGTGTGAAACCGAAGAAGAATGCAATCTCATTCTTTCCTATCGTAATCTAAATACAGAAAATCAAGAAAAATGTCGTACTTATACTAATAATCTTCTCTCTGCTCAACGTATGGAAGAAGAACTGCAGGCTGCAAACACCCAAGGTGCTACTCCTGCGCAAAAGGAACACGCTGATAATATTATGATGAATCCTGATGAATGGAAGTGATTATTTGACCTACGAAGAATTATTGATAGAATCAGATTCCACAAATTTGATTGTAAAGGAAAAGGATATTCCCGGTTATGGCGGTCGAATTTATAATAACCGGATTGCCATTCACAAAGGCTTGGATACTCAAACAGAAAAAGCCTGTGTACTTGCAGAGGAACTCGGTCATTATCATACATCTGTTGGAAATATTCTTGATATGTCAGTTCTCGCCAACCGTAAACAGGAACGACAAGCAAGACTGTGGGCTTATAATAAGTTGATCGGTCTCACGGGTCTGATCAGAGCCTATGAACATGGTTGTAAAGACAAATTTGAAATTGCAGAATATCTGGATGTTACAGAAGAATATCTGGAAAACTGCATTAACTGTTACCAGAATAAATACGGGGAATACAAAACTGTAGATAACTACACAATTTATTTTATCCCCAACTTGATGATATTTAAGAAAATATAGAATCGAGGTGATTTTATGGGATTTTTTTCAAAATTATTTGCAGGAACTGTATTTACCTTTAAACCTGATTTTTCAAAAACGGAATACGAAAATTGGCTTGAATATCTTCACGTTGGTGGTACTGATTCCGAATGGAAAGAATTAAAAAAGCGCAATCATTGGAAATTCAAACCGGATCCAATTGAAAAATTTTCAAAATATGATTCTGAGCTTAGACCTGTTTTTTCCGAATACGGTGAATTAATTAAAATAATAAAGGAACAGTGGTCTGCTTTATACAATTCCAATAATTATACTGGTCAATTAGCACAAACCGTAGAAAGTAATTGTATTAAAGCAATTTCTTATTATAAAGAAATTCAATCAATTGACATAAAATACAATCAAGATCTTATGACTGGCTCTCCTGCCTTCACAAAACTGGCTTTACTCTATGAAAGGCAAGGAAATTTTGACAAATCCATTCTTGTCTGCAAAGCTGCTTGCAAAGTAGGCATAGATGAAAAATCACGCTTAAAAAGAATGATAAAGAAGGCCGGCCGTACTCCTACTGCCGAAGAATTAAAGCTTATAGATAACTAATTTGATTCATCCAGTATCTCTAACCATAAATACACTGCCCTCTTGATACGAAAGTATTTGTATGGCGGAGATATCTGATTGAATAAATGAACTCTGGAAAAAACGAAAGGAAAAGACATATGAAAAAGAAGAAAACACTACTAGGATTGATTGCTGCCATTGCGATCATTGTCATCGGTATTTGTGTTTGGTACTTTCAGGTGAAAAAGCCTCATGATCTTGCAGAAACAAAGTTTAATGCTGCAGTCAAAGAAGTAGAAGCCAAGAATACTGAACTTACCTCTGCAATGAACGATGCTCAGAAAATATTGGACAAAAAGGAAGCAGTTTATGATAACACTACTAAAGAAGCCTTTATTACTGCTCTTTCCGATGCAAAAGCAGCACAGCGCAAAATACCAGATCTACCAAAAAAGACAGCAGACATCAATGCTGAAACGAAAAAGCTTTCTGAACCACTGGATTACTCCTCTGTAATTAATGCTATTTCTGAAAAACAAACAGCTTATCAGAACAGCGTTCTGCAAATGAAGCAAATCACTAATCCTAATGAAGATTTCGTTATTCAGCGCTTAAAGGGAATTCCAAATATTTCCGGATATCAGGCAGTCACAGAAGATCATGATCCAAACGGAAATCTAAATAAACAGGGAGGCTACACTTCCACAGTTTATTTTTCTACTCCTCTTATCGACCAATCTAGTGTATATGGAAATGACATTGTAGATAAAGGAACTGAATGCGGTGGAGCTATCGAAGTTTATGCATCAGAAGAAGATGCCGAAAAGAGAGATTCGTATCTTGCCAGCTTTGATGGTGCAGGAATGTTAAATTCCGGATCTCACAAAGTTTTAGGTACTATCGTAATCCGAACCTCAACCAAATTAACAGCTACACAGCAAAACGAGTTCACCAACAACATTACAAACAAATTATTAGAATTACAGTAAAATACTAAAAAATCCCCGGTGTTACCAGCACCAGGGAAAACGAGAAAACTATAGGGTGTTTGGAACACAGTACAATTCTCTCCATCACAAAGATTATTGTATCACAAAAATCCGGCACCGTATAGGTGTTATTTTTGTACCCATTTTTACGTACACTTAAGAAGGAAAGGTGATACAATGAGCGTAAAATATGCATATGGCTACATCCGTGTATCCACTCATGATCAGGAAGAAATCTCCCCGGACTCCCAGGAGCATCTCCTCCGGGACTATGCAGCCAAGAACAATATTGTAATCCTGAAGATCTTCACGGACCTAGGTATCTCCGGAAGGAAAGCCAACAAACGTCCCGGCTTCCAGAAGATGATCGGACTGGCCAAAGGTGATGATCATCCGGTTGATCAGATCCTGGTATGGAAGTTTTCCAGGTTCGCCCGGAATCAGGAAGAAAGCATTGTTTACAAGTCTCTGCTAAAGAAACAACACAATGTAGATGTCGTGAGTGTATCTGAACCACTCTCCGATGATCCATTTGGCAGCCTGATCGAGCGTATCATCGAATGGATGGACGAATACTACTCTATCCGGTTATCTGGCGAAGTGTATCGAGGTATGAAAGAAAATGCACTCCGCGGAGCATACCAGGCACGTCCACCGCTTGGCTACAAGGTTGTGGAGCATGGCAAGCCGCCGGTGATTGTTCCGGAAGAAGCAAAGATCGTTCGAACCATATTCGAAAAATACACAAATGAAAGCATGAGCTTCTTTGATATCGCCAGATACCTAAATTCTTTAGGACTCAAGACTTCGCACGGAAAGCCATTTGAGCGAAGATCTGTCGAATACATCATCCAGAATCCTTCCTATTGTGGCATGATCCGGTGGAACCGGACAGAGAACAGCACCAATCGTATCAAGGATAAGGACGAATGGATTGTTACAGAAGGGCAACAGCCGGCTATCATATCAAAGGAATTGTTTGAATCGGCACAGGAACGATTTAAAGCCACCTACAAGCCGGTCGGCAAGCGCCCCTCTTCCACTTATAAGCACTGGCTCTCTGGACTGCTGAAATGCCCGGATTGCGGACGCACCTTAACCTCAACCACTATGAAACGAGTCAATGGGGAAAAATATTCTTACTTCTCCTGCTACGGATATAGCAAAGGAAAATGCAAAAAACCGAACGGCATCAGCTCACTGGTCCTTGAAAAGGAAGTTCTGGCCAGCATCAAAGAAATATTGGATACCAAAGATATTGTCTATGAATTGCGTGAATATCAACCCACAGAGCAGTTTGATGAGCGCAAGGCTATAACAGAACAATTGGAAAGTTTAACCGGCAAAGAGGAACGAATAAAAGCCTCCTACCGAGAAGGGATTGATACACTGGAAGAATATAAAGCGAATAAAGCTATCATTCAGAAAGAACGGGAATCCTTAGAACAACAATTAAAGGAATTGAAAAAGGCAGCGCATAAATCTGATCAGGATCCAGCGGATGCCATGCTGCAGAAGGTCCGGAGTGTGTATGATATTCTCATCTCCAACAATTATACATACATTCAAAAGAACGAAGCTCTGAAGCAGATCATTGATAAAATTATCTACGATCGCAAGAACGATTCTCTTAAAATCTACTTTTTCCTATACAGGTAAAATACCCGCAAGCCCAGTAAATCAAGGGTTTGCGGGTACTTTATAGGTTATGACAATTTGGTTGACCCAATGGGGATCCAAATCCTTAGGCGACCAGGGCTATTCCCCTATCGAAATTCTCCGTTACTACTACGGTGACGACATGTACATTAACACCGCCGAAGCCATCTCCGGCATCCCATCCTCCTGGCCTGGCTATACTCTGGAAATTGGTTCTTCCGGCAATAAAGTTTTGCAGATGCAGGAACAATTAAATGTCATAGCAGGTGCTTATCCTGCTATTCCGAAAATTACTGCTGACGGGATTTACGGACCTGCAACTGCAGAATCAGTCCGTACATTCCAGAAAGTATTCGGACTGCCACAGACCGGAACAGTCGATTATACTACATGGTATAAAATTTCCGAAATTTACGTAGGCGTATCACGAATTGCTGAACTGTATGGATAATAATCGAATCGCTCTAATGATAAACGGCTTAATCACCCCTGAAAAGAAAGGATGGTAACATGAAAGCAAAAGATTGGAAAAAATGGGCTAAATGTGCCGGTATTAGGGCAATAAAGACTGTCGCGCAGACCGCCATAGCAACAATTGGAACCGTAACTGTACTTGGGCAGATAGACACGAAATTAGTAATTTCCACATCCATGCTGGCCGGAATATTATCACTGCTAACCAGTATTACCGGTTTGCCGGAATGTAATTCCGAAAACAAATAATGCTCTCTTTTGTATACTTTTGTATCAAAAGTCCCCCTTAAGTAGACTTTATCTATTTTCTACCTAAGGGGGATGATTTTTTGATAGATCTGCCAGCACTTCTACCTGCCCAAAAATATTCTATTAATATCATTAAACATTACAAATACCATCAACAACATCAATAGTATGATTCCTGCCAGATGTACATATCCCTCTTTCTCTGGTGGCACACGTTTTCCTCTGATTGCCTCCACAAAAAGAAATACCAGACGTCCCCCATCTAATGCCGGGAGTGGCAGCAAATTCATAACACCAAGATTCGCAGACAACAATATTGCCATATTTAACATCTGTACCACAACTGCAAATACTCCATAAGAACGGCTTTCTTTATAGGTTGTATCTACAGTACTTACAATTCCCACAGGGCCCGAAAGTTCATTTACTCCAATCTGGCCTGTCACAAGCATCTTTAGGCTATCGACAGTTGTACATATCCAGAATTTCACTTCATATCCGCCATATTGAAAAGCCGTCAACAGATTTGCCTTGCTATAACCGGAACTTCCTATTCCTAATCTCTTATAGCCCAGTTCTTTATCCATCTTCGGTGTCAGTGTGACCGTCTTTTCTTTTCCGTTTCTTAACACGGTAACAGCCACATCCTCATTAGAATGAAACTGATTGTAAAAGCTGACTTCACGGAAGATATGGATCTTTTTGTTTCCCATCTGTACGATCTCATCACCTTTTTTCAGGCCTGCTTCTGCAGCGGGATAGCCTGATTCTACTGCTCCGATCACCGGCTTATCATAGCCGACCATCGCTGTAATGATCACGGCAAATATAAAAGCCAGGATAAAGTTGAACACAGGCCCTGCCGCTATGACAGAAATTCTCGCCCAAACAGATTTGTTATTAAAATTGTTCGGCGAATCATTCGCTTCTTCGTCTTCCCCCATCGCACAGAACCCTCCAATCGGAAGGATACGCACGGCGTATTTGGTCCCTTTATATTCTTTTGAATAGATTGCCGGTCCCATTCCTATAGCAAACTCATCTACATCAATTCCATTTTTCTTCGCCAGTAAGAAATGACCAAGCTCATGAAAAAATATGATGAAGCTGAATAATAAGATTGCTAATATAATTCCCAAATTTACTGTTACCTCCTGCTGTTGATTCTCTCATAGGTCGCTGCTTCTGTCTCCAGAATCTGTTCCAGCGTTGGATTTTCAATATTCTTATGCGCTTTCATACAGTCCTCAATGATCTCCGTGATTTCCAGATACTTGATCTCTCTGTTGAGGAACTGGCTGACTGCAAGTTCATTTGCCGCATTGAATACAGTCGGAAGACTTCCGCCTTTTCTTCCTGCTTCATATGCAAGTTCCAGTCCGTAGAATGTGTCTGTATCCGGCTTCTCAAATTCCAGTTTGCCCAGTGTCCAGAAATCTACTCTGTCCCCCGGAAGGAATCTTCTTTCCGGATAATACAGTGCATACTGGATTGGGAGCTTCATATCCGGTGTTCCAAGTTCTGCAATAATTGCGCCGTCCACATATTCTACCATCGAATGAATGATACTCTGCGGCTGTACCACAACCTGTACCTGATCCACATCTACATTAAATAACCACTTGGCTTCAATAACTTCAAGACCTTTGTTTACCATTGTAGATGAATCGATCGTGATCTTACGTCCCATTGACCAGTTAGGATGCTTCAATGCATCTTCCACCTTGATCTCCATCAGTTCTTCCGATTTCTTTCCACGGAACGGTCCGCCGGATGCTGTCAGAAGGATCTTATGAAGTGCCCCGTGATCATTTCCCTGTAAAGACTGGAAGATTGCACTGTGCTCGCTGTCCACCGGAAGAATGGATACTCCCATCTTTTTTGCCAGCGGCATAATGATATGTCCTGCCGTTACCAGCGTCTCTTTATTGGCAAGTGCAATGTCTTTTCCTGCTTTGATTGCCTCAATTGTCGGACGGATACCGATCATACCGACAACAGCCGTTACAAGGATCTCTGTTCCCTTCATCGTTGCAACTTCCAGAAGTCCATCCATGCCTGCAACAATCTTTGTATCTGTATCTGCTACATTAACACGTAATTCGTCTGCTTTTTCTTCCGACCATACAGCCACGATCTGTGGGTGGAATTCCCTGATCTGTTCTTCCAGCATCTTGATATTGCTGCCTGCAGCCAGTCCGAGTACTTCGATATCTCCATTCTCTCTTACCACTTCCAGGGTCTGTGTTCCAATGGAACCTGTAGAACCTAAAATTGCTATCTTTTTCATACTTACCTCCTACAATCTTCCTGCAAGGAATGTTGCAAGATAATAAATGATCGGTGCTGTAAAGATAACACTGTCAAATCTGTCAAGGATTCCGCCATGTCCCGGGATCAGTTTCCCGTAATCTTTGATATCATGATTACGTTTGATCGCTGAAGCTGCCAGATCTCCGATCTGCGAGATCATACCGCCGACTCCGCAAATAACCGCATACTGTGCCGGATTCACACCAGCTCCTGTAATCTTATTTGCTGCAACTGCAAAGATTGCACCCAGTAATGCAGCTCCGACAATTCCGCCGATTCCGCCTTCTACGGATTTCTTTGGGCTTAACTTCGGTGCCATCTTGTGTTTTCCAAGAAGCATGCCTGCACAGTACGCACAGGTATCACACCCCCAGGAGCTTAAAAAGATCAGCCATACTGCAACGGCTCCGTCTTCCAGCATTCTGGTCTGGTACACATAAGACAACATCACTGCAACATAGAATACGCCAAAGAACACCGTCATTACCTGCTCTGCCTTAAATGTCGGGAATGAAAACACATACACCGCCATCAGTACTACCAGAAATGCAATCGTAAAAAGTGTCACATACTGCATCTGTTCGGTATATAAAATTCCATAATATACAACAGCTCCCAGATAACCGGTAAGTCCTAATATCTTGTTCTGCACATCCACAACTTTATAAAGCTCTGACAGTCCGATCAGACTGATCAGTGCCAGAAATCCAAACAGTAAACCACCGCCGGTTCCAACCGTTGCAATTAAGATGATAACCAGAACAATCCCACTTAATAATCTCGTCTTAAACATTCTGTTCTTCTTCCTCCTTCACACCACCATAACGTCTGTCACGGTGATTGTATGTTTCAATCGCCTTTTCCAGCTCTTCTTTACTGAAATCCGGCCACGGAACATCTGTAAAATAAAATTCTGTATAGGCAAGCTGCCATAACAGATAATTGGAAAGCCTAAGCTCCCCGCTGGTACGGATCATCAAATCCGGATCCGGGATTCCTTTTGTATCCAGATATTGCTCAAATGTTTCTTCTTTGATCTCAGCCGGATCCACTTTTCCATCCACGCAGTCTTTTGCAATCTTACGGATCGCACGGATCATCTCATCACGGCTTCCATAATTAATCGCGATCTGGAAATTCAGACCGCCATTATTCTTTGTTGCTTCTTCCAGTTCCAGAATTCTCTTCTGAATGTCTTCATCCAGTCTTGTGATATCCCCGATCACGCGGACTTTCATATCATTCTTTGCAGCCGTTTTCAGACAGGTCTTCATGTAATTACGAAGCAGCTTCATCAGAGCATTGACTTCATCGTCCGGACGATTCCAGTTCTCTGTGGAAAATGCGTAGACCGTCAGATATTTAATGCCCATTCTCCACGCTTCTTCGCAGATACGCTCTACATTCTTACTGCCCTGTGCATGACCGTAATTGCGCGGCATTCCTTTTGCTTTTGCCCAGCGTCCGTTTCCATCCAATATGATCGCAACATGTTGTGGCACATTCATATGATTATTTCCTCCTAATAACAATAGGTATACAAGAACAGAGGGGACAGTTTCCAGAGCATCTGGACCTTATCCCCCTCCTGTTGTATACTGCTTTTATCTCTTACAGGTCTTATACTGTCATAACCTCTTTTGATTTTGCTTCTACAGCTTTATCAACTTCTTTTACATATTTGTCTGTCAGTTTCTGAAGATCATCTTCCATATCTTTCATTTCATCTTCTGACACATCGGAACCTTTCAGTTTCTTAACAGAATCGATTCCATCACGACGGATATTACGAATCGCAACTTTGGCTGCTTCGCCCTTTTTCTTAACATCCTTTACCAGTTCTTTTCTTCGGTCTTCTGTTAATTCAGGGAAAAGAAGACGTACAGTTGTTCCGTCATTCGTCGGATTAATCCCCAGATCTGAAGTCATGATTGCTTTTTCAATCTCTCTTACCATTTTCTTTTCCCATGGCTGGATCTGAATCATACGTGCTTCCGGTACGGATACGTTTGCTACCTGCTGGATTGGTGTCGGTGTTCCATAATAGTCTACCATGATCTTATTCAGAACGTTCGGATTTGCACGGCCTGCACGGATTGCAGAAAGTTCTCCGTCCAGATTTCCGATTGTTTTCTTCATTTTTTCTTCAAATGGTTTTAATCTTTCATTCATAGTGTTATCTCCTTTTATCTGCTTATCTGCATTTTTATACAGTTACTTTTGTTCCTGTAAATGTACCCTTCATTGTCTCAACAATGCTGTTCTCCTCATTTAATCCGAATACCAGCATCGGCATCTTATTCTCCAGACACATAATAGAAGCGGTAAGATCTACTGCCATCAGCTTCTTATCGATAATCTCCTGAATAGATATCTCATCGTACTTCTTCGCTTCCGGATTTACCTTCGGATCACTGTCATAGATACCGTCAATTGCTTTTGCCAGTAACATTGCATCTGCTTCGATCTCAATGGCTCTTAAAACTGCACCTGTATCTGTTGAAAAATATGGATGTCCTGTTCCGCCTGCAAAGAATACAACTTTTCCTTCATTCAATGCTTCTACTGCTGCATCCTTGGAAAACAGTGTGGTAAATGCACCGCATACGAACGGTGTAAATACTTCTGTCTTCATGCCTGCATAACGGAAAATATCAGATACATAGATACAGTTCATAACTGTTGCAAGCATTCCGATCTGGTCAGCCTTCACACGGTCGATCGTCTCACTGGTTCTTCCTCTCCAGAAGTTACCTCCACCTGTTACGATTGCAACCTGTACCCCATCATCTACAAGCTGCTTTACCTGCTTGGCTACACCCATACAGGTAGCTTCGTCAAATCCTGTCTTTTTATCGCCTGCGAGAGCCTCCCCGCTGAGTTTTAACAATACTCTTTTCATAAGTTCTTACTCCTTACCATAAGTTCTCTTTATGCATTCACATACTTATCATAAAGTATAGCATAGGAATAAAAAAAAGGGAATATGAAAGCCTCACATTCCCTTAAAAATCCTTTGAATTTTTATCTATTAATCGCGGAAAACCACTTCTCCTGTCTTTTCATCCATGCTTTCTACGATCGCCAATGACTCCAGATGAATACCTTTGGAACGGATGATATCTCCTCCGACCTGGAATCCCTTCTCGATCACAACTCCGGCTCCGACAAGCTCGGCTCCTGACTTTGTAACCAGTTCTGCAAGTCCTTCCAGAGCTTTTCCATTCGCAAGGAAATCATCGATCAGAAGTACCTTGTCACCTTTTCCGAGGAATTCTTTAGAAACAATAATGTCATACACTCTTCCGTGTGTAAATGATTCTACTTTTGTAGTGTACACATCTCCGGCAATATTCTTGGTCTGTGTCTTCTTAGCAAATACAACAGGAACATCAAATACTTCTGCTGCAACACATGCGATGCCGATACCGGAAGCTTCTATGGTAAGAATCTTTGTGATCTCTTCATCTGCAAATCTTCTCTTAAATTCTTTTCCAATCTCCTGAAATAACTTTACATCCATCTGATGATTCAGAAAGCTGTCCACTTTTAAGACATTCCCTTCTTTTATCTTGCCATCCTTGCGGATTCTGTCTTTTAATAACTGCATCTTAGCGGCCTCCACATATTTTTCTAAACGTTACCCAATATTGTAATAACTTTTGCGTCTGATTGCAAGTAGTTTCACTATATATTTTTCTAATATATTTTATTTTGCCAGTTCTTTCTCCAGAACGCCCATTGCAATCTGTTCGCTGGTGATTGGAAGATCTTTGAACCAGATGCCGGTTGCATTCGCAATCGCCTGTGCAAGCGCCGGTGCCGGAGTGTTAATTACGATCTCTCCGATGGATTTGGCACCGAATGGACCGGTCGGTTCATAACTGCTTTCAAATTCGACCTGCAGATTTCCCATATCTCTTCTGGATGGTACTTTATACTGCATGAATGAGTTATTCAGCATTCTTCCCTTTTCATTATACTGGATATTCTCATAAAGCGTCATTCCGATTCCCTGTACAATCCCGCCTTCTGCCTGCACTCTTGCAAGATTCGGGTTGACAACGGTTCCACAGTCTACGACAGCCTTATAATCCAGGATTTCCACATGACCGGTCTCTTTGTCGAGTTCGATCTCTACTGCCCCTGCCATGAATGGCGGCGGTGATGTCGGAGACGTATTACTTTCTGTCACCTCAAGCGCACAACCATTACCGCACATGGATTTCGTACCGATATCTTCCAATGATACACTCTTCTGTTCTTTCGGCCATTCTACATGATCGCTTGCAAATACCAGTTCTTCCACAGGTGCCTCCAGCATTCCTGATGCAATCTCAAGGATTCTGGCAATCAGCTTCTGGCATGCTTTTTCTACTGCCTTACCTGTTATATACGTAGTACTTGACGCATAAGATCCGGAATCATATGGCGACGCATCTGTATCGGCACCAAGTACTTCAATTCTTTCCACCGGACAGTCCAGACACTCTGCTGCCATCTGTGCCAGGATCGTATCGCATCCGGTTCCCATATCTGCTGCCGCGATCATCAGTGTATAGAATCCGTCATCATTCATCTTGATTGTCGCGGAGCCGACGTCTACGCCCGAGATTCCGGACCCCTGCATTGCCATTGCAATACCGACGCTTCGAACTTTACCATTTCCCATGTCTTTACACGGATACTTGTCCTTCCAGCCGATTAGTTCCGCAGTCCGCTCCAGGCAGCGGTCAAGTGCACAGCTCTGTGCCGTCTCACCGTAATATGCAGGCATCACATCGCCTTCTCTTACCATATTTTTTAGACGGAATTCTACCGGATCGATATGTAATCGTTCTGCCATTTCATTTACTGCAGATTCCACTGCAAAGATTCCCTGTGTCGCGCCATATCCTCTGTATGCTCCGGCAGCCATATGATTGGTATACACAACATCGTATGTAAAACGGTGTGCTTCTGCCGAACTATACAACGGGATCGATTTATGACCGGACAATCCAACAGTCGTCGGTCCGTGATCTCCGTAAGCGCCTGTATTCGACAGTGTATATACATCGATCGCACGGATCTTTCCTTCCTTCGATGCACCCAGACGGACATGTACTTCCATCTCATGTCTCGGAGACGATGCGATCTGCGATTCCTCTCTTGTAAAGATCATCTTCGAAGCTTTTCCCGTCTTCCATGTGACAAATGCCGGGAATAATTCCGCCACGACCGACTGCTTTGCACCAAATCCGCCTCCGATTCTCGGTTTGCTGACACGGATCCTGGATTTCGGAATTCCAAGTGCATTGGAAATGATACGTCTTACATGATATACAATCTGTGTAGAGCTTAAGATATTCAGTCTTCCATAAGCATCCATAAAGCATGTCGTACGGAATGTCTCCATCATGGCCTGCTGCGCTGCTCTTACATGATAAGTGCCTTCCACAACTTCATCACAGTCAGCCAGCACTGCCTCTACATTCCCGTCTTCAGTGCTGTCACATGCACATAAGTTCCGCTTATTATCTGCGCCGACCTGGCAAAGTGCCTTCCAGTTGTCTTCCGGATGTACCAGTACTTCGTTATCTTTTGCCGTATGGAAATCCAGTACTGCCGGAAGTACTTCATACTCTACTTTCAACATCTTAAGTGCCTTATCCACGCACGCTTCATTCTCTCCTGCCACGATTGCCACAGGATCTCCCACATATCTGACATGCTGGTCAAGGATCAGACGGTCATACGGACTGAGTTCGGGATATGTCTGTCCCGCTGTGGTGAATCTTTCATGTGGTACATCTTCCCACGTGTAGATATCTTCGATCCCCGGCACTCTTTTTGCCACATCTGTCTTTACTGATTTTACGATCGCATTGGCATGCGGGCTTCGGAGTACCTTTACGATCAGGCAGTCCTTTGGAGCAAGATCATCCATGAATACCGGTTTTCCTGTCACCAGTGCCATTGCGTCTTTTTTTCTTATCGGTTGTCCGACTGCTTTCATGATCTTTCTCCTTTCTTTCTGTATTCGATAAATGCTTCCATTGCACGAAGCTGTCCTTCATATCCGGAACATCTGCAAAGATTTCCCGCAAGATATGTCTTGATCTCTTCTCTTGTCGGCTCCGGATTCTCGCGGAACATGGCAATTGCATTCATGATCATTCCCGGATTGCAGAAACCGCACTGTTCTGCACCTTGATCTGCAACAAATGCACCGAATTCTTTTGCTTCTTCCTGAAGTCCTTCTAACGTATCTACCTTGCATCCGTCGACTCTGGCTGTCAGCATCGAACAGGATAATACCGGTTTATCATCTACAAACACTGTACACAGACCGCAGTTCGACGTCTCACATCCACGTTTTACACTATAGCATCCATGATCTCTGACAAAATCGATCAGAAGCTGATCGCTGGATATTTCCGCTTCTCTCATTGTCCCATTTAAAAGAATCTTTACTTTCATATCCTACTGATCTCCTCCTTTTGTATTCAGTGTTTCCAATGTCCTGCGGATCAGAACATATGCCAGACGGCTTCTGTATTCTTTGCCTGCGCGCATATTACTGTCCGTCTTCACCTGTGAAGCAATGCATTCTGCCTCTTTCTTCATCTCTTCTTCAGTACAGACACCACTCCATACTTTTTCTCTGACTGCTTCTGTCAGTTCCAGTCGGACCGCCTTCTGCGGTCTTGCACCGATACATACGCATCCATTTTCAGCATTTACTGAAACCGCACATGTTAATACCGGAAAATCTGTCTTGGAATTTCTATGTGCCAGATAGATCATATTTCTCTGATCCTTTTTTACAATGACTCTGACTAAAATGTCATTGTCTCTTTTCATCTGCGCAAATTCCTGTAATGGAACAATCCCTCCTTTATACAGTTCTACGTAACTGTCCATTGCAAGAAACACCGTCAGTACATCCGAAAATCCATAGCGTCCGAATATACTTCCACCAATCGTTGCAAGGTTCCGGAACTGTACGCCGACAATATCACTGACCGCATCTTTTACTGCGCCTTCACACCATTGGTTCAATCTTTCATGACATTCCAGTTCACGGAGTGTCGTCATACATCCGATCCGGAATTCTTCTTCTGTCTCTTCGATCTGATTCAGACCGAGTCCGGACAGATCAATCGCTTTCTGTACATTCCGGTTCGACATCTTAAGCCACAACATACCGCCCAGAATGCAGTTCGTCCTCTTCTGGTTCAGTTCATATGCCTGTTCCAGACTTTCTGCCTTCACATATTCCTTGATTTTTAACATACGCCTTTATCCTTATCTCTCTTTACTTAGCTTTATCCAGTTTCATCTATTCTTACTTTTATCAGTCTCACCTTTTTATCTATTCGTCTTTATTCCAGTGTGATCGCACCGGGAAAACAGACTCTGACGCAGGCAGGTTCCCGCCCTTCCCTGATTCTTTCAATACACCCGTCACACTTTTCCATTTTTCCGTCCTTGTCAAAATGGATCACGTCTTTCGGGCAGACCTTTTCGCAGGCATGACATCCAATACATTTTTCTTTGTCTGTCAGTACAAATCCAGTCTTCGGATCTTTGTAAATTGCCTGCACCGGACAGGCTTTGATACAGATACCGCAGTGAGCACAGCCCGGACAGATATTCTTTTCAAACTGATTTTTCACTACCTTTTTGACCGTCCGATGGCTCTTTGCATCTACATCTTCCACATCATGGTGTGCATCCAGACAGGCTATATGACAGGCATAACAGCCGACACATTTATCCGGATCAAATTTTAATCGGTAACTCATGCCTTCACCTCGCCTTTTTCTTTCTCGATTTTACAGAAATAACTTTTATATCCCGGGAATCCTGAAATTGGATCCAGATAATTTCTGTCTATCAGATCATTTGCCTCACCCTTTGCATTGCCATGATAGACGTGTACAATTCCCGGCTGGCTGTTCAGGTAAACCGCCGCAATTCCGCAGATACTTCCCACCGGGGAAGATACCCTCACCATGTCACCATCTGCAATACCATACTTTTTCGCATCTTTCGGATGGATTTCTACCAGTGTTGCCTCTTCAAGTCCTGCAAGCCACGGTACCCGGTATGTTCTTGCATGGAAAAGCTGTGGTTTTCTGGAACCGGTATTCAGAATCAGTGGATATGCTTCCCTGTCCATGCCTGACACCTCACGGAAATCTCTGTATTCCGGAAGTCCGGAATATCCGTGGCTGTCTTTGTAACGTTCGAGTATCTGTGATACAAATTCCACCTTACCGGATGGTGTATGAAAGCCTTCTTTTTCATATCTCTTAAATGCAGGCGGAATGATCACACGTCCTTTTACCCCTTCCAGATGCGCCCGCAATTCCTCCAGTGTGACACCGGATGGCTCCAGAATATATTCCATATATTTCTCATAGCCATGTTCCAATGCTTCATCATGTAACTGCATGGCACGAAGCATGCCGATCATGATCTCAATATCATTCTTCGCCTCTCCGACCGGTTCGATTGCTTTTTCTGACAGGAAGAACATTCCTCCCCGTCCATTCAGCACAACATCTCGTTCAAAGGAAGACGCTGCCGGAAGAACCAGGTCTGCCATCTTGCTTGAATCTGAGAAAAACAGATCTACATTCACATAAAAGTCCAGCGCTTTTAATGCTTTCTGAAAATGCTCCGGCTCCGGCCACATTCTGTGGTTCAGGCCGAATCCCACCACAGCTTTCAACGGATATGGTTCTTCCTTCAGAATATAATCTGCAATTCTTGTACACTGCGCTTCCTCACACGGTAGATCAAACCATGCCGGAAAATCTTTCTCACCGATGGCTTCTATCGTATCCAGCCGTTTTACTTTTCCATATTCATTGCAAGGAGACACCGGACCTGGTCTTGACGGATTGCCACCCGGGATATCATAGTTGCCGGTAAGTGCGATCAGACACATCACTGCCCGGTAATTCTGCATTCCATTAATATTATGTACAACCGGAGATGCCGAAAACATCACCCCGGCAGGCCCGTTAGATGCATACATTCTGGCAGCTTCACGGATCAGTTTCTTATCTACACCGGTGATCTTCTCTGCTTTTTCCGGTGGAAACTGATTCACATACGCTTTGTACTCTTCAAAACCATATACATATTTTTCTACAAATTCTTTATCATACAGCCCTTCTTCTATGATCACCTGTGCCATAGACAGCGCAAGTGCTCCGTCCGTTCCCGGCAGAAGTTTCAAGTGGATATCCGCTGCCTGTGTCGTTACGGTCTCTCTTGGATCTACGGCTATGATCTTCGCCCCACGTGCTTTTAACGACTGATAAGGTCTTGCCATTCCCACATTGGAATGATACAGATTGTTACTCCATACGAGAACCGTCTGTGCATGCATCAGATCCGGAAAGCAGATGTCATTTCCATAAATAGATCTCCATGCCATTGCCGCCGACTGAAAACAGGTACTGGATTCCGTACAGTAATTCGGAGACCCGTAAGCATTGGCAAGCCGCAGAAGTGCCGGTCTGTACCATTTCGGATATCCCGCATAAAATGCTGCCGCCTGCGGACCATATTCTTTTTTGATCCTGAGAAGATTCTCTGCAATCATCCGATACGCTTCATCCCAGGATATGCGTTCAAATTCCCCGCTTCCTTTTTTTCCGATCCGTTTCATCGGATACAGAATCCTGTCTTTGTTATAAACATACTGCCTGGAAGCAGCTCCTTTAGAACATAATCCTCCACTCTGCCCCGGAAGATCCCGGCTGCCTTCTACCGACACAAGCGTTCCTTCTTCTACATAAGCATCGATCGGACATCCCGCTGAACAGATATTACAGCGGACTTTTTTTATTACTCTTTGATTCATGCTGTTTCACCCATCAATGTTTCTATGTTTATTCGTACATTTTATTATAACAAGTTGTTTTTCAGTTTTCTATCTATTTTTCAAATTTCTGTCTTTCTTTCCTTTCATGATCTCAAAGTACATAATAAGAAGAAGTGTTCCCGCCAGCACCCATGCCGCCGGAGATGCCAGACAGATTCCCATATAGCTGCCAAAATGTGATGCAATCAGCGATGCACCGCTCCGTCCGACAAGTTCTGCAATCCCCGCTGTCATCGGAAGCAGTCCATATCCCATTCCCTGAATTCCGTTTCTATACAAATTAACAATAACAAGAGGCAGGAATGACACGCTTACACACCTCAAATAAATATCCACATATTCCATGATCTGATTTACATTCTCTGATACAAAGAATATCGTCATATATTTTCCGACAAAGAAAATAATCACACCTGTCACAACCGCATAAATAAATCCAATCAATGTTGCACTCTTAAATCCTTTACGGATTCTCGTATATTTCCCTGCCCCCATATTCTGTGCACAGTAAGTCGCCATCGTTGTACCAAGCGCAACGTAGGCCTGCGTAAACACCTGCTCGATCTTGCTTGCTGCCGCAAATCCGGCTGCAGCTGTAGAACCGAGGATATTCAGGCAAGACTGTACAACAATCGTTCCTATCGCCGTGATGGAATATTGGAATGCCATCGGAAGTCCGATCTTCAGCTGCCATCCGGCCAGATTCTTATCTATTTCCCAGTCTTCTCTATGAAGATACAGTGCGGGAACCTTCTTTGCAATATATAGCAGACACAGGATTCCCGAAATTCCCTGTGCGATCACTGTCGCATAGGCTGCCCCTGCCGCTCCCATTCTAAAGACAATGATAAACACCAGATCCAGCACAATATTCAAAAGTGCTGCAATCACAAGAAAATAAAGCGGACGCTTACTATCGCCCAGTGCCCTTAATACACTTGCAAGATAATTGTAAAGTGCCTGTGCCACAATCCCGCCGCAAATGACCATAATATATCCGTAAGCTTCTCCATACATGTCTGACGGTGTATTCATCAGATGCAGCACCTTCGCCATACTGATCATGCTCAGCAATGTAAGAATAACGGTTACGATCCCTGTAAGTACCGCACCGGATGCCACAGACTTCTTCATCGCCTTCATGTTTCCGGCTCCGAAGTGCTGTGCTGTAACAACCGTAAATCCCGCCGTAACTCCCTGCAGGAAGCCAATGATCAGAAATACCAGTGTTCCACATGCTCCTACCGCCGCCAGTGCCGCATTACCGACAAATTTCCCGACGATCACCGTATCTGCCATATTATAAAACTGCTGAAAAATATTACCGATAAAGATCGGCATTGTAAAATTGAAAATGATCTTCCCGGGAGTGCCGGCCGTCATATCTTTTTCCATCCTGTTTTCCTCCTTTTCCGTCATCTGTGTATATCGCTATCTTTCATCTTCATTCTATGTGTTTACGTTAAGAAAAGACCCTGATATCGCTTCAGAGCCTTTTCTCGCAAAACTTTATTCATTATATAAAACACAGAAAACAATTGCAACTATTTTTCTGCAGATTTATTTACAAATCCAACTTTATTAAGCGGCCAGTACCGGAATCCTGCTTTGGCCAGAATTGCCTCTTTCTTTACATACGTGTTATCCCAGTATCTGGAATCCAGACTATTGTTCCGGTTATCCCCCATTACAAAATAACTATCTTCCGGAACTTCATAAGGTCCGAAGCTTCCTGCCATCTCTTCCGGGCAGAAGCTTACCGCCTGTGTCTGCTCTTTTCCATCAATGTAAATCTTCCCGTCTTTCACGGTAACCGTCTCTCCTGGCAGTCCGATCACGCGCTTGATAAAAATCTTGGACGGATCATCTGGATATTTGAAGATTACAATGTCATATCTCTCCGGATCATCTTTGATATATGCCAGACGGTTTCCCAGCACCCGGTCTCCTTTCATGATCGTATCCTGCATGGATTCCGACGGAATCACGGCATTGATATACACCAGTTTGTTCATCGCAAATACAACACAGAATATGATCAGAAATGTTTTCAGATAATCCCATACAGCCGCCATACCGGTCAGCTCTTCCTCTTCCTGCTTCTTTTCCTTTTTATTTTTCATATTTTTACACTCTCCCCTTTCATGTAGCACATACGCGATCTTTTTCACACATTTTTACGTTCTCCCCACGCTTCACACATATAGCTTCATATAGTTTATGAAAGTTTTAATATAACCCCATCCGGACTGAATGCCACTTCATTGCCCTCATTAATCTCTTTCTGATAAAGTTCCGCATCCGGAATCTCTAACTGAATCTCTTCTTCACTTTTCAGCTTCAGAAGGGTTACTTTAGCCATTGGTTCTACCCCGTCCGGTCTTCCTTCACATCCAAAATCCGGTTCATCAATTCTCATCACCAGATATCTCATATCCAGGATATCTACTGTCTGCGCATCTAATTTTCCATCAAAGAACTTATCCAGTACTCTCCGAAAGACTTCATTCTCTTTTGCCGCCAGCGCAAACAACGTCATTGACGAACGCAGTTTCAGATCATCAGGCCATCCCATGACTCTGGTTGCATCATCTGATTCCAGTTGCAAAAGTGCCTCTGAACTCTCTCTTAAATGTGCATTTGTCACTGCGTTTTCTATATATGCTTTAGCTTCTTCATAGTCTTCAATAGCGTAGTACATTGCAGTACCGCTACTCCCCAGCCCCTGAATCTGCGGAAAAATGTACCACATCCAGCAACTTCTCTTATGTCCACTCTTAATCTCTGCAAGAGCTGTCTTAAATTCTGACTCCTGCGCTTTGATAAACCTCTCTAGATTATTCTCTCTCATTCTTTTTTTGAACCTCCAGTCCATACATCTGTCTGTACGCTGCTTCTTTTCCAATACAGTTTTTATAACAACATCTTTTTTTATTTTAGCATACCTTTCTATATCATGTATACATCAAATCATCCGACATCTATAGAATAACCGGAACACAAAAAGCAGAAACTGTTTTTTACACCAGCTTCCGCTTTTCTTACTTTTATTACTTAATCTGTAGGATATGAAGATTCCTTATATTTTTCCAGACTTTTTAAACAGCATATGAAATCCCCCCTTCTTCTTACCGGCAGAAAAATTTTCTTGCATTTTCCGATATGCCAGACTATAATAACGATTGAACAAAGTTTTTTATAAACAGGGGGGAGCTGGAGAAAACCGGCTGAGAGGAAGCGTAATTCCGTTTCGACCCTTTACCTGATTTGGATAATGCCAACGGAGGGATTCATACCATGTATTGATTTGACAGAGATGCCCCCGCATCTCTTCTTTTTTACTTTTTGTACCCTCCATCCGCTTTATGAATGAAGGGTATTTTTTTATGAAAGGAATGTTTATTTATGACACACACAACTTTATCATCAGACTCTTCACGGACAAGACGACTGGCTCTTGCCGGTGTATTTACGGCTCTTGCCATCGTCGGAAGTTTCTTAAGCTTTCCGGTTGCAGGCAGTAAATGTGCACCTGTACAGCATATTATTAATATCCTGGCAGCAGTCACGTTAGGGCCCTGGTACAGTGTAGGAATTGCATTTTGTGCCAGCCTGTTACGAAATCTGCTTGGTCTTGGCAGCATGATGGCTTTTCCCGGAAGTATGGTTGGAGCACTTTGCTGTGGACTTGTATACTCCATTTGCCACAAGCTCAGCCTGACTTGTCTTGCAGAGGCACTCGGCACAGGAATTCTTGGCGGCCTGGCTGCTTATCCTGTTGCAGTATATATTATGGGAATCACTCCTGCCGGGATCTTCGTCTATGTAGTTCCATTTCTGATTTCTACTATTGCAGGAAGCATTCTTGCATTTCTGCTGATTACAGCGCTGAACAAAAGCGGCGTAATGGCTATGATAAAAGCGACTCGTTAAGAGTTGTTTAGAAACGGTACATTGGGGACACCACCTTGTACCGCATACACAAGTATCAGATTTTCCCATCTGATATAGGCGTCAGTAATTTCATAGTTCTTTTATGAACCTCAGATTTATGTAGAGAAATGTTTCCCTGCATCGAAATCTGTGTGTTTTTGCTGACGCATTATAACCTTATATTTAATTTTTTTAACGGAGGCAAACACATGAGAAATTACACAACACAGATGGATGCTGCAAGAAAAGGAATTGTCACTCCTGAAATTGAGATTGTAGCAAAAAAAGAAAACATGACAACAGAAGCACTTATGAAACTTGTTGCAGAAGGTAAGGTTGCAATCTGTGCCAACAAGAATCACACCAGCCTTGATCCGGAGGGTGTCGGAAGCATGCTCCGTACCAAGATCAATGTAAACCTTGGTGTATCCCGCGACTGTAAGGATTACAATATTGAAATGGAAAAAGTTATGAGCGCTGTAAATCTTGGTGCTGAAGCCATCATGGATTTATCGAGCCACGGTAACACACAGCCATTCCGCCAGAAACTGACACATGAATGTCCTGCTATGATCGGTACTGTTCCTGTATACGACAGTGTCATCCACTATCAGAGAGATCTTGCAACTCTGACTGCGCAGGACTTCATCGACGTTGTCCGTCTTCACGCAGAAGATGGTGTGGACTTTGTCACACTTCACTGCGGAATTACACGTAAAACGATTGAACAGATAAAAAAACACAAACGTAAAATGAATATTGTAAGCCGTGGCGGAAGTCTTGTATTTGCATGGATGTGTATGACCGGAGAAGAAAATCCTTTCTACGAACACTATGATGAGATTCTTGATATCTGCGAAGAATATGATGTTACTATCTCCCTTGGTGATGCATGCCGCCCTGGATGTCTGGCCGATGCTACCGATGTATGCCAGATTGAAGAACTTGTGCGTCTTGGAGAACTTACAAAACGTGCATGGGACCACAATGTACAGGTAATGGTAGAAGGACCGGGACATGTACCGCTTGATCAGGTTGCTGCCAACATGAAAGTACAGCAGAGTATCTGCATGGGTGCTCCGTTCTATGTACTTGGCCCTCTTGTTACGGATATTGCTCCAGGTTACGATCACATCACATCCGCTATCGGTGGTGCAGTTGCTGCTATGAATGGTGCTGCATTCTTATGTTATGTAACACCTGCAGAACATCTGGCGCTTCCTAATGTAGATGACGTAAAACAGGGGATCATTGCTTCCAAGATTGCTGCCCATGCTGCCGACATCGCCAAAGGTGTTCCCGGAGCACGTGATATTGATGATAAAATGGCTGAAGCACGTCAGAAACTTGACTGGGACGCACAGTATGCCTGTGCATTAGACCCTGAAACAGCCAAAGCCATCCGTGACAGCCGAAGCCCGGAAGATGATCATAGTGATACCTGCAGTATGTGCGGAAAATTCTGTGCAGTCAGAAGTATGAATAAAGCTTTGGCCGGAGAATATATTGATATTCTGTAATTCTTGGGATTTAATTTATTAACTGGAGAAGCGGCCTCTCAGTCCTTGAAGGAAACAATAGATAAGGCTTCTTGTTCAGGTTCCATACCATAAGAAACACTAAGAGAGTCAGAATCACCTAAAAGCAAAGGAACTACGCTCAAACTCGGCGTTCGCCTCAAACACGTTCGCTTCGTTCCTTTAACGGTGCTTCTGACTCTCTAATTGTTTCTAACGGCATTCCACATTCACAATAATCCTTATCTATTGTTTCCTTCAAGTCGTGACTGGCTGTGAATGTTAATAAATGTGAAGAAGGTGTTGGAAATAGTTAAGCGTCAAAATTATGCGTTGGGTTTTCGAAATTTGCCTGTTTGAGCCGAATGGCGAGTTGCAAATTTCGGAAGCCCGTTTTTAGCATAATTTTGACGCTTTAGTATTTCCCGCCGACGGAACCTGAACAGGAACGGCTTCCTACTTTTTATGCAGGTCCGGGTCGTCGTGCCTTCCTGAATTAAATAAATCCCAATTTAAATCTCCACCTCAAACGGCAGCCTGTCCAGAATATCTTTCTGCATATCTACTCCTGGGTAGACTTCGATCAGTTTTAAGCCTTTTGGTGTCAGTCTGAACACACAGCGTTCTGTTACATACAATACCTTTTGTCCGTTTTCAATCGCTCGCTTTGCAGAGAAGCTTACACTGTTGACCTTCTCTACGAACTTAGCAATTTCTCCTTCTTTCTGAATCGTCACCACTCCTTTTTTCTGCGTAACCTCCAGACCTTTGGCATCAAATGTCATACAGAACACAACCGTCGGTGTCTTTGCCGTAATATTTGCAAATCCGCCGATTCCGGCAAATGCACCAGGTCCTCTGTGTGCATTGATGTTGCCATATTTGTCAACTTCCAGAGCTCCCATAAAGCAGATGTCCAGTCCTCCGTTATCATATAAGTCGAACTGGTTCGCCATATCATAGACTGACGCTGCACCAATCATAGCTCCAAATGCTTCTCCCGATACAGGAAATCCGCCGATACCACCTGACTCTACCGTAAGGGTTACCATATCCAGCATGCCGCTCTTTCTCGCATACCGGGATACCATCTCTGGGATACCGATTCCGATATTCACGATATCATCCACCCGAAGTTCCTGTGCAGCTCTCTTACCAATGATATTGCCCGTCACACTGTTCTTTTTTGGTTTGGTCGATACATTCTCGATCTTTTCACTCCATGTATACCAGTCCTTGTAAGGAATCTCAAAGCTTCCCGTAAGCGCCGTATACGCTTCGTTTCTCTTTTCCGGCTCTGCCACAACAATTGCATCTACAAGACATCCCGGAATAATGGCGTTACGTGGACGCGACGGTGTATCAACCAGACGGTCTACCTGTACGATAACTTTTCCCCTGTTTGCCTTTACCGCCTGACAGATGGAAAGAGCATCGCCGGACATAAACATATCATCGAATGTGATATTTCCCTTTCTGTCTGCTGCTGTTCCTTTAATCAGTGCGATCGTAATCTTCGGAAGCTTGTAATACAGGAATTCGTCCCCGTCTACTTCTACATGTTTTACCAGTGAATCATCGATGGATATGCGGTTAATACCAGGTCCTTCTCTTCTTGGATCTACGAATATATCCAGTCCGACTTTCGAAAGGGCTCCCGGCAGACCTCCGGCCTGTGCACGGATTGCATGAGAAATGCATCCAAGGGGAAGATTATACGCTTCAAAACGGTCCTCCAGCACCAGTTTCTTTGTGCTCATCATGGCTCCGAAATGTCCACAGATCAGTTTGTCTACTGCACCTTCTCTGATATATCCTTCTGCATTATGTTCTTCATCCCAGACGCCGAATCCCGCACTGGATACAATCGTCAGATGTGTAGGAGACTGCATCTTCTGATATCTCCGGTAGATTGCTTCATGAAGTTCTGTCGGGTTCTCTATTCCTACAAATGAATTGACACAGATACAGTCTCCATCCCTGATCAGACGGATGGCTTCATCTGCACTCATGATTTCATACATTTTTTCTAACTCCTTTAACCTTTGTACTGACAAAAAATAATTAATTCTATTTTATCTTATTACTCTGCTAAAGTCTAGCATTTCTATATTTTTAACCGATGCTGCTACCAGCACAGGCTTTACCACATATTAGTTGCAATAATTTTAGACCATTTCTCACAACTTTCTTCTTTAATTCCGCTCCCATTAATTCATCATTTATAATGTCTACTGTTTCCGAAATTGTAATTGCATTATTTAACTCCGAAAGTTTGTCCTTAATTTTTTTAGTAAATCGATTTAACTTTTTTACTGACAGTGTTGTATTTGTATAATTTTCTTTATATTGATATCTGGATAACATATCAAATTTTATATTTAAGATATCAGAAAATAATTTATAATTTTCTACTACTAACACACATAATTTTTCTCTTGCTCGAGAAATCGCTTGATATAATAACTTATAAAACAATAAATCAGGATTAGGATGTTCTTTTCCTTGTATTCTTCGTTCTGGTAAAAGAAGCAATTTCTACTCCTTTAGGCGTATATTTATACAATTTCTTCGTAGATTCCACAAATGTATATAAACGTACATCCGGCGCAAGATGTTTTAAATAATAATGGTTTTTTCCCAACTGACGTTAAATAGCCTCAACACCTACATCTTCACTTTTTAATATTTAGAACAAGTGTATCCCTATCAATCTTTATCAAATTGAATTCTTTTCCAATTTGTTCTATTGTAAAAGAAGTAAAAAAATTTTCAAAATATTTTATCTCTGTCTCCATATTCCGTAATAAATCGACAAGAGTTTTTATCTCTTCCTTACATAGCATTCAAATTAATTTACTAATCATTTTCAAATTCTAATCTATTATGAATATAATATTTATTATTATATATTTCTTCTTACTTGCTTTCAATCGGTAAATATTTCCATAATTATCAAAAAATAATTTTTAAATTTATATTTCTCAACACGCAAAAAAACCTTGAATCATCCCATTTTCATAGGAAATTCAAGGTTTTTCGTTGATTTACATGATAATCATACGGTTCAGATTCTTATGCGAACTGTAAGATTATGCGTTCATCTGAGCTGCAACTTCAGCTGCGAAGTCTTCGTTCTTCTTCTCAAGACCTTCACCTGTCTCGAAACGAACGAATCTCTTAACTGTCATGTTAGCTCCGTTCTCTTTTGCTACCTTCTCTACGTATTTAGCTACTGTAAGGTCGCTGTCCTGAACGTATACCTGGTCTAACAGACAGATCTCTTTCATCTCTTTGTTGAGACGTCCGATGATCATCTTCTCGATGATGTTATCTGGTTTGTTAGGATTCTCCTGTTTAGCCTGAGCAAGAAGAATCTCTTTTTCATGCTCTAAGAAAGAAGCATCTACTTCATCACGTGAAGTATATTTTGGAGACATAGCTGCAACCTGCATAGCTACGTTCTTCAGACAAGCTTTGATCTCGTCGTTAACAACATCTGTATCAGCCTCTACGAGAACACCGATACGTCCGCCGCCATGGATGTAATCTACTACACAGCCGTCTGTAACGATTTTCTCAAATCTTCTGATGCTCAGTTTTTCTCCGATTACAGAGATTTTTTCATTTAATGCATCCTGAACTGTCTTAGAAGCATCTTCGTTCCAAGCCTCAGCCATGAATCCTTCCATATCTGTTGATTCAGAAGCGATTGCCTGATTAACAACAGCTTTAACAAATCCCTGGAATTCAGCATTCTTAGCAACGAAGTCTGTCTCTGAGTTAACTTCTACGATAGCTGCTGTCTTGTCTTCTTTAACATCAGCCATAACAATACCTTCTGCTGCGATACGTCCGGCTTTTTTAACAGCCTTAGCTTCTCCGTTCTTTCTTAAGAACTCGATAGCTGCATCCATATCACCATCTGTTTCATTAAGAGCTTTCTTGCAGTCCATCATTCCTGCACCAGTCATCTCTCTTAATTCTTTTACCATCTTAGCTGTAACTGCCAT